>Ga0105048_10016129_pt1 | contig 11562 bp, 12 predicted proteins | sample MAT05_FD_78382 | JGI IMG/M metagenome (GOLD analysis project Ga0105048, IMG submission 78382) | Freshwater microbial communities from Lake Fryxell liftoff mats and glacier meltwater in Antarctica - MAT-05 | ecosystem: Environmental > Aquatic > Freshwater > Ice > Liftoff microbial mat | place...
ACCCGTCGTCGAACGGGCCGGAGCCGAAGAGCTGGTCCTTCTCCACGAGGCCCGTCAGGTAGGCGCGGTGGGCCGGGCGGGTGGCGTCCACCGTCGCCGCGTCTTGCAAGTATTCGATCACGGCGGCGTACTTCACGACTGATCCCCCGACGTGCGGCCGCCGGCGGTCGCGGCGACGCGCTCGGCCGGGAAGTACGCCCGGCTGAGGACCGCGTGCAGCCCGAACAACGCCCCGGTGTAGATCAGGTCGCCGGCGAACGTCCCGCGGTAGAACGGGACGGCGGCGGCGTAGCAATCCCCCAGCCCGGCGAGCGAATAGCCGTAGGGGTAGGCCTGCTCGACCCACGACACGAAGTTGCTGACCAGGAAGAACCCGAGGCTCGCCCCGACCGCGACCGTCCCGATCCGCACGGGCGACTCGGTGTGCCGCAAGCAGGCCCGGCCGACTGCGGCGTACCCGGCGAAATAGACCAGCGACAGCGGGTACGGCTCCAGCCCGCGGACGAGGTAGACGCCGACCTCCTTGACCCCGAGGGCGAACACGACCAGGGCCAGGGCCGTGCCGAAACTCAGGCGGGCGGCGGCGAACAGGGCCAGCGCCCCGAAGGCGGCGAAGTTCTCCGGCCGGTACTCCGGCGGGAGCAGGACCGTCCACGCGGCCAACACGCCGGCCCCGGCGAGGGCGAGGGTCATCGGCTTGAGGCGGGGGGGCGGGGCGTGCGGGTCGGCACCCATCGGCGGGTCTCGCGGGGGGACTCGGGGGCGCGACCGCACCCGTCGGGTCATACTAGCTACCGCCCCCGGCCGCCGCCAGTCGGGTACAATCGGTGCAAAGCCCCCCCGTTGCAACGGGGGGGCTTTTGGGGGAGCTTGACATGCCTTCTGGACAGCCCGCCGGGTGGGACGACGACGACGCCCGGATCGGCGTGCCGACCGCCGGGCGGACCGCCGCCCCGCCGCTGCCCCATGCGGACACCGGCCCGGCCCCCGACCCGGCGCTCGAACTCCGCGAGGGCGAGACCGAACTCGGCCGCCCCCCGCAGGTGCCCGACGCCCTCGCCCTGCTCTCCGACCGCGACCGCGCCCGCCTCCGCAAGATGGAGGAGGAGCAGGCGGCGCACGAGCTGGCCGAGGCCGAGCTGCTGATCGCCGCCGACCCGACCGGCCTCGGCTGGCTCGGGTGGTTCGGCACCCCGCTCGCGTTCGCCTTCCTGGTCGGGTCGGCGGGGCTGGCCGGGCTGTTCGTGGCCAACCAGGTGCTGTCGGTCCTCGCCGCCCTCGCCGCCCAGCCGCCGTGGGCGCAGTACGTCGGGTACGCCGGGCTGGCGCTCTTCGGCGGGTGCGTGGTGTACGCCTTCCTGCGCTTCGCGTACCTCTATTCCACCCTCCGCCGCAACCGCCAGGTGCAGACGCGCGGGCTGGCCGAACTGGCGCGGCGGACGCGGCTGCGCTGGCTCGCGTTCGCCAAGTCGGCCGAGGCGAAGGCCCAGCTCGAAGGCTACCTCCGCGCCTACCCGCTCGACACCGAGAAGGACCGCCGGCTCCTCCTGAACGCGGGCGTCGCGGACGAGGTGCAGGTGCGGCTCAAGGCGGTGCGGGCGGAGCTGCTCGACCCGGCCCGGTTCGCGTCGAGCGACCAGTGGTTCGCCCGCTTCCGGGACGACTTCCAGGGCGACCTCGACGCCGTCGCCGACGCCCGGGTGAAGTACTGGGCGAGCCGCATCTGGGTCGTCACCGCCGTCGCCCCGAACGCGGTGGTCGATAGCGGGGCGACGCTGTTCTACACCTTCTCGCTCCTGACCGACCTGTGCCGGGTGTACAACCTGCGGGCCGGGCGGGCGGGGACGGCGGTGCTGCTCGGGCGGGTGTTCTTCAACGCCTACCTCGCGGGGCAGGGGGCGGAGTGGGAGAAGGTGGTGGAGGACCAGTACGACCAGCTGTTCCACGACGCCCTGGGCGTGGTCGGGGTGGGGGTCGGGTCGAACGTGGCGGGCAAGGTGCTGGGCAAGGTGGGTGCCCGGGCGACGACCGGCTACCTCAACCGGGTGCTGGTGATCCGCCTCGGCCGCTATGCGGCCCGGCTGCTCCGGCCGGTGGCGCGGTGAACTGCCATCGCCCGGGCCGCGGGGCCGGGTTATACTCAGACACCACGACATTCGAGGGGGCGAGATGAGTTCCGGCGAAGGGGCCGCGATCGACGACCTGACGGCCCGCGGGCGGGAGTGGCCGAGCGTCCGCCAGTACAACGTCTTCCTCGCCAACCGCATGGGGGCGCTGCTCGACCTCGTCCGCCGGTTCGAGACGACCGACGTGAAGCTCGTCGCCCTCACGGTCGTCGAGACGGCCGACTGCGCCATCATCCGCCTCGTCCCGAGCAACTCGGAGCGGGCCTACGAGATCCTCCAGCAGGCCAAGCTGCCGTTCACCGAGAGCGACCTGCTGGTGGTCAAGCTGCCGGACAACGACCAGCCGCTGCTGACCATCTGCAAGGCCCTGCTCGGGGCCGAGATCGACATCCACTACGCCTACCCGCTGATGATCGGGGTCGGGCCGATGGGCCACACGGCCCTGGCCATGCACGTCGAGGCCCACGAGACGGCCGTGAACACCCTGACCAGCCAGGGGTTCACCGTGTTCTCCGAGAACGACCTGGACGGGTGAGGCCGACTCCCCCGCTGGACTCTGCCCCGGCCGCGCGCGTACCATCTACCGGGTACGCACGTTCGTTCACACCGGATCGGGGTGGGGTCATGGCGGAAGACGACGAGGCCGACGGCGACGACACCGACCCGCTCGGCCCGGCCCGCCCGCTCCTCGCCGCCGCCCTGCGGCTCGCCGGCCGCGCCGCCGGGACCGGCGACCACGCCGGCACCTACGCCCTCCTCGCCGCCGCCGCCCGCCTCGCCCGGAAGGTCCGCGGGCTGGGCGAGGTCGCCGACTTCCGCCTCGAACGCACCCTCGACGAGGCCGACAACGAGGCCGACCCGGCCGCCCAGGCCGAGGCCGCCCGCGACGGCCTGGAGGTGCTCGTCGGCGACGACGACCCGGACGCCGACCCCCTCCCGACCGACCCGCTCCCGGCCGCCCAGGCGTGGATCGGCATGGCCATCTCGATCGGCGCGCCGGCCTACAACACCGGCGACCGGCAGGGGTGCTTCGACGTGTATTCGACGACCGCCCGGATGATCCTGGCGACCGTCCCCGACCTCGGGGCCGAGGCCGCCACCCGCCTCCGCGACGCACTGGCGAAGAGCGCGACGTTGACCGACGCCGACGAACGGGCGTGGGCGATGCGGCACGCCTTCGACGCGGTCGGGGAGATGGGGGCGGCGGGGGAGGGGATCGCCCCGCGGGAGGTGCGGGCGCTGGTGTCGGTGGCGATCACGATCGGGGCACCGGCGTTCAACCTCGGCGACCACCGCGGGTGCTACGAGGTGTACGCCTGCGTCGCCCGCCTGCTGGTCAACTCGGCGGCCGTGCCCGACCCGGTGAAGCTGGCCCTGCGGACGGCGCTGGAAAAGGCGAGCGTGGTGCCGAGCGTCACCCGCCAGGCGTGGACGCTCCGCGAGGCGTTCGACGCGCTGCTCGAAGCCGCGCCCGACCCGGGCACCGGGGCGTGACTGGACGTGTTACGCGCTCCGCTCCGAGGACTCCGCGTCGCGGTTACGCGGGGTCGGCCGCGTCGCCCTTCTGGCGGTAGCCGGCCACCTTCACCGGGACGACGTTCTTCGCCAGCCCGACCACCTCCAGGGCGCGGACGAAGGTGTACGTCAGGTCCACCTCCCACCACTTGTGCCCCTGCGAGCAGGTCCGCGGGGCGGCGTGGTGGTTGTTGTGCCACCCCTCGCCGTTCGTCAGCAGGGCGACCCACCAGTTGTTCCGGCTCCGGTCGGGCGTCTGGTAGTTGCGGTAGCCCCAGCGGTGGGCGGCCGAGTTCACGAACCAGGTGATGTGCCAGACGTAGACCGTCCGCACGACCACCCCCCACACCACCACCTGCACGCCGATCTGCACGGCCCGCTCGGTCGCGTCGGCGACCAGGAACCCGACCCCGAACCCCACGGCGGCGATAGCCAGGGCGTGGGAGAGGTAGACCAGCACCCAGCGCTGCCCGCGGTGGAGCCAGCGGAGGAACGGGTCGGCGAGCAGGTCGGGGACGTACTTCTCGTAGGTGCTCAGCCGGTTCCGCTCCGGGTCGGCCGTGTAGATCCACTCCATGTGGCCCCAGAAGAAGCTCTCGCGCGGGCTGTGCGGGTCGCCGGCGTCGTCGCTCTTTTGGTGGTGGATGCGGTGGTTGAGCACCCACCACAGGGGCGACCCCTCCAGGCTGCACACCCCACACAATACGAACGCCCGTTCGAGCCAGCGCGGGAACTCGACCGCCCGGTGGGTCAGCAGTCGGTGGTAGGCGAGGTTGATGCCGACCGACCCGAAGACGAAGTTGCCGACGAGCAGCGAGGCGACGCCCCACCAGGTGAAGCAGTACGGCAGCAGCGCGACCAGCGCGAGCAGGTGGATCACGACGAGGGTGACGAAGAACCCGCCGATGAGCTTCGGGCGGGGGAGTTTCACGGCGGGGGCGAGAACCTGCATAGTTGCGACGACTCCGGGGCGCAGCCCGGCCCGCGACGGCACGGCCGCGGGCGGATGGCGGTTGCGAAGCGGGAATGAAAAGAAAATAATACCAGCGCCCCGACGCCCCGGCCAGCCCAACCCCGCGGAGCCGCCCCCGTGCCGTACACCGCCACCGAACTGATGATCTGCTGCGCCGCCCGGGAACTCGAGGACGGCAGTACCGTCGCCGTCGGGACCGGCCTGCCGTGCGCCGCCGCGATGCTCGCCCAGCGGCTGTCGGCCCCGAACCTGGTCGTCCTGTTCGAGGCCGGCGGGGTCGCCCCGCAACTGCCGACGATGCCGGTGAGCGTCGGCGACAGCACCACCTTCCACCGGGCGGTGATGGCGACGAGCATGGCCGACGTGATGCAGTTCTGCCAGCGCGGGCTGGTCGATTACACGTTCCTGAGCGGGGCGCAGATCGACCCGTTCGGGAACCTGAACTCGACGCTGATCGGCACCGACTACGCGAAGCCGAAGGTGCGCCTGCCGGGCAGCGGGGGGGCGAACGACCTGGCGAGCTTCTGCTGGCGGACGCTGATCGTGATGAAGCACGACGCGAAGAAGTTCGTCGAGCGGCTCGACTTCCTGACGACGCCCGGATACCTGACCGGCCCCGGGGCGCGCGAGGCGGCCGGCCTGCCGGCGGGGACGGGGCCGTACCGCGTCATCACCGACCTGTGCGTCCTCGACTTCGCCCCGGACACGCGGCGCATGCGCGTCCGCAGCCTCCACCCCGGCAAGACGCTGGAGCAGGTCCGCGCCGCGACCGGCTTCGAGCTGCCGGCCCTCGACCCGACCGGCGCGACGGCCGAGCCGGGCGACCGCGAACTCGACATCTTGCGCAACGAGGTCGATCCCGGCCGCTACATCCTCGGCCGGGCGGTGTGACGCCGGGCGTGGTACGATACGGGCAGCCCGCACCCCGATTCCCCGGTGCCGCCATGACCGAGACCGAACCGGCCGCCGACCTCGACCCCACGATCGACGAGTACCTCGCCCGGCTGCGCGAGCTGGAGGCGCGGTACCCGGTGCCGACGTGGGCCGAGGTGATGCCCGACTGGAAGTGGCTACACGAGGGCATGGCGGCCGGGACGTTCGACCCCGAGTACCGCTACGGCGGGCTGTGCGTCGCCGTCTACGACCGCCGGGTCGTCGGGACCGACGTGGACCCGCTCCTGCTGCGGTTGACCCAAGCCCGGGAACTCGGCGTCCACCCGGAACGCCTGGTGATTACGACTTTCTACCCGGCCTGAGCGGAACTCGCCCGTGCCCTCCATCCGAATGACCGTTCAGAATACCGGCCCGGTGCTGACCGTCGCGGACCCGCGGGGTGGGGCCGTCCGGGTTCCCGTCCCGCAGTTCCGCTGTCTGGTCCAACTGCCCGGCGGGCTGTTCCCGAAGGACGCGGTCATCGACACGGGGGCACCGATCACGTGGTTCCCCGAGAATGTTTGGCGGCCGCTGCGGGACGGCGTGGACTTCGAGTGGCTGGGGTTCCCGCCCGGCGTTCCGCCGCCCGTCGCCCGGATTTCGAGCTGGCAGTTCACCTACCGGATGGTGCGGTTCCTCGCGCCACTCACCCTCATGGATTATTCGACGATGGTCGATCGCCCGGACGTGGTCGCGGCGTTCGCCGCGGGGAATCCGCCCGCCTACCGGACCAGTAAGGCCCCGCCGCCCGTCATCGTCGGCCTGTGGGGCGGGTTGCTCGAAGGGGGCCGCCTCGCCGTCGGCCGCGACCCGGCGGGCGGGCAAGTCACGGGCGAACTGGAGTTCCCGTGACGGCGGCTCACCGGGGCGGCGTGTAGCGGACGCGGGTGATGATGACGACGCGCTGCTCGGCGTGGACTTCGTATTCGAGCGTCAGCGGCGACTCGAACATGATGCGCTGGTGCCCGGCCCGGGACTCGCCGGCACCCGACGGGTCGGTTTCGAGCCGGCGCTCGATTTGCGCGGCCACCCGCGTAAACAACGTCGCGTGCCCGGCGGCACGGGCGGCGAGGTAACTCCGGAGGAATTCGGCCTCGGCCGCGTCCAACCAAATCAAAGTGGTGTTCACCCCGCGGCCCTCGCCTGCTCGTCGCGCCGGAGCTGCTCTTCGAGATTCCGCAGCTGTTCCATCACCTGGGCCGTCGTCCGCCCGTTCGTCCCGTCCCACGTGCGGACGATGCCTTTTGCGGCTTCTTCGGCCTCTTCGAGCGCGAACTCGGCCTTCGCCCGGTCGTAGATCAGCCGCCGGTACGACTCGTCCGGCAGGAAGTGGCCGACGACGTTGCCGGCGGCGTCGCGGACCTCCTGGTACTCGTTCAGGTTGTTCAGCCGGGCCTTCAGGTCGTCGTCGAGGATGAGCGTGCGCATCGGTTCCCCCGGTTCGAGATGCGTTCAGTCTACCGCGGGGCGGGCGGCGGTTGAAGGCGGCACCGGCCACAGCCACCCGATGGCGGCCGCGACCAGCGGGACGCAGCCGATCAGCAGGAACAGGTCGGCGTACTTGCCCGGGCCGGCGTACCGCCCGACCTCCTGCGTCACCCCGGAAATTACCAGCCACGACGCACACCCGCAGACGCCGAGGATTTTCGCCGTGTGCCGCGGGACGATGTCCTGGGCGAGCGAGAAGAAGATGGCGAACCCGCCCATCGCCGCCGCCGCGACCACGAAGAAGCACGCGAACTTCGCCCCCACCGGATCGGCCGGTAGCAGCGCCGCCGGGACCGTCGCCGCGCACACCACGACGGCCAGCCCGGTCATCACCAGCTGCCGCGACCGCTCGACGCTGTACCCCGCCCGCACCAACTTCCGCGTCGTCCACCCGCTGGCGATGCTGCCCAGGTCGGCCGCGATGAAGAACCCGGCGAGGACCAGCTGCTCGGCCCGGGCCGTCACCCGCAGGTCTTCGGTCAGGTAGCGCGGGAACCACTGGTTGTAGAAGTGCCAGCACAGGTTCACGCACACCCCGGTGCCGAGGCAGACCCAGAACAGCCGCATCCCGAACACGGCCGCGAACGGGAGTGAAGACAACCTCTCCCCCAACCCCTCCCCTAAAAAGGGAGGGGGGCCGGACGACGAGCCTTCGGCCCGTCGGGCTTCTCCGGCTTCCCCTTCCCTCTTAGGGAAGGGGGTTGGGGGGTTAGGTTCATCCGCCGTCGCCGGGGCGTCGATCTCGCGGCCGCGCTCGCCGCGGGTGCAGACCACCCACAGCACCGCCCACCCCGCCCCGACGCCGCCGACCGTCACGAACAGCGCCCGCCACCCCGCCCCCGTCTCCGGGTCCACGAACAGCAGCACGAGGAACGGCGTCGCCATCGCCCCGATGCTCGCCCCGCTGTGGAACAGCCCGTTCGCCAGCCCCCGGCTCTCGCGCGGGATCACCCGCCGGACGCACGCCACGGCGCACGGCCAGTTGAACGCCTCGCCCACCCCGAGGGCCACCCGGCAGACGATCAGCATCCCGACCGCCCCGGCCGGGACGAACCCGGTCAGCACCCCGGCGACACTCCAGACCACGATCGCCCCGAGGTACAGCCACCGCAGGCTGAAGCGGTCGATGAGGAACCCGGCAACCACTTGGAACAGCGCGAACGAGACGCCGAACGCGAACTGGATGTCGGCGTAGACGGCGTTCCGCTTCGCCGGGTCCGGCTCGAACTCGGCGAGCAGGTAGCGCTGGGTGTTGTTCAGGGCGAGGCGGTCCATGTAGTTGAGCATGGTCGCCAGGAACAGCAGCCAGACGACGCCCCACCGCCACGCGGCGATCGGGCTGGCGGGGGCGGTGGGGGTGGGCATTGCGGGGGCGTGTCCGGTGGGGGAGGGGGCGAACGCAGTCGGCTACCCGCCCGGCGGGCGCGCGGCGTCGAGGCGGCGGCGGAAGTCGAGCGCCTCGACCGCGAACGCCCGGCCCGCCACGACCGCCGGGAAGTGCGGATCGACCCACCCGCGGGCGGCGGCCTCGGCCCACGGCAGGCCCGGCGGGACGGCGGCCGACTTGAGCAAGATCAGCCGCGCCGCCCCGTACACGACGGCGGCGCGGGCGGCGACGGAGTCGGTGGTGACGGCCCAGGCGTGGGGCAGGCGGTCGGGGCGGGCCTCGTCCGCGACGGCGAAGGCGTGGGCGTCGAGGACGCGGTACCCGCCCCCGGTCAGGTGCGCCAGGAAGTCGGCGGCGGCCCCGAGCGCCCGCAGCGCCAGCCAGTGCGCCCGCTCCTCGCCGAGGGCGTGTGTGGCGTCGAGGGCGCGCACGGCGTCGGCGAAGCGCCCGCCCCCGGCGACGAGCAGGACCGGCGGCGGGAGCGCGGCGAGGTACGCCCGCAGGCCGGGGCCGAGGGCCGGGTGGTCGTACAGGCTGCCGCCGACCTTCACGACGGTCACTTCTTCAGCGACCGGCACCACTCGCGCATCAGCGCCAGCCCGGCCTCGTCCACCCGGTTCGACGCCAGCGGCGGCATCTGGCCGGTCCCGCGGAGGCCGAGGCGGTGGACCAGCACGCTCCGCTCCGGGGCACCGGGGGCGATCAACTTCGCGTCCGGCAGGCCGAACGTCTGGTGGACCGGGGCGGCGTCCACCAACCGCATCTTGTCCTGGGCGGTGGCGAACCCGAGTTCCATCGCCGCATTCCCGCCCCCGGCCTCGACGTGGCACGACGCGCAGTTGGCGTGCAGCCACGACCGCGCCCGCAGGGTCAGGTCGGCCGACTTGTCGGCCGGGTCGGTTAGCTTCTTCAAGTCGGCCGGGAAGCGGGTGAACATGGCCGCCGGCGGCACCGCCCGCTGCCCGGGTTCGGGCGCGTTGTACGGCTCCTTCACCCGCCCCTTCACCTCCGCGTGCCAGTCCACCTTGAACATGCCGAGCCGCTCCAGCGCGCGGATCTGGTTCTCGACCTTCCCGCCGCCGTAGTCGTGGTCCTTGTTCATCTGCAGCTCGCACACCCCGAGGACGTAGTTCGCCGCCCGGCTGTGGCAGACCATGCACTCGGACCGGCTCGGGTAGTGCCACGCCTGCTGGCGCTCGCCGCCGGCGGTGCGGATGGTGTAAGCCTTGTCCGCCCCGTTCGCGGCCACGAGCGCGGCGTCGGTGCCGGCGTCGTTCCAGGCGTAGCTGTACCCGTACCACTCGCCGCCCTGCTTGGTGAGGAAGCGCGTCTCGACCCACTTGCGCGTCGCCGGGTCGCCCTCGGTCTGCTCCAGGGCGAAGCTCTTGACCAGCACGGCCTTGTCCGGGAAGTCCCACCCGCGCGTGCCGCGGCCGAAGGTGATGCCCGCGCCCGGCGGCAGGGCGACGAACCGCTCCTTGTGCGCCCCGTCGGACCAGAACGGGGCGTTCACCGAGTACGGGATGACGCCCGGCTTGACCTTGTGCCCGGCCCCCGGCTCGAACAGCCCGCTCGCGCCGAGCGTCCGCGGGAAGGTGGTGTCCTTCGGGGCGGGGTTCGGTTCGAGGGTGTAGAACCCGCCCTGACCCGGCCCGGCGTGGTCGCAGATGAGCAACTCGCCCTTCGCGTCGAGCGAGAAGGCGGTGATCTTGAGCGACGTGACGGCGACCTTCTCGTGCCACGTCACCTTGTCGCCGTCGTGCTTCACGCCCCAGACGTTGCCGGTGCTGTAGTCGCCGTACAGGTACGCGCCCTTGAGGCCCGGCAGCTTGTCGCCGTGGTAGACGACGCCGCCGGTGAGCGACCGGGCCTCGGCGTGGCTGTGTTCGACCGTCGGCTTGACGATCGGCGTCGGCCCGGCCTTGCGGTCGGGGTAGAACGGGTGGCTGCCCTCGGTCACGCTCCACCCGTAGTTGTCGCCCTTGCGGACGAGGTGGGCCGACTCCCACAGGTCTTGCCCGTTCTGCCCGACCCAGACGTGCCCGGTCTTCGGGTCGCAGGTGATCCGCCACGGGTTGCGCAGGCCGTAGGCCCACGTCTCGGGCACGAACCGCTTGTCGGCCACGAACGGGTTGTCCTTCGGCACGCCGTAGGCTTTGCCCTCGGCCGGGTGGTCCACGTCGATGCGCAGCACCTTCGCCAGCAGCAGGTCGGTGCGCTGGCCGGTCAGGTTGGTGTCGGAGTCGGAGGTGCCGTCGCCGCTGGTGACGTACATCGTGCCGTCGTTGCCGAAGCAGACGGCGGCCCCGTTGTGCCCGTCCGACTCCCACTGGATGATCGTCTTCTCGCTCGCCGGGTCGAGGTCGTGGGGCGGGGCGGTCTTCATCGTGTAGCGGGTGATCTGGACGGTCTTCTTCGCCCCCTTCGGTGCCCCGGCCCAGCCGACGTAGACGTACCCGTTCTCGGCGAACTTGGGGTGGAAGGCGAGGTCGTAGGCGGTCCCGCCGTGGGGCGTGTCCATCACCTTGACGGCGTCCTTCTCGGTCGTCGCCGGGGCGTCGGCGAAGCGCAGGAGCGTGGTCGCGGCGTAGGCCTTCGGCTGGGTGATGAGGAGCATCTGGACGCTGCCGGGGATTCGCCGCACGTTCACCGGGAACTCGGGCCGGTTGTTCTCCCGCGCCCGCACCGCCCGGTACGCCGGCGGCGGGTCCGGGAAGCCGACGACGGCGGACGTGGTGAGCGGCTCGCGCTTCGCCAGCCCGACCGGGGCGGCGGATGTCGTGGCGTCCGGGCCGACGAAGGTGAGGGCGGCGTAGTCCTCAATCGTGTGGAAGAACGCCCCGACCTTCGTGTCGCGGATCGGGGCGACGCACGACAGTTCGGGGGCCTTCCAGTCCTTGTGGTAGTCGTACCGGCAGAGGTTCATGCCCCACGTCTCGCCGGGGGCCGGCCGCCCGCCGGCGCGGAGGAAGTCGGTCCACGGGATGCGCCCCTCGACCGCCCACCCCTGGTCCACGTCGTCGCGTTTGTTGAGCGTGCCGCGGAGCTTCACCTTCGCGTCGATGTGGAAGTCGCCGCGTTTCTTCTGCTCGTCGATGGTCGTGAAGTCGCGCTTCGGGAGGAAGCAGTCGAACTTCGTG
>Ga0105048_10016131_pt1 | contig 11561 bp, 11 predicted proteins | sample MAT05_FD_78382 | JGI IMG/M metagenome (GOLD analysis project Ga0105048, IMG submission 78382) | Freshwater microbial communities from Lake Fryxell liftoff mats and glacier meltwater in Antarctica - MAT-05 | ecosystem: Environmental > Aquatic > Freshwater > Ice > Liftoff microbial mat | place...
ATCGGCCTCCAGGAGCTGCGGGACAAAGGGGCACCCGCGCTCGTGCAGGTGGCGCAACACTTTCACCTCGGTGGCAAACCGCTCCTCCGCGTGGGGCCCGCGGAAGGTTTTGTAGACCCGACCGTCGTAACCGATACGGACGGAGGCCCGGGGGGTGTCCTTCACGAGTGGCATCTGGAAGGCGGGAGGATCGCCGCGCAGCGCCCGCGAGCAAGGCCCGAGTGCGGCGCATGGGTGGGTTTTCGATTGCGGCGGGCCAGGCCGGGCAGCTATCACCGGCGGCCTATGGCGGAGACGGCGATCCATCCCCCGGTGCAGCGACGGGTCCGCTGGCTGGCCCTCGGTGTGGCGAGCCTCGCGGGCGCCCTCGGCGTGGCCGGTCTCGGCTTCTGGCTCGTGGGTGGATCGGTGCGGTCCGTCGAGGGCGGGGAAGCGGCCTCGCGGTGGGCGGGCCTGGGCGCGGCGGCGGGGGGATGGGCCAGTCGGCTGAGTTACGATCTGCTCTTTTTTCTCCGCGGGCCGCGCGCTCTGCCGGAGGGGAGGATCGTCTATCTCGACGAGGCCTCGGCGGCGCGGCTCGGGCAGAGCGGCGAGACCTGGGATCGCTCGATTCACGCCCGGCTGGTGCGGCGGCTCACCCGGGACGGGGCGCGCGCCGTGGTCTTCGACGTTGTCTTTATGAAAGCCGCCGCGGACCCCGCCGAGGATGCCGATCTGGCGGCGGCGATGGCGGAGAATGGGCAGGTCTTTCTCGGGGCCGCGCTGGAGCTGGATCTCGGCGTGCAGGCCTGGCAGGCGCGCACGCTGCCGCCGCCTCCCGTGCTCCGCCGGGCGGCCGCCGGCTGGGGCCTCATCGCTTTTCGACCGATCGACGCAGACTTCGGAGTGCGCCGGCTTTCCACCGGGCTGCCGCAGATCCCCTCGGCCACCTGGCGCGCCGCGGTGCGACTCGGCGCGCCCCTGCCCGCCAATGAGGAAGACCGGGCCGCGGAACGCTGGCTGGAGTACTACGGCCCGGCGGATTCCTTTCCGAGCGTGAGCTACGACCGGGCGCTCTCCGAGGATGAGCTGCCGCCCGGATTCTTTCGGGACCAAATCGTCGTCGTGGGCGGGCGCTCCACGATCGGCACGCTGCTCCTGGGCAAGGACGACTTTCGCACGCCGTACGGGCTCTTTGGGCGGTCCTTTGCCAAGGGCCCCGAGGTCCACCTCACCACGCTGCTCAATCTCCTCCACGGCGACTGGCTGCGCCGGCTCGAGCCGCGCTGGGAGCTGGCGCTCGTGCTCGGCTGGGGCTTGCTGCTCGGCGGCGGCCTGCCGTGGCTGCGCCCCACCGGGGCGGTGGGCGTGGCGCTGTTGGCGGTGGCGGGATGGGCCGTGGCGGCGCTGCTGCTCCACGATCGGGAGCGCCTCTGGCTGGCCTGGATCGTGCCCGGGGCAATGCAGCCGCTGGTCGCGCTCGGCTGGGCGGTGGGCGCGCGCTACTTCGTCGAGGAGCGTCGGCGCCGCCGCTTGCACGAAGCCTTTGGCCGCTACCTCTCCCCGCAGATGGCGGCGCGGATCGCCGACGCCGATGTGGATCTGAGCCCCGGCGGGCGCGTGGTCTCGGCCACGGTCATGTTTACCGATCTGGAAAACTACAGCGCCATCTGCGAGCAGCTCGACCAGCCCCAGCGCATCGCCCGGCTGCTGAATACCTACTTCACGCGGACCATCGGCCACCTCCTGGAGAGCGACGGCACGGTCATCAAGTACATGGGCGATGCGGTGCAGGCCGTGTGGGGCGCGCCGCTGCCCGACCCGGATCAGGCCCGCAAGGCCGTACACGCTGCCTGGCGTCTGCACCTCGCTTCCCGGGCGGAGTGCGAGGGCTACTCGCTGCGCACCCGCATCGGGCTCCACCGGGGCGAGGTGCTGGCCGGCAATCTCGGCTCGGCGGAGCGCTTCGATTTTGCGGTCATCGGCACCCCGGTCAATCTCGCCTCGCGGTTCGAGGGTCTGAACAAGTATCTCGGCACAGACATCCTGCTCTCGGAGAGCATCCGATCGGAGCTGGGCGGCGAGTTTTTCACGCGACCGCTCGGACGCTTCCGGGTCGCCGGGTCGCAGACGGTGCAGACCCTCCACGAGCTGCTCGGCCCCGCGGAGGGGGCTCCGGAGCCGGCATGGATCGGCCGGTTTGCCCGTGCGCTGGAGGATTTCCAGCGGGGCGACTTCGGAGCGGCCGCCCTCGGCTTTCGGGAGGTCGAGCGCCAGCGGCCTGGGGGCGATCGGCCCGCGCAATTCTTCCTCGAGCGGATCGCCGCGCTCCAGGCGAGTGGCCGGTCGGCTGATTGGAGCGGGGTGGTGGAATTTGCCCACAAGTAGCCCGACCGGCCCGCGGGCGTCGCAATTTCGCGAAGAAAGTTTGCCGTGCCTTAAGCCATCGGCGCGAGGGAAATGGGCGCGGGCATCGAAGTTGCGGTTGCAGATTTGGCACCGCATCTGCTCATATCTGCGACGCGCCTGAACCTCAGGGATTACAGGGCTCACCTCAACACCGCAGCGGTCGCTTTTGGCGCAGCCCGCTCAAGAAAAGACACCACACAAACTAAGAATAAATGGCGAAGTACAAACTGGAATACATCTGGCTCGACGGCTACGAGCCTGTCGCGAACCTCCGCGGCAAAACCCTGATCAAGGATTTCGAGAGCTTCCCCGAGCTCGAGCAACTTCCGAACTGGGGCTTTGACGGCAGCTCCACCCGGCAAGCGGAAGGCAAGAGTTCCGACTGCGTCCTCAAGCCCGTCGCCGTCTATCCCGATCCGACCAAGACCAACGGTGCCCTCGTGCTCTGCGAAGTCTATCTCCCGGATGGCAAACCCCACCCGACCAACGCCCGCGCGACCATTCTGGACGATCCCGAGACCTGGTTTGGCTTCGAGCAGGAATACTTCCTCTATCAGGACGGTGCGCCCCTCGGTTTCCCGGGCGGCGGCGGATTCCCGGCCGAAGGCCAGGGCCGCTACTACTGCGGCGTCGGCTACGGCCAGATGGGGGACATCGGGCGTGAGATCGTCGATGCGCACCTCGACCTCTGTCTGGAGGCGGGCATCAATCACGAGGGCATCAACGCCGAAGTCGCCAAGGGCCAGTGGGAGTTCCAGATCTTCGGCAAAGGTTCGAAGAAGGCGGCCGACGAAATGTGGATGGCCCGCTATCTCCTGAACCGGCTCTGCGAAAAGTATGGCGTGACGGTCGAATACCACTGCAAACCACTCGGCAAAGACGTGGACTGGAACGGCTCCGGGATGCACGCCAACTTCTCGACCAGGCACATGCGGGATGTCGGCGGCAAGGAGTACTTCGAGGCCGTCATGGCGGCCTTCGACAAGTACAAGGACGAGCACATCGCCGTCTATGGCCCGGACAATCACCTGCGCCTCACCGGCCTGCACGAGACCCAGTCGATCGATAAGTTCAACTGGGGCGTCGCCAATCGTGGCGCGTCCGTCCGCGTGCCGAATAGCTTCATCCCGAACGGCTACAAGGGTTACCTCGAAGACCGCCGTCCGAACTCGCAGGGAGATCCCTACAAGATCGCCGGCCGCATCCTGCAGACGATCGCTTCCGTGGCGAAGTAAGCAGGACCCCACCGCTGAATGCCTTTAATTGGGACTCTGCGAAGTCCCGAAGGCCTGCCGAGAACGCCGCCCCACCTCGTGTGGGGCGGCGTTTGTCGCTCTCCCACCTGTCCCGCCGCCGGATTCCAGGATCGTCGGCTGCGCCAAGACCATCTCCCGAGCCGCCCGGGCGCGCCGGCGGATTTCCGTTCCGGGATTTACTTCTGCCGGCCGAATTCGGCGCCGCGCGCTTCGATGAGCTTGCCGACAAAGCCGGTGTGGTACTTCCCGCGGATGAAATCCGGGTCGTGCATGATCGCCTGCTGAAAGGGGATCGTGGTCTTCACTCCGCGGATGATGTACTCGCCGAGCGCGCGGCGCATGCGCTCGATGGCGTGCTGGCGCGTGGTGCCCATGCCGATGACCTTGGCGATCAACGAGTCGTAGTGCGGCGGCACGGTGTAGCCGGCGTAGGCGTGGGAATCGATGCGGATGCCGCGGCCGCCCGGGGCGTAGTAGAGTTCGATGCGGCCCGGGCAGGGCTGGAAGTTATTGAAGGGATCCTCCGCATTGATCCGGCACTCGATGGCGTGGTACTTCAGCTTCGCATCGTACATCCAGTGCGAGAGCGGCTCGCCCGCAGCGACCTTGATCTGCTCCTTCACGAGATCGACCCCGTAGGCCTCCTCGGTGATGCAGTGCTCCACCTGGATCCGCGTGTTCATCTCCATGAAGTAGTAGTTTCCCGCGTCGTCCATCAGGCACTCGATGGTCCCGGCGCCCACGTAGCCGACTTCCCTGGCCAGCTTTACGCAGTCCGCCCCCATGCGGTCGCGGATCTCCGGCGTCATGATCGGCGATGGCGTCTCCTCGATGATCTTTTGGTGGCGCCGCTGCAGCGAGCAGTCGCGCTCGCCGAGGTGGACGACATTGCCGTGGCTGTCGGCCATGATCTGGAATTCGATGTGGTGCGGATTCTCGATCAGCTTTTCGAGATAGACCCCGGCATTGCCAAAGGCCTTTTCCGCCTCGGCCCGCGCCGCATGAAAGCCCTGCACCAGCGAGCCGTCATTGTGCGCCGGGCGCATGCCGCGCCCACCGCCGCCCGCCGTCGCTTTGATCATCACCGGATACCCGATCTGCCGGGCGACCTTGCGCGCCTCCTTCTCCGTCTCGACGATGCCTTCCGAACCGGGGGTCACCGGCATGCCGGCGCGTTTGGCGGTGGCGCGCGCGGTGTTCTTGTCGCCCATGGCCCGGATGGCCGAGATCGGCGGCCCGATGAACTTGATGTTGCAGCTCTCGCACACCTCCGCGAAGTGCGCGTTTTCGCTCAGGAAACCGTAGCCGGGATGGATCGCATCCACGTCGCCGATCTCCGCGGCGCTGATGATGCGGTCGATCTTCAGGTAGCTCTGGCTGCTCGCAGCCGGGCCGATGCAGATCGCTTCGTCGGCGAGTTGCACATGCAGGGAATCGACATCCGGCTCCGAATACACGGCGAGCGTTTTGATCCCGAGTTCCTTGCACGCGCGGATCACGCGCAGGGCGATTTCTCCGCGATTGGCGATCAGGACCTTGTTAAACATGGCGGATTGGGGATTTCGGATTTCAGATTTCAAGAGCGGTCGTTGCGCCGCCCGCGCCGCCGCCCGGGAGCGGTCTGGCCCTCACCATCGAGCCCTCCACTTTCCGCGCCTCACCGGAGGCGGAAGAGCACCTCTCCGAATTGCACGGGTTTCCCATTCTCGGCCACCACCTCGGCAATCACGCCGCGGCACTCGGCCTTGATTTCGTTCATCACCTTCATCGCCTCGATGATGCACACGACGGTGTCCTCCGTGACCTCCTGGCCGACGGAGACAAAGGGGCCGACTTCCGGCGACGCCGAGGAGTAGAAGGTGCCGACCATCGGCGAAGTGATCTCGCGCAGATCGCCGGCCCCTCCCGCCGCGGGGGCAGTGGATGCCGGAGCGGCCGCGACCGGCGCGGTCCCCGAGACGTAGGCCACCTGGGAGGGCGCCGTCATTACCGTCTGAAAATCCGTTCCCTTCTTCAGGGTGATCTTAAAGCCCTCCTTCTCCATCTTGAAGACGGAGAGGTCGTTTTTCTTCATCAGAGCGATCAGCTCCTTGATTTCTTTTAGGTCCAATGGATCGGGTGCGTGGGTTGAGCGACGGCGGGATGCTACGCGCCGCGTCGGAAACGCGTCAAGTGTGGCGGGCGGATGACTCGGCCCGGCGGGCCAGCGTCGGCAGCCAAAGGACGGCGGAGCCAGGCAGCAAACCGGCAGGCAGTTCTACGTTCCGGAGGAGGAGCATTCGCGCACCGTTCCGTTCCGTCGTTTCAGCCCTGCGCGGATGGGCCAGAGTACGCACCGAATGGCCGCCGATCACACCGCGCCGAAGACGCGGCGCAGGTAGTCGATGCTCTGGGTCGCGATGGCTTCAGGCCCTTCTTCAAACTTGAACACCTCGACTGAGACCATGCCGTCGTAGCGGGCTTCGCGGAGGGCAGCGGCGATGGGGTGAAAGTCCACGTCGCCAAAACCCGGGCCTTTCAAGTTCCGATCGTTGGCGTGGAAATAGGCAAACCGGCCGGCGCTTTCGCGGATGATCTGCGGGATCGACTTTTCCTCGGAGCACATCGCTTTCACATCGAGGATGATCGACATCGCGGGACTCGCGAACTGTTCCGCGAAGCGCAGGCCCTCGGCTGCGGTGTTCACGAAGTTCGTCTCCGACGGCGCGAGCGGCTCAAAGCAGAGCACCACCCCGCGCTCTTCCGCGCGCGGCACGGCCTCGCGGAAGACTTCCGTCGCCCAGGCCCAGGCCTGCTCGTAGGTCACGCCGTCGCCGACGTTCCGCTGCTTGGGCGAGCCGACGATGATGCGGGTGCCGCCGAGGTCGGCGCAGCACTCCACGAGATCGACGAAGTAGCGCGCGGTCCTGGCGCGCACGGCGGCCTCGGGCGAGGTGAGGTAGAGGCCCTCGGCCTGCACCAGCACCCAGTGCAGGCCGGAGATCGCGAGGCCCGCCTGCGCCGCGGAGGCGCGGATGCGGGCGCGGTCTGCGGCGGTGATCTCGGTCACGTACTTCGCGATGGTGAAGGGCGCGATCTCGACGGCGTCGTAGCCGGCTTTTTTCGCGAAGCGAAAGGTGTCGTCCAGGTTCCAGCCCTGGAAGATTTCGTTGCAGATGCCGAACTTCATGGGCGGGTGTCTCCGGGCACGGCAAGCAGCGGGCGCTGGCCGCGATGGAGGATGCATTCGGTGACGTTGCCGCGCAGGCCGTCGAGAAAACCGTGCGTGCCGTCGGTGGCCATGACCACGAGGTCGGGGATGCGCTCCGCGATCGCCTCGAGGATGCCGGCGGCGACCGCTCCAGAGCGCAGTTCGTAGCGCCAGGACCAGCCGGGCACCGCGGGCGTCTGGACCTCCGGGAGCGTGGATTCGTCGCCGATGTGCAGGAGGGTAAACTCGACCGCGCCGAGGCCGAGGGTATGGACGAGGCGGGCCGCCGCCTGCACCGCGCGCTGGGGATCGGGGCGCGCGGCGATCGGCACGAGGATGCGGCGGAGCTGCACGGCGCCGTCGCTCGCATCGACAAAGCCGGCCCCCGAGTCCGGCAGGAAGAGGGTCATCAGCCCGGAGCTGCGCGGCTCCGCGGCGCCGTCGGGAAACTGCGGCCAGGGTGCGCGAGATTCCTGCTGCGCGGCGCCGAGCACGAGGAGTTCGGAGGGATGCCGATCGAGATAGTGGAGGCAGGCGCGGACGGTGTCGCTGCTGTGGACGATGATCTTCTGGACGCGCAGCCCCGTGGCCTGGAGCGCGTCGCGCCCGCTGCCCGGCGGGATGACCCCCCAACGCTCCAGCCACTCGCGCACGCCGGGAAATTCCGTCCATTGCGCAGCCTCGTGCTGGGCGACGTGGAGCACGGTCAATTCCGCCTGGGCGACCTGGCTGATCTTGAGCGCATGGCGAAAAGCGACTTCGCTGGCCGGGGTGAAATCCGACGGATGAAAGATCTTCCGGATGGCCGTGAGCGGGGACCGGCTCGGGGGATGATCGAGGGGGGCTAGGGTCGTTGCCATGCGTTTGGTGCTAACTTCCGCGCAGCGCCGTGGCAATGCGGAAGCCTCGTCGGCGCTTGATTTCCGGGAGATCAGCCGCGCTCGGGGCTGAAAAAAAAGCGGGCGTAAGTGAAGGCCATCAATTCGTTCAAGACGCTGCGCACGCCGGCGCTCGTCGTCCACCACGGCTTCTGGGTCCACCCGGGATCCTCGAGCGCGGTGATGCCGATGTGGGTGCCGGGGCCGAAGGCGCGCTGGAAGAGATAGCGGCTGCGCCGGGCATGGCTGCCCATGGAGAGCACGTTCACCCGGTCGGTGGGGAGATGGTGCTGCTCGAGCCAGGCCTTGAGCGCGAGTGCGGAGGCGTAGGTGCGATCCTTGTCCACCTCGGGCGCCGGCACCGCGTGGACCTGGTCGGGCGCCACGCCGAGCTTTTCCAGGGTGGCTTCGCCCCACTCCGCGTAGGTGTGAAACTGGGAGAAGACCGCGCCTTTTTCGATCGGCCCACCGGTGACGAGAAAGGCGGCGTACGGATGCCGGTGAAATTCCACGATGGCCGCGTCCATGGCGAAATCGCTCGCCCAGCCTTCGATGACGAGGGCGCCGCCCGGAGCGGGCTCATTCACGGCGAGGAACTGGTACACATTCCGCACGAAGAGCACCGCGACCGTGCCGACGACGGCGACGAACACGAGCAGCCCGCGCCAGGTCGGCACCACGCATTCGCGCCGCTGGAAGAGGCCCAGGCAAAGACGGCGATCGCTCATGGGCGGGAAGGGATGAGGGGTGTCATGCACTTGGGGCGAAGGCATGTGGGGAAAATGTCCAAGGACCAATGTCCAGTGTCCAAGGAATCCCCAAGGGCAAACTACCAACGCGCGGTGAACTTCGCGGGGCCTTTCCGAAATCGGGAGTTTTCGCTTCCCTGGTCATTGGTCCCTGATCCTTGGACATTGGCCACTCCTGTCCGCGCTGATCCGCGATGTGCATGACGCGCTTTAGACCGGGACGAGGCTCCAGCGCGGCGTCTGGCCGCGCGCCAGCTCGAGCCAGGCAAAGCTCGGGGGCGCGCCGCGATTGGGCCGGGTGATGCAGCCGGGATTCAGGAAGAGCGTGCGGCCGACGCGTTCGTGCCGGGGCACGTGGGTGTGGCCGTGGAGCAGGATATCGACCCGGGGCGGCCCGGTGCGCGGCGGGATGTGGGTAAGCAGCACGCGCCAGCCCTCGACTTCCCACTCCAGCGCGTGCGGCCAGTCGAGGCAGGCGTCGCAATTGCCCCGGACCACGCGCACGGGCGGGCCGACATCGCGCAGGGTCTCGAGCACGCTTTCTTCACACACGTCGCCGAGGTGCCAGATCTCCCCGGCTCCGACGATCGCCCGGCACACGGATTCCGGCAGGCGATCGTGGGTGTCGGAGAGCACCGCGACGCGCATCGTGGGGTGGGGGGAAAGCGGGAGCGCCGCCTACTGCGGACGGGCGCTCGACTGCACGGAAAAGGAGTTCTGGATCACGTCGCGCACGCGCTGCGAGGTCAGGACCTTGGTCGTCTGGTAGTCGATGTTGCCGTCGCGCCCGATGATCGCGATGCCGAAGTGGTCGGTGACGCCGTAGGCTTGCGCGACGGCGGCGCCGTTTTCGGCGACGGCAAAGGGGATGTCGGATGGCACCGGGCCGGCGCCCTCGACGAAGGCGGCGACGAAGACGACCTGCTTGCTGGCAAACTGCTGGTAGATCGCGCGCAGATTCTTGAGCTGCTTCTTGAAGGCGCCGTCGCGCGGCGAGCGGGCGATGAGCAGGACCACCGATTGCCCGCGCAGGGTGCGCAAGGAGCGGGCCTGGCCCACGCCGGGGAAGGGGAAATCGGGGGCCGGGCGGATGACCGCGGCCGGCAGCGGGAGGGCCAGGAGCAGAGCGGCGAGGAGGAGAAAAACGCGGCGCATACGGGCGGGAGTCACACCTTCATGATGTCCGCTTCCTTGGCTGCGAGGGTGTCGTCGATCTTCTTCACAAAGCCGTCGGTCAGCTTCTGCACTTCCTTCTCGTAGCTCTCCAGCGCGTCCTTGGTGACGCCGCCGTCTTTCTCCGCTTTCTTCAAGCCGTCGAGCCCGTCGCGGCGGGCCGAGCGCACCCGCACACGGGATTCCTCGGCCATCTGCTTGATGCTCTTCACGAGGTCGCGCCGGCGCTCTTCGCTCAACTGAGGGATGGGCAGGCGGATGATCTTTCCGTCCACGGCGGGATTGATGCCGATCTTCGACTCCTTGATCGCTTTTTCGATCGCCTGGACGGTCGAGGCATCAAAGGGCTGGATGACCAGGAGGCGCGGTTCCGGGGTGGTGATGAGCGCCACCTGTTTGAGTTTCATCGAGGAGCCGTAGGCCTCGACGTCGATGTTTTCGACCAGCGCCGGGGAAGCCTTGCCGGTGCGCACGGCGGCAAATTCGTGGCTCATGTAATCGAAGCCTTTTTCCATGGTGGCCTCGGTCTCGAGGAGGATTTCGTCGGGGTCCATAATGCGGGAAGTCGTCGGTGTTCGGGAGGCCGTGGGGATCGTCGGGCGAAGCAGGGCTCTACACTGACCACTGCCGACGGCCCGCTGACGACTTCTTTCTCACTAGTCGGTGACCAGCGTGCCGACCTTGCGGCCGAGGACGACGTTCTTGATGTTGTTCGGCGTCATGAGATCGAAGACGATGATCGGCATCTGGTTGTCCATGCAGAGGCTGAAGGCGGTGGAATCCATGACCGAGAGGCGGCGGTTGAGCGCTTCGCTGAAGGTGATGCGGTCGAAGCGTTTGGCGGTCGGGTCTTTCATCGGATCGGCCGTGTAGATGCCGTCCACCTTGGTCGCCTTGAGGATGACTTCCGCGCCGATCTCGTTGGCGCGCAGGGCGGCGGTGGTGTCGGTGGAAAAGAAGGGATTGCCGGTGCCGGCGACAAAGATGACCACGCGGCCGACCTCGAGGTGCCGCATCGCGCGGCGGCGGATGAAGGGCTCGGCGATGTTTTCCATCTGGATGGCCGTCTGCACGCGGGTCACCACCCCGAGGGCCTCGAGCTGGCTCTGGAGCGCCATGCCGTTGATCACCGTGGCCAGCATGCCCATGTAATCCGCCGTCGTGCGCTCCATGCCGCGGTGGCTGGCCGAGAGTCCGCGCCAGATGTTGCCCCCGCCGATTACCACCGCGACCTGCACGCCCATGGCATGCACTTCGCGGAGCTGTTCGCAAATGGCGCGGACGATCTCCGGCGAGATGACGTCGCCGCTGCCTTTCGCTTTCAGCGCTTCGCCGCTGATTTTGAGGACGATGCGCCGGTACTTCGGCTTGGGAGAGCGGGCTTTCGATTGGGCTTTGGGCATCGGGCGCCGATGGAAGCGAATGCCCTCTGCCTTGGGAAGGGGGAAATGCACTGGGAGGAGCTGGCCAGCGGAGCGCCGCACGCGCCCGGGCGGGGCGCGGCACACGGCAAGCTTCCACAGCGGGGTCCGGTCCCCGCTCCGGACTTTCCGCGAAAAGAAAAAATGATCGCTCAAGCCCCGGCCCCATGCTGACTGTAGAGAGAAATGCAACGCTCGGCGGGACTGCTCCCGGCCGCGCGGCAACGACCACTTTGTCCACTTCGCCTTCTTCAGAATCGGCTGCGATCGACATCCTCACTCTCGATTGCAGTGAGCTCTGGCACCGCGTGCTCGCGGAGTGCCCGGACCATGATTTCCATCATCTCCCCGAGTACCACGCGCACGCCGAGGCCCACGGCGAGGGGCGCGCGCATCTCGTGGTCTATCGTGGGACGGATTGCACCATCGCCGTGCCGCTCCTCGTGCGGCGGCTGGCCGATCTGCCGGAGTTTGGAGAAGTGGCCCACGATCTCTGCGATGCCACC
>Ga0105048_10016134_pt1 | contig 11560 bp, 10 predicted proteins | sample MAT05_FD_78382 | JGI IMG/M metagenome (GOLD analysis project Ga0105048, IMG submission 78382) | Freshwater microbial communities from Lake Fryxell liftoff mats and glacier meltwater in Antarctica - MAT-05 | ecosystem: Environmental > Aquatic > Freshwater > Ice > Liftoff microbial mat | place...
GGCGAAGGCCGGGGTCCAGGTGAGAAACCTTACTGGATTCCGGCACCCCAAGGGCACTTCCTGCGGGGCGCTTTCGCCGAAATGACGGCCAGTTCATACTTATCGCCGGATCAATAATGATCCGTGCCGGCGTGGCGGACTGGCAAACCCGATCCAATAGCGTTGCTGCAAGCAATCTTTACAGGAGACGAAAGTGCAGATATTCGGCATTGATGTCGGTGGGACGGGGATCAAGGCGGCGATCGTCGACACAACCAGCGGCGAATTGGCAAGCGAAAGAATTCGCATTGCGACGCCGCAGCCGGCGACCCCGGCGACGATCGCCACGACTTTGCGCGAAGTGCTCGACATGCACCAATGGTCGGGCGCCGTCGGCGTCGGCTTTCCGGCGGCGATCCAGCACGGTGTCGCGCGCACTGCCACCAATATCGACAAGAGCTTTATCGGCCTGCCGGTCGCCGAGTATTTCTCGCAGGCGACCGGACGCACGCTCCATGTCGCCAACGACGCCGACGTCGCCGGCCTCGCCGAAATGCGCTTCGGCGCTGGAAAAGGCAATCGCGGCGTCGTCCTCATCATCACCATCGGCACCGGCCTCGGCACGGCCTTGTTCGCCGACGGCCATCTCCTGCCGAATACCGAACTCGGCCATGTGCGCCTGGAAAACGGCGTACCGGCCGAACGCTACGCGTCGGAGGCCGTGCGCGTGACCAAGGACCTCAAGTGGAAGGAATGGGGCGAACGCTTCGACCTCTACCTGCGCACGATGGAGGGCATGTTCTGGCCTGACCTGATCATCCTCGGCGGCGGCGTCAGCAGGAAGTTCAACAAGTTCGCGCCGATGATCACGACGCAGGCGCCGGTCGTTGCCGCGAGCTTCCTCAACCAGGCCGGAATCGTCGGCGCCGCGCTCTTTGCCGAGTGCGAGATCGCTCGCTCGCGCTGAACGCTGGTCAGCGTCCGGCGCGTCGCGCGCCGACGACGCCTTCGACATCGTGCAGGAGCGCCAAGGTGCGCTTGAGCTGGCCGACATTGCCGATCTCGGCGGTAAAACTCATATGCGCCGTGCCGGCTTTCGATTGTGTATTGACCGCGATGACGTTCATCTTCTCGCGCGTCAGCACTTCCGACACATCGCGCAACAGACCCTGCCGGTCGTGCGCATCGACGACGATATCGACGGCAAAAACGCCTTCGGCCTGCCCGCCCCACTCGGTCTCGATGACCCGTTCGGGGTGCATCGCTTCCATGTTCGAGAAGTTCGAGCAATCGACGCGGTGGATCGAGACGCCTTTGCCACGCGTGACAAAACCGATGATCGGATCGGGTGGCGCCGGTTTGCAACAAGCGGCGAGTTGCGTCAGCAATTTGTCGACGCCGACGATCAGGATGCCTTTTTCGGCTTCGTCGCTCGCCTGATGTTTGCGCACCGGCGCTTCGCTGAGCGGCTGCGGCTCGGCCGGCGCGTCGGCGCCGCGCACCGCCAGTTGCAACTGGCGCATGTTGAGTTCAGCACGCGCGACGGCGATGAACAGGTCATCGCTCTTGGCAAAACCGAGTTTGGCGGCGAGCTCGTCGAGCCTGACACCGGTCTCGCCCATGCGTTGCAACTCGCGCGCGACGATGCTGCGCCCGTCAGCCACCGACTGTTCGAGCGCCAGGCTGGCGAACCACTGCCGCGCCTTGGCGCGCGCCCGATGCGTAAAGAGATAGCCGAGCGTAGCGTTAAGCCAGTCGCGCGACGGACCGCCGTGCTTGGCGACGACGATTTCGACGCGTTGCCCGGTTTCGAGCTGGGTGTTGAGGGTGACCAGCGCGCCGTCGACCTTGGCGCCGCGGCAGCGGTGGCCGAGATCGGTATGCACGCGGTAGGCAAAATCGACTGGCGTCGAGCCGCGCGGCAAGTCGACGACGCGACCTTGCGGGGTCATGACGTAGATCGTCTCGTCGAGCGCCGCTTCCTTGTAGTGCTTGACCCAGTCCGATGAATCGGAGACTTCGTCCTTCCAGGTCAGCAGTTGGCGCAACCAGGCAATCTTTTCGTCGTAGCTGTCGGCCGCGTGTCGAGCGCCTTCCTTGTAGCGCCAATGCGCGGCGACACCAAGTTCGGCGTGCTTGTGCATTTCTCCGGTGCGGATCTGCACTTCGAGCGAACGCCCGTCCGGGCAGTGCACGGCGGTGTGCAAGGAGCGGTAGTGATTACCTTTCGGATTCGAGATGTAATCGTCAAATTCTTTTGAGATCGGCGACCAGATATTGTGAATCAGGCCGAGTACGGTATAGCAATCCTTGACCTCACGGACGATAACGCGCAGTGCGCGAATGTCATAAACCTCGGAGAACTCGACGGCCTTCTTGCGCATCTTGTTCCAGATGCTGTAGATGTGTTTCGGTCGCCCGTAGATCTCGGCGCCGGCGATGCCGACCGCCGCCAGTTCACCCTCGAGGCGGGCCACCGCATCGGCGATGAACTGTTCGCGCTCGCCACGCTTTTCGTCGAGCTGTTTGGCGATCTTCTTGTATATGTCCGGGTGCAGGAAGCGGAACGACAGATCCTCGAGTTCCCATTTGAGCTCCCAGACGCCGAGCCGGTTGGCCAGCGGCGAATAAATCTCGAGCGTCTCGCGTGCCACCTGCACCTGCAACTCGTCGGGTTCGGCGGCATAGTGGCGCAAAGTCTGCGTACGCGACGCGAGACGCAGCAGAACGACGCGAATATCCTCGACCATGGCCAGCAACATCTTGCGCAGGACCTCGATCTGCGCCTTCATATCGACCGGATTGTTCTCACCGCTTTCGACCGAATGGGCGACGAAACCGCGCTTGATCGGACGCAGTTGGTTCAAGCGCGAAATTCCGCTCACCAGTTGCGCAGCGGCCGTGCCAAAACGCTCGTCGATATGGGTGAGGCCTTGCTCGTCATAGGTCGGCACGGCAAAGAGCAGCGCCGCCAGGCGGCAATCGGCGTCCAGTTTAAGGCCAACGAGGATGAGCGCCATGCCGAGCGCATGATGCCAGACGCCCTCGCCGCTACCCAGCTTGTGCTCGCCGTAGATCGACTGGGCAAACTCCGCGGCGCGCCGGATATTAGCGGTCTCGCTAGCCGAAAGGCCATCGCTGAGCGTTTGCAGGGAGTGTTCGAAGCCGCTCTGCGCGGCGACCGAATGGACGACAGAAACCATGCCGCCATTATAAACCTTCGCGCTCGCCGCTGCCCGCACGGCGGGCACCCTGTTCCTCATATAATGCCGACTGCCCGAGTTCTGCGACCCCTTTCCCGCGATGTCCGTCAAATTTGATCATCCTTACCTGCTGCTGACGCTGACGACGCTCTTCTGGTCGGGCAATATGGTCGTTGGTCGTGCGCTACGCGGCGACGTGCCGCCGCTCTCGCTCGCTTTCTGGCGGTGGACGATCGCGCTGCTGCTCACCTTGCCGCTCGCCCTGCCACATCTGCGAGCGCAGTGGCCCTTGCTCAAACGCGGCTGGCGCGCCGTCGTCGCGCTCGGACTGCTCGGCGTCGGCGGCTACAACACGCTCGCCTATATCGGACTGCAGTACACCGCCGCGACCAACGCGCTGCTGCTCAATTCCTTCATCCCGGTGGCGACCATCGCGCTCTCGTGGGCCTTCCTCAAGAAGCATTTGCGGCCGATCGAGTGGCTCGGTGTCGGGTTATCGCTGGCCGGCGTCGCGACAATTGTCGCGCGCGGCGAACTGGCTACCCTCGCCGCGCTGACGCCGAACATCGGCGACCTCTGGATGCTCGCTGCGGTCTTCGTCTGGGCGCTATATACCATCGGGCTGCAGTGGCGACCGGCCGGCGTCGATCCGATGCTCATGCTCGCCGCCTTTACCAGTGTCGGCCTGCTCGCGCTGGCGCCCGCCTACGCCTGGGAAATCACTCAGGGCCGCAGCATCGACTGGACAGCCCCGGCGCTCGCTGGCATTGCCTACGCCGGAATCCTCCCCGGCTTTGTCGGCTACGTCTTCTATAACCGCGCTGTCGGCGAAGTCGGGGCCAGCAAGGCGAGTCTCTTCATTCACCTGATGCCGGTCTTCGGTACCCTGCTCTCGGCGCTCTTCCTCGACGAAGTACCGCACCGTTATCACTTCGTCGGCATAGCACTGATCTTTGTCGGGATCTATCTGACGACCGCGTACAAGCGACGCTGAACATGGCGATCGGCAAACTGATCCAGTGGTTGCGTGGGACGAAGGAGATCCGGCCGCTCCCCGACAAACTGTGGCAAGAGACGATCGCCGCGCTGCCTTTTCTCGACCGGCTGACGCGCGAGGAAAAATCGCGGCTGAGATCATTGGCCGAAGCCTTTCTTGCCGAGAAGGAGTTTACCGCCGCCGGTGGGCTCGAGATCACCGACCCGATCTGCGTCTCGATCGCCGTCCAGGGCTGTCTGCCGATCCTGAACCTCGGCTTAGAAAGCTACCGCAACTGGGTCGGCGTCATCGTCTATCCCGACGAATTCATCATTCCGCGCAGCGTCGAAGACGAATACGGCGTCGTCCATGATTACAACGACGTCGCCTCCGGCGAAGCGTGGGACGGCGGACCGGTGATCGTCTCCTGGCACGACGCGCAAATGGCCGGCTCCGGATACAACGTGGTCATACACGAATTCGCACACAAGCTCGATATGCTCGGCGGAGACGCCAATGGCCTGCCGCCGTTGCCGGACGGACTCTCACGCCGGCAGTGGGAAGAAACGTTGCTCGCCGCGTACGATGATTTCTGCGCGAAAGTGGCCGAAGCAGAGACGGCAGGCGCAGCCGACGACGAGGAAGACGGGCAGGATCAGGATGACGGCGGACGCTGTGCGCACCTTGCGTTCGATCCCTACGGCGCGGAGAACCCCGGCGAGTTCTTCGCAGTGATGAGCGAGGCCTTCTTTGAAACGCCGGACGTCTTGTGTGAAGACTATCCGGCGCTCTATGCGCAGTTCAGCCGCTTCTACCGGCAGGACCCGGCCGCGCGCTGAAACGCCGCGAACTCGAGCACGTTGCGCTCAACCGTAGTTGATCGGGTTGCGGCTCAGCCAGTGGCGGTCGCGCGCAAGTCCGATGCGCTTGCCGGCGCCACGCGACATGGCTGACGTCAAAGGGCGCGTCTTCCAGGCGAAACTGCCGGCAAAGCCAAGCGCTGCACCAAGCAACCCGCCGGCCAGCACGCCGCGCACCGGTTTGCGGTCGTCGGCCAGTACGCCGAGGACAGCGCCCGCGAGGACGCAGATCGCTGCCGACTGCCACGATTCCTGCGCCGCTGCTGATACCAGGTGCAGGGTTTCATCCGCACCGAGTACCGCCTTGCGCGCGTCATTGGCGCCTTCAAATCCCGACTCCAGCAGTTCCTTGCTGTACGCCACGTTTTCTTTCACCCGCTCGGAAATGCTCATTTGGTAATACTCCTGTCTATACGTGGAAAAAACCGGCGGTCCGGTCGCGCAATGGTCGCTTGCGGATCACCAGCCGACAGTGCATCACATGCGCACGGCCGGCGTCAACTCTGTTCCGGCTTTTATGACAAGTGCCAGAAAAAGGGAGAACATGCGCCGCGGCGAGAACCGGCGACGAAAAGCGAGGCCGTCAGAGCACCTTGCCGGGGTTCATCAGGCCTTGGGGATCGAGCGCGCGTTTGACAGCGCGCATCAGGTCCATTTCGAGCCGGCTTTTGTAGCGCAGCAGTTCTTCACGCTTGAGCTGCCCGATGCCGTGCTCGGCGCTGATGCTGCCGCCGAGCTGGTGCACGATGTCGTGGACGATTTCGTTGACTTGCGGCGTCGCGGCAATGAACGCCGCGTTCTCGCCGGCTTCGGCCCTGGACTGGTTATAGTGCAGATTGCCGTCGCCGACGTGCCCGAAGGCGACGATCCGGATTCCCGGGAAAGCCTGCTGCAGCGCGGCGTCAGCTCGTTCGACAAAGTCGCCGATGCGCGAGATGGGTACCGAGACGTCGTGTTTGATGCTGATGCCGTCGATCTTCTGCGCTTCGCTGATGTTCTCGCGCAGGGCCCAGAGGCGTCTGGCCTGATCGACGCTCTGCGCGAGCACGGCGTCGGCGACCGTTCCGTTCAATAGCGCCTGTTCGAGAAACGCTTCGAGCGATGAATGCAAAGCCTGTTCGTCGCCCGCCCCGGACAGTTCGACAAGCAGGTGCCACGGGCTCTCGGAGAGCGGCGGCTGCGCTCCCGGAATATGTTTGAGGACGAGGCACAAAGAACCATTTGAAACGAGCTCGCAGGCGGTGAGCGCAGCGCCGAAGGCGGCTTGCAAGTCGGCGAGCAGCCGTACAGCGGACCGCGGCGAGCCGATCGCCAGCCAGGCAGTGGCGGTCGCCAGCGGCAAGGGAAAGAGCTTCATGACGGCGGCCGTAATGATGCCCAGCGTCCCCTCGGCGCCGACGTAGAGCTGTTTGAGATCGTAGCCGGTGTTGTCCTTGCGCAGGCCGCGCAAACCATGCCAGATCTCGCCGCTCGGCAGAACGACCTCGATGCCGAGCGTGAGCTCGCGGGTGTTGCCGTAGCGCAGAACCTGGACGCCACCGGCGTTGGTCGACAGATTGCCACCGATCTGGCAGCTGCCCTGCGCGGCAAGCGACAAGGGAAACAGCCGCCCGACCCCGAGCGCCGCTTCCTGGACCGACTGGAGGACGCAACCGGCTTCGACGGTGATCGTGTTGTTCGCCGGATCGACCTCGCGGATCCGATTCAGGCGCGACAGGCTGATCAGCACCGCCGTACCACTCATGTCGGGAATGCTGGCGCCGCAATGGCTGGTATTGCCGCCTTGGGGAACGATCGGGACGCCGTTCGCAGCGCAGGCGCGGACGAGCGCCGCGACTTCTTCGGCCGTTGCCGGGCGTACGATGCAGCGCGCGCTGCCGCGATAACGCCCGCGCCAGTCACGAAGATACGGCGCCATGTCGGGCGCCGCAGTGAGAACGTTATCGACGCCGACGAGCGCGGCGAACGCTTCGATCAGATGGTCTTGGGACAAGCGTGGACTCCGCAAAAAAATAGACCACAGAAAATACGCGGGAAACCTCAAAAACGAGACTGACTTTGTTGTCCTTCTCCGTGTGCTCGGTCCTTAGCTTCCGGCAACCACCGCGTACAGGTCGTGCTCGTCGGCATCGACCACTCGTACACGCAGGAAATCGCCGGCTTCGGCGGCGAAGAAATCGTTAATCAGGACCAGCCCGTCGATTTCCGGCGCGTCGGCTGACGAGCGCGCGATCGTTCCTTCGTCGTCGACAGCGTCGACGAGGACGTCGATCTCGCGGCCGATTTTCGCGGCGAGCAACTCGGCCGAAATGTCCTCCTGGACCTCCATCAAACGCCGCCGGCGCTCGTCGCGCACCTCGTCGGGAATGGCGCCGGCGATGGCGTTGGCCGTCGCGCCGTCGACTGGCGAATAGGCGAAGCAGCCGACACGATCGAGCCGCGCCTCCTCGATGAATTCGAGCAGTTCTTCGAACTCCGCTTCACTCTCGCCGGGAAAACCGGCGATGAAGGTGCTGCGCAGCGTGATATCGGGGCAGACGGCGCGCCACGCCTTGATGCGTTCAAGGTTGTTCTCGGCGCTCGCCGGGCGCTTCATCGCTTTCAGAATACGCCGGTTGGCGTGCTGAAAAGGCACGTCGAGGTAAGGCAGGATCTTGCCTTCGGCCATCAGCGGCAGGAGCTCATCGACGCTCGGATAGGGATAAACGTAATGCAGCCGAACCCAGATACCGAACTCGGCGAGCGCCTCGCACAATTCCTTGAGTCGCGTCTTGACCGGGCGGCCGCCGTAGAAGCCGGTGCGGTATTTGACGTCGACGCCGAACGCGCTGGTGTCCTGCGAAATAACGAGCAGTTCGCGGACGCCGGCTTCGGCAAGCATCTTCGCTTCCTGCAGCACGTCGCCGATCGGCCGGCTGACCAGCGGTCCACGCAGCGAGGGGATGATGCAGAAGGTGCAACTGTGGTTGCAGCCCTCGGAAATCTTCAGATAGGCAAAATGCTGCGGCGTGAGTTTCACGCCTTGCGGCGGTAGCAGGCTGGTAAACGGATCGTGGCGCTGCGGCAGGTGCGCATGCACGTGCCGCATGACTTCCTCGGTCGCGTGCGGGCCGGTGATCGCCAGCACCCGCGGATGCGTCTGGCGAACAATATCACCCTTGGCGCCGAGGCATCCGGTGACGATCACCTTGCCGTTTTCAGCGAGCGCTTCGCCGATTGCTTCAAGCGATTCCTCGACCGCCGCGTCGATGAAGCCGCAGGTATTGACGACGACGAGGTCGGCGCCAGCGTACGTCGGTGCGATGACGTAGCCCTCGCTGCGCAGTCGAGTAAGGATCTGTTCCGAATCGACGAGCGCCTTCGGGCAACCGAGCGAGCAGAAGCCGACGGTCGGGACTTTGTTCGTGGTCAATGACTTGATTCCGTTTCGGCAAACGCGCATTTTCTCACGAATCAGACGCTCTGCCCGGTTAAACGCGGAACGAGCTGACCGACGCCGTGAGCGCCTGGGCGAGCTTTTGCAGCTGATGCGCGGCGCTCGCTGCCTGCTCCGATGCAGCATTGTTCGCCTCGACCATCTGGGCGATGTTCTCGATATTGCGCGCGATCACGGCGCGCGCGTTGCTTTGTTCCTTGAGCGCGTTCGAAATATCGCTGACGACCTCGACGACGTTGCCGGCACCCGACTGGATCACTGGTAATACAGCCCACCGTTGATGTTCAACGTCGCACCGGTCATGAAGCCGGCCAGTTCGGACGCGAGGTAGGCGCAGGCGCCGCCGATTTCTTCAGGGCGCGCCAGGCGTTTCATCGGCACCGAGTCGATAATCGATTGGAGGACATCGGGTTTGATCGACATGACCATCTTCGTCGCGACATAGCCCGGCGCAATCGCGTTGACCGTCACGCCTTTGACCGCTAGTTCAGCGGCGAGCGCCTTGGTAAAGCCAATGACGCCGGCCTTGGCCGCGGCATAGTTGGTTTGCCCGGCCTGCCCCTTGACGCCGTTGACCGAAGAGATGTTGATGATGCGCCCCCAGCCGCGCCCGGCCATTTTGTTCGACACCTGCTTGCTCATGTTGAAAAGACTCGTCAGGTTGGTGGAAATCACCGCGTCCCACTGGCTGGGTTCGAGTTTTGCGAACAGGCGGTCGCGCGTGATTCCGGCGTTGTTGACGAGAATGTCGATTGCGCCGGCCTGCGCCTCCGCTTCGGCCACCAGCGCGACGCACGCGTCGAAAACCGACACATCGCCGGCAACGCAGACGATGCCTGCAAAGCCAGCACCAGCCATCTCTTTCGTCCATTCGTCCGGCCTGTCGAATTCGGGATGATAGGCGGCGACGATCTTGTGGCCGGCCCGGTAAAGTTCCTGGCAGATCGCCGTGCCAAGGCCGCCCATTGCGCCGGTAACCAGAGCAACACGTTGCGTCATGTGAAATTCCTTTCTAAAACGGGTATAAATACGCCGAGTGACGCAGTGCCCGCTCAAACGAGCGCCGATTCTGCTGCGCCGCGCGCACAGTGTCAATTCGCACGCAATCGGCATGGCGAAGCGAAGCGGGCTCATCGCCTTCGTGGTATTATCGTGCCTCCTCGTTGCGCCATTCATCAGTCTTGGCGTTCGTCCGATGTGGCAGGCATTCTCGCCTCGCCCGACTCACCAATCCTTGTGTGTTTGCCCAGACTGATTCGCGCATCAACGGCTGCTTAACGGCTCATTGTGCCGCGCGCGCATGGCAAACGCCCGGAGCTTTCCCGCATGAAATTTACCGAATTGGGTCTTGTACCCGAGATCCTTCGCGCCATCAACGATCAAAACTATGAAACGCCGACGCCGATCCAGGCGCAGGCGATTCCTGTCGTCCTTTCCGGCCGCGACCTCATGGCCTGCGCGCAAACCGGAACCGGCAAGACCGCCGGCTTCACGCTCCCTATCTTGAATCGTCTGGCAGCGGTCAAGGTAACCGGGCCGCGCAAGATCCGCGTGCTGATCTTGACGCCAACCCGCGAACTCGCGGCGCAGGTCGAAGAGAGCGTGCGGACCTACGGCGCACACCTGCCATTCAAATCGCTCGTCATGTTTGGCGGCGTCGGCATCAACCCGCAGATTTCCGCTCTGAGAAGCGGGATCGACATCCTCGTCGCGACCCCGGGTCGGCTGCTCGACCACGCCCAGCAGCGTACCGTCGACCTCTCGGGTGTCGAGGTACTCGTGCTCGACGAGGCCGACCGCATGCTTGACATGGGTTTCATCCACGATATCAAGCGGGTCATTAAGCTGTTACCCAAAACGCGGCAGAATCTGCTTTTCTCGGCGACTTTCTCGGACGAGATCCGGGCGCTGGCCAGTACCTTCCTGATCGATCCGCAGTACGTCGAATCCGAGCGCCGCAACAGCCCGCCCGACCTCGTCAAGCAATACGTGTACAAGGTCGATCGCGAACGCAAGCGCGACCTGCTCGTCGAACTGATCCGCGACAAGGGCTGGTACCAAGTGCTGGTGTTTACGCGCACCAAGTGGGGCGCCAATGGACTCGCCGACAAATTGCTCAAGGCCGGCATCGAAGCCGACGCGATTCATGGCAACAAGAGCCAGAATGCGCGCACCCGCGCGCTGGCCAACTTCAAGAACGGCAAGCTGCACGTTCTCGTGGCAACCGATATCGCGGCGCGCGGCATCGATATTAACGAACTGCCGCACGTCGTCAATTACGAGCTGCCGAACGTTGCCGAAGACTATGTGCACCGCATCGGACGGACCGGGCGCGCCGGTACCGAGGGAGCAGCCGTCTCGCTCGTTTGCGTCGATGAAATCAAACTACTGCATGACATCGAGCGCCTGCTCAAGAAACAGATCGAGGTGATCGATTGCCCGGAGTACGCGCCCGATCCGAGCATTCGCGCCGAGCCGATTCTGATGCGCTCGGCCGGCACGCGTGGCGGTCAGCGCGCACCGGGCGGCCGCCCAGGTGGCGGACGCAGCGGATCCGGCAACCGTTCGGGAACCGGCAAGCCGCCAGCCGGCGGTTCGCACCGCAGCGGTACGCGCCACCACTAAGCGGCGAACGCCGGGCAGGCGCGCTAAAATCGCGGTATGCCCGTGCCTTTTCTTTCGATCATAATCCCCGCTCTTAACGAAGCGGCCGGGATTAGCGCCCAACTCGACGCCTTGCACGCCGTTCGCGAGCAAGGCGTCGAACTGATCCTCGCCGACGGCGGCAGCAGCGATGACACCGTGGCGCAAGCGCGCGATCGCGTCGATCGAATCGTCGTTAGCGGACGCGGGCGTGCCGTCCAGATGAACGCCGGCGCAGCACGCGCACGTGGCACTACGCTGCTCTTCCTGCACGCCGACACCCACCTTCCCGACGCCGCCGTCGCGGCCATCCATCAAGCAATCGACGCCGGCGCGCTGTGGGGACGTTTTGACGTGCGCATAGCCGGCGCCCACCCTCTGTTGCGCGTCGTCGAACAGATGATGAATTGGCGCTCGCGGCTGACCGGAATCGCCACCGGCGATCAGGCGATTTTCGTCCGCC
>Ga0105048_10016135_pt1 | contig 11559 bp, 11 predicted proteins | sample MAT05_FD_78382 | JGI IMG/M metagenome (GOLD analysis project Ga0105048, IMG submission 78382) | Freshwater microbial communities from Lake Fryxell liftoff mats and glacier meltwater in Antarctica - MAT-05 | ecosystem: Environmental > Aquatic > Freshwater > Ice > Liftoff microbial mat | place...
ACATTGGATGATGGCGGGGCGTATTGATGGATGGGTTCGCGAGGTTCGATTGGGGACAGGTGTTTGCCATGGCGGCCGAAGCAGTGCCAGATCATGAGACGGAGGGGGCAGGGGCGCGGCCGGATACGCGGCGGCGGGTGCTGAGCGCGGCGGGGGAGATCTTTGCGGAGCGGGGGTTTCGCGAGGCGACTGTGCGGGAGATCTGCGAGCGGGCGGGGGCGAACATCGCGGCGGTGAACTATCACTTCCGTGACAAGGAAGGTCTGTATCGCGCGGTGTTCCAGGACGCCAATGTCGCGGCGATGGAGCGCTATCCCGTGGAGCGGGCGGGGGAGCGCGGGGCGGATTCGAGCGCGGCGCCGGCGGAGCAGTTGCGTGGGTATGTGCGGAACTTCATCGCGCGGTTGCTCGACGACGATGGTCGGCCGTCGTGGCACGGGCAGCTCATGGCGCGGGAGATGGTGGAGCCGACGGCGGTGCTGGACGAGCAGGCGCGGGACTTTGTGAGGCCGCAGTTCGAGAGGCTGTGCGCGATTGTGCGGCTGCTGCTGGGTGCGGGGGCGAGCGAGGACGCGATTGTGCGGAGCGCGTGCAGCGTGGCGGGGCAGTGTTTGTTTTACAAGCACGCGCGGCCGATGATCGAGCGGGCGATGCCGGAGGTGCGGTTTGATGCGGCGGCGCGGGTGGAGCTGGGTGAGCACATCGCCGAGTTCTCGCTGCGGGCGATGACGGTGGCTGGGGCGGCGGGGGATTCGGGAAAGGGAGCGGGCGCATGAACTTTGTGGCGTTGAAGATGTTGATGGGTGACACGGCCAAGTACTTTGGCATCGTGCTGGGGATCACGTTCGCGTCGTTCTTGATCACGCAGCAGGCGTCGATCTTCGTGGGGCTGATGACGCGGACGTTCGGGTTTTTGAGCGACACGCGTCAGGCGGACATCTGGGTGATGGACCCGAAGGTGCAGTTCATCGATGATGTGAAGCCGTTGAGCGACACGATGTTGTTTCGGGTGCGGGGCGTGGAGGGCGTGGCGTGGGCGGTGCCGCTGTATCGCGGGCTTTTGCGGGCGCGTTTGCAGAACGGGAACTTTCAGCAGTGCATCGTGGTGGGGCTGGACGACTCGACGCTGATGGGCGGCCCGCCGACGATGATCGAGGGTTCGCTGGATGATCTGCGGCGTTCGGAGGGCGTGATCGTGGATGAGAGCGGGGCGAAGGGGCGGCTGGCGAAGACGCCCGAGGGGCCGGATGGGAAGCCGATTCCGGGGGCGAAGCCGGTGCCGCTGAAGATCGGCGACACGCTGGAGATCAATGATCGGCGGGCGGTGGTGGTGGGTATCTGCCGGGTGAGCCGGACGTTTCAGAACCAGCCGGTGGTGTATACGACGTACACGCGGGCGATCCGGTATGCGCCGCGGGAGCGGAAGCTGCTGAGCTACATCATGGTGAAGGCGGAGGAGGGCGTGGACCACGTGGCGCTGGCGGACAAGATCCAGTCGCAGACGCGGCTGCTGGCGCTGCGCGGCGAGGACTTTTCGTGGAAGACGGTGCTGTACTTCATGAAGTTCACCGGCATCCCGATCAACTTCGGGATCAGCGTGATGCTGGGCTTTTTGGTGGGGACGGCGATCGCAGGGCAGACGTTCTATCAGTTCACGCTCGACAACATCAAACAGTTTGGGGCCCTCAAGGCGATGGGGGCGACGAACTTCCGGCTCATGCGGATGATCCTTTTGCAGGCGGTGCTGGTGGGGATGATCGGGTATGGGCTGGGGGTGGGGCTGGCGTCGAGCTTCGCGCTGGTGTCGGGGAACACGGAGCTGGCGTTCCGGCTGTTGTGGCAGACGCTGGTAGTGACGGGGGTCGCGATCACGCTGATCTGCGCGTTGTCGTCGCTTCTGGCGTTGTGGAAGGTGATGCGGCTGGAGCCGGCGATCGTGTTCAAGGGGTGATGCGGGGACGTGGGGTGGGTTGTGGAAGGCGGCGTGGAGGGCGGCTTGGAGGGCGGCGGGTGGCGGAGGTTTTTCTGGTGAAAGCTTGACGGCTGAAGAACCGATGGTATCTTTACAGCGTAAAGTAAATGGCGTTAAGTGGATGATGGCGTATTAGACTTGTTCGGGTGGCGTTTGAGCATGAAGGAGTTGGTGGACTGTGAGCAGCGAGGACCGGCGAGCACGCGAGAAGATGGCGGTTCAGGAGCGGATCCTGAACGCGGCGCGGGAGCTCTTTGTCAAGGAAGGGTTCGAGGCGGTGTCGCTGCGGAAGATCGCCGAGGCGATTGATTACACGGCCCCGGCGTTGTACACGCACTTCAAGGACAAGACGGAGCTGGTCAAGGCGTTGTGCCGGCAGGACTTTGGGGCGTTGAGCGGTGCGCTGGTGAAGGCGGCGCGGATGGCCGACCCGGTGCAGCGGATCATGCGGATCGGGCACGGGTACATCCGCTTTGCGGTGGACAACCCGCACCAGTATCGGTTCATGATGATGACGGCGCACCCGGCGGATGTGGAGCCGGACGCGGAGGACATCGCGGAGAAGGATGATCCGGATCGCGACGGCTATGCGGCGCTTCGGCGGGCGGTGGCGGACGCGATCGCGCAGCGGCTATTGCGGCCGGAGATCAAGGACGCGGAGCTGGGGGCGCAGGTGCTGTGGGCCGGGGTACACGGGATCGCGTCGCTGCAGATTGCGATGGGCGATGAGCCGTGGATCAACTGGCGGAGTGTGGAGCGGCGCGCGCGGCTGATGTGCGAGTCGCTTCTGCGCGGCATGCTCCGCGACCCGGCGCGGCTGGAAGGAGGGGAGCAGACATGAACTTCATCGCGCTCAAGATGCTGGTGGGTGATCGGGCCAAGTACCTGGGGATCGTGTTCGGGGTGACGCTGGCGACGATGCTGGTGGTACACCAAGTGACGATTTTTACGGGGTTGATGGCGCGGACGTGGTCGGTGGTGCGGGATCTGCGGGACTCGTCGGGGGTGGAGCTGATCGTGGCCGACCCGGCGACGGAGTTTCTCAACGATGCCAAGCCGATGTCGGAGACGGCGTTAGCGCGGGTGCGGTCGGTGGCGGGGGTGGCGTGGGCGGTGCCGATGAGCTTCAACTCGGTGCGTGCGCGGATTGGAACGGGCGGGGCGGGCGATGGGGCCGTGGGGGACGGGCGGCGGGATCGGTTCCGTACGTGCATCGTGGTGGGGCTGGACGACACGACGTTGATCGGCGGGCCGGCGCGGTTTGTGGAAGGGTCGCTGGCGGCGTTGCGCGGGCCGGACGCGGTGATCATCGATCGGCTGGACTCGTTGCAGCTTTTGGCGGTAAGCGATGGCGCGGGCGGTCGGCGGCCGCCGCGGGTGGGCGAGGTGGTTGAGATCAACGATCATCGCGCGGTGGTGGGGGCGATCAGCGACAACACGAGGCCGTTCTTGTCGCAGCCGATCGTGTACACGACGTATTCGAACGCGCGGCGTTGGGCGCCAACGGAGCGGCGCGGGTTGTCGTATGTGCTGGTGAAGCTGAAGGAGGGCGCGGCGGCGGACGCCGTGGGGGCGAGCTTGGAGGCGCAGACGGGTTTGGCGGTGTACGAGACCAGCGCGTTCGGGTTCAAGACCGTGGGGTACTTTCTGCGGAACACAGGCATCCCGGTGAACTTTGGGATCACGATCATCCTGGGTTGCGTGGTGGGAATCGCGATCAGCGGGCAGACGTTTTATCTGTTCGTGCTGGACAACCTCAAGCAGCTCGCGGCGCTGAAGGCGATGGGGGCGACAAACCTGCAGCTGCTGGGGATGACGGGCCTGCAGGCGGCGCTGGTGGGCGTGGTGGGTTATGGGCTGGGGGTGCTGGGGGCGCTGGGGTTGATCCTGCCGTTCAAGGGGACGGAGCTGGAGTTCACGTTGTATTGGCAGGTGCTGGGGCTGGCGGCGCTGGCGATCACGGGGATCGTGGCGCTGGCGAGCGTGTTGAGCTTGCGGCGGGTGTTGAGTTTGGAGCCGGCGGTGGTGTTCAAGGGTTGAGTGTGGATCGGACCTGTGGCGATTGGAGCAGTCGGATGAGTTCAACGACACAACAGATCAACGCGACGACTCCGGCGGGGGGCAACGGCAGGCCGGCGGTGGTGTGCCGGGGGATCACCAAGCATTATGGGAGCGGCGAGAGCAAGGTGATCGCGCTGCGCGGGGTGGACCTGACGATCGGGCAGGGCGAGTTGATGATGATGGTGGGGCCGTCGGGCTGCGGAAAGACGACGCTGATCAGCGTGATCGCGGGGATTTTGGATCGGGATGCGGGGGAGCTGAGCGTGTTCGGGCAGGATCTGGCGACGCTTTCGCAGCGGCAGCGGACGCTTTGGCGTGGGAAGAACGTGGGGTTTGTGTTTCAGCAGTTCAACTTGTTGCCGACGCTGAACGCGGCGGAGAACGTGGCGGTGCCGCTGATGATTCTGGGCGAGGGTCGGTCTTCGGCGGTGAAGAAGGGGCGTGACATGCTGGCGCGGGTGGGGCTGGGGGAGCGGCACAAGTCGCTGCCGAGCCAGCTTTCAGGCGGTCAGCAGCAGCGTGTGGCGATCGCGCGGGCGTTGATTCATGGGCCGCGGCTGATCGTGTGCGACGAGCCGACGAGCGCGCTGGACCATGAGACGGGGCATGTGATCCTGCGGCTGCTGAAGAATGTGGCGCTGCAGGAGGATCGGGCGCTGGTGATCGTGACGCACGACCAGCGCATCTTCGGGTTCGCCGACCGCATCGCGCGGATGGATGATGGACGGGTGGACAAGGTGGTGGGCTCGGCGGCGGAGCTGGGGATCGAGTGAGGGGGGCGGCAAGAGGTAGAAGGCTCGTAGCAAGTGGCGGGGAACGAGATGGCGGCAGGTTCAACTATTTACGAGGTGATTTATGTTTGTTCGATCGATTGTGATTCCGATCCTGGCGGTGACGGGCGTGGGTGTGGCGATCTATACGGTGCGGACGGAGAACAAGCCGGTGATCCCGGCACCGCCGGTGACGGCGCCGGCGACGTCGCCCTTTGAGGAGCCCGTGGCGGGCGCGGGGATCATCGAGGCGAGCACGCAGAACATCGCGATCGGCACGCATATCGCCGGGATCGTGGCGACGGTGCATGTGAAGGTCGGCGACAGCGTGAAGGCGGGCGACCCGCTGTTCACGATCGACGAGCGGACGCTCAAGGCGGAGCTGGCCGTGCGGTCGGCGGCGCTGGAGATCAGCGAGAAGACGCTGGGGCGGCTGCGGTCGCTGCCGCGGAAGGAGGACGTCCCGCCGTTGGAGGCGCGGGTGAACGAGGCCAAGACGCTGCTGGGTCAGTCGCAGATGCAGGTGGATCTGGTGGCCAACCTGCAGGACCCGCGGGCGGTGAGTACCGAGGAGCGTGATCGGCGGACGTTTACACTTTCGGCGACGCGTTCGCGGCTGGTGTTGGCGGAGGCGGACCTGGCGCTGCTCAAGGCCGGAGCGTGGGCTTCGGACCTGGAGATCGCGCAGGCGCAGATCGACTCGGCCCGGGCGCAGATGGACTCGGCCAAGACGGAGATCGAGCGTTTGACGGTGAAGGCCCCGACCGACGGGCAGCTCTTGCAGGTGAACACCCGCATGGGCGAGTTTGCGCAGGCGGGGGTGATGGCGCAGCCGTTGATGCTGTTTGGCAACACCGACACGCTGCATGTGCGCGTGGACATCGACGAGAACGATGCGTGGCGGGTGCGGGCGGACGCGAAGGCGTTCGCGTATGTGCGTGGGAACAAGGAGTTGAAGACGGAGCTGGCGTTCGTGCGGATCGAGCCGTACGTGATCCCCAAGCGTTCGCTGACGGGCGACAGTGTGGAGCGGGTGGATACGCGGGTGCTGCAGGTGCTCTACTCGTTCCCGCGCGGGAAGCTACCCGTGTATGTGGGGCAGCAGATGGACGTGTTCATCGACGCGCCGCGGACGAAGGGGACGGCGGGCTGAGTGTGCGCACGGTAACCGGTATGGATGAGGTCTCGAGACGAAGTGGCGGCTAGTTTTGCAGAGGACGTTTGCGTAAAGGTTGATGCTCATGGCACGAAGGACGACGTGGAACGTGGTGTTGGTGGCGGGGCAGGCGTGGGCGTTGGCCGGGCTGGTGGCCGGGCTGGTGGGTTGTGCGGTGGGCCCGGACTTTGTGAAGCCCGAGGTGGAGACGCCGGCGGAGTTCCAGGCCCTGCAGGAGAAGGCCACGGCGCCGGGGACGGCGGACCTGGTGGCGTGGTGGAAGCGGCTCGGCGATGCCAAGCTCGACGAGCTGGTCGAGCGGGCACTCGAGGAGAACAAGGACCTGCGTCTCGCGTCGGCGCGGGTATTGGAGGCGCGAGCGCAGCGCGGCGTGACGGCGGCGGACCTCTTTCCGACCGTCGACGGCATAGGCAGCGCGACGCACAACCGTGGGTCGGCCGGGGGCGGCGGCAGCGGGCGCACCGGGCCGGGGCGGGAGACGGACCTGTACGACGTGGGCGTGGACGCGTCGTGGGAGATCGACTTTTGGGGGCGGATCCGCCGCGGGGTCGAGTCGGCCGACGCGATGATCATGTCGTCGGAGGAAGCGCGGCGCGGGGTCATCGTGACGCTGCTGGCGGACGTGGCGACGAACTATGTGGAGATGCGGTCGTTCCAGAGCCGACTGCGGATCGCCGAGAACAATGTCGAGACGCAGAGCGACACGCTGGGGCTGACCGAATCGCGGTTCACGGCGGGGCTGACGAGCGAGCTCGATGTGGCCCGTGCGCGGACCAACCTGGCGACGACGCAATCACAGATCCCGCTGTTGCAGGCGGGGATGCGGCGGTCGATGTATCGGCTCTCGACGCTGGTGGGGCGGCCCGCGGGGGCATTGTCAGAGATGCTGGCGCAGGTCGGGCCGATCCCGGCGGGGCCGGCGCAGATCCCGACGGGGTTGCCGTCGGAGCTGCTGTTGCGGAGGCCGGACGTGAGGCAGAGCGAGCGCGAGCTGGCGGCGGCGACGGCGCGGATCGGCGTGGCGACGGCGGACCTGTTCCCTCGCTTCTCGCTGTCGGGCAGCTTCGGGTTTTCCAATGGGGAGCTCGGGGGCATGTTCGATTCGAACAACCGGTTCTGGTCGTTTGGGCCGGCGTTCCGCTGGCCGATCTTCCAGGCGGGGCGGATCCGCTCGAACATCAAGGTGCAGGACGCGCGGACGGAGCAGGCGCTGATCACGTACGAGCGCGCGGTGCTCAACGCGTTCGAGGATGTCGAAACGTCGATGGTGAACTTCGGTCGTGAGCAGGACCGGCGCGGGTTCTTGGCCGAGGCGGTGGCGGCGGCGGATCGATCGACGGTGCTGGCGACGGACCTGTACTTGAAGGGGCTGGCCGACTTCATCAGCGTGCTCGACGCGCAGCGGCAGTTATTCCAGTTGCAGGATCAGTTGGCCGCGAGCGAGAGCACGGTGACGACGAACCTGATCAGCGTGTATCGCGCGCTGGGCGGGGGCTGGGAGCAGACGGAGCCGGCGGACGAGACGGAGGCGGTGCCAGCGGGTGGGGACTCGCGTTGATGCGGGCGGTGCGGCTTGAACGCGAAGGACGCGAAGAGGATCAGAACGAGTTGAGCATCTTGTTGAGCACCTCAAATCTCAGGCTCGTTGCGTTTCTTCGAGGCCTTGGCACCCTTGGCGGTCAATGGATCCGTCTCGTACACGGCGCGGAGTTCGGCGGGCAACCTGTCAAGGGGCCATGGGTCGGCTGCTGCGGGCGAATGGGGGGAATGGGGCGGGCAAGTGCGGGTTTGGTTCGGGATTGTGAGGGGCGCTTAGCGGTGCGTCTGGAGGCCGCGCGGGTCGACATCGGCCCGACGGGCGCTATCGTCAGTGAAACTTTACTCAATGGTCGACGGAGGCTTGACGATGGCACCGGGACAATATTTCACCCCGTATCAGCGCGGCCTGGTCAATCGGTTCTACGAGCAGCAGGACACGCGGCTGTATCAGCGGCTGACGGAGTATGTCTCGGAGCTGGCCGCCAGCGACGATTCGCAGCGCAAGTCGTATCTGTGGCGGATGGTGCAGCGCGACCTGGCGCGGACGCCGGCGGACCAGATGAAGGTGGCGCGGCTGATTGGCGAGCGGCGTCTGGAAGAGGTCGCCAAGATGGTCAACGAGCTGGAGGCGGCCGACAAGCTGATCGCCAAGCCCGTGGCGGGCGCGGCCCCGGGGGTGGCGGTGCCTGTGGTGGCACCGGCGGCCGCGGCTTCGGCGGCTACAAAAGCGACGGCGGCAACGGCGGTGGATGATGCGAAGGCGGATTCATTGGCGCCGGCGCGGCTCAAGAGTGCGCTGGCTGCGTTCAAGAAGCGACTCAAGATCACCAAGCTCGACGCGGAGTCGAAGCTCTCGGTCCGGGCCCTAACAGGCGGGCAGCGCTCGGGGATCGTGGCGATACAGGCGCCGACGGACTATCCCAAGGCGGTGTGGGAGGAGCTGGTGAAGCAGGGCAAGATCCGCCATGCGGGCTCGGGTCTGTACGAGCTCTGCGGGGTGTGATACGAAGTTTGGTTGAGTGCCGTGCGGAGCAAGAGACGGGAGCGTTCAGCGCGAAGCTCGCGAAGGGAACGAAGCGAGGCGGAAGCGCGGGGCGCGACTGAACCACTGCGTTCGCTCTGATCTTATTGGTGTTCTTGGCGAGGTTCGCGGTTGTTCCGGCTCGTTGGAGCTGCGGCGCTTTAAGGATCGCGAGCGGCGATGGGAACCCGGATTTGACTGGCGCGTAGAACCAAGGTGATGAGTCGCGGTGCGAGTGGCCGCGGTGGGTGTGCTGGCACTGCGCGTGGGGCGCGGACGCTATGCTCTGCCGCATGGCCGAACGAGCGAGCAAGAACGGGCGCGGCAAGACGGCGGCGAGCGGCGGCGGGCGGAGCCTGACGTACGCCGACGCGGGTGTTGATCTGTTGTCGAAGGACGCGTTTACCGAATCGCTGGGCTCGATCATGAAGCGGACGCACGGGCCGCGGGTGATCCCCAACCCGGGCGGGTTCGCGGGGTTGTTCCGGCTGGATTACAACAAGGGTCTGTTCCGCAAGAACTATCGCGACCCGGTGCTCGTGGCGTGTGCCGACGGCGTGGGGACGAAGCTCAAGCTGGCGATCGAGATGGGGCGGTTTGACACGCTGGGGATCGACCTGGTGGCGATGAACGTCAACGACATGGTGGTGCAGGGGGCCGAGCCGCTGTTTTTCCTGGACTACATCGCGATCGGGAAGGTGGATCGCGCGGTTTTGGACGATCTGGTGCGCGGGATCGCCGAGGGGTGCAAGGAGGCGGAGTGCGCGCTGCTGGGCGGGGAGACGGCGGAGATGCCGGGGTTGTATCAGCCGGGCGATTTTGATCTGGCAGGGTTCGCGGTAGGCGTGGTGGAACTCCGACGGGCGATCGACGCGGGGCGGGTAGAGGTGGGCGACGTGGTCTTGGGGCTGGCGTCGTCGGGGGTTCATTCCAACGGTTACACCTTGGTGCGGAAGATTGTCAGCGAGGCCAAGCTGGATCTGAAGAAGGTGTACCCGGAGTTGAACGTCAAGCCGACCGCGAGCAAACGGCGCGGCGGGGTGAAGAAGGCGGCGAGCGACACGAAAGCCGAGAAGACGCTGGGGGATTGGCTGTTGACGCCGACGCGGATCTATACGCGATCCATCACGCGGCTGTTGGGGCAGTACAAGGTGAAGAAGGTGATCGGCGGGATGGCGCACATCACGGGGTCGGGGCTGGCGGGGAACCTGTGCCGGGCGCTGCACCCGAAGGTGGACGCGGCGATCGACACGGGGGCGTGGCCGGTGCCGCCGCTGTTTGAGTTTTTGCAGCGGCACGGCGGGGTGAGCGACGCGGAGATGCGGCGCGTGTTCAACATGGGGATCGGATATTGCCTGATCGTGCGGCCGACGTTTGCGGAGTCTGTGGCGGAAGCGCTGCGGAAACTGGGCGAGACGGTACACACGATCGGCGTGATCGCCAAGGGCAAGGGCGAGGTCATCGAGCGGTAACGGGGGACGGGATGATCAGGGCTGTTCAGGCGTCGGGGAGGACGATGCCCTGGATCTCGGCGGCATAGGCGACCTTGCCGTTGACGATGCCCTGGATGTCGCTGCGGAAGCGGCGCGGGGTGGCCATGACTTCTTTGGCGAGGAGGTAGAAGTCGTCTCCGGGGACGACCTGGCCGCGGAACGAGCACTCGCTGATGTGGGTGAAGGCGGCGAGCTTGGGCTTGGGGAAGCGGGAGTTGTAGAGGTAGACACACAGCTGTGCGCCGGCTTCAACCTGGAGGACGCCGGGGAGGATGGGTCGGTTGGGGAAGTGGCCCGGCACCCAGAACTCGTCGTCGCGGACTTGCCAGAGGCCGACGCCGGTTTTGTGGTCGGCCGCCTCCCAGACGATGTAGTCGAGGAGGGCCATTTGGCCACGGTGGGGATTGGTCTTGGCGATAGCGTCGCGCCCGACCGATCGCGCGGACAGGTCGAGGGTGGCCAGATCGAGGAGAAAAGGCTTGGAGAGGGCCGCGACGGAGTTGGGAGGCTCGGTCATGGGTCAGGGCTTGGGGGCTGGGGCGTCGCCGGGACCACGAAGGTTGAGGATGCCTTCACGGACTTCCTGGGCGGCGGCCTTGATGTCCTGCATCGATTGGCGGACGCGGACACCCGCGGCCTTGTTGCCGCCTTGAGCTTTGGCCAAGTCGGCCTCGACTTCCACGATGAGCTTCTTGAGGTTTTCGAAAGATTCCAAGATTCGTCCTTTCCCGCGGCCTGAGTGAGCACCCGGCTCGTCGGCAATCATAGGAACCACCGGGCCCCCGCTTCTCTTTCGCCGACCGCACACTCTGGGATCGATCAGGAACGGCGTTTTTGGACGAAAATCACTTGCCGATGCAGAATGTGGCAAATATTCGCCCCACGATCTCGTCGGGTGGGAGCTGGCCGGAGACCTCGCCGAGGTGGTCCAAAGCGGTTCGGAGGAGCGATGACACTATTTCGGGGTGGTCGATTGGACCCGATCGGGCCTGGAGCTGCTCGCGAGCGGAGCGGGCGGCGGCGCGGGCTTGGAGGACGGCGCGGCGGTGCCGCGGCAGGAGCGCGGCGCGGGGGCGGTTGGCGGCGGGCCAGAGCGTGGTGGCGATGAGATCGCGGAGGGCGGCGAGGCCGCGGCCGTCGAGGGCGCAGAGGGGGTGGATGTCGCGGGCAGCGGGCGGCGCGGCCGGTTGGTCGGACATGGTGCGGATCTTGAGGATGGGCGGCGCGGCGGCGGAATGGAGGATGGGCGCGGCGGCGAAGAGTCCCGTGGGGTCGCACCAGAGGATGAGATCGGCGTCCTGGAGTGTGGCGCGGGCGATGGCCTGGGCCTGGTCGTCGATGGCGGAGCGGTGGGCGGGTTGGTCGTCGAGGCCGGCGAGGTCGGCGAGGGTGAGGGGTTCGCGGAGAACGTCGCGGGTGGTGCCGGGGGTGGGCGAGGCGAGGAAGAGGCGGCCGTAGCGTTTGGTGACGATGCGCGAGTCGAGGATGACGACGATGCCTTTGTCGGAGCGGGAGCGGATGAGGCG
>Ga0105048_10016136_pt1 | contig 11559 bp, 9 predicted proteins | sample MAT05_FD_78382 | JGI IMG/M metagenome (GOLD analysis project Ga0105048, IMG submission 78382) | Freshwater microbial communities from Lake Fryxell liftoff mats and glacier meltwater in Antarctica - MAT-05 | ecosystem: Environmental > Aquatic > Freshwater > Ice > Liftoff microbial mat | place...
AAATGACACACAGTTTTGACGTCGGTTCGCTGGCAAGTTCTGCGACTTGCTACGAAAACATGCGGCAGCGTGATTTTCCCCGCGTCCGGAGACGCCACGGCCGAATCACGACGTCAGGAATTGAGCGAGGTCGAGCCATGAAATTGAAGTCGCAGACGGTCCGGTTTGATCCCATTCAAGGGGTAGCCGTTCCGCAGGGTGCAAAATGTCGGCGTATCTTTTGCCGTGTCCACACCCTCGACGGAGAGACTCAACCTCGAATTTGTTGCCGCAGGGAGCACAACGCCGGGTGCTGGATTGCAGGACTCATCGGAGGATTGGTTCTGCTCGCGAATAGCCTGCTCGCCTGCGAGGAAACCGTCGCGAATCAGCCATCAACTTCGCCTCAGCGAGCTCTGAATGTTGTCATGATTGTCATTGATGATCAGAACGATTGGATAGGTTGTCTCAACGGACATCCGCAAGCAATGACCCCGCACATTGATCGTCTGGCGAATCGCGGCACACTGTTTCTGAATGCACATTGTCAGTCGCCACTTTGCAATCCTTCGCGAACGAGCGTCCTGACGGGGCTGCGTCCGTCATCGACCGGCGTCTACGGTCTGGCTCCGAACCTGCGAGCTGTCGATGGTCTTAAATCCGCGACCACCCTGCCCCAACACTTTCGAAATCATGGGTATGAAACTCTGATGGCCGGGAAAATCTATCACGGTGCTTATGGGCGAAAACCAACCGACAACGAATTTGACATCATCGGCCCGCCCGCCGATGTTGGTCCGAGACCTGCACGACCGCTGGTAATGACGCCGAGCCACCATCCACTGGTTGACTGGGGCACGTTTCCTCATCGCGACGAGGACAAAGGAGACTGGAAGCTGGCAAGCTGGACTGTAGATCAGCTTCAGCACCCGCATGAAAAACCATTCTTCCTGAGCGTCGGATTTTTTCTTCCGCATGTCCCCTGTTACGTGACTCAGAAATGGTACGACCTTTTCCCGGAAGACACGCTGCAACTACCTCCCGTTCTCGACAACGATCGCGCTGACACTCCGCGTTTCAGCTGGTATCTGCACTGGAAGTTGCCGGAGCCTCGTTTGCGATTTCTACAAGAGGCATCGCAATGGAAAAGCCTGGTTCGCTCGTATCTGGCAAGCACTGCTTTTGTGGATGCTCAGGTCGGTCGGATCATCGATGCCCTGGATGCCAGCCAATTTGCGGACAACACAATCGTAGTCCTTTGGTCTGATCACGGATGGCATCTGGGGGAAAAGGCAATTACAGGCAAGAACACGCTGTGGGAGCGTTCGACCCGTGTGCCACTTATCTTTGCCGGCCCGAACGTTGCCGCCGGAGCTACTTGCGCTCAGCCTGTCGAGCTGCTTGATATCTATCCCACGCTCGCCGAGCTTTGTGATCTTCCGGAGCCAGCTGGTCGTGATGGCCATAGCCTGATTCCTCAGCTGGCCGATGCAACTGCGGCACGAGCATGGCCAGCGATCACAACGCACAATCACGACAATCACAGCGTCCGATCGCTCGACTGGCGCTACATCCGCTATGCTGATGGCAGTGAAGAGCTCTACAATCATCGCGAAGATCCTCATGAGTGGAAGAACGTCGCTCAGCACGGTGAGTTCACTTCTGTCAAAGAATCACACCGCAGGATGCTGCCAACCACAAACCTGAAACCTGTCCCCGGAAGCAAGGACCGGATTCTCCTCTTCGACGCTGCGACGGGGCGGGTGAACTGGGAGGGTGAGGATATTGTTCCGGGATCGCCGATTCCGGAAGTGGAGGACTGAACAGTGTGGATCAAAATCTGTGGTGTCACGCGAGCTGAAGACGCAGCGACCGTTATTCATTCTGGGGCGGACGCAATTGGATTCAACTTTTTTCCTGATTCCAAACGTTTTGTTTCCATCCCGATCGCTTGTGCCATGGCAGAAACAGCACGACGTTCTGCCGTCGATCTTCCGCTCGTCGATCTGGTTGGCGTGTTTGTGAATGCGGAAGCCGATGCCATCCGGGCAGCCGTTCAGAACGTCGGTCTGAGTGTGATTCAGATTCATGGTGACGAGTCGGTTGAACACGTCCCCGAGATACATCGACTTTGCCCCGTTGTTCCGCTCGTTCGCGCGTTTCGCGTTGATCCCGAAAACGCAGAGCGCACCTTGAACGACATTGATCGGCTGTCCGCGCAGGTACCATTGGCCGCGATTCTCCTTGACGCTTTTGTTCCAGGAGAATTCGGCGGAACGGGCACGACCATCGATCTCAGCATTCTGGAGAGCTACACAGTGCAGCAAAGGCCGCCACTGATACTTGCTGGTGGCCTGACACCGAAAAACGTGGCATTAGTCGTTGATCGACCGATGGTCTGGGGGATCGATACCGCCAGCGGCGTTGAATCGTCTCCAGGGATCAAGGATTCGGCTCGTGTTTACGAATTTGTCAATGCCGTTCGTGCTGCGGCTTCCGATTCCCGCCGCTTGATCCACAATGTACGAATCGGGAAACCGCCGTCGATTCACTGACAACTGCCTTTTTGAAACTTGCGCTGCTTTTATGGCCCAATTGCTTCCGTTCTGTGGCTGGCGATATGACTTAAGCCAGGTGGGTGCCCTGCATGAGGTTACGGCACCGCCAACCTGCGACATCGGTCAGGATCTTCAGCAAGTACTTTATCGTCGCCATCCCTGCAATGTCGTGCGGTTGGTGCAAAGTCGCGGAGAACTAGGAGATACCTCATCGGCTGACCGAGTTATACGTGCTGATGATTTCCTTAAACTCTGGAAAAAAGAAGGCGTGCTGCTTCGCGAACATGACGACTGTTTCTACGTCTGTGAAACTATCAGCCCGCCGGGTTTGTCAGACGTTGCACGTGCAAACCATGGCACGGAGTCTGCCTCGCGAATTGCGATTATTGCCTGTCTGGCGACACCCCGCGATGCATTGAGCATGATTCGCAGCGTCGGTGTCGTATGCGCGAAAACGGTCCAGACAGAATTGGAACTCATGGAATGTTGCAAGGCAGCGTTGACTCCGGTAAGCGGCCTGCTTTCCGTAAACAACGCTGGTCAGCCGCAGTCACTCAGCGAACAGCTTCGCGCGGCCGTCGCTGGGCTCACCCCGATTGAGATGCTTGACGACGTCGGAATTCGTCACCGCATCTGGCCGCTGGCACGCGCGTCGGTCAGTTCCGATCTTTTCACGCGACTCAGTCACGCGGAAATCATTTTGACGGGATCAACTGCTCAATTCGCTGCCGCCCAGCTCTTTCGCGACGAATACGAAACTTCCACAAAGACGTCACTCCCCAACGCCGCCGCTGGTCTGCAACTGGTGGCGCTGGTGCCTGATGATGATCCCGGGATTCGATTTTCGTTTCCCGTCTGGGAATTGCCACTGATTGCTGCGAACACGACGGAATGGATCCGCACTCTGCTGCAGGCAGACTTTGAATGTCAGCCAGTTGGTTCCGAGAACTTTGCGGCAAATGATGCAGTGGAACTGGCGGCCCTGAATGCCTGCCAGCCGAGTCTCGCGTTTGGAACGCCTGACGGATCGTGGCTGATCGTCAGCGGCAAGGGGAATCCAGAATCTGCGGGCGAGTCTTTGCTGATCGCCCGACTTCGACTGGCAAAAAACGTGACGCAGACGTTGAATATTCCTCCGGCAGACGTTCGCCTTACAACGGTCGCCAATCCTTCAATGGCCCGGCAGGCATGTGCGACAACTGGTGGTGCCATTATCCTCATTTCACCAGCGTCTGAATCGGACGACCTGCTTGAACTGGCAGATGGCGAATTCTCGCAGGTTCTCCGGAATCAGACGGAACTCATGGCACCAATTCCAACGGGCCTGGTGTTTTCAATTCTTGACTAAGTTGTGTGGCTGCACCCGCAGAATTTCTCGATGCCGTTGCTTTTAGAGCAGGCGTGGTGGACAATTCGTATTCCGACCGGAGCTGGTCTTTGGGTTAAATTTGAACTTTCATGCCTTCAGGATGATACTGAGTTATGTCAGAGAATCAAAAGACGATCGTTTTGATCGAAGATGATCGAGATATCTCGGCAACCATTCAGAGCGTTCTGACTGCGACCGGTTATCGCGTGTTTTCCGCGAATAACGGCCAGGACGGTCGTCGCCTCATTCACGCGCAGAAACCAGACCTGGTGCTCACGGACATGATGATGCCTCGCATGGGTGGATTCCCTGTGCTGGAATTTCTGGCGGAAATGCCCGACGCGCCGCCCGTGATCATGATGACGGCCAACGAAGGCAGCCGACATAAGGCGTACGCTGAAATGCTGGGTGTCGTCGATTACCTGCGAAAACCGTTTGCCATGGAAGTGATGCTCGAATCCGTAGCACGGGCCATTGCAGGCAAACATTCTACATAAGATCAGGAATTTGCACGATGGTACATGCCGTCATCATGGCAGGTGGCAGTGGGACTCGATTCTGGCCTCAAAGCCGAAAGAAGTCTCCAAAGCAATTGTTGCGACTGGCCGGTAATCGAACGATGATTCAGCAGACGGCGGATCGCTGTCGAAGCTGGGTGGATCAATCTCACCTGTGGATTGTCACTAACGAAGTCCAGGCCGAAGCGACAATCGCGCAGTTACCTGAAGTTCCACCCCGGAACGTACTGATGGAGCCCGCCGCCCGCAACACGGCTCCGTGCGTCGGGCTGGCCGCCATACAAATCCTTGAGCAGGATCCCGATGGCATCATGTTTGTGATGCCTGCGGACCATGTCATTCAGACCGAAGAGGCTTTCGCCGCCGCCGCGCGAAAGGCGGTACAAACGGTCGAAAACGATGCTTCAAGGCTGGTTCTCTTCGGTGTGATTCCTACGTTTCCTGCGACAGGCTATGGCTATATTGAACGCGGAGAACTGGTTTCCAGCGCCTCGCCGCGCTTGTATCGCGTAAATACATTTCGAGAAAAACCGCAGCGAGGAGTCGCGGAAGAATACCTTCGCGACGGCAGATTCTTCTGGAACTGTGGGATCTTCTGCTGGAAAGCACAGACGATTGTCGATCTGCTCCGACAGCATGAGCCTGAACTTCATGCCGGCCTGATGCGGATTGCCGATGGAATCCATAACGGTCGCGGCAAAGAAGTCATCGCTGATGAATTCCCGGCCCTCAAGAGCATTTCCATCGACTATGCCGTACTCGAACGGGCTCAGAACGTAGTTGTGATCGAAGCTCCGTTTCAGTGGGACGATGTTGGCAGTTGGCTGTCATTGCCGCGACTGAATGGATGCGATGCGGAAGGCAATACGACCGACGGACCATTTTGCGGCGTCGATACTCAGGGATGCATCATCCGCACGACGGACGATCATCTGATCGCAACCCTGGGACTACGTAACGTGATTATCGTGCATACGGGAGACGCTACTCTTGTTGCAGACGCGGCACAATCAGAACGTATCAAGGAGATTCTGAGCCAGTTAGAAAATCAGGCTCGCCATGAGTATTTGTGAGGCAGTCGCCAACCGTCCAACAAAAAAGCCCCAGACCTGACGATCCGGGGCTTTCAATCTAAGTTTTACGCGATCCGACAATTAGATCCCAGGGCTTGCTGGATTGTCGTTATTGTTATCTCCTACGGCATAGCCAATTGCCGCACCGATTCCACCAGCCAGCAATGCTCCCAAAAGGCCGCCGCCGCCACCGGCACCAACACCACCGCCACCACCGAATCCTCCGCCGGTTCCTCCACCGGGTTGTCCGTAGGCACCACCACCACCACCGGCAGGCGGAGCTGAATTCATGCCCGCCAGACCGAGACCACCACCAGCAGCTGACGCCCCTAAAAACGCTCCCAGATTTCCTGGCCCAACTGGACAACCGCCAAATCCGCCAAGCATGAGCGATGTCGAAACAGTGCTTACGGGCGTAAACTCACCCAAACCAACATCTTGCAGACGGTTGTCTGCCACGTTCGTGCCAACAACATTTAAGGAGCAGACCAGAACACCGTCCTGGCCAACTGCGACGACACTGTAGACGCCCCGCGTCAATCCGTTAGCAATGAAGCTTCCATCATTGGAGACTTTCGAGGATGCTACCCGAACCCCATTTCGCACAAAATGCACGGTCATGTCGAGGACTTCGCGAAGTCGTCCCGTGCGTTCATCGAGAATTCCGAGCTCGCCATTGAGGCTGCCGTCGACCTGAAGGCTGACATTATGATTTTGAAGTGTCGATGATGTTTCGCCTGTTCCAAAACTGAACTCCTGATCCTCGGGAGCGACCTCATTCGAGAATCGCTTGTCTTCAGAGTGCAACGACGGCGAAATCAATTCCTTCACGGTCGCCATGTCGGCACCGAAAACGACTGCTGAATCCAAATCCAGCTCGACCTGAGCTGCCACGAGTCCAGCATTTTCTTCGATTGCTGAGTCCTTTCCAAAAAGGACGCAGCTGAACAGCAACAACGAGTCTTCGCCTTCGGCCCAGATCGCAACAACACCTTCCGGTAGATCGGCAAAAGAAAATCGACCAGCAGCATCGGTCTTCGTGGAACCGATTACCGCACCATGCCGTGCGAGCATGACGTTCAAATTGGCCGCCGGAACCTGCTCGCCGTCTGGGTTTCGCATCGACGAAAGCCGACCGTTGAACCCACCATTTTCATCAAGGATTATATGGCTCTGCTGGTCTCGCAGAATCTGTGTCTTATCCAGAGCAGGCCCAATTCCTGCAATCGCGGCGTCCAAACCGGGAACGGGCAAGTCATCCGTAGCTGGCGGAGTATCCTGAAGAGCCGTCACCGACGGTTCAACCTGCAACCCAGCCGATTCCTGTTGAGTCGCAGCAGCGACTGTCACATACATCGAACCTGCAGTGACAACGGTAGCCAAAGCCAACATTGCAATCGTTGAGATAAATCGAAGAGTTTTCATACTATCAAACCCCTTAGAATTGGCCGCGCGTTGAGATTAGCGGAAGATCTCCGGAACGCCCAGAATGACCTGCAGCCACATTGATTTTACAGGAGGAAAATCCCGTGTGAAGGTGCTGAACCCAATGACTTCAATACAGCCGACGAATCAGGATAATTCGACCAGACCAGTCAAGTCCAATGGATTACGCAGATTTCTTAAGATTTCTTCCATAATGCGTATTTTGCCGATTTCATCCAATCACCCAAGAGCTGCGGCGAATACAAAATCCCCCAGAATCGAGATTCCTGATGCGAATTGTGACATGGAACGTGAATGGCATGCGAGCCGCGATCCGCAAAGGAATTCAGAAGCACATTGACGCCATTCAGCCGGATATTCTACTGCTTCAGGAAGTCCGCGCTCGTCCCGAACAATTGCCCGAGGAATTTCAGCAACCCGACGGATGGCATGTCGTCTGGAATTCGGCTCAGCGTCCAGGGTATTCAGGTACGGCGATCTGGTCCCGAACTCCAATCAGCGTTGTCAAAATGGCTCTGTCAGATTCTGATCGCGACGACGAAGGACGCATCATTGAAGCAATCGTTCAGGGAATTCGGCTGGCTTGCGTCTATCTTCCGTCAGGTTCCTCCAGCCCGGAGCGGCAGACCGTCAAAGAATCCTGGATGAAAAAATTTCGCCGCTGGACGGATAGTCGACCGAGCGACATGCCCATGTTTTTCGGTGGCGACATTAACGTTGCTCACACGGAAAAAGACATTTTCTACGCGAAGGCTAACGAGAAAACTTCAGGGTTTCTGCCGCACGAACGTCAGTGGTTCGGGAAAATGCTGAAATCCGGCTGGCACGACCTCGTCCGTGAACACCACGGCGATGTTCAGGGTCCGTATTCCTGGTGGTCCAATCGCGGTCGCGCCAGAGAATTGGACCGAGGCTGGCGAATCGATTACCTGTTGTGCAACGCCGCCGCACGCCCGATGTTCCGCTCCGCGACCGTGCATCGAGAAGCCGCGTTGGAAATCAGTGATCACGCACCCGTGTCAGTGGATATTGCTCTTTGAAGGACATAGACAACTGCACAATGCAATCGCTGCGTATTTGCATTCCTATTCAGGATTATTCAGTAGACTCATCAACAGCTTTGCTTTCCGATTCGATGCCAGTGAAGGGGTAGGGACTGTGGATTTCGTGGTAGTTATGAATCGCCTGCCCGAGTTGCTTGAGATTATTCTTTGCCTGATTTCGGCGAGTTGCCTCACGTGCCTGCTGAGCTGCCGGGAGCACGAGAGCGATTCCAATCAGGACGAACATTGAGAAGATCGCGAACGCACCTCCGAGCACCAAAAACACGATGGCCCTGGTACTCATCTGGCCGCGCCGATACAGCAGGACTTGAATCGCGGTAGCCTGATATTTGAACACTGAGCAGTTCCTTCAAATCGTGGGAATGCACGCGCTAAGCCTGAGTATTCAGAACTCCCCAACCTGTTCGTTACCGGTCGGGCTGGCTAATGCCTTCAGAGTCTGGAGGTCAATGTTCTCCGAAATGAATCGGACGGAACCATCCGCCAAAAGCATGGTCACACCAGGACGTCCGGATGCAGGACCGCCAAATTGATTCGGTGCCGTGCCAAAACCATTGGCGGGGTCACGTCGATTTTCGGGATCGCCCCAGGCCATAAAGCCACCTGAAATTTCTCCGGCGAGAATGGTGTTTGACATGCCATCCCGAATGTCAAACATTTTTATGCTTCCGTTTTTCTTGAGTACCTGCGAATTACCAGCATAGTGAGATGCCCCGAACCCGCCGCCAACCGAAGAAACTTCCGGTCCGAGATTTGGGTTCAGGAAGCTGAATACCTTCGTCTTGAATACAAGCTGGTTTTGAGGGGCTGTCCAGGGTTGGTTGAAATCAATCTGATTGTAAAGGTTTGCCTGCTCCACAAAAGGCAGAATGCTCGTCATCCAGGCGTTATACGGCTCATCGTTCGTTGTGTAAATTCCACCTGGAGGAAACATACCGTAGACGTCATTGTAGTTGTGCATTGCCAGTCCGAGCTGCTTGAGGTTGTTTTTCGACTGCGTACTTCTGGCCGCCGTGCGTGCCTGCGAAATTGCGGGCAACAGCAGCGCAATCAAGACCCCGACCACAACAACCATCACGAAAAACACGATGCCAAGGACCAAAAACACGATCGCCGTCGTACTCATCTGACCACGACGATGAAGCAGCGATTGAATGGCTGAGGAAGGGGACTTTAACATGCGACGGATTCCTTCATGATGTCAGAGGAAATTCGTTTAACCGCGTGCCCGTCGGGCAGCGCTTGTACTGCAAAACGCGGGGCGATGACCACGCGATTAAACGAGAAAATGCCACTGTAACGTACATGTTTATCCGCCATTCCGCCAGTTGCCCCCGCTTACAAACGCCGAATTTCAATCACTCACGGTTGCCTGTCGCAAGGCGGCAATTCCTCCTAGAATCCGCGATCGACAGTTTTCACAAGATTTTATTCCATCGCAGATTTTGGTTCACCATTCTCATGTTTCAACCTGTCACCGACAGCAATTTTGTTACCGGCGAACATTCCGTCCTGAAGCTCTGGCTTCAACAGCAGACATTTCAGCAACTGCGACGAAAAAACGCTGGTCGCAAGCGTTGGAGTTTTCTCGACGGTCCCATCACCGCCAACAACCCCATGGGAGTTCATCACGCCTGGGGCCGCACTTACAAAGACACGTATCAGCGGTTCTTTGCGATGACCGGCCATGATCAGCGATTCCAGAACGGTTTCGACTGCCAGGGACTGTGGGTGGAAGTCGAAGTCGAAAAGCAATTGGGACTCGGCACGAAAACCGCCGTCCATGAATTCGGGATCGACAACTTCGTCAACGAATGCAAGCGCCGAGTCCTCAGGTTTGCGGCTCGACAGACAGAACAATCGCAGCGACTCGGTTACTGGATGGACTGGGACAACCCCGATCAACTTCGCCAACTGGCCGAACAACTGGGCACCGAAGAAGAGGTCACGATCACGACTCCGACTGGCAAGACCGAAACCGCCAAGGCGCATCAGCTTGTCGAGCGACTTGGCAACTCGGAATGGGGCGGCAGCTATTTCACGTTCAGCACCGAGAACAACGAAACCATCTGGACATTCCTGAAAAAATGTTTCGAACGCGGCAAGATCTACCAGGGCCACGACGTCATGCCCTGGTCCGGCCGCGGCGGCAGTGCGTATTCGCAGATGGAAATCGCCGAAGGCCGAAAACTGACGACGCATAAAAGCGTGTTCGTCCGGTTTCCGATCAGGCGAGAAGCCAATGGGAGTTATGAGAAGAATGGGAATCATGATCATGCTTCCCATGAATCCCATTCTTCCCATGCGACTTCACACGAATACCTCCTCGTCTGGACCACCACCCCGTGGACGCTAACCAGCAACGTCGCCTGCGCGGTTAATCCCGATCTGGACTACATCAAAATCCAGGCCAAACGTGACAATGCCATCTACTACTTCGCGAAAGATAATCTGAACTTCCAGCGACTGGCGACCGAATTCAAAGACGGCTTCGGCCGCCCGGAATGGAAATGGCCGGAAGGCGTCGGCAAGCTGAAAACCCTCGCCCAGATCTTCAAGGAACAAGGCGGCTTCGAAGAACTAGGCACCATCAAGGGTGCTGAAATCGTTGGCTGGGAGTATGAAGGTCCATTTGATGACTTGTTGGCCCAGCAGCAGCCAGGCGGCGTGCCTGTCGACGAAAACAATCTAAGCCGTTACGGCGCGAATAGCCACCGCGTCATCGACGGTGGACGGGACTCACGCGGCAGTGCCAATGTCGTAGCGGGTGAAGGCACAGGCATCGTGCATATCGCGCCGGGTTGCGGTGACGTCGACCACAAAATGGGTGTTGCACTTGGATTGCCGATCATCGCGCCGCTGAAGGATGATGGCACGTACTCCGAAGAGTTCGGCGACTTCGTCGGCCTGGAGGCAATCTCATCGGCGACTGCGGAACTCGTCTTCGAAAAGCTCAAGGCCAAGGGCATGCTGGTTGCGGTCGAAACGTACCCGCATATCTACCCGCATTGCTGGCGAACTGGCGACGAACTCGTATTTCGACTCGTCGATGAATGGTTCATCAACATGGACTGGCGGGATGAGATTAAAGAGGTCACGCGGCAGATCACATGGCTGCCGGACAGCATTGACGGCCAGGAACGGGAGATCGAATGGTTGTCCAATATGAGCGACTGGATGATCAGCAAGAAACGCTTCTGGGGGCTCGCCCTGCCCATCTGGGTGAACGAAAATGATCCGTCGGATTTCGAAGTGATGGGCTCCCTTGCCGAGCTGAAAGAACGATCAATCGAAGGCTGGGGCGACTTCGAAGGCCACACGCCGCACCGTCCGTGGATCGACGGAGTCATCATCGAAAGCCAGACTCCCGGCAAAGAAGGTCAGCGGATGCGCCGTGTCCCCGATGTTGGCAACCCGTGGCTCGACGCGGGCATCGTGCCGTTCAGCACGATGGGTTACAACACCAACCGTGAAGAATGGCAGAAGTGGTATCCGGCGGATCTCGTGACTGAATGCTTCCCCGGCCAGTTCCGCAACTGGTTTTATTCGATG
>Ga0105048_10016139_pt1 | contig 11558 bp, 12 predicted proteins | sample MAT05_FD_78382 | JGI IMG/M metagenome (GOLD analysis project Ga0105048, IMG submission 78382) | Freshwater microbial communities from Lake Fryxell liftoff mats and glacier meltwater in Antarctica - MAT-05 | ecosystem: Environmental > Aquatic > Freshwater > Ice > Liftoff microbial mat | place...
GTGTTCCAGGCCATGATCAACATGCCGCTCAGGTAGAGCACGCCGCCGAGCAGGCGGATGGCATAGAAGGGCCAGGTGGCTTTGACGCTCTCGACGAAGCTGTAGACCAGCGTGCCGTCGGGGTTGACCGCGCGCCACATCAGGCCCTGCATCACGCCGGCAATCCACATCGCGGCGATGTAGAGCACGATGCCGACAGTGGCGATCCAGAAGTGCAGCTCGATGGCGCGCGTGCTGTACATCGCCGTGCGACCGTACATGCGCGGGATCAGGTGGTACATCGAGCCCATCGAGATCAGGCCGACCCAGCCCAGCGCACCGCTGTGCACATGGCCGATGGTCCAGTCGGTGTAGTGGCTGAGCGCGTTGACGGTCTTGATCGACATCATCGGCCCCTCGAAGGTCGACATGCCGTAGAAGCTCAGCGAGACGATCAGGAACTTCAGGATCGGGTCGTCGCGCAGCTTGTGCCAGGCCCCGCTCAGGGTCATGATGCCGTTGATCATGCCGCCCCAACTGGGCGCCAGCAGCACCAGGCTGAAGATCATGCCGATGCTCTGTGCCCAGTCGGGCAGCGCCGTGTAGTGCAGGTGGTGCGGGCCGGCCCACATGTAGGTGAAGATCAGCGCCCAGAAGTGCACGATGCTCAGCCGGTAGCTGTAGACCGGCCGCTCGGCCTGCTTGGGGATGTAGTAGTACATCATCCCCAGAAAGCCTGCGGTCAGGAAGAAGCCCACCGCGTTATGGCCGTACCACCACTGGATCATCGCGTCCTGCACGCCGGCATAGGCCGAGTAGCTCTTCGTCAGGCTGACCGGCATCGCCGCGCTGTTGACGATGTGCAGCAGCGCCACCGCGATGATGAAGGCGCCGAAGAACCAGTTGGCGACGTAGATATGGCGCACCTTGCGTCTGCCGACGGTGCCGAAGAAGACGATCGCATAGCTGACCCAGACCACGGTGATCAGCAGATCGATCGGCCACTCGAGCTCGGCGTATTCCTTGCCACTGGTCAGGCCCAGCGGCAGCGTCACCGCCGCCAGCACGATCACCAACTGCCAGCCGATGAAGGTGAACATCGCCAGGCCCGGCGCAAACAACCGCGTCTGCCCGGTGCGCTGCACCACGTGGTAACTGGTGGCGAAGAGCGCGCAGCCGCCGAAGGCGAAGATCACGGCGTTGGTGTGCAGCGGGCGCAGGCGGCCGTAGCTCAGCCAGGGGATGCCGAAGTTCAGTGCCGGCCAGGTCAGCTGCGCGGCGATGATCACGCCCACCAGCATGCCGACCACGCCCCACAGCACCGTCGCCAGCGCGAACCAGCGCACCACGGTGTCGCTGTAGACCAGGCCCTTCGCGCCCTCTGTCGAACCCGCCATCGCTTCGCTCCTCAAGGCTTGGTCTGCACGCATTGCGCGGATTCTTCAGCGCCAACCGACGGCAGGGTTTGATCGGCATCAACGCGCGCGGCCTCGAGCCCGAGGATGCGCGAGCCTTCGCGTTCCAGATCCTCGAACTGGCCGCGCGCCAGCGCCCAGCCGAAAACGCCGAGGATCGCCAGCACCAGTGCAGCCGACAGCGGGATCAGCAGATAGAGGATGTCCATCGCGGCGGGGTCTTCGCGGCAGAGTGCTCGCCGGCCTCAGCGCGCCGCGCGCAGGGCGTTCGCCAGCACCGCCAGCGAACTGCCGGCCATGCCCAGACCCGCGGCCCAGGGCGGCAGCGCGCCAGCCAGCGCCAGCGGGATGCAGGTGGCGTTGTAGGCCACGGCCCAGCCGATGTTCTGCCGCGCGATGCCGAGCGCCCGCCGTGCGCGGCGGCGGGCCAGCAGCAGGTCTTGCAGTCGGTTGGAGACGATCACCGCATCGGCACTACCGCGCGCCACCAGCGCGCCCTGGCCCATCGCCAGCGAAACATCCGCCTGCGCCAACACCGGCGCGTCGTTGACGCCGTCACCGACCATCGCCACCGGCTCGCCGCCTTGCTGCGCCTGCCGCAGCGCCGCCAGCTTGAGTTCCGGCGTCGCGCCGGCCACCATGTCGTCCAGGCCAAGCCGCTCGGCCAGCGCCCGGGCGCGCCCGGGCGCATCGCCCGAGAGCAGCGTGATGCGCACACCGTCGGCCTGCAGCGCAGCCATCGCCTCGGCGGCGCCGGGCCGCAGCACCTCGTCGAAGGCGAAAGCCGCGATCGGCCGGCCGTTGCGGCTCAGGGCCAGTGACTGCAAAGCTCCGAGCGCGACGCCGGTGAACGCCGCCGAACCCAGCCTCCAGCGGGTACCGTCATCGTCCAGCCGCTCGAGCCCGGCCCCCGCGACTTCGCGCACTGCCAGCCCAGGCGACGCGCGCCAGCCGGTGGCTTCGCCCGCCTCCACCAGCGCGCGCGACAGCGGATGGCGCGACCAGCCGGCCAGCGTGGCGGCCATCTGCAGCGCTGCGGCTGAGTCGAGCGCGCCGTACACCTGCACCTCACGCAGCGTCAGGCGGTCTTCGGTCAGCGTGCCGGTCTTGTCGATGAACAGGTGGCGCATCCGGGCCAGCGACTCGATGGCGTCCAGCCGCTGCACCAGCACACCATGCCGCGCCATGCCACCGGCGGCGGCCGTCAGCGCGGCCGGTGCGGCCAGCGACAAGGCGCAGGGGCAGGTCACGATGAGCACCGACACCGCCACCCAGACCGCGCGCGTCGGGTCGACCACGGACCACACCGCTGCCGCGCCGGCCGCCAGCAGCAGCACCACCCAGACAAAGGGCCCCGCCCACCGGTCGGCCAACCGCGCCAGCGCCGGGCGCTGCGTGGCAGCATCGCGCATCATCGCCACGATGGCCGCGCAGCGCGTGTCGGGGCCGGCACGCTCGACGCGCATCTCCACCGCGGTCTCGAGGTTGATGCTGCCGCCGACCACCGCGGAGCCCACCGCCTTGTCGACCGGCGCCGACTCGCCCGTCAGCAAGGCCTCGTCGGCGCGGGTGGCACCCAGGGTGAGCAGGCCGTCGGCGGGGAAGGAGTCGCCCACCGGCACGCGTACCACGTCGCCGGGGCGCAGCCGCAGCACGCTGACCTGCTCGACGCTGCCGTCGCCGCCGTCGCCCCGTACACGCCAGGCCACCTGCGGCAGCCCCGCCAGCGCCGACTCCAGCGCCTGCGTGGCGCGCTGCCGCGCCTGTAGCTCGAACCAGCGCCCACCGAGCAAGAAGGCGACAAACATGGCGAGCGAGTCGAAGTACACCTCGGTGCCGAAGGGGCCGCCGGGGCTGAAGGTGGCGCCGGTGCTGGCGACGAAGGTGACCATCAGGCCCAGCGCCACCGGCACGTCCATGCCCATGCGCCGCTGGCGCAGTGCGCGCCAGGCCCCCTGGAAGAACGGGCCGGCGCTGAACAACAGCACCGGCAGCGTCAGCACCCAGCTACCCCAGTTGAGCAACTGGCGCAGGTCGGGCTCCAGATCGCCTGGCCCGGCCACATAGGCCGGGGTAGCGAACATCATCACCTGCATCATGCAGAACGAGGCCACGAACAGGCGCCACAGCGCACGCCGTCGTTCGGCCTCGCGCAGCGCGCGGCCGGCAGCGGCGCCATCGGGCACCGCGTCGTAGCCGGCGCGGCGCACGGCGTCGATCCACGCACTCGGCCGCGTGAGCGCCGGGTCCCAGCGCAGCGTGGCGCGCTGGGTCGCCGCCCCAACGCGCGCCCAGGCCACGCCGGGCACGGCGGCCAGCGCTTGTTCGACGGCATCGGCGCAGGCGGCGCAGACCATGCCGGAGATCAGCAGCGAGGATTCACCCGCCCGCGCACCGTCCGGGTCGTTGTGCCAGCGGGTGAAGGCCTCGAGCTCCAGCGGGTCGTCGACCACCGCCGCAGGTGCACCGGCGGGGGCCGGCAGCGGAACCTCAAGCGGCGGGGCAAGACTGGCGGGCATCGTCGGACATCGGCAGAACTGGGCAGCGCAGGTCCGGTCGGACCGTTGCCCGGATAATGGTCAGCACAACCCCATCGTCCCGTGATCCAGATCAAGAGCGAAGCCTTGCGCCACTGCCTGTCGGCGGTTGTCGTGCTGCTGGCGGCCTTCGCGCCGCCCGCGTCAGCCCAGGATCAGCCACAACCGAAGCTGCCGACCGTCGCGCTGGGGGCCGGCATGCACCTGATCCAGGCCGAACTGGCGCGCACACTGCCGCAGCAGATGGTGGGCATGATGCATCGGCGCGAGATGGGCGCCAACGAAGGCATGCTCTTCGTCTACGAGCAGGCAGACCGGCGCTGCTTCTGGATGCGCAACACGCCGCTGCCGCTGACCATCGCCTTCATCGACGACGATGGCAGCATCGTCAACTTGGCCGACATGCAGCCGCTGAGCGAAGCCTCGCATTGCTCGACCAAGCCGGTGCGCTTTGCCCTGGAGATGAACCAGGGCTGGTTCGCCAAGCGGGGCATCAAGCCGGGCGCCAGGCTGCGCGGCTCGCCCTTCGGCAACTGAGCGGTCACCCGGAACCGGCGTCGCTGGATCGGCACCCGCCAAAGACCGCGGGCCGCTCACGCGGCCCGCTGGTCAGATCAACAACGCGTCAGCCGAAGTTCGCCTGCGCAAATTCCCAGTTGACCATCTTGTCGAGGTAGGTCTCGACGAACTTCTGGCGCAGGTTGCGGTAGTCGATGTAGTAGGCGTGCTCCCACACGTCCACCGTCAGCAGCGCGGTGTCGCCGGTGGTCAGCGGCGTGCCCGCGGCGCCCATGTTGACGATGTCCACCGAGCCGTCGGCCTTCTTCACCAGCCAGGTCCAGCCCGAGCCGAAGTTGCCGACCGCGCTCTTCACGAAAGCCTCGCGGAAGGCGGCGTAGCTGCCCCACTTGGCGGTGATGGCGCTGGCCAGCGCGCCGCTAGGCTCGCCGCCGCCGGCGGGCTTCATGCAGTTCCAGAAGAAGGTGTGGTTCCAGATCTGTGCGGCGTTGTTGTAGACACCACCGCTGGACTTGAGGACGATATCTTCCAGCGCCATCGTCTCGAACTCGGTGCCCTTTTGCAGGTTGTTGAGGTTGACGACGTAGGCGTTGTGGTGCTTGCCGTGGTGGAACTCGAGGGTCTCCGGGCTGTAGTGCGGCAGCAGCGCATCGATCGCGAATGGCAGGGCGGGCAGCTTGTGCTCCATCGTGGTCTTCCTCTTCAGTTTGTGGTGGCGCGATTGTAGGCAACCGCGCTTCTTTCGACACGGTGTGGACGTTCAGTCGACTGATGGCGGCGCAGGCGCGCGGTGCACGTCCACCACCTCGACGTGCGCGCTGCCGTCGGCCCAGACGGCGCGCAAAGGCTGCCCGGGCTGCAGCGCCCGCGTCGACATCACCGGCCGCGCATCGGCGCCTTCGATCCACGCGTAGCCGCGCGCCAGCACCTGCGCCGGGTCGAGCGCGTGCAGCCGCTCGTCCAGACGCGCCAGGCGCTGCCCGCGCCGCTCGACCTGCAGCGCCAGCGCCTGCTTCAGGCGGTTCGCACGCAGGTCCAGACCCATCGCGTCGCGCTCCAGCCGGCGCGACAGCGCCGTCTGCAGCCGCTGCGAGTGCGACTGCAATGTCTGCTGCTGGCGCGCCAGCGCAGCCGCCGGCCGGCCGAGCTTGAGGCCCAAGGTGTCCAGGCGCTGCGCCTGCACATCCAGACGTCGGCGCACTGCGCGCTGCGCGCCGGCCTGCAGCGCGTCGAGCTGCGCCGCCAGATCGTCGCGCGCCGGGCTCGCCAGTTCAGCGGCGGCGGTAGGCGTCGGCGCGCGCAGGTCGGCGGCCAGGTCGCACAGCGTCACGTCGGTCTCGTGGCCCACACCGCAGATCAGCGGCAGCGGCGAGGCCGCCACGGCCCGCACCACGCGCTCGTCGTTGAAGGCCCACAGGTCTTCCAGCGAGCCGCCGCCACGCACCAGCAGCAGCAGGTCCACCTCGGCGCGGTCGGCGGCCTGCTGCAGCGCGGCCACCAGCGCCGTCGGGGCGTCGGCGCCTTGCACCGGCGCCGGGTAGATGACCAGCGGCAGATGCGGCGCGCGGCGTGCGAAGCTGGCCAGCACGTCACGCAGCGCCGCCGCCGCAAGCGAGGTGACGATGCCCACCGCGCGCGCGTGCCGCGGCAGGGAACGCTTGCGCGACGCATCGAACAGGCCCTGCGCCTGCAGCCGGTCACGCAGGCGCAGGAACTCTTCGTACAGCGTGCCGGCGCCGATGCGCAGCAGCGACTCGGCCACCAGCTGCAACTCACCGCGCGGCTCATAGACGCCGATTCGCCCGCGCAGCTCGACCTGCTGGCCATCGGCCGGCGTGAAGTCCAGCAGCACCGCGGCGCGGCGGAACATCGCGCAGCGCAACAGGCCGGCGGCACCGTCGGCGTCTTTCAGGTTGAAGTAGCAGTGCCCGCTGGCGGCGCGCGTGAAGCCAGAAATCTCGCCGCGCACGGCGACGGCGCCGAAGCGTGCCTGCAGCATGTCGCCGGTGGCCAGCAACAGCGCGGAGACACCCCAGACCAGCCGTGGCGCGGCGCCCTCGCCAACGTCAGCCATGTCGGAACTCCACAAATCGGCGCCAGGCGGCGCCCTCCGGCGAAAAACAGGCGCTGGCCCGGATGCTGTGGTGCAAGTGCCTGTCGCCCTTGAAGAAAAACGCCCGCGCCTGACTCGAGGAAGCCCCTGGCTGCGGCGCCGCTGGCCGCAGCAGCACGGCTGGGTGGCGGATTCCCACAGGCTTGTCCACAGGGCGCCTCGCCGCTTGCATGTCCACACGAAGGGGGCTGGAGGCATCGGACATAATCCGCGCCTGCCGAACCGCCAACGCCGCAAACCCGCCGCAAACCCGCCGCAAACCACTCTTGCTGTCCATCATACAAGCCGCCGGCTGGCCGATCTGGCCACTGATCCTGTGCTCGGTGCTGGCGCTGGCGCTGGTCATCGAACGGTTCTACAAACTGCGCACTTCCGCCGTCGCGCCGCCGCGGCTGCTCGATGAAGTGATGGGCATCTCGCGCAACAGCCTGCCGTCGGCCGACACAGTGGGCAAGCTAGAAGCCAGTTCAGTGCTGGGCAGCGTGCTGGCCAGCGGGCTGCGCAGTGTGATCGCCGAGCCGCGCATCAGCGAAGCGGCGCTGCGCCAGTCGTTCGAGAACGCCGGACGCTTGGCCGTGCATCGCACCGAACGCTACCTGGGCGCCATCGGCACCATCGCCGCAGCAGCGCCGCTGATGGGGTTGTTCGGCACCGTGATCGGAATGATCGAGATCTTCGGCTCGCAGGCGCCCAGCGGGCAGGCCAATCCGCAGCAGCTGGCGCATGGCATCTCGATTGCGCTCTACAACACCGCGTTCGGTCTGATCATCGCCATCCCGGCGCTGATGTTCTACCGCTACTTCCGCAGCCGCGTCGACGAGTTTCAGCTGACGATGGAACTGGCGGCCGAGCGCATGGTGCCGCACCTGATGCGGTTCTCCGTCAAGAGCACATCGCAGCCGTGAGGTTCAGCCGCCGCCGCCCGGAGGAGCCGGAGATCAACCTGATCCCCTTCATCGACGTGCTGCTGGTGATCCTGATCTTCCTGATGCTGTCCACCACCTACTCGCGCCTGACCGAGCTGCAAGTCGCGCTGCCCACTGCAGACGCCGACAAGGTGCGTGAGCGACCAGCGCAGATCGTCGTCTCGGTGACGGCGGACGGGCGCTACAGCGTCGACCGCCAGGCGGTCGACGGGCGCAGCGCCGACCGGCTGGCCGACGCGATGAAGGCCGCCGCCGCCGGGCGCCAGGACGTGGTGGTGATCGTCTCGGCCGACGCGCTGGCGGTACACCAGTCGGTGATCAATGTGCTGGACGCCGCGCGCCGGGCCGGGTTGCCGCGGCTGAGCTTCGCCGCCCAGCAGGGCGGCGGCGGCCCGCGCTAGGCCGGGCCCGTCGACAGTGGCGCACATGGCGCCCGTGCCTGCACCCTCGCTTCGGCAACGCCTGCAGGCGCGGCTCGTGGCCCAGTGGTACCAGCCGCGAGTCGGCGTTCTGGCTGCGCTGCTTTGGCCGCTGGCGCTGCTGCACGGCCTGCTGCTGCAGATGCGCGACGGACTGTGGGTCCTGCGGGTCTGGCGGCCGGCCAGCGCGCCGGTGCCGGTGCTGGTGGTGGGCAATCTGGTGGCCGGCGGCGCCGGCAAGACGCCGACCGTGATCGCCCTCGTGCAGGCGCTGCGTGCTGCCGGCCGGCGGCCGGGCGTGATCTCGCGCGGCTACGGGCGCCAGGACGAGACACTGCGATCCGTGCAGCCGCACAGCCTGGCCGTGGACGTGGGCGATGAGCCGCTGCTGATCGCGCGGCGCACCGGCGTGCCGGTGTGGGTGGCACGCCAGCGCATCGACGCGGCCCGCGCCCTGTGCGCCGCCCAACCGCAGGTGGATCTGATCATCTGCGACGACGGCCTGCAGCACCGCGCGCTGGCGCGGCAGGCCGAGCTGCTGGTGTTCGATGAACGCGGCGTCGGCAACGGCCTGCTGCTGCCCGCCGGCCCGTTGCGTGAGCCGCTGCCAGCCAAGCCTGCCGCGGGCTGCTTTGTGCTCTACAGCGCCGGACACGCCAGCACGCAGTTGCCCGGCGCGCTGGCGCATCGCCGGCTCTCGGGCGCCGTGGCCCTGGCCGACTGGCAGGCTGGTGCGCAGCCTGCGCGTGCTGCGCTGGACGCGTTGCGCGGGCGCTTGCTGTGGGCCGCCGCGGGCATCGCCGCGCCTGAGCGTTTCTTCTCGATGCTCGAAGCCGAGGGCCTGACCATCCACAGGCTGCCGCTGCCGGATCACCACCCTTTCACTCCCCTGCCCTGGCCCGCCGACATCGGCGAGGTGCTGCTGACCGAGAAGGACGCGGTGAAGATCGACGCCGGGCGTTGCAGCCCCACGCAGGTGTGGGTGGTCGGGCTAGACTTCGAACTGCCCGTCGATCTGCTGCCGGCGCTGCTCAGACAGCTCGACAGCGCACCCCGACCGTGCCCCTGACAGAGCGAAGGCCACCGCCCGCCATGACCCTAGACCACCGCCTGATCCAGTTGCTTGTCTGCCCGGTCTGCAAGGGGCCGCTGGAGATGCTGCGCGATGACGCCGGACACCAGAGCGAACTGTTGTGCCCGGCCGACCGGCTGGCCTTTCCGATGCGCGACGGCATCCCGGTGATGCTCGAGCACGAAGCACGGCCGGTCGAGCCGCCATTGGCTTGAGCCCGGCAGAACCTGGCGTGGTCGCCGCGCCGCGCTTCACGGTGATCATCCCGGCGCGCATGGCCTCGACCCGCCTGCCGGGCAAGCCGTTGGCCGACATCGCCGGGCTGCCGATGGTGGTGCGCGTGGCGCAGCGCGCCGCCGCTGCAGGCGCCGAATGCGTGGTCGTGGCGGCCGACGACGCGCGCATCGTCGAGGCCTGCGCCGCGCATGGCGTGCAGGCGCTGCTGACACGCAATGACCACGCCAGTGGCAGCGACCGCCTGGCCGAAGCCTGTGAGCAACTCGGTCTGGACGGCGATGCGCTGGTGGTCAATGTGCAGGGCGACGAGCCGCTGATCGACCCCGCGCTGGTGGCCGGCTGCGCCGCACTGCTGGCCCGAAGCCCGGGCTGCGCGGTGGCCACTGCGGCGCACCCCATCGATGCGCTGGCCGACTTCGTCAACCCGAACATCGTCAAAGTGGTGCTGAACGCGGCCGGCGAAGCGCTGTACTTCAGCCGCGCGCCGATTCCCTGGCCGCGTGACGGCAGCGCTGCCGGCGCGCCCGTGCTGGCCGCGCCAGCGCCGCTGCGCCATATGGGCCTGTATGCCTACCGGGCTGGCTTTCTGCGCGGCTTCCCGCGGTTGGCCGCGTCGCCGCTGGAGCAGACCGAGGCGCTGGAACAGCTTCGTGTGCTGTGGCACGGCGGGCGCATCGCGGTGTGGATCACGGCGGCAGAACCTGCGCCCGGCGTCGACACGCCGGCAGACCTCGAACGCGTCCGCGCGCTGCTGCGCTGAAGGTCCGGCAGGCCCGGCCGGCGGCAGTTCGGCGCATGAAACTGCATGCTATTCTCGATCGAGACAAGCGCCTTCACAGCGGCGTCACATTCCAACAACGAGGACCCTGATGCGACTGATCCTCCTGGGCGCACCCGGCGCCGGCAAGGGCACGCAGGCCGTGCAGATCTGCAAGCACTTCGGCATCCCGCAGATCTCCACCGGCGACATGCTGCGCGCATCGGTCAAGGCCGGCACGCCGCTGGGCATCGCCGCCAAGAAGGTGATGGACGCGGGCGGTCTGGTCAGTGACGACATCATCATCGGCCTCGTCCAGGATCGGCTGACGCAGCCAGACTGCGCCAATGGCTTTCTCTTCGACGGCTTCCCGCGCACGCTGCCGCAGGCCGACGCGATGAAGGCCGCAGCGGTTCGGCTGGATGTGGTGCTGGAGATCGACGTGCCCGACGCGGCGATCATCGAGCGAATGTCCGGGCGGCGCGTGCATGTGGCCTCCGGCCGCACCTATCACCTGAAGTTCAACCCGCCCAAGACAGCGGGCATGGACGACGACACCGGCGAGCCGCTGATCCAGCGCGACGACGACAAGGAAGAGACGGTGCGCAAGCGGCTGGGCATCTACCAGAGCCAGACCCGGCCGCTGGTGGGCTATTACGCCGACTGGGCCGCCACCGGCGACGAGCAGGCGCCGCGCTATGCACGCATCAGCGGCATCGGCAGCGTCGACGAGATCACCCGCCGCGCCTTCGAAGCGCTGGCCTGAACAGGAGCAGCGCAGATGGACATTGCAGGCAAGGTCTTCATCGTCACCGGCGGTGCATCGGGCCTGGGCGAAGGCAGCGCACGCATGCTGGCCGCCGCCGGCGGCAAGGTGGTGGTGGCCGATCTGCAGGCCGAGCGCGGTGAGGCGCTGTCGCGCGAGATCGGCGGCCTCTTTGTGCGCTGCGACGTCAGCCAGGAAGCGGACGGCCAGGCCGTCGTCGCCGCCGCAGTCGGCGCGGGCAAGCTGATGGGGCTGGTCAACTGCGCAGGCATCGCCACCGCGTCCAAGACCGTGGGCAAGGACGGCGCGCATGCGCTGGCGCTGTTCACGAAGACCATCACCGTCAACCTGATCGGCAGCTTCAACATGATCCGCCTGGCGGCCGCCGCGATGGCCGCCAACGTGCCTGAGCCCACCGGCGAGCGCGGCGTGATGATCAGCACCGCCAGCGTCGCCGCCTACGACGGCCAGATCGGCCAGGCGGCCTACTCGGCCAGCAAGGGCGGCATCGTCGGCATGACGCTGCCGATCGCGCGCGACCTGGCGCGCAACGGCATCCGCAACATGACCATCGCGCCCGGCATTTTCGGCACGCCGATGCTCTTCGGCATGCCGCAGGAGGTTCAGGACGCGCTGGCGGCAAGCGTGCCCTTCCCGAGCCGCCTGGGCACGCCCGCCGACTACGCCAAGCTGGTCAAGCACATCATCGAGAACGACATGCTCAACGGCGAGGTGATCCGGCTGGACGGGGCGATCCGGCTGGCGCCGAAGTGAGCTTGAGCTCTGCCGCCGATATCGGCGCGATCAACCCGGCTTGA
>Ga0105048_10016140_pt1 | contig 11558 bp, 9 predicted proteins | sample MAT05_FD_78382 | JGI IMG/M metagenome (GOLD analysis project Ga0105048, IMG submission 78382) | Freshwater microbial communities from Lake Fryxell liftoff mats and glacier meltwater in Antarctica - MAT-05 | ecosystem: Environmental > Aquatic > Freshwater > Ice > Liftoff microbial mat | place...
CCATATCCACGGCGAATACGGGCGTGTCGCCGTCCAGGCCCAGAAAGAGCAGCCGCTCGCGCGAACCGCCGAGGCCTTGGCCGATCCGGGCCGGCACATAGGCGATTCGGCGGTAGCCCGCCTCGCCCTCGATCAGGGGCGCGCCGTTCCAGAGGACGACGGCCACAGCAGAAGGATGGGCGAGTTGCTCGGCGATCCACGCGGCGTCGCCCCGCCTGTCGCTGGCGCGGTCCAGGCTGTTGCCGGCGAAGACGTTGGTGACGCGACCTTGGGCCATAGGGCTGTTTAGGGGCAACGCCTTCGATCGTCACTGCGCGAAACGCGGGGCGGCATTCAACCTTGCGCCCCATCCCACCGCACGCGATATTGAAAGCGGAGGCTGGCGGCGGGCGTAGGCCTCGCCAACCCGGTCAGGTCCGGAAGGAAGCAGCCGTAACGAGTTCCCCTGCGGGTCGCCGTCCAGTCTCCACCCCCGCCCGTTAGGCGCCTCTCAGTCTCCGTTCAAAGCGCACCATGGACACCGAACTTCCGCCTTGGACGACAGAGACGGAAGAGGCCGAGGGCCCGCAAGAGCGCGACGACAGCACATTTTCTATGTTTGCTGAAGACGAGGTCCCCGCCGCGCCTGGGCCCCTGCCAGCGCCTGTGGCTCCTGTGGGCGCCGCCTATCAGGTCCTGGCGCGCAAATACCGGCCCCGCACCTTCGAGGACATGATCGGCCAGGAGGCCATGGTGCGGACGTTGAAGAACGCCTTCGCCACCGGCCGCATAGCCCACGCCTTCATGCTCACCGGGGTTCGGGGGGTCGGCAAGACCACCACCGCCCGCCTTCTGGCCCGCGCGCTCAACTATGAAAGCGACAGCGTCCATCAGCCATCGGTGGAGCTGGGCGTCGAGGGCCGGCATTGCGCCTCGATCATCGAGGGCCGGCACATGGACGTGCTCGAGCTGGACGCCGCGAGCCGCACCAAGGTCGACGAGATGCGCGAACTGCTGGACGGGGTGCGCTACGCCCCCACCGAGGCGCGTTACAAGGTCTATATCATCGACGAAGTGCACATGCTGTCGACGGCGGCGTTCAACGCCCTGCTCAAGACCCTGGAAGAGCCGCCGCCCCACGCCAAGTTCATCTTCGCCACCACCGAAATCCGCAAGGTGCCGGTGACCATCCTGTCGCGCTGCCAGCGGTTCGACCTGCGCCGGGTCGAGCCCGACGTCCTGGTCGCCAACCTGGAAAAGATCTGCCAGCGCGAAGGCATCCGCATTGAGTCCGACGGCCTGACCCTGATCGCCCGGGCGGCGGAGGGGTCGGTCCGCGACGCCCAGTCCCTGCTGGATCAGGCCATGGTCCAGGCGGAGGCGGGCCAGACCGTCACCGCCGCGGTGGTGCGCGACATGCTCGGCCTGGCCGACCGCGCCCAAACCATCGGCCTGTTCGAACATGTCCTACACGGCCAGACGGCCGACGCCCTGGGCGCCTTTCGCACCCTCTACGGGTTCGGCGCCGATCCGGTGGTTATCGCCCTGGACCTTCTTGAGCATTGCCATGGCGCCTCCGTGGCTAAGGCCCTGGGCCCGGGCGCCCTGGTGCTGCCCAAGGATCAGGCGGCGCGGCTGGCTGCCGTCGGGGCCGGCGCCTCGGCGGGCACCCTGGCGCGGCTCTGGCAGATGCTGATGAAGGCCCATGACGAGGCCCGCCGCGCGCCCGACCCGGCTGCGGCAGTCGAAATGGCCCTGATCCGGCTTTGCTATGCGGCCGATCTGCCCGGCCCCGAGGAGATGCTGCGCAAGCTGCAGGCTGGCGAGACCCTGCCTACCGCCCCCGGCGCGGCGCCCTCCGGGGGCGGTTCAGGCGGCGGCGGGGCGGCGACCGCACGAGCCCTGCAGCCCTTGGCCGAGGCCGTCACCCAGCCGCAGACAGTCTTGCAGTCCTTCGCCGATGTGGTGCGCCTGATCGACAAGCAGCGCGACATCGTCCTGAAGCTTGACGTCGAGAGGTTCGCCCGCCCGATTTCGTTCCGGCCCGGCGCCATTGAGTTCGAACCCGCCCCCGGCGCGCCCAACAACCTCGCCCAGCGCCTCGCCGCCCGGCTGAAGGAGTGGACCGGCCAGCCCTGGCTCGTGGCGGCCCAGGGCGGCGGCGGCGGCGCCGAGACCATGGACGAGGTTCGCCGCCGCGACGACGCCGCCGCCCGCGCGGCGCTGGAGTCCGAACCCTTCATCCGCTCGGTGATGGACGCTTTCCCGGGCACGGAGATTCTTACCGTGCGGCACGCGGCGGAGCCTGAGATCGCCCCGGAGGGCGAACTTCCCGACGACTGACCACCGATCTTCCCAGCGGATGCCGGGAAGATCGGTATTGTCCTACCGCGCCGGCGCGGGAACCCCCGCCGGCTTGGCGCCCGGCTTGGGCGCGACGATCGAGGCCAGTTTGGGAGGCGGAGTCGGCAGCTTGGGCGTCGCCTTGACCGAGCCGTATTTCAGCACGTCCAGAGCGCGGGTGAGCTGGAAGTCGCCTTTCTTGGAATCGAAGCTCGCGGGCGGAGCTTCAGCCGGCTGGTGGGCGGCCTTGCGGGTCTTGCCCTCGTCAGCGTTTAAGGCGTTACGGAACGACGCCTCCGAGAACTGGAACGAGCGATTGGCGATCAGCTGCGCCTCGTCCTGGGTCTTGGCCACCTCGAGATCCGGTTCGATGCCGGTCTTCTGGATCGACCGGCCAGAGGGAGTGTAGTAGCGCGCGGTGGTCAGCTTGAGCCCGCCGTCCTGCCCTCCGCGAAGGGGGATCACAGTCTGGACCGAGCCCTTGCCGAAGCTGGTCAGACCAACGACCTCGGCCCGCTGGCGATCCTGCAAGGCGCCGGCGACGATCTCGGCTGCTGAAGCGGAACCGGAATTGATCACGACCACCACCGGCAGGCCACGCAGCATGTCGCCCGCCTGGGCGTTGTACCGTTCGACGTCCTTGGCCTCGCGGCCGCGTTGGGAAACCACCTCGCCGCCGTCCAAGAACACGTCGGACACCTCGATGGCCTGATCGAGCAGACCGCCGGGGTTGTTGCGCATGTCCAGCACCAACCCCTTCATCTTGGGGTTTTTGGTCATCAGGTCGCGCAGCCCTGCGCGGACTTCGTCGCCGCTCTTCTCGTTGAATGCCGACAGGCGCAGGTAGCCGTAATCCCCCTCCATGCGGGTCTTCACCGACTTCACATTGATGACTTCGCGCACGATCTTGACGTCGAAGGGGTCCTTGGCCTCGCGGGCGATGGACAGGATGATCGGCTCGCCGACATGGCCCCGCATCTGTTTGACTGCATCGTTCAGCGGCATGCCCAGCACGCTCTGACCATCGATGGCGGTGATGTAGTCGCCCGCCTGCAATCCGGCGCGGGCGGCCGGCGTGTCGTCCATCGGCGAGATGACCTTGACCACCCCATCTTCGGACGTGACCTCGAGGCCGAGGCCGCCGTATTCGCCGCGCGTCTGATCGCGCATGGCGTTGAAGCTTTCGGGGTCCAGATAGCCGGAGTGCGGGTCCAGCGAGGTCAGCATCCCGTCTATGGCGCTCTCGATGAGTTTGCGGTCATCGACGGGGGAGACATACTGAGCCTGGACCGTGGCGAGCACATCGCCGAACAGCTCCAGCATCTTATAGGTCTCGGACCGCGGCGGAGCGGCCACGGCGGACTGGTGGATATAGGCCATGGTCCCCGCACCGAGGACGAAGGCTGAGGCGCCGATCAGGAGATACCTACGCATAAGGCGCTACCTAAGAGGCCGTTTGCGTCCTTTCAAAGACGCAAGGCCGTGATCATCGACCGCGGACCGCGGGCGCCCCGGCGCTGAGCGCCGTCGCCGACCGAAGCCAGGGCGCGGGGTCGACCGGCGCGCCGTCCTTGCGGACCTCAACATAGAGCTCGGGCGAGGGGGACTCCCCAGCTCCTCCGCCCGTTCCCCGCGCTCCCTTGGCCGCCATCCGTCCGACCGGCTCGCCGGCTGCGACGGAACTTCCAGCGACCGCCTGAGCGACTTCGAGGCCCGTAAGGACCAGATGGTATCCGCCGCCGACTCTTAAGATCAAGACTATACCCCAGCCCTTGAGCGGCCCGGCGTATTCCACCAGCCCGGTCGCCGGGGCGCGCACCAGGGCCGAAGGCCCTGTGCGGTAGGTCCAGCCCTGCGATCGTCCGGCGCCGGACTTTTGCCCGAAACGGGCGACGACCGGGCCTTGAACCGGGGCGACCAGGCCGGCGGGCGGCGGAGCGGCCAGGTCCATCTGGGTCGCTGCGGGCAGGCGGCCGACCAGGTCGCCGACACTGGCCGATCCCTGGGCCAGGGCGGCCAAAGCCTGCTCGGCGGCGTCCGCGTCAGCCAGCAAGGCGCGCTCGAGGCTCATCTTCTGGGCCAGCAGGGCTTCGATGCGGGCGCGGCTGTCGGCCAGGTCGCTGTCGGCCTTGAACAGGTCTTCGCTGGCGGCGGCGACGTCGCGGCGCACCCTCTGCAGCGCCGCCGCCTCGGCGCCCAGAGCGCGGCCGCGGCTCTGCAGCTCCGGCGCCATGGACCGCACCAGTATGGCCGCGCGGACGGCGTCCTTGGCCGACTGGGGATGCACCAGCAAGGCGGGGGGCGGATCGCGGCGGTAAAGCTCCAAGGCGCCGAGCAGGCGGGCCAGGGCGTTGCGGTTGCGGCCCAGGCGCGCGGTGATCTCGGTTTCCCTGGCGTTGAGCAACTCCAGCCGCGCGCGTTTGCCGCCGGTCCCGCGCTCGCCGGTCGCCTGGACGGCCGCCAGCTGGACCAGCTTGGTCTGGAGCGCGTCGATATCGCGGCGCACGGCGACGGCGTCGGCGGCGCTGGCTCGGCGGGCCCGCTCCAGCCGGCCTCGGTCGAGGGCAGGCGCGGGCTGGCCTGTCGCGGCCGGAGCGACAAGCAGAAGAGCGGCGAGGCCAAGGACGATGCGAACGGGCATGAAGCCATCTAAGGTATTCCGGCCCGCCTTCGCCACCCCATCACGGCCGGGCCAGCCGAGGAACCGCCCTTGACGGATGAACGCCGACCTGCCGACCAAGGCGCTGCGGACAAGGCCCTGAGCCCCGCCGCGCGCCGCGCGCTCGAAGAGGCCGCAGCCCGCCGAACGGCGGCCGAACCTGCGCCGAAGCAAAAGGAACTCGGCGGCCCGGCTGGCCCCGAACCGACCCGCTTTGGGGACTGGGAGCGCAAGGGGTTGGTCAGCGACTTCTAGTATTCGCGGTTAATATTCCCGCGGCGGATGAGTCTCGTCGTTCCTATGGAGCCTAAACCATAGTTTAATCCTTTGTTAACCGGCGGATACGGAGGCCGGAATGCTGGATCCTGTGGCGAAACTATCTTTGGCTTTGGCCGCGGCGCTGACGGCGACGCCCGCCCTGGCCTGCGGCTGGGGATGCATGACCCGGCCCAGCGAGGCGGAAGTCTACGCTTATGAGGCGTCGGGCGCGCAGGTCAGGGGGCGCACCTTCGAGCGCACGAGCTATGCGTCGGGCTACGCCGGCGGCGAGGAGGTCTGGCGCAGCGAACGCGTCCATTCCGATCCGCGCTGGGCCGGCGACGGCCACCACGCACAGGCCCCGCCCTGCGGCCATGCTCAGGGCGAGACGGTCGTCCACTGCGTCTATACGCCCTACGCTCCCCCGCCTCTCGAAGTGCGCCTGTCCGACAGCTTCTTTGTCGGCGGCGGCGGCGTGGGCCCTGCCTATATCGCTGGCGGCGGCGGCGGGGGCGGGTTTGTCGTCATAGGCGGCGGCATGGCTTCTGCGGGGTCGCGGGCCCGCGCCTACGCGGGCGTCTCGGCCAGCGCCTCCGCCCATGTCAGCGTCTCGGGCCGCGGCGGTCACGGGGGCAAGGGCGGACACGGCGGCAAGGGCGGCGGCTGCTGCCGCTGATCCCGCGGGTCAGGCGCCGGCCATTTCCGCGGCTATGGCCAACGCCGCCACGCGCGGGTCGTTGGCCGCTGTGATCGGCCGGCCGCAGACCAGGTGACTGGCGCCGGCCGCGAGCGCCTCGGCCGGGGTCGCCGCACGGGCTTGATCGTCCTTGCCGGCCCAGACCGGGCGAACCCCTGGGACCACCACCAGAAATCCCGGCCCGCCGATCCGCCGCGCCATGGCGGCTTCGTGGGGGCTGGCCACCACACCGTCGATCCCGGCGTCCAGCGCCTGACCGATGCGACGCTCGACCAGGGCCTCCACCCCCAGGGCGTAGCCAATGTCCTTCAGGTCGTCCTCGGACAGGCTGGTCAGGACCGTGACGCCCAAGATCTTCATGCCGGTCGCCCCTGCTCGCCCGCGCACCGCCGCCCGCATCACCTGGGGCTCGGCGTGGACGGTGAGGAAATCACAGGCGGCGGTCGCAGCGACGGCGGCGGTCGCCTTCTCCACCGTCGCGCCAATGTCGTGCAGCTTCCAGTCGAGGAACACCTGCCGGCCGCGGGTCTTGAGATCCTTGGCCAGGGCCATGCCCCCCGTCGCCAACAGCTGCAGCCCGACCTTGTAGAACGAGGCCGCGTCCCCCAGCCGCTCCACCATGGCCTCGGCGTCGGCGCGGGTGGGCATGTCGAGGGGAATGATAAGCCGCGGATCGCAGACGGTCTGGCGCTCGGCGGCGGGCATGGGGATCCTTGGCGCGGGAGGCGGGAGGGCGGGATGCGCCGGCAGAATGGGCGCCGGCCGCCGGGGCGTCAACGGGCGGGCTCGGCGCGCGCCTTGCGCGGCCGGCGACGTCCCACCGCCGCGGTGATCCAGGAGTCGGGCAGCACCTTGAACAATGCGCCAAGGGCCTGATTGGCCGCTCCGGGAACGTACACCGCGCGGTTGGCTTCGGCGGCGGCGTAGCCGGCCTCCGCCACCGCCTCGGCCGTCATCCACATCCAGCTCGGCAGGGTCTTCATCACTTCGCGCGAGCCGGAAACGTCATGGAATTCCGAATAGGTGAAGCCTGGACACAGGGCGGTGACGTGCACGCCGCGGCCGAGGGTTTCTTCGTGCAGACTCTGCGAGTAGCGGACGAGGTAGGCCTTGATGGCGTTGTAGAGCGGGGCGCCCGACTGACCCGGCATCAGACCGGCCAGGGAGGCGACGTTGAGTATCCGGCCATAGCGGCGCTCGACCATGCCCGGCAAAACCCGCTGGGTCGTCTGGGTGACAGCCACCAGCATCACCTGCAGCATCGTTTCAAGCGCCGGCCAGGGGGTCCTGACGTGGGCGCCCTCCAGGCCGTAGCCGGCGTTGTTGACCAGGACATCGACTGTCCTGCCGGCCTCCGCGATGCGGCCGAGGATCACGTCGCAGGCGTCCGGAACGCCCTGGTCGCCTGGAAGCACAAGGACCGTCGCGCCGTGCCCCGCCCGCAGCTCGGCGGCCAGGGCCTCCAGGCGCTCGGAGCGGCGGGCGGTGAGGGCCAGATCGAACCCGCGAGCGGCGTAGGCCCGCGCGAGGGCGGCGCCGATGCCGGAGGACGCCCCGGTGACCAGGCACAAGCGGCGCGGCCCCGGACCGTCCAGTTCAGGCCGCCGCATGGACAGCCGGAGCGCCGGCCAACAGGTCGCGCACGCTGATCTGCGAAAGCCGTTCGGCCGCGGCGCCCTCGGCGGCGTCGAGCGCCGCCTGCACCGCTTGGGGGATCTTCTCGCCGACGGGACATCCCTTTACGCCCGGCGGCGGCACGCCGAGGTGGGCGCAGCCGTTGACGGCCCGCAGCACCCGGTCGAGGCGGATACCCTCCGCCGGTTCGGTGAGCCAAGCCCCGCCCGAAGCGCCGGGCCGGGTGCCGATCAGCCCCGCCTTGGCCAGCAAGGCGGTGACGCGGCGCACCACCACCGGGTTGGTCGGCATGGACGCCGCCAGCTCCGCGCTGGACACCGCCGCCTCCGCCGAGAACGCCCCCTTGTGCGCCAGATAGGCGAGGGCGTGGGCGGCGACGGGGAATCTCTGGCTGTCGGACATCAGGCTTGAACCTAAGCCCGATCCTGGCGCGTTCAATGGCCCATGCGCCTGGGCCCGCGAGCAGCACGATTGAAGCGGGTCTGGAAAGAGAGTATTCGCGCCCGCTGCAATCGCATGGGCCCGCCGCCCTCTTCCCTGGTTTTGGCGGCGTTCCCGGAGGGATTGAATGGCTGACGATGCCTCCGAGGCGGCCGCCCCTGTCAACCCCGATCCCAAAGCGGCTCCGGACGCCAACGGCCACAAAGGGCACAGTTTCCTTGCCTTGACCGTCGGCTCGATCGGGGTGGTGTTCGGCGACATCGGCACCAGCCCGCTCTATGCGATGCGCGAGGCCCTTTCTCACGCTCGCTACACCGATAATGTCGAGCTTTCCGTCCTGGGGGTTGTCTCCCTGGTCCTGTGGGCCCTGACCCTGATCGTGACGGTCAAATATGTGATCTTCCTGATGCGGGCGGACAACAAGGGCGAAGGCGGCACCCTGGCCTTGATGGCCTTGGCGCAACGGGCGCTCGGCAAACGCTCGATCGTGGTCTTTTTCCTAGGCGTCATCGGGGCGGCTCTGTTTTACGGCGACGGGGTCATCACGCCGGCCATATCGGTCCTAGGCGCCATTGAAGGCCTGAAGGACGCGCCCGGGGTGGGGAATCTGCCCACCAGCTATGTCGTCGGCTGTTCGGCGGTCGTCCTGATCGCCCTGTTCCTGTCGCAGTCGCGCGGAACCCACAAGATCGCGACCCTGTTCGGGCCCCTGACGGCGGTCTGGTTCATCGTCCTGGGGGTGCTCGGCCTCTATCACATGAGCGAAAGCTGGTCGGTGCTGCGGGCCTTCAATCCCTGGTACGGCCTGCAATTCCTGCTCGCCAACGGCCTTTTGGGCTTTGTCATCCTGGGCAGCGTGTTCCTTGCGGTGACCGGAGCCGAGGCGCTCTACGCCGACATGGGACACTTCGGAAAGCGGCCCATCCGCTACGCTTGGCTGTTTTTGGTCTTTCCGTGTCTGGCGCTGAACTACCTCGGTCAGGGGGCCCTGGTGCTCAGCCACCCCAGCGCGGCCGCCAATCCCTTCTGGCAGATGGTTCCCCAGGTGATCTACTGGCCGGTGCTGCTGCTCGCCACCTGCGCCGCGATCATCGCCAGCCAGGCGGTGATCACCGGGGCCTTTTCGATGACCCAGCAGGCAGTGCAGCTGGGATTGATCCCACGCCTGGACATCAAGCGCACCTCCGAGACCCAGGCCGGCCAAATCTTCGTGCCCGCGGTCAACAACGCCCTGATGATCGGGGTGTTGTTCCTGCTGGTGATCTTCCAGAGCAGCTCCAAGCTGGCCTCAGCCTACGGGATCGCCGTCACCGGATCGATGTTCATCGACACCCTGCTGGCCTTCGTGGTGCTGCGGATGATGTGGAAGTGGAGCCTGGCCCGGACCCTGATGCTGGTGATCCCCTTGGCCGTGATCGACATGGTCTTCATCTCGTCCAACCTGCTGAAGATTCCCGATGGGGCCTGGCTGCCGCTGGTGTTCGGCTTCGTGCTGGTGCTGATCATGTGGACCTGGACCCGCGGCGCCCAGATCCTCGCCGAGAAGACGCGCCGCGATAGCGTGCCGCTGCTAGAATTGATCGAGATCCTTCGCGCCCGAGCGCCGCACCGGGTGCCCGGCGCCGCGATCTTCCTGACGTCCGAGCCGGACGTGGCCCCCGTGGCCCTGATGCACAATCTCAAGCACAACAAGATCCTGCACGAGAAGAACGTCATTCTGACCGTCCGCACCGCCGAGACTCCGAGGGTGGCGGACACCGACCGGATTCTCATCGAGGGCGTCAACGACGACTTCAAGAAGGTGACTTTGAGCTACGGCTTCATGGAAAGCCCCAATGTTCCCAAGGCCCTGGCCCTGTGCCGCAAACAGGGACTGAAGTTCGATATCATGGCCACCAGCTTCTTCCTCGGGCGCCGCTCCATCGTACCCTCGGCCCATTCCGGGATGCCGTTGTGGCAAGACCGACTGTTCATCTTCCTCATGAAGAACGCCGCCAATCCCACCGACTTCTACAAGATTCCGCCCGGCCGGGTGGTCGAGCTGGGCGCGCAGGTCACGGTCTAGGATCGACACGCCCCTTGAACTGCGCCTGCGCCTGCCCTTAAACGCCCTCAACCTCCGCATCGCCCCAAGGACGCCGACATGGCCGCCTCCGACCCCGCGCCCAAGAAAGTCGTGCTCGCCTACTCGGGCGGGCTAGACACCTCGATCATCCTCAAGTGGCTGCAGGAGACCTATGCCTGCGAGGTGGTGACCTTCACCGCCGACCTCGGCCAGGGGGAAGAGCTGGAGCCGGCGCGGGCCAAGGCGCAGCTCCTAGGCATCCGGCCCGAGAACATCTTCATCGAGGACCTGCGCGAAGAGTTTGTCCGCGACTACGTCTTCCCGATGTTCCGCGCCAACACGGTCTATGAGGGCCAGTATCTGCTCGGCACCTCGATCGCGCGGCCCTTGATCGCCAAGAAGCAGATCGAGATCGCCCGCAAGGTCGGCGCCGACGCGGTGTGTCACGGGGCCACAGGCAAGGGCAACGACCAGGTCCGCTTCGAGCTGGGCTACTACGCCCTCGAGCCCGATATCCGCGTGATCGCCCCCTGGCGCGAGTGGAGCTTCGCCAGCCGAGAGGCCCTGATCGACTTTGCCGAGAAGCACCAGATCCCCATCTCAAAGGACAAGCGTGGCGAGAGCCCGTTCTCGGTAGACGCCAACCTTCTGCACTCCTCCTCGGAGGGCAAGGTGTTGGAGGACCCCGCAGTCGAGGCCCCGGAGTTCGTCTACCAGCGCACCATCGCGCCCGAGGACGCCCCCGATAAGGCGCGAGTCTTCACCATGGACTTCGAGCGCGGTGATCCGGTGGCGATCGACGGCGAGGCGCTGTCCCCGGCCGCTCTGCTCACCCGCCTAAACCAGCTCGGCTACGAGAACGGCGTTGGCCGGCTTGACCTGGTGGAGAACCGTTTCGTCGGAATGAAGTCGCGCGGCGTCTATGAGACCCCCGGCGGGACCATCCTGCTGCACGCGCACCGGGGCATCGAATCCATCACCCTGGATTCAGGCTCGATGCACCTCAAGGACGAACTGATGCCGCGCTATGCGTCCTTGATCTACAATGGGTTCTGGTTCGCGCCGGAACGCGAGATGCTTCAGACTCTGATCGACAAGAGTCAGGAGCTGGTCACCGGGCGGGTCACAGTGAAACTCTACAAGGGCAATGTCACCGTTATCGGCCGCCAGAGTCCCTATTCCCTCTATGATCAGGAGCTGGTCACCTTCGAAGAGGGCAAGGTCGCTTACGACCACCGCGACGCGGCCGGCTTTATCAAATTGAACGCCTTGCGCCTGCGCGTGGCCGCCAAGCGCGACCGCCGCGGCTAGGGTTGGCCAGCGCCGGGCTCCAGGCGCTGGAACGGGTAACGGTTGCGGATATTGTAGGCGAAGTAACGGCCGCGAGACCCTGCCGAACGCAGAGCCTCGACAACGTCCGGCTCGACCTCAAGATAGGCGTACAGCTCGCCGCTCGTGAAGGTGATGAATAGGGTCCGCGA
>Ga0105048_10016141_pt1 | contig 11558 bp, 12 predicted proteins | sample MAT05_FD_78382 | JGI IMG/M metagenome (GOLD analysis project Ga0105048, IMG submission 78382) | Freshwater microbial communities from Lake Fryxell liftoff mats and glacier meltwater in Antarctica - MAT-05 | ecosystem: Environmental > Aquatic > Freshwater > Ice > Liftoff microbial mat | place...
AGTTGCCGGTTTATTGTCATTAAAAAGATTAAAAAAATCATTTATCTCTATACTTAAACTTCGCTTAGGCATATTAATTATGATGCCAACAATTTTTTGTAAGTTAAGTTTTCAATCTCTGGTAAAGCTTTCTGGCCCATCAACAAATAATAATTTTAAATCTACATTGTTGGCAACTTCTTCTAATACAAATTTTAATTCGCTTATAATTTTTAAATTTGCTTCTACCATTGAGTTATTTTTTTTGGTTTGTTGTAAAAACAAAAAAACAACTTTTAAAGGTTGATTTAACTCAATGGTTTTTAATATTTTAAACACTAACTAAACGACATTGCCCGAGCGATAGCGAACACAAGATTGCCATTAAAAATAAATAAGAATAGACGTAAATTAGACATTATGGACAGACACTAATTAAAAACAAATATGGTTATGTTTTTGCACATACTAAGAAAATCCTATATTTTAAAGAATGTTGTATTTAAAAAAATCAGCTTGGCTTTTTGAGTGTACCCCAATTAAATATTTATAACCATTCGATATTTGAATCTATCCGCTATTCAAATACTGAAATGTAAAACACAAATTATTATTCCTAACACAATTTTATGCAACTCATCTTTGCTACTCATAATAAAAATAAGCTAAACGAGGTTAATGCTTTAATTTCAAAAGCAATTAGTTTGTTGAGCTTGGATGATATTCATTTACCAAACGAGATTGAAGAGACTGAATTAACCATTGAAGGAAATGCGTTATTAAAAGCGAAAACAATTTATAATCAAACTCACATTAATTGCTTTGCTGACGATAGTGGCTTGTGTATTGATATCTTAAAGGGTGCGCCTGGCGTTTATTCTGCACGCTATGCTGGAGAACCAAAAAGCGACGAAGCAAATATCAACAAAGTGCTTCATAAATTATCAGGAGAAAAAAATAGAGCGGCGCATTTTAAAACAGTGATGGCATTAGTGATGGATGGAAAAGAATTTTTGTTTGAAGGCATCGTAAACGGTAAAATTACCGAACAAAAAATCGGTGCAAACGGTTTTGGTTATGATCCTATTTTTATTCCTAATGGATATGAAAACACATTTGCTGAAATGAGTAAGGGAGAAAAGAACGCCATTTCTCATCGCGGAATAGCTCTACATAAGATGATAGAATTTTTAAAAACTATTTAGCCATTTCGCTTCCTTCATTTTTTGAAGCTTTTTTGGAACCACTATACATTTCGTATTTCAATAATTTACATTCTAAGGAGGCATTAAACAAAGTCATTTTTTTGCTTGGATGCAATCCAATAGATTTTATAGCTTCCATGTTAGAGGAGATAATCCAGCATGTCCAACCACCAAAATCTTTTTTTAGTTTATCGCCAATTTGTTTATAAAAGGCGTTAGTGTCTTCCATCTTAAGACGTTCGTCATAAGGAGGATTTAATAAAATAGTGCCATGAGGTTTAGTGGGCATCAAATCAAAAAAAGAAATGTGTTCGTATTTTATAACATCATCTACTTTGGCAACTGCTCCGTTTCGCTTCGCCATTTCTAAAGGTACTATATCAATATCGCTTGAAATAATATTGGGCATATCATCTTTAATACGATTGACACAACTTTCATAAATGGTATCCCACAAAGCTTTGTCGTAATCATGCCATTTCATAAAACCAAACTCTTCTCTAAATACTCCAGGAGGAATGTTATTAGCATATAAAGCTGCTTCAATACCCAATGTTCCACTCCCACACATCCCATCAATAAAAGGCAAATGCGGTTGCCAGTTGGACAACAAAACCATTCCTGCCGCAAGTACTTCTTTCATTGGTGCCGTGTCAATATCTACTCTATATCCGCGTTTAAATAAGGAATCGCCACTACTATCCAAACTAACGTTTACTTGATTTCTGAATATATGAACGTAAATTCTTACGGTAGGTCTATCTAAATCTACATTGGGTCTTACTTGAAACTTATCTACAAAACGATCACAAATAGCATCCTTCGTTTTTTGAGACACATACAATGAGTGATTAAATTCATCTGAATTAACGGTTGCATTGATTGCTAATGTATCATCGGTGTTTAATAATTCTTCCCACTCATATTCTTTCATCTTATCATATAACTCATGCTCGTTATTAGCTGTAAAAGAATAAATAGGCACTAATACTTTTAAGGCGGTACGTAAGCACAAATTAGCTTTATACATAAAACCCTTATCGCCCGTAAAAGAAACGCCTCTTTTAAAAGGCACAATATCTCTTGCGCCTAATTTCATTAATTCATTTACAAGTACATCTTCTAAACCATGAAAGGTGGTTGCTTTCATTTCAAAATCGTGTTCGGTGTTTTTTTTATCTTTCAATGGAAATTGATTTTTTTAAATAGCCAAATTTTTGGACATCTCTGGTTTAATTTATTTTTTATTCACGGCATTAAACACCTCTTTCATAAATCCAGAAGCAAATACGAAATCAACTAATTCTGGATTGGTTGTTTTTAAGATGTCTTTGCTATTGCCTTGCCACCAATGCTTTCCCTTATATAAGTAAAGTATTTTTTCGCCAATTTCTACTACCGAGTTCATATCGTGAGTAATCACAATCGTGGTTATATTAAACTCCTTCGTTAAATCTTGTATTAAGTTATCTATTACTATAGACGTTTTTGGATCGAGTCCAGAGTTAGGTTCATCACAAAATAAATACTGAGGATTGTTGGCAATCGCCCTTGCAAGAGCCGCTCTTTTCTTCATTCCACCAGATAATTCACCTGGATATAAATTATTTTTATTGGTGAGTTGTACTTTATCTAAACAGAAATTAACGCGGTCTAACTTTTCCTCTTTACTCATAGCGGTAAACATATCTAAAGGAAACATCACATTTTCTTCTAATGTTTGAGAATCAAATAAGGCGCCACCTTGAAACAACATTCCTATTTTTTTTCTAATCTCTTGTTTTTCTTTGACATCTAGTGTCGGAAAATTAAGACCATCATATAAAATCTCTCCTTCATCAACCTCAAATAAACCAACCATTAATTTCATGGTCACTGTTTTTCCACCACCACTTTCTCCAATAATTAAATTCGTTTTCCCTTTTTCAAAAGTAAAAGAAACGTTGTCAATGATTTTTCTATCACCAAAGCTTTTCGAAATATTTTTAATTTCAATCACGTAAAAAATAGCTGAGTTATAATGAAATTGAAAATTAAAATAAAAATACTACTGTAAACAACCGCTGCTGTGCTGCTTTTTCCAACTTCTAAAGCACCACCATGAGTATAGTAACCAAAATAAGAAGAGATAGAGGTAATTAAAAACGCAAAGACAATGACTTTAGTAAATGAATAATACAATTTCCAAGGTTCAAAAAATGCTTGAATACCAAATATAAATTCATAAGAAGAACATGCCCCCGTTGCTAAGCCCATCACATATCCGCCAAAAATTCCTAAAAACATACTTATCGCAATTAAAAATGGCATAATAAGGATGCCCCCCGCTATTTTTGGTAATATTAAATATCCAGCGGAATTAATGCCCATAATTTCTAAAGCGTCAATTTGCTCAGTAATTCTCATAGAACCTATTTCGGAAGCAATGTTAGATCCTATTTTACCAGCTAAAATTAAACACACAATAGTGGGCGAAAATTCTAGTAACATGGATTCTCTTGCTGTATATCCTAAAGCATATAAAGGAATAAAAGAGCTTGTAAATCCAAAAGCTGCTTGAATAGTAATTACGCCGCCCATAAAAAACGAAATAATTGCAATAATGGGTAAAGATCCAATTCCAATATTATCAATTTCATGTATAATTTGTTTCACATACACCGACAGTTTTTCTGGCTTACTAAACACGCGTTTAATAAGTATAAAATATCTACCTAGATTAAAAAAAAATTTCATGATGATTTTATACGAATATAATTGTAAACTTTTATTTTACAAGCATATTCAATGAAAAATAGCTTTATTATAAGCCAGTTCCATAACTATTTAAACTCTCTTTTTTAGTAGGGTTAATGGTCATTACGGGTACATTACTCACATCAACAACTCGTTGCGCATCTGTACCCCCAAAAAATTCTTTAACATTTAAGTGTGGCTTATTCATAATAATAATCAAGTCAGCTTCCACTTTATTGGCATATTCGACAACGGTTTCTGCCACATTATCGGTTGCTAGAGCTTTATTAGAACACGATATGCCTTTTCCTTTAATATATTGTTTTACCTGATGTGAATAGGCTAATATTTGATTTTCATAGGCAGCGTCAAAACTACTAAACAATCCCAAAATTCTAATAGAAGCTCCAAAATAGTGCGCAAATTGAACGGCTACATCCACCTTTTCACGAGACTCACGAGATAAGTCTAATGGCAACAAGATATTTTCGCAGCCATCCTTATGTCCTCTTCCTCTTATTGAAATGACAGGGCACGTACATTCTCTGATCATTTTTGAGGCGCTTTCGCCAATAATATTTTTAGAAGTCATGTGGGATTCTAAACCAATGATAACTAAAGTAGCACCAATTTCTGCAGCAACCTTAGGAACGGCAGCATATATATTGCCTTTTATATTTGAAAACTCTGTAGGAGAACCACTTTCAAGTTCTGTTTGATGACATAATGCCTTTAACTCATCCCATTTTTCTTCACCTACTTTTTCGTAAATATGAAGCAAGGTTATTTTAGAATGGGTATATTTTGCTAAATTATACGCTTGTTTTATGGCTAGTAGTGATTGTTCCGTAAAATCCACCGGAATCAATAAAATACCTCTTTCTTGTAGCTTCATAAATAATAAATTATATAGTTTGTTAATAGTAAAATAACCGTATTCAAAATTACTTAAAATAATGATAATTTAAGAGGCTGAAAAAAATATTCTTCATACGTAGTTAATTTAAATAAATATCCCGATATTTACCGTCCAAACTTAAAAAAATAATAAAATGGCAGTAAAGATTAGACTACAAAGACACGGAAAGAAAGACGCAGCGTTTTTCCACGTGGTAGCAGCGGATGGTCGTGCACCAAGAGACGGAGCTTTTATAGAAAAATTAGGAACTTACAATCCTAATACGAACCCAGCTACAATTGATTTAAATTTCGAAAATACCTTAAAATGGTTACAAAATGGTGCTATACCAACAGACACTTGTAAAGCTATTTTATCTTACAAAGGTATTTTAATGAAAAAACACTTATTAGATGGTGTAAAAAAAGGTGCATTAACTGAGGCACAAGTTGAAGAACGTTTTGCTAAATGGGTAGAAGAAAAAGGAAATAAAATTAATTCTAAAAAAGATAATTTATCCTCTGATGCAAAGAAAGCAATTTCTGATAAATTTAAAGCAGAAACGGTAGCAAAAGACGCGAAAGCGGCAAAAATTGCTGCAAAAACCGCGGTAGTTGAAGTTACTGAACCAGAAGTTACTGAAACCGCAGTTGCTAGCGAAGAAACGCCAGCAGCAGATGCTCCAGCTGAAAACACAGAAGCTTAATTTTTTATCATACTATAAAAAAGTCCGAGGTATAATTATCTCGGACTTTTTTTATTTTAGGGAAGATATTAGAGCCTGTATTTCCTAGTAAGATAAATTGCCCAGTCTATTATAAAAGGAAATTTATAATAGAGATTGGTAAAGAATGACTTCATATGATAATTACGATAATACTTTTTATGAATCTGCTTGTCGTATTTTTTCATAAACACGCCTGAAAAATTATTTTTCTTAAAGCAAGCTATGATTTGTTGAGCGGCAAATCTGCCAGATGACATGGCAGGAGCTATCCCTTCGCCAGTTGCAGGGTCAACGATGGCTGCGGCATCTCCACATAATATAATTCTATTACCAGAAATTGGTAATTTGCTATTAAAGTAACCAATAGGAATAGTCCAACCTTTTATGTCTCCTACTAATTCAGCATCTATAAAACGATTTTTAAATTGAGGCTCCTGATTCATGATGAGTTGAAACTCTTTTCGCAAATTTATGTTGTGTTTCGTAACGACTTCCTTATCTGCTCCAATGCCTACATTTGCTAAGCCATTAATAGATGGAAAAATCCAAAAATATCCTTTTGGTATTCTTTTTAATAAATGAATTTCTAAACAATCCTCTTCAACGTCTTTGACATTTTTATAGTAGGCACGTAAACTGGGGCATGTTTCGGTTAATAATTCGCGAGTATGTGTTAATGCAGATTGCACAATGGAATGCGCACCATCACATCCTATTAGCATTTTTGTTTTTAATACGCTATTATCATTTGTTGTCACTAAAATATAGTCACTATTATTTTGAATTTTTTGTACGGTGGTGTTTTCCAAAATAACGGTATCCGTTTCTTCTCTCACCATGTTTAATAAAAAATTATCAAAAATAGCACGAGGTAAATTTGCGAAGAATCCCTTTAATTTTAATTCTAAAATAGTTCCTTTTGTAGAAACAACTTTTGCACGTTTAGCAATAATGCCTTCCTCAATATTTAATATTTTATTTCCAAATTTTGGCGATATGGTATTGAGTATTTTGTAAGCATAGCCCCCATAAGCATCGCCACATATTTTTTCTCTAGGAAAGGTATGCTTGTCTAATAGGGCAACTTTTAAATTTGCATCAAACAAACCCAATGCGCAAGTGCTGCCTGCTGGACCTGCCCCACATATTATAACATCGAATTCTTGCATACAACACTTAAAGTGGGAGTAAATATAATTTTGTAATGTACTAAATCAAGTAGTTATTGACTTTGGATAAAAATCTAAATATAAGATTCATTTTGAGAAACTTCTTTCCAATCTTCAATTTTTAGTTTTCTAAAAAAATCTTCTTCTTCAATTTCTCGCACACATCCAGGCTGTAAATCTCCTAACTCTAAATCTTCAATTGAAACTCTAATTAAGCGTTTGCAATGATGATATACAGAAGAAACCATTTTACGTATTTGATGAAATTTCCCTTCAGTTAAAGTAATATATAGCCACGATTGAGGTAAGTCATCCCTAAAAGCATGCCCACGTTTAGGTAAATCAACTGGCTTTTCAACAAGTTCAACCTCGCAGGGTGTGGTCGTGTAATATCCACCGCCCTTTACACGAATGGTAATGCCTGTTCTCAGCATTTCAAGGCGTTCTTCGGTTATCACTTTTTCTACTTGCACGAGGTATTTACGTACATGGGGCGTATCACTTTGAAACAATAAAGCGGTAACTCTTTTGTTGGTAGTTAAAATTAATAGTCCTTCGGAGTTATTATCTAATCTGCCAATAGCGTGAATGCCTTCTGGAAAATCAAAATTTAAATCGCCTAACAAATTAACGGCATCAGGACTAATAAACTGAGAAACCATTTTATATGGCTTATTAATAATAAAATATCTATTTGGGACTTGACTCAAATTTTAAAAAGGACAGAAATAAAATTATTTCTTTTTCTCAAACTCTATCGTTTGATTATCAAAACTTAAGTAATATTTTCCTTTAACGCAATTGGTGATATCGGTTTCAATTCCAAAACCCTTTTTCACTAAAATCCCAAAGGTATCATACATTTCAAAACAGGTCTCTGTTGTAAATTGTATTTTGTCATTATCCTTTGTAAGCATAAAAGAAGGTTTTGCCATTTGAGTATTAATAGTAACAGCGCTGGAAACTCTGGGTGTTGATTCTAATCCTAATTGTTTAATTCTAAATTTATTTTCACCACTATGAGTGGATACTTGAAAAGTATATTCATGAACATCAGGATTTCCAATTCCTGACACAAGCCCCACTTGCACCCATTTATTCCATTTAAATTGTTCAACAATAAAAGGCAATGCTCCATTTTCATTCTTTGTCACCCATGTTAAAATGCCAGATGGATTGATTTTTAAATCTAAAATATCAAATGTTGCTTTTGGTTTTAAAACTTCTGGATTTAATATTACTGGTATACAATCGCTTTTGTGAATTATTTCAATGATTACTTTCTGTCCCGGTATAATTTTCATGGCAGCTAAATCAACTTCAAAGGCAGATGAGTTTACTTCATCTGTTGTAATTTGTCCATTCACTTTTATTTCGGTGGCGCAAAAACCTGCACCGCTAGTGCCAATTGAATTTTGTATAATTATATTCTTGTTTTGAAACCGGCCTTCAACCACTAATACACTCGCTTTGAATTTAAAAAAGCCAGCTAGTAATACGCATACTAAAAGAATATTTTTCATTTGTTTAAAATTAGTGTTTAGTTAAATAATTAGATCAACTCGTTTAGTAACATAAATCACAATAGTCTTTGCTTATTATACTACAAAATGAAATTATATTTTAATTCATTTTATATAAAAATACACTAATAATTTTTTAAAACATAAAACTATAATGTTAAAAATTTATTATATGTCGGAATTTAACAAAAAGAAATAAGACTAAAAACACTAAAACAATAACCAACAAAATTTTAGAAACCCCACTAAAGTGAGTTTTAGTAATGGAAAGATCCTTTTTATAAGACCATAGCATTGAACAAACAAAGACAAGTGCGAAGCAAGTGGCGAAAATTAAATTTCCTTTTGTGAACATTTTTATGAATTAGTTTAGTAACAATTTATAATTTTACTTTTAAAATGAGACTAAAAATAGTATTAATATTTGTAATATGTTTGGATTTGACAATGTCGGCAAACAAAATAACGATAGGTTTTGAGGCTCTTTCTCAATTTGATTATTTTAAAGCGAAAAAAATATTTTACCAATGTCTCAAAAAAAATCCCTGTGAGGCCTCTTTTGGATTAGCTACAATTTATTACAGGAACGATAACCCATTTACTAATAATGATAGTGCTTGTAAATATATAACGATATGTAAAAAACACTTAAAAAATTCCGTAAAGAACAAAAACATCAATCAAGCCTCCGTGACAGCATTGCAAACAAAAATTGCAAAAAATGGGTATAACTTATACTGCGTTGATAAAAACGTAAACTCATTAAATTATTTTTTGGAACACTATTTTTTTTGCGGGGATACACTTTTAAATAAAGCGTTATTTTATAGAGATTCGTTAAAATTAGGTATTGCAAAAGCCAACGAGTCAAGTAATGATATTAAAACATTCTTATTAGGTTATCCTCAAAGCATATTGCAACCAAATGCTTGGACATTATTTTACAAGTATGAATATAACGAACAAACGCCTCAAAAAAATAGTCAACAGTTACAAAACTTCATCATAAAATTCAAAAAAAATCCTAATGTTATAGGTGCAGAAGAATTACTATTTTCCTTAGTGAAAGATTTACATGAAAGTGATACACTGTATCGGTTCATTAAAAATTATAGTACAACGTTGACAAGGGATGCCGCATGGAAATTATTGTATAGCATTTCAATGAAAAAATATTCGCATGAAGGATTAACCAATTTTCTAACTCAATACCCCGATTATCCTTATAGTGAAAGATTGCTAAATGAAATTGTATTAGAGCAAACCAATTTATTTCCAGTAACAACTATGGCAAACCAAATTGGCTATGTCGACTCTTTAGGAAACTGGAAAATTGAACCGCAGTTTGATGATGCGCTACCTTTTAGTGAAGGACTCGCAGCGGTTTGTAAAAACGATAGTTGTTTTTACATTAACAAAGACGGCGTAAAAAATTCAATCAACTATTTTGAGGAAGCAGAAACATATCATGAAGGAGTTGCGATTGTGAAAAACGATGGAAAATTTTATTTAATCAATCGCTCGGGTCAATTTATAACGAATGCCTATGACGACATTAACGAATCCTCCGAAAACCTTTATGTCTGTAAATCCAATAATAGTTATGGAGCGATTAATGCAAAGGGCGAAGTTATTATTCCATTTGTGTATGCAAAACTAGGAAATTTTAAAAACAAGTATGCCTATTATTTGTCTACACAATATGGCTTGGTTGACATACATAACAATGCCTTACAAGCCCAGTGGGATTGGATTTCAGATGTCGATTCAGCGGGAATAGCTATTGTAAAAAAGTTAAATAAATTTGGGCTGATGAATATCACAGAGCAAATTCTACTGCCAGTAGATTATGACTACATTGTTCATTGTCAAGATGAAATTTACTTAATTGTAAAAAATAATCAATATGGTTTTTATAACGCCCCTGGAAATTGCTTTATAACGAGTTTAAGTTATGATTTTGATATGACGCTTAATCCAAAATATTATACCGACGGCAGATATTACAAATTAATAGTGAAGGGAAAAATAGCACTCATAGATGGCAACGGAAGATATAGTATAAACTTTGGGTCTTATACCGATTTACATTTTGCCCAATGCGATATGATACGCGTAAAGAAGAACAATAAATTTGGTTTTATGGATAGGAAGTTAAAAGAAATTACACCTTTTGTTTTTGATGAAGCCACTGATTTTAGTAACAATAGGGCTATTGTTAGGAATGATATTAACTCAAGCATCATTGATAAAAACGGCAAACTCATTTATACGATTAAACAAGCAGAAATTATTGCAGGAGAAAACAATCTGTTTTTAATAAAGCAAAATAATTTGATAGGATTGGTGGATGAGAATGGAAAAGTAGTGTTAGACATAGAATATGAGTCTATTGATAAAATTAGAAATGATTTTTACCTCTGTAAAAAAAACAATGAGTTGTGTTTTATAAACTTAAAAACAAAACATAGTCATAAGCTGTAAAATAGGATGATAGCCTATTCTCATTTTGCATATAGTTTCTAAAAGCTTAGATTAACTTTATAGACTATACTAAATGAAACTTGAACCTTTTTTCAAAAAAAGAGTCCGTTTTTTTAATTCTAATATCATATTATTTTGGAACAAATTCTTTTATCCTAATCGTATCAAACTACTCAAAATTATGGATTGATTGTTACATAACCACTTAATGATGAATACATAATAAACACATAAACTTTGGTATTAGCTGATAAGTTAGAATAATTTTTTGAAGCTATATATATTTGAGCAGGATTACCTCCAGTAGTTAAACCCAACAAATCGTTTGAACTAAATGTTATGCCAGTAGATGAACCAACAACTGTTTTACTAACTTCAAAACTTGCATTTGTATGATCTTGAATGATTACCATAATTGAATCCGCATTAGAAATAGAATTGTTAAAATTAATAATTACCCCCTGTGCTTTTGATACTTGAGTAGGCAATAATGCCGTTGAATTTGTATAAGCAGGATAACCTCTTGTTACAGATTGATTAATTGTATTAAAATTGTTATTCCCTTTTATATACCAATTTACATTATTATATACTGATGTTTGATTTGTATCTGAATACAAAGTTGAACTACTTTGAGCTGATGTAACACCATAAAACAACTTAATAGTATTAATTTTAACTGTATCCACGCTTTCATTACCTGTGATTAAAACGTAATAAGGATTTAAAACATTTAAAGGCTCGCCAATACTATAAAAACCTGCCGATCTTTGATAAAACCCAAAAGTCGCAACGGAAAATGTAATAACCTAATTTTAGATTTGTAACTTATTGTTG
>Ga0105048_10016144_pt1 | contig 11557 bp, 8 predicted proteins | sample MAT05_FD_78382 | JGI IMG/M metagenome (GOLD analysis project Ga0105048, IMG submission 78382) | Freshwater microbial communities from Lake Fryxell liftoff mats and glacier meltwater in Antarctica - MAT-05 | ecosystem: Environmental > Aquatic > Freshwater > Ice > Liftoff microbial mat | place...
CCAGAAGTTTGCAATTGCACCGATCCACAAGCAACGCATTGACGAGGCACGTCGGTTGTGTGCCCACAATAATGGCAATTGAGTGCACGTTTTGCCTGGTGGTAGGTCAGTGAGACATCGCAGGACGGACAATACGGAATCCAGCCGCAGTCTTTGCACTGCATATATGGGGCATATCCACGGCGATTTTGAAATACAATTGACTGTTTCCCAGCGGCTTTGGTCATGGCCAGATGGTCTACCACGGCGGTAGAGAAGTCTAGTTTTACTTGCAGTGTGCGCAGGGCCAGTTTCATATCCACATATTGAATATCGGGCAAATTGGCCCCACCAAAGCGTTCTAAAAGCTTCACCAAACGCCATTTTCCATATTTTGCCTTGAAATAACTTTCTGTGGAAGGGGTGGCCGAACCCAACAAAACTTTCGCTTTGTGCAGGTGGGCCAGAAAAATTCCGGCATCCCTGCCATGGTATCGAGGTGCCGGTTCAGCCTGTTTATATGAAGAATCGTGCTCTTCATCAGCTATCAACAAACCCAAATTTTGAAAGGGTAAAAAAACCGAAGATCGTACGCCTACCACCAGTTTTAATTTTCCAGATTCTACCCCTTCCCACACCTCCATTCTTTCAGGCAGGGTAGCTTTTGAGTGATAAACTCCTAGATCTTCTCCAAAAATCTGCTTCAAACGACTGACCATCTGAACTGAAATGGCAATTTCTGGTAACATCAAAAGACATTGCTTTCCTTCCGCCAGATAGTTGGTAATCAGGTGTATATAAATCTCTGTTTTACCGCTACCAGTTACACCCATGAGCAATACTACCTTTTCATCTGAATGCCCTTCTTGTATTTCCAGTATTGCCTGACTTTGGGCAGCAGATAATTTTGGCTTTTCAAATTCTTTGGAAACCAGATTGGCATACGGATTCAGCTTGGTTTTTTCAACTTGTATGATGCCCTTTTTTGTAAGTCTGGTGAAGATTTTTTTCTCGTTTTCTGTTAAGGGAAAACTCTCTTTGTTGACATGCCAACCCTGATTTCCTAGTTGTCCAAAACGGGTTTTGCTTAGAAATTTCAACATAAGCGACTCTTCCTGCGGCTTATCTGAAAACTCTACAAACAATGCGTCCAGTGCTTCGTTTGTTCGAAAACTTGGATGCAGACTAATAAAAGTTTCCATTCTAGGCCGGTACCGGTCCATGAGTTCATCAAAAATGAGGATTTTAGCTTCCAATTGCCATTGCCGAATTTTTTTCATCCATCTGCTCATATTTCCCAAAGCTTTTAGGAGGTCCGAAAGTGGCATTTTGGGATTTTTTTGAAGCGAGGTGAAAATCCAGTGTTCTTCACTTTCCCAATCCTCTTTTTGCCAGGCAAAGTCGGGGTGAATCTGGATATAAGACTCTGAACTTAAACGAAATGGAGAAGGAACAGCTGCTGCCAAAACCTCACCCAATGTGCAGCAATAGTAGCTGGCCATCCACTCCAGATAGCGCATCCGGCTTACACTTAAAAAGGGAGATTGATCCACTACTTCCAGTAAATGTTTTACCTCATAGGAAGTTGGCAGCAAATTGTGTACCTTCCAAATAAAACCAGTATAAAGCTTTTTCCCTTTCAATGGCACCACAACCCGCATTCCTGGTAGTGGCTCTTCGTTGGAGACGTGTTTGTAGGTTAAACTTTTGGGCAATGCCAATGGCAGCCATACGTCCAAAAGAAATTCCTGGCCAGCAATGCCTTCTATTTCAGCCATTTGCAAGAGCGCTTTCTATGGCTTGAGCTATAAATATTTGCAATGCTTTTTGACTGAAATCTTGTTTCATCATACAGTTGAAGTGTGATTGGGGACAAGCAGAGAAGCCGATTTTGGAGCAAGGCCTGCAATCTAAATCGTTCACCTCCAGAGTGATATATTGAGTTTTGTATGGATACATGCCCAGTTTTGGTGTTGTATTTCCCCATATGGCCACTGTTGGAATTTGAAAAGCAGCCGCTATGTGCATCATGCCTGTGTCATGGGTTATAACCAATGCGGCGTTTTTAATCAAATGGGCAGAACCACCAATTGTAAATTTTCCACAAGTATTCCATACTTTTTTACCCACTTTTTTCAGGTCAGATTCAAGCTCATTTGCTGTTTCCAGGTCTTCTTTGCCGCCTATAATTACAAGTGGGAGAGCAACTTGGTTGGCCAATTCTAACCATTTGGCCAATGGCATCTTTTTAGTAAAATGTGTCCCTCCTATGGAAAGTATGGTATATGGCAATCCTTGAATCTCAACCGGATAATCGGATTCTTCTACTTTTTCGCAATCGCAAGGGTAAAATTCAAGGCCCTTCCCGTCGTTTTTAACACCAAGTATTTTTACAGTTTCCAAATAGCGTTCAACTATATGAACATTGGGCATCAAGTCTTTTTTGAGATTGACCAGAATCCACTTTCGAAAATTTAGCTTTTCAAAAGAGAAGGAAGGTTTCCCTAAAAGAAATTTCAAATAGTTGGTTCTTAGGTTATTGTGCAAATCAATTACCAGATCGTAATTTTCAGATTTTAGCTGTGGAATAACCTTTGATAGGCTGTTTTCAAAAGTAAATATTTTTAAAATTCGTGGATTGTGCTCGAGTAAATTGAAAAATTTCTTTTTCGTAAGGAAGTGAATTTCAATACCTACCAGTTGTTCTTTCAGACAGCGCAAAACCGGAGAAGTCAAAACAATATCTCCAATAGAAGAAAAGCGAAGCACCAATACTTTCACAAGTGCAAAAGAAAGGAAAAGAAAAACGAAAAGCTTAGTTTGAAAGGTTTTGTCTGACTTTTAAAGGTAATCCACTGACAACCAGCTCGTAGGAATGGTCAATCCAACCTATGATTTCTTTTTTCCCATAGTGGCCTTTGAACATCACGGTATTCCAATGTTTTTTGTTCATGTGATAACCTGGCAAAATGGTATCGTATTTTTCCCGGAGTTCAATGGCAATTTCGGGATCGCATTTTACATTGATGCTGAGAGGATTAGAAATATTGGTGAGCAAAAATAATTTGCCGGAAACTTTGAAAACGAGTGTTTCATTGTCAAAGGGAAACTCTTCAGTAACAGCAGTCTTTTGGATGCAGTGATTTCGGATTTCTTCCAGATTCATCTAAGCCACATTTTAAAAATAAACATGACCGTACCCACCAAAAACATCAGAATGCTTATTTTATTGATCGTATGCATAGCCCTGATATTGAAATTCTTAGGTCGGCTTGGATCTGGTTTTCTGAAAAAATAACCGAATACTTCAGAAATTGCGAAATAGTCTTTAATCGTTGGCTTGCTTTTTTGCTGATTATCAGTGCTCATGCTATTTTAAGATTTGATACAAAATAAACAGAAACTTTGAAATAAAGTTCGGGACAATTTCAAAAATCAAAGTATTACATTTGATTTTCTACTCCATAATGATGTGCTATGAAAAAGGATTTTTGCACCATATTTTTTTGCATTGGCCTGATAATGAGCCAAATAATAAATGGTTTTTCCAAGGTTTCTGCAACCATTGAGTATGCATGTTTTCCGTCCGAAAAGGGTGCAGGCCGATTATTTCTGGTAATTGGTATAGATGGAAGAAGCCTTAGCTTTCAAAAGCTGGCAAATAAAAAATTTCAATCCACCGCCACATTCGCTATTGTGGTAAATGATTCCAGCAAAAACTACTTTGCAGAGAAAATTGATTTTCAAAGCCCTGAATTTGCTGACACCAACCAACTTAAGCAGTTTTTTACATCCACAAAAACTATTGCCTTACCGGAAGGCCAGTATCGATTGGAGCTTCTGGCGTATGATGCATCTTCAAAGGATACCAGCAGAGAAAGGGCAGTAATTCAGGTGTTTATGCCTGGATTTAGGGAAAATGTAAAAAATCCGGATCAAAAAATGAGTTCCAAAATGAGTGATATTTTACTACTTAATGATGGCAAATTTGTGGTCCAAAAATCTATCCTTGACCAAAATCCAGAACTTTTCCGGCTTTCAAATTTTTACACAGAAAAAGACACCACACTGTCATTTTATTGTGAAAACGTAGGTTTGGATAAAATTTATGCTGAGGGATTAGGATTAATAAGTAGGTTGAGACTAATAGAAATAACTGACAAACAAAGCCTTGATGAATTTGGAAGGATAAAAAAAATAAAATCGAAATCAATCACTGCCTCAAAGTTTGACATCAATATTAAAAATCTCCCAACAGGTAAATATTTAATTGTTTGGGACTTAATAGATTCTACCAACAAAGTAATAGCAAGAACACAAAAGGAAATTCAAAAAAGCAATCCATCTTTAAAAACTGACTATGTACAGACTTCATTGGCAGCTAATGGCTCTTTGGAGGAGCAAATTCAAAATCTGCATATGTCTGAGGCCCGTCGATTTGTGGCCAGTTTATTGCCCATAAGTTCGGCATCTGATCAAACTACTATCGATTATCTACGGAAAAAAGGCACAGAGCAAGAGTTAAGGAGTTTTATTCTTTCGTTCTGGTCTAAAAAAAACAAGGATAATCCCCTGGCTGGTTATACAAATTATAAAGATCTGATTGTTCAGGCGGAGAAAAAATATGCCACCAAATCTATGCCGGCCTATCAAACCGATAGAGGCAGGGTTTTTCTTCAATACGGAAAACCAAGCATGGTTGAAAATGAATATTCAGACCGTTTCCGCCAGGCTATGCAAAATCTAAATACCGTTCCCTACGAAATTTGGTACTATTACACATTGGAAACACCTGTAAAACAGAATGATATCATTTTTGTATTCATTCAGGAAAATAGAGGAAACGACAATTATCGCTTATTTCACAGCACAGGAATAGGGGAGGTGCGCAACAGGGAATGGCGCAAATCTGTAGAAACCAATGCCACATACAACTTCGACCGCATGGATCCAAACGATCGGTATGATGCCAATGATACTAAGAAGTTTAGATAAGGTTTTGTAGATATGGTACCAATGTCATTACCTTAAGGCCAAATTTCCTTCTCTTTTATAGATGAAAACGAGAGTTTAAAATTTACGAGCGAAGCTCTAGGTTAAAGGATGAGGCCAGAAAAAGAAAGCTTTAGTTAATGACATTGGATAGGCTGCAATAAATTTATTCCATTGGCTCCACCAAAATCGTCTTTTCCTTTTCAACACGCACTTGTCCTGCTGGTGTGTTTTTGATTTTGCGCACATATTTCCGCTCCGTAACCATTACCGGGCAAAGTGAATTGTTTTTGGATTTTGAATAGAATGCCGCCCATTGTGCTGCCCTTTCCAGCACTGTTTTTGGTGTTGGTTTTCCCTTTTTATTTTTGATAATGACATGGCTACCAGGTGTATCCCGGGCATGTAGCCAAAGATCGTCTTTGTGGGTAAGGCGTAGCATTTCGTCATTCGACTTGGCGTTTTTCCCAATCCAGATTTCATAATCCATAAATTGCTTTATGTGGTAGGGGAGGGTTTCATTTTCAGCAACATGTTCACTATTTATTTGGATAAAGGGTTTTAAATCAGACCATTTTTGAGCTGCCTTCAAAAGTTCCAATTGGTCTTTCAAATCAGAAAGTGTAGTTCTCCAAAGATTGGCTCTTTTTTCTAATCGATCCATATCCTGCTGTTGCCCTTTTGCTTTCCGGTAAAATCGCTCTGCATTTTCAACAGCTGAAAGTTCCTTTTTGAGCTTGATTTCAACAGTTTTTTCACCTGAAAAATCTGGAAGTTCTATTTTCTGATTTCCTTTTACAACCAAATGTCCGAAAGCCATTAATAAATCAGCCTGTAATCGAAAATTCCTTGATTCCTGCCCTTCCAGCCACTGATTTTCTGTGGCAGCCAATTGCCTTTTGGTTTCAAAAATCCTTTGCTCCAATTTAAGCACCAACGCTTCTTTTTGTTTAAAAAAACGGTTTATCTGCCAGAAAAGTTGAGAGAGTCGGTTGGAAATCGAAATGGGATCCAGGCTTTCTTCCACAATTTCGCCTATTGGAAAAAAGCTCAGAAATACCTCATTTTGCTCTCTGCAAATGTACAGTGGGTTGTTTTTCAGACCTTTGAGAAGATCTAAAAATAAGTCTTCATGAATAGAAAGTGCTACTTCTTTGCTACAATCTTCCCAATATTTCCATAAGCGTTTGCTGAAGGTAGGGTACAAATACCTCAATTGGTCACGGTCCGAATTGAAAACGGGGGAGCCTTCAATCCTTGGTCGGTCTTGAGGAATTGGAGCCTCCAGATCCTTTTTTAAGTGGTGGTTAAAAACGCTTTTTATCTCTTGACCATCATGCAAAATAATGTTTGAACGATTGCCATACATTTTAAAACATAGTTGAAGGCCATTCGCAAAGCGTATGTGAAAACTCCTGTCATTTTCCGATTGTATGACATCCAAGACAGGACTTCCCAGCACTTCCGGAAAAAGATCAACAGAGTTGCTTCTGGTACGCCCAAAATCTTGCGGAAATGTTAACAAGCAAGATCCTTGAGAAAGATCTGATTTGATGTAAAAGTCAATTGATTCCGTCGTAAAAAATCGAAAGACAAGTTCATCTTTTTGCTGCGAAAAGCACTCAATCAATCTGGATTCAGGTAGAATTTTATTAAGCTTATCTGAGAGTCTTTTAAAAAAGAAATAAGTATGATACATTAATATTGCAATGCAAATGTGCATTAAACTCCTTCTCCATCAGAAAAAAGGTTTAGAATGGTTCTTTAAAACCCAAATTCCGTAATGGAAATTGTTGGCGTTTGCACCAACAAATCAGTGACAATCTAAGTCAAGTTGATGTTCAAAAGACGCAAAAACGAAACCATATTCCGTTCTACAAAATGCATTGAGTAATTAGGGTTTGATTCTTTATCGATTGCATACTTCTAATAGCTTTGTCAAAATCATCGGTTGAAAGTGCAGATTTATTTTTGATTTGGTTTCATAGGTAAATATAGTATTCACAGAATAGCCAAGTGCCTTAAGCCTCTTTACTATTGCTGAAAAGTTGGAATGTGATGTTCTGGAGTTTTTGCAGGATTGGCTTAATCGGACTTTTTCTCCGGATCTCCCTTAAAAAGATCCTTTAATACAATTATCATTAAGCCCAAAACATTGACAGTTGTGGTTGTTAATAGTGTTACTATAACCGTATCTGATAGACAGTATTTGTCTTGATTGTTCCACAGGGTCCAAATAACACAGCCCAGCCATACGGTTACTATAAACGCAGCCCACAAAACCAGTAATCGCCTATGGTTTGTATCGTGTCTGAAACGGAGAAGTTGATACCACTTAACCTGCTCACTCAGGGAAAGACTATCGGGGTCTTGCCCCCCATTAATTTTCCAGAATTTCCACCAAGACCGTTTGTGTCTTTTTAGTCTGTATCCAAAAATAGGAGGTATTCCGCCTTGTTCATTTTCAGGAGTGTTTTCAATAAATTCATCAAGAGGACCAGCCATCTTATAGCACTTCTTTGTCAGAGAAATACTTAATTATAAGGTTGTCATCAATTGGAGTATCCCAAGAATAACCTTTTTCTTTAACAGTTAATTCCCAAGGACTCCCTTCAGCATGGGACCAGTTTGACAACTTGGTAGCAGTAAATCTTGAATACCTTTGTATAATTTTATCTATTGCGTCTGTTACCTCTTCATTAACAGAAAGCGATGGTCGATATGTCCGGTTCGTACTTACATTTCTATGAACCTGAGTGAACATTGGTCCAAATGGCCAAATAGCGGGTCTCTCATCCAAAAGCGTTTCTCCCTTTGCTTTATAAAACCCATAGGCTATATAAAGCATTTTTTGAAGCTGAGTCTGATTTATGGGAATTTCCAGGTGGTTGGCCCTAGATATTAAGAATTTCGCAAATTCTACACTGTCATAATTTAAATCACTAGTCATTTTGGTATCTCTTTTCCCCACAATATACATATGTAACAATCTCATTCCTAGTTAATTCTCGACAGTTTTGCAAAAAATGGCGAAAGGGTATCAAAAAAGCATACTCTAATAAAAATAGAATTGTTAAAAAAATGTAAGTATTTGAGATTTCAACTTACCAATAATTTAAGTATTTCTATTATTTTTGGTAATTTTAAATTTGGTCCAACACGTATAATTTACATTAACAGACCCAACAACTGCGGAAAACGAAACCATATTTCGTTCCACAAAATGTAATGCGTAATTTGGGTTTAACTCTTCACCGATTGAATATTTCTTATGGCCTTGTCAAAATCATCGGTTGAAAGTGCAGATTTGTTTCTGATTTTGGTTTTGTAGGTATATATGGTGTTTACAGAATAGCCAAGTGCCCTTGCTATGGTTTCGTTGTTGGAAATACCCATGCGCATAAGGGCAAAAATCCGGAGTTCAGTGTTTAGCGTTTTGTCATTTTCCAGACTAAATCTGTACTCATTAATAAGAATAGAATTTATTTCCTTTACAAAATCTGGAAAAATGCTTAAAAAAGCCTGGTCAAAGTCTCTGAGCAATTTCTTCTTTTCCTGGGCGGGTTTAAGAAGTGAAAGCTGATATTTTACATCAGAAAGGTCTTTTAAGGCCAGTGCTTTTTCTGTTTCTTCAAAAACTTTTTCCAGTTTGTTAATTAGTCTTGTATTGGTTTGAAAAAAATGACCCACATATTGCTCTTTAATAATTTGGGCTTCCTCAATTTCAGCCTTTTTTAATTCTAATTCATGATTGGAGCGCTCCAGCTTGGATTCATTTAATCTTATCTTTTTATTTTGCCTGATACTCAACACAATGAGCCAGATACAGCCAACCAACAATATAAATAGCAACGCTGAAAAGATAATCAGATTGTCCCTTTTTTGTTTGATTATGCCCAACTGTTGTGCCTTAATTAATGGAAGTACTTCCAGCACCTGAATTTTTCTTTGCCTGGAACCAAAAAAGTTGGCATCTTCCAAAGCCAGGTTTATGTAAATGTTAGATCGCTCCAAATCCCCCTTTTCAAACAAGTGATACGCCAGGCGAATCAAAGAGGTATATTCTTTTACATTAGAAGCTTCATCAGCCAGTGCAGAGCGGGTAAAATATTCTATACTTTTAGTTTTATCGCCCAGTAATTCAAAAGTATTGGCAAGGCAAGCAGCTTCCATAGCGAGTTGGCGCACAGGCAGTTCTTTGCGAATAACCAGTTTTTCATAAATATTTTTTGCCTCTTCCAGTTTATAACCTCTTAACGCTCTAAGGCCCAAATAAGATTGATGTTGAAGCGATCCTTGCACACAATAGCTGATGGCAGAGTCCAAAAAAGAATTACCCAAAGAGTGAAAAACCTCTGAAAATGATTTTTCAGAGTTGAAGTTTGATAACTCATAATATCCTTTGGAAAGCGTAAAAAAATATCTTGCCAGCAGCTTTGGTTCACAATTTTTGTACGGAGCTATTTTTAACGAATCAATTGCCTGGTTGATAATGCCAGCCGAAAGTAAAATGTAGCTATTAAGGATAGTAGCCTCTACTATATCTGCATTTGACCCTATTTTTCGGGCTGTTGAGAGGTAGAAAATTGCCATTTTGGAGGCTGAATCAAAAGAAAAGGATTTATATTCATTACAAATCGTCTGGAGCAATTGTAACTTCGGTCCTGGTTCTTCTGCATGGATTAGCATTTTCTTTAACCCAGCTATTCTAATATTTTTTTCAGCTTCTCTTACAGGTCGTTTGGCAATTTCTGCATCCAGATCATCCAATTGCGTTTTTTCTAATTGACCGCAGCCAACAGCAAAAAGTATTAGTAGCGAAATAAGTGATACAGTTTTGTTTGAATGAAAGTGGCCTGGCATAGGTTTTGGAAAGGCTAAGGTAGGGAAAGAAACAAAAAAAGCTGCCAGATTCTGACAGCTTTTTTTGATGGGTTTCGTTTCAATTTGATGCGAATCAGATAGCCGGTCAGAAGTAAGAAAACTAACCTGGCAATATCACTGATTCTAATTTTTCTGTCGCTTGTACTTCTTCAATTTGTGGAAGAAAGATTCTTTTATTGTTTGCTTTCTTTTTAAAACAGCTTCTAACTGATAAAAATGAAATCAAACTATTGATAACGGAATTGCATTCCATGTTAAATATTGTCTGATGGCTGTGGCCTGAAACAAACTTAATCTAATAACATGTCTGACAGGATGGTCTATATTTGCCTGTATAGAGAATTGACAAAAATTTAGATATAACTATTTGAACAGTAGTGTATATCACCAATTTTAAATATGGATCAGATTTGTGGAATGCATGGTTTGGGCAACGGTTATTTGGTCCTGTAGCGTTAAAAATCTTTTCTATTTTTTTTTATTATCCACCCTAAGTTACAAAAAAAGCAACATTGAGAAACCAGAATTGATTGGGAGAGATTCAATTCCTGATGGATCCAATATATTTTTATCGCCATACAATTTAATCCTGGAGCTTGATAATTGTACACTCTTTGTATATGAAATACAACTCAAATCCTCTTTTCTACCTTTGGTTTTTATATTTTCACCAACATTGAAACAAGTGTGTTTTTGATAACTGATACTTTCTTTCAGGAAAACCCTTTTGCAAAAAACCTATCTTTGCGGCTTGAAAACCATATTTTACACCAAATCAATATTTTATGAAGTTACGCCTTAATTCCGAATTTGGAACCTTAAAGGCAGTGCTTATGCACAGACCAGGAAGAGAAATTGACCGACTAACGCCATACAACATTTCCGAGTATCTGTTTGAGGACATGCCTTACCTGGAGATCATGCAAAGAGAGCATGATGAGTTTCGAAGTTTGATAAAGGGAGCGACAGGGGCAACGGTTTACCGCCTTCTGGATTTGCTTATCGAATCGCTGATTGATGATGATTTGCTTATCAGGGCTTTTCAGATAGCATTAAAGCCCAATAACTTAGACCATTTGGCAGAAGATATAATAGGGCGTTTTTCTACTTTGGAATGTGCGAATGCTTTGATAGCAGGTGTAAAAATTAAAGAGTTAAAACGAAAGTTCAGTCACAGCTCGCTCGATAAGTTGGGCGAACATGCCTTTGCCATTACACCCAGCCCGAACTCATATTTTATGCGGGATCCGGCCGCGGTGGTTCAAACAGGGGTTATTTCCTGCCAGATGAAAAACCAAATACGGCATAGGGAATCCTTTATTATGCGGGTGGTATTTGAAAATCATCCATTGTTTAAAGAAAACTTCAACCTTGTTTATCCCAAAGATACTATTGAAGAGTCTCTTACAGAAAAATACTCAGATATTGAGGGGGGAGATGTGATTGTACTTTCGGCAAAGGCCCTTGCAATAGGCAATTCTGAAAGAACTGACCCAGAGGCGATTCTGGAAGTAGCCAGAGAAGTGCTCAAAGATGGAACCGTAGAGCGGGTGTATGAAGTGTTGCTCCCGAAAAAGAGAAATTTGATGCATATGGATACCGTTTTTACCATAATTGATGAAAATCTTGTAGTTACCTATCCGGATGCTATGCAGGCTGTTATGGAAACCAGGGTGCACAGAAAAGAAGGCATTGACTCTGA
>Ga0105048_10016146_pt1 | contig 11557 bp, 9 predicted proteins | sample MAT05_FD_78382 | JGI IMG/M metagenome (GOLD analysis project Ga0105048, IMG submission 78382) | Freshwater microbial communities from Lake Fryxell liftoff mats and glacier meltwater in Antarctica - MAT-05 | ecosystem: Environmental > Aquatic > Freshwater > Ice > Liftoff microbial mat | place...
AAGATCACCTCCACCACCACCACGCCGACCACCAGGAACGCCATGTTGAGCATCACCACGTTGATGATCGGTGCCAGCGCATTGGGCAAGGCATGGCGGTAGATGATCTGCAGCCCGGTCAAGCCCTTGAGTTCGGCGGTTTCGATGTAGGCCGACTGCATCACGTTGAGGATCGCCGCGCGCGTCATGCGCATCATGTGGGCCAGCACCTCGGTGGTCAGCACCGCCACCGGCAGGATGATGGCCGCCAATCGCTCCGACAGGGGCATGCCGTCGAACACGGTGGAGACACTGGTGACCCACTGCAGTTTGACCGCGAAGAAATACATCAACACATAGCCGACAAAAAAGGCTGGCAGCGAGGTTGACGCCAGACCGAGCCCGGAGATCAACCGGTCGATGAAGCCGTTGCGGTAACGCACCGCGACTACGCCCAGCAGAATCGCCAGCGGCACCGCAATCACCGCGGCACTGGCGGCCAGGAACACGGTGTTGGAAAAGCGTTTGCCCAGTGCGGTGGAAATCTCCTGCCCGTTGGACAGCGCTTTGCCGAAGTCTCCGGTTGCGGCATTCGACAGCCAGTGCCAATACCGCACCGTGGCCGGTTCGTTCAGGCCCATGTCGCGGCGCAGATTCGCCAGCGCTTCGGGAGTTGCGGATTGGCCCAGAATCGCCTGGGCCACGTCGCCGGGCAGGATCTGCGTGCCGGCGAATATCAGCATCGACACGCCCAGCAGCATCAGCATGCCGAGCAGAATGCGACGCGCGATCTCCTTCAGCAGGGGTGACGACATCCCTTGGCCGCTGCCGGGCTCAGGCTTCGAGCCAGCATTCCGAGGCGGCCATACCGCCCATCAGTTCGGCGTTCGGGTTCTTGATCCAGCCGCCCACCTTGGGTCCGGTGGCGTCGATGGTGTCGTTGAACATCGGCACGATGACGCCGCCCTCGTTGTGCACGATCAGCGCCATGTCCAGGTACATCTGCTTGCGTTTGGCCTGATTCAGTTCACCGCGGGCGGTGACCACCATCTTGTCGAACGCCGGGTTGAAGAAACGCGTGTCGTTCCAGTCGGCGCCGGTGATGTACGCCGTGGCCCACATCTGGTCCTGCACCGCGCGGCCACCCCAGTACGAGGTATGAAACGGCTGCTTGTTCCAGACATTCGACCAATAACCGTCACCGGGCTCACGTTTGACCTCGATCTTGATGCCAGCCTTGGCACAGGTGGCCTGGTACAACTGGGCGGCGTCGACGGCACCCGGGAAGGCGACTTCGGATGTGCGCAGCAGGATGGTTTCGTTGTGGCCGGACTTCTTGTAATGGAAGGCCGCCTTGTCGGTATCGAACGGGCGTTGCGGCAATGCGGTGAAGAGGGGGTAACTGCCGTTGATCGGGAAGTCGTTGCCGATGGAGCCAAAACCGCGCAGCAACTTGTCGACCATCTCCTTGCGGTCCATGGCAAGTTTGAGCGCCAGACGCACATCATTGTTGGTGAACGGCGCCGTGTTGGAAAACATGTTGAACCCATAGTGGCCACGTCCGGACGCGGATTGCACGGTGACACCCGGCGCCTTCTTGATCAGCTCCACCACTTTCGGGTCGACGCGGTTGATGATGTGGACGCGACCGCTTTGCAGTGCCGCGGTGCGCGCCGTGCTGTCGTTGAGCACCGTGATCTCTACCTGGTCGGCATGGCCGCGGTTTTTGGTATCCCAGTAGTTCTTGAAGCGCTCGCCGATGACCCGAACACCGGGCTCAAAGGTGGCAATCCTGTACGGGCCGGTGCCGATGGCGGCCTTGGGATCGTCATTGCCGCCGTTGGGCTGGATCAGCAGGTGGTAGTCGGTGAGCAGGAAGGGGAAGTCGGCGCTGGCATCCTTCAGCGTGAAGATCACGCTGTCGCCGTCGCGGGATACGGAGTCGACGGCCCGCATGATGCCCAGTGCGCCCGACTTGGCGGTCGGGCCGCTGTGGCGGCGCATGGTGGCGACGACGTCGTCGGGCGTCATTTCCTTGCCGTTGTGGAATTGCACGCCCTTGCGGATCTTGAACACCCAGGCCTTGGCGTCCGGCGAGGAGCGCCATTCGGTGGCAAGGTAAGGCCGCAGTTGCCCGGTGACGGAGAGTTTCACCAATTCTTCGCCCCACATGCGTCCGACATGGAAGGTGAGCTGGTTTGCCGCCAGGGCCGGGTCCAGGCTGTCGGTGGCGGCGCCACCTTGCAGCCCGATCTTGAGGGTGCCGCCCCTGCGTGGTCCGGCTGCGTGTGCCGCCGACGCCAGCAGTGCATTGGCAGCGCCAGCCGTCAGGCCGAGCGCCGCAGCGCGACCGAGAAAATCGCGCCGCGAACTGCGTCCGAGTGCAACTTGTTGGCTGAGGTATTCCAGTTCCTGCGACATGCTTGAGACTCCAGATGGATGAACGAACGAATCAATCGACGGTGGCATCACGTACTATGCTGAAATCAGTTCACATGCCCGCACTCGACTCTGCCAAGCGGGAAAGTACCAAGCGTGACAGGTCGTGCGCAATCAAGAGAGTGTCGCGGTTTGTCATCTCCTGTCAGGTGTCTTGGGCGCGGCTGGTGGCACCGGTTTGGTGCCAGGCTCAGTTTTCGCAGGAGCAGATATGCCCAAGGTCAATATACGAAGTCGACTGTCCGCCGGCAGCCTGGAAGCGCTGGAACTCAGCCGCCAGCAGTACGCCAGTTTCAAGTCCGGTTCGACGGTGGCGATTGCGCTGATGCGTGAGGGGTACAACCACGAGCGCGCCTTCTGGAACGGTGTCCGGGTCGAGCTGCCGGCGGTGCGCGACATGCTGTTGGAGTCGGCCTTCGGGACGGTGCCGTTGCGGCTGTACCGCCCGGATCTGGGCAGCCCGATTCCGGTGCTGGTGTACGCGCACGGCGGCGGCTACATCGTGGGCAACCTGGACACGCACGACCGGATTTGCCGCCTGCTGGCGCACAAAAGCGGCTGGGCCGTGCTGGCCATCGATTACGCGCTGGCGCCAGAGAAGCAGTTTCCGGTGCAGCCCGACCAGGTGTTCGCCGTGCTGCAGCATGTGGCCGCACATGGACAGCAGTGGGGGCTCGACACGACGCGCATCGCCGTCGGCGGTGACTCGGCTGGCGCCCACCTGAGCCTGGGCGCGGCGCTCGATGCCCGGGCCGCCGGTGCTCCCGCGGTTTGTGGTCAGTTGCTGTATTACGGCGGTTACGGCCTGCAAGATTCGGCCTCGCGCCGCTTGTACGGCTGGGCCGACCTGGATGGTATGGGCGACGAAGACACCGCCATCTACCGCGACGCATATATTGCCAATGCGCAGGACCGCGACCATCCGCGCAACAACCTGCTACAGGCCGACATGGCAGGGCTACCGCCGACCTTCATCGGGGCAGTGGCGTACGACCCGCTGCGCGACGACTCACTCGTGTTGGCCGAGTTCCTCAAGGAACGTGGCGTACGCCACAGCTTGAAAGTGTATGAGGGTGTGCTGCATGCCTTCTTGCATTACTCCATGGTGGAGCCACTGGCCATGCAGGCAATTGACGACGGTGCAGCCTTCCTGAATACGCTGGAGTCAACTGATCGGCCGCGTTAAGGTGACTACGGCGCGCTCCATTCGGCAAACGGTCGTTTGCCTCCATTCACGCCGGCGTTGGCAAAACAGATGTCCAGAGCGCTGTTCGAGCCCACGGCGGTCTGCATGAAAGCCTGTACTCAGGCCGCCTGCGCCACGTCTGCCGATCGGTCGACCAGCACCCCGCGCGCGCGCTGTTGCGCGAACAGGATCGCGCTGGCGCGGCCGATGCCACTGGCAGCACCGGTGGCCAAGGCCGACTTTCCGTCGGGGCGTTTCATGTGGTCGCGCGCGCGGGCGGATCAATCGCCGCATAGGCCACGATTTCGAGTCTCATGCCGGGCACCACCAGGCCGGCGATGGCCATGCTGGAGCGATTCGGATACGGGGGCTTGAAAAACTCACGGTACACAGAGTCGATAGCTGCCATGTCGGTGATGTGCAGCATATAGATCAGCACCTGGGTCACGTCGGCCAGGGTGCCACCTGCTGCCTGCACGGCGCGCTGCAGGTTGCCAAACGTAAGGCGTGCCTGCTGCTCGATCGGGCCGGTATCGATGCTGCCGTCCTGGCGCACCGGCCCGTGCGCGGTGAACAGGATGCCAGCCCCGCGTACTGCCCAGGAGAATGGTTGGGCCAATGCGGGCAGCCCGCAGTCAATCACTTCCTTCATGGCGTTGCCCGCATGTTGTATCGCTTCGGACAATGCTCAAACGGCGTCAACCACCGCGACCGCCGAGTCTTCAGGAAAGACGCGCGCTGGCGTCTGGGCTTGCTCCTGTGCGGTGCTCAGGCAGCGCTTACGCGCCGACGCCGAACGATGCCGCCAATGACCAGGATGCCCATCGCCATCATGGCAATGGACGAAGGCTCGGGCACGGCCGTGGTGATGGCCAGTTCGCCAAGCAACTGATGCGACCTGCTTGACGGATGGAGCGGGTCGGAGAACGCTGATACAGAGCAATTATTGCCAATTGCATCCGGAGCGTAGTACTGACCCGAAAAGCCGCCCGGAGTGATACACGGCGACGTCAGGTTGCTGATGCCGTAGGCCAACGGGTCGGCCGCGACGGTCTCAAACAAACCATAAAAGTCCAGCTTGCGGATGTCAAGGTCGACCCCGGTGCGGCTCTTATAAAACGAATCAAAAGCGTCGGCATTCGCCAACAGTGCCGAATTGAACTTCAAGGTGATGTCGGTCGATGCGCCGGAGAGTCCAAGAAAGGTGGCCTCCGGGGTTTTGCCCAGGTCTGGAAGGTTGGAGATCAGGAAGTGCCGCGCGCCCGCGTTGGCTAGCAAGCTCACAGAGTTGACGACGTTCCAGGCAACCGCACTTGCCGCAGTGGAGCGTGCCGCCGTGTCCGCTGCGCTATCGGTTGCGAACGAAGAACGCGCGTCGCGCAGGTCATTGGCCCCGGCCACGACGACATACAGGGCATTGGGGTCTGCTGCCCTTGCCAGTGACGTCCCGAACGTCTGCCCGTTCCAGTTGGTCAGTTGGCCTAGCAATCCGGTGGTTGGGCCAGCCGACCCACTGATTCCAGTACGCGCGCCTCCGTAGGCAAAATTGCTACCGAGCGGTGCGACGATAGGTATTACCCCGCCAGGGCCTGGGGCGCCCGTGAAGAACAGGTTGGCCGGTTTGGCGGCGTTGGCCAAGCCAAGTCCCTCGGCCAGGTACTCGGTCCACACCTTGCCGTCCGAAAACCGGCCAGCTGCACCCGGAAAATTCGGGAACGGGAATGTGGTGAACGCTGAGGTAAGCGACAACACGTTGCCCGTATCCGAAATGCTGTCTCCGAAGATCACCAGACCGCTATAGGGTGTCGCTGGAGTCGCCGCTTGCGCAGCGCTGACAAACAGAGCCGCGCTGACAGCGCTGAGGGCAAGGCATTTGTGAAGTGTGTTGAACATTTGATTCCTGGTGCTGTGAATGTTTTGCGTAGAAGTCAATGGACCAAGCAAGAACCATGCGACAACCGATCATGCTGGAAAAGTCGTTTGGATTCAAAGCACTTGGACCGGCAGTCGACCTCGCTTCGATTGCCAGTGTAATGAACACCGACAAGTTGTCCTCAGTGTTTACCCTAGGCTGAACCAGGCTGATTTGCTCTGCGTATACGAGAGCAGGCTCATCATGTGTTTGTCGCGCGAATTGCCCGACTGCTTGAATCCGCCAAAGGGTTGCGTCATGTCGCCGTCGCCAAAGCAATTCACCCAGACCACGCCGGCTTCGAGTTGCGCGACGAAGTGGTGGGCTTTTTTCAGGTCGCTGGTCCACACTGCGGCGGCAAGCCCGTAGTCGGAATCATTGGCCAGGGCAATGGCTTCCTCTTCGGTGTCAAACGCGGTGACAGTGGTGACCGGCCCGAACACTTCTTCGCGGCAGATGGACATGTTCGCAGTGGCGCCGGTAAACAGCGTGGGCTCCACAAATGCACCACCCGGCAGGGCGCCGGCGCTGCCACCACCCATGGCGAGGTGGGCGCCCTCGCTGATGCCGCGCGCGATCCGCGCCAGCACGTTGCGCTGGTGCGCGTGGCTGACCAGAGGCCCCAGCGTGGTGGCCGGATCCAGCGGGTCGCCGGCCCGGTACGCCAGCGCAGAGCGGGCGATGAAACGCCGCACAAACTCGTCATGGATGCCACGCTGCACCAGCAGGCGTGAACCGGCGTTGCAGACCTGGCCGGCGTTGTCATAGATGCCACCAACGGCTCGGTCTACGGCGGCGTCCAGGTCGTACAGGTCGTTCAGGAAAATTTGCGGGCTCTTGCCACCGGTCTCCAGCGCCACGCGTTTCATGTTGGACTGCCCGGCGTAACCCAGCAGCAGTTTGCCCACGGCGGTGGAGCCGGTGAACGACAGCTTGACCACGTCCGGGTGCAGCGCCAGTGCCTTGCCAGCCTCGGGTCCGAAACCGTTCACCAGGTTGAACACGCCCGGCGGCCCGCCGGCCTCCACGAACAGCTGCGCCAGCCGGGTGCACGACAGCGGCGCCTGTTCCGCCGGTTTGAGCACCACGCAGTTGCCCGCAGCAAGAATCGGGGCGACTTTCCACATCGCCATCAGCATTGGATAGTTCCACGGCGTGATGGCGCCCACCACGCCCAGCGGCTCGTGCAGGATCAGGTGCAGCGCAGAGGCGTCGGTGTGGGTCACGGCGCCTTCGATCTTGTCGATGCATTCGGCAAAGTAGCGAATGGTTTTGAGCACTTCAGGGAGGTCGATGCCAAGCACGTCGTTGATCGGTTTGCCCATGTCCAGCGTTTCCAGCAGTGCCAGCTCCTGGCTGTGCTGCTGCACCAGATCGGCAAAACGCTGCAACACCTCCATGCGTGCGCGCGGCGCCAGGCCGCGCCAGCGCCGGTCCTTCCAGGCCGCGACGCCACTGGCGACTGCCGCATCGATATCGGCGGCCTGGCCGCGCGCCATGTGTGCGATCACGGCGCCGCTGGCCGGGTTTACACACTCGAAGCTCTCCCCGGCGCGGGCGCTCTGGTAACGCCCGTCAATGTACAGGCCGGTGCGGATCGACAGCTGGGTTGCGGCAGCCACCCAGTCATCGCGCGAGCGCATGACCGACGCGGTCAATGTTTGGCCTGTGTGCCGGACGGGCGTGGTGCGCCGTCCCCGGCCAACAGCTCCAGGGGATAACCTGGTGCACGCAGCTCCAGGCCGCAGGCCTGCTCGATCATGCGCGCGACTTCCGGCGACTGCGCCTGGCCGCCAAACAGACCGCGTGCACGCGTGAAGATTTGCTGCGTCATGCCACCAAGCTCCAGTGGCACACCCAGCTTTTCTGCGATCGAGTTCACCAGTCCCAGGTCCTTGCAGGCAAGGTCCATGCTGAACTTGACGTTGTAGCTGCCCGACAGGATGAGCTTGGACTCGGTTTCGTGCACAAAACTGTTGCCGGAACTGGCGCGGATGGCGCGGTAGGTGGCGTCCGGATCGACGCCGTATTTGGCAGGCACCATCATCGCCTCCGCGGCCGCCACCAGGTGGATGAAGGCCAGCATGTTCGTCACAACCTTGACCACCGACGCGTTGCCCAGTTTGCCCATGTAGATGATTTGCCCACCCATGGTGGCGAGCAATGGCTCCACGCGCTGATAGACCGCCTGCTCACCGCCGACCAACACCGTAATCTCGCCGGAGTTGGCAAGGTGCACTCCCCCCGTGACCGGACACTCCAGGACGCTGATGCCGCGTGCAGTGGCGGTGGCCTGCAGGCGCTGCAGGTCTTCGAAGTCGGTCGTGCTCATCTCGATCCAGATCCCGCCCGCGTGCAGGCTCTCGAACACCCCGCCCGGTCCTTCGACCACCTGACGCGAGATCGCCGGCGAAGGCAGGGCGGTGATCACCACGTCACTGGCGCGGCAGACGGCTGCAATGTCGTCGCCCCAATGCGCGCCTTGCGCCAGCAGTGGCGTACCCAGGTCCTTGTTGAGGTCGGTGACGGTGACCGTGAAGCCGCCGCGAACCAGGCTGCCGCACAGACCCTGCCCGAGGGCGCCGAGGCCGATAAAACCGATTTTCAGATGCTGTTGACTGGTCATGAAATAAAGCGTGCTGGATGGGACAAGCCAACAGTCTGGCCGAACCGGGCCGGACTGGCAAACCAAGAAAGATGCGTTATAAGATTAGCGAGTCTAATGCCTGACTAATCGAGGATGCTCTGCAAAACACCCGCCCTGCGCGTTCGAATCCAAACCGGGATGATTTGCACGCCAACACCGTGCAGCGCGTGCCCGAGGCACGCGCAACCGGTGTGGTGGGCAAAGGGCCCGTTTTGGGCCAAACCTTTCTGGGGGCCTGGTTTTGCGGGCGATCCGCTGCGTTGCAAAACCAGGCAGTGCCTCGGCCCGGCCTTGGGTTGTGCGCCTTGCGCCTCATCCCCAAACCCGCGCTGCGCACGGCGCGAGTCATGCAGAGCATCCTTAACATGAATGGCACTTACTTAGCGAAAATCATACCCTTTGCTCTGCGGCGTAGGGCGGAAAAGCTGAAGGCGCCTTCCGCCATCGTCGGCCGCCGCGAGGGCTGCGGACAGGGTAGTCCCGCGCCCGGGGTGCGTTTCGACCACGGCGGAAGGCGCTACGCTTTTCCGCGCTACGCAATGGCCGGGCCGTTAAGTAAGTGCCATTCTCCTTAACATGCCCCGCCTGCCCCCGCTGAACTGGCTGCGTGCTTTCGAAGCTTCGGCGCGCGCCCTGAGCTTCACTGCAGCCGCGCAGGAGCTGCACATGACGCAGTCGGCGGTCAGCCAGCAGATCAAGAGTCTGGAGAACGCACTCGGGCGCATCCTGTTTTACCGCCGCGTACGCGGTTTGGAGCTGACCGATGCCGGGCGCGGTTATCTGCCGACGGTGCAGGCGGCGTTTGCCACTCTTGAAGAAGGTACGGCGGTGCTGGTCGGTCGCAATGACCCGGATGTGCTGGAGCTGCACGCCAACCTGTCGTTCGCGATTTTCTGGCTCGGTCCACGCCTGGGGCGCTTCATGGAGCAGTTCCCCTGGGTGCAGCTCAACCTGGCGACATCCATCTGGCCACTGGAGAAACCGACCGAATCGGCGGCGGTGGAGATCGTCTTCGGCCAGGGCAAGTGGGAAAGCCGGGTCGGTCGGCGCTTGACGCGCGACAGCGTGTTTCCGGTATGCGCGCCGCAGCTGGCGGCGCAGATTCGCAACAGCCGGGACCTGCTCAAACACCGGCTGTTTGATCTGCCGGGCACCTTGCAAAGCTGGGACAGCTGGCTGCAAGGTGCGACCGGTGGCAAACTCACGGGCAAGCCCACGGTACACCGTGCCAGCACCTGGGCGGTAAGCCTGGATTGGGCCTTGCAGGGACTCGGCGTGGCGTTGGCGCACGAGACGGTGGCAAATGACCTGATCGAAAGCGGGCGCCTGGTGCGACCATTGAAATTTGCCCTGCCCATGAAAGAAGCCTACTTCCTGATCGCCCCGGAAGGCAGCAACACCAACGCTGCAGCGCAGGCCTTCAAAGGCTGGCTGTTGCGGGAGATGGCATTGGAATGAACCCGCCCGACAACAACAACAACGACAACATCAACGCCTTTGACTACATCGTGGTCGGGGCCGGCACGGCGGGGTGCCTGCTTGCCAACCGGCTGAGCGCCGATCCGGCCAAGCGGGTGCTGCTGCTGGAGGCCGGTGGCGCCGACAACTACCACTGGATTCACATCCCGGTGGGTTACCTCTACTGCATCGGCAACCCGCGCACCGACTGGATGTACCGCACCGAGCCCTCGGCCGGCCTGAACGGGCGCAGCCTGCTTTATCCGCGCGGCAAGACCGTAGGCGGCTGCTCCAGTATCAACGGCATGATCTACATGCGCGGACAGGCACGCGACTATGACAACTGGGCCGCCCTGACCGGCGACCACTGCTGGAGCTGGGCCAACAGCCTGCCCGATTTCAAGAAGCACGAAAGCCACTACCGGCTCGATCCGCCGGCCGCAGCAGACCCGCTGCTGGAGCAGTTTCACGGCGCCGGTGGCGAGTGGCGCGTGGAAAAGCAGCGGCTGCGCTGGGACGTGCTGGAAGCGTTTGCGCGCGCAGCGCAGCAGGCCGGCATTCCGGCCACCGACGACTTCAACCGTGGCGACAACTTCGGCGTCGGTTACTTCGAGGTGAATCAGAAAAGCGGCTGGCGCTGGAATGCAGCCAAGGCCTTCCTGCGTCCAATCGCCATGCGCCGGCCCAACTTCAGCCTGTGGACCCGTGCCCAGGTGAGTCGGCTGCTGTTTGAGCGCGCACCCGATGGCGCATTGCGTTGCAGCGGCGCCGAGGTGGTGCGCGACCGCCACACGGTTCACGTGGCGGCGCGCGGCGAAGTCATCCTGAGTGCCGGCTCCATCGGGTCACCGCAGATCCTGCAGTTGTCGGGCGTGGGCCCGGCAGCCCTGCTGCGGCAATACGGCCTTGGTGTGTTGCACGACCTGCCCGGGGTGGGCGCCAACCTGCAGGACCATTTGCAGATCCGCGCGGTGTTCAAGGTGCAAGGCACGAAGACGCTCAACACGCTGGCGGCGTCTGCCTGGGGCAAGGCCTCGATTGCGCTGCAGTACGCATTCACGCGCCGTGGCCCGATGAGCATGTCGCCGTCGCAGCTGGGTGCCTTCGCGCGCAGCGACCCCCAGCAGCCCTATCCGAACATCCAGTACCACGTGCAGCCACTCAGCCTGGATGCGTTTGGAGAACCTTTGCACACGTTCCCGGCGATCACCGCCAGTGTGTGCAACCTCAACCCCACCAGCCGCGGCAGTGTGTGCATCAAAAGCGCGGACTTTCGGGATGCACCGGCGATTGCGCCGAACTACCTCGCCACCGAGGCGGATCGCAAGGTAGCCGCAGACTCGTTGCGGGTCACGCGCGACATAGTGCGCCAACCCGCACTGGCCCGTTTCGCGCCCCAGGAATACCGGCCCGGTGTGGCGTACCAGACCGATGATGAACTGGCCCGACTCGCAGGCGACATTGCCAGCACCATCTTCCATCCGGTCGGTACCACCAGGATGGGTCGCGCCGACGACCCGATGGCGGTGCTCGACCCGCAGCTGCGGGTGCGCGGAATCCGTGGCTTGCGCGTGGTCGATGCCGGTGCCATGCCAACCATCACCAGCGGCAACACCAATGCGCCTACGCTGATGATGGCCGAGAAGGCGGCGCGCTGGATTGTTGCCGATTCGAAGGGATAGTGCGATGTGGCCCAGGGCGTTGGCGGTCTGTCTTCTGATCATCGTTGCGGAGTCCATCCACGGCACGCTGCGCCAGCTGTTTCTGGCGCCGCTGATCGGCGACTTGCCGGCCCGTCAGTGGGGCGTGCTGTTGGGCTCAGTCATCATTCTGGTGATTGCGGTGTTGTGTATCCGCTGGATCAGTGCGCGGTCGCTGCGCCAGCAGCTCGGAGTCGGATTGCTGTGGTTGGTGCTGATCGTCAATTTCGAGTTCA
>Ga0105048_10016147_pt1 | contig 11556 bp, 11 predicted proteins | sample MAT05_FD_78382 | JGI IMG/M metagenome (GOLD analysis project Ga0105048, IMG submission 78382) | Freshwater microbial communities from Lake Fryxell liftoff mats and glacier meltwater in Antarctica - MAT-05 | ecosystem: Environmental > Aquatic > Freshwater > Ice > Liftoff microbial mat | place...
AACGCCATTCTGGATCCGTTCGTCGCACACCTCCGTCGCGCCAACGAGCGCGGCACCCGACCACGGCAAAGGGACATCATTCGGAGCGTGCTCGGCGAGAACCCAGGCTAACACCTATGGGGGTATGAGGGGGAGTTGGGCCCACAGTGGGGATGGGGTGGGCGGGTGTCGTTTCTGGTACGCGTTCACGGGGATGTTCCAGTGGATCTCCCAGAGCCTCATCGCCGTGTCCCAATCTCAACCCGGGACGATGGTAACGATGCCTCCGGTTCAAGGTTGGGGCACGACCGGAGGCTGAAATGAGTGACCGAGGGCCTGCGCCGCGGCGAATTTCGGGCACGCTTCGTCGAAGCGACCTGCGAGCGCGGCTTTTGTTGCCTGATTGAAGAGCAGCTACGCAGCTGCTTCATCTGCAGGCGGGACCGCGTGTGCCTTGGAAGATAAGAGTAAATAGGAGAGCATCACTGTAATGACTGGGGACACACGTCGCGCTCGCTTCGCCATGGCGGCACCGTATATCGAGCCGGTGCGCGAGGTAGGATGAAATTGGGACAACCGCACAAAGTCGCCGAGCCCGCACGCGCGATGCCGGACCTGAAGAAACGCGCGCTCCTCCGGGGGAAGCACGCGCGTCGGTGCAAGCTCGCCCGCCGCGCTGCGGCGCCCCTGTTGCGCCAATGCAAGCGCTTCCTCGCCGCCGGTACGGCCGCCGTTGCGCCGATGCGACCGCCCCCCGCCGGTCGCGGGGAGGCTCTTGCGTCGGCGCAAGCCCGCTCCGCTCTCGTGCGGCGAGCTGCTCGCGGCAGAGCAAATGCCGCGCACGCCTCCCACGCCGGTCCTCCGCGTCGGTGCAAGGCGCGCCCCGGGTTGCCGGGAAACTTGCCGAGCATTCGCGCGGCGTAGGCGGCGAGGTCGAGACACTTGGTGACAGGTGTGTTCGTCGTGGGATTCTGCACGTGTACCCTCCGTCACGGACGGTGCGGGACGAGACGACTCACTGTCAAGCGATCCTGGAGTGAGACGCGACGGGTCAGCCTGTCATCGCGCCCTCCTTCATGGATCGATCCTCGCTCTCCGTTGTCCGGCTCGGCTCACCCGGGGGTCACCGTCGCCAGCGCGGGCGCGGGCGCAGGCTCCGGCGTGGTCTCCCGCGGCCTCTCGGCGAACTCGGCGCGCCAACCTCCGCGCGACCAGCGATAGGCCATCACGAGCGAGCCGAGCGCCGTCTCGATCACGAAGCCGAGCCAGCCGCCGAAGGCGCCCCAGCCCAGCATTCGGCCGAGCACGAAGGCTGTCCCGGGGATAGCGCACCACACGATGAGGGTGCCGGCCACAGCCACCCAGCGCACGTCCTTGGCGCCGCGCAGCGCGCCGCGGAGGATCATGTTGACCGCGTCGAGCGTCTGGAACACCGCCGCTACCAGGAACAAGCGTCGGGCGATGGAAATGACCTCGGCGGCGTCGGAGAAGCCCCCGGCGATGGTCGCGCCGAAGATGCCGAAGAAGACGCCACAGATCGACATGAAGCCCACGCCGAGCCCGAGGGCCGCTCTCGTCGTGCGCTCGGCCTCGTCGAGGCGCCTGCGCCCGAGCGATCGCGCCACAAGCACGCTCGCCGCCTCCGCTACCGCCACGCCGGGGAGGAACGAGGCGCGGATGGTGTTCATCGTGATCTGGTGCGCCGCCATCTGGATGGCCCCGAAGCTCCCCAGGATCGCCGTGAACGTGGTGAACGCCGCGATCTCGAGCCCGAAATCCAGGCCGGTCGAGGTCGTTCCGCTCAATCCCATCTCGTGCGCCAGCGCCCTCGGGCGGATGGAGGGATTTCTTCGCGTCACCATCGTCGTCAAAGCCACCTTCGGCCTCGTCCCCGACGGACCCGCGCGGATGATCGCGCCCGAGGAGATCGTCCCGCGCGACCGCCATTACGACAAGAACCCAGCGAGCAGCGTCGAGTCCGCGGGGGAGGTCGTGCCCTACCTGCCCCGCGCCGGCGTGGTGCTGGTCGGTCACGCCTACGCGCCCGGCGGAGCCCGCGTCCCCGCGCTGTCGGCCCGACTCTCGATCTTTCGCGAGCGCGCGTTGCTCGACAAGACGGTGCACGTCTTCGGCGATCGCGCCGCCGCGAGCCCTGGCAGCCCGCTCCCTTTCCAGCGTATGCCGCTCCGGTACGACCTGGCCTTCGCGACGATCTCTCCTCGACACCGAGACGAGCGCACGGGTCAACCAGAAGATCCCCGAGCTCGGCGCGGGGTTCGCGTTCGGCTACTTCCAGCCCGCGCCGCCGGATCAGAGGCTCGACACGATTGAAGGCGACGAGTGGCTCATCCTCGACGGCCTCCACCCGACGCTGCCGCGGGTGCGATCGCGCCTGCCTTCGGCGCGCGGAGTGGCCCGCGCGATGATCGGATCCGGGCCGCTCCAGCCGGTGGATCTCGTCGCCGACATGCTGGTGATCTCCACCGATCGTCAGATCTGCTCGGTGATCTGGCGCGGGCACCTCGTCGTCTCCGAAGGCGAGGCGGCGCTCCCCTGGCTCCGCGTCTATGCCGGCGTCGAGATGCCGGGACGCCCCCTCGCGTGGCCGGCAGCGAGCGCGCCTGCGCCTGCATCTCCGCCCGCGCCGAGCGCGCCCGTGATCGCGTCGGACGACAGCGAAGAAGCTGTGATGACGGCGATGATGTCGCTCGCGGAGCTCGAGGCGCACGCGCAGAAGGCCGCCACGCCGTTCGCGATCGCGCAGGCCTCGACGCCCTCGAGGCCGCGCGCGATCTCTCGCAGCGCGCCGGCCGCAGGCTCGACCTCGGCGCGGGCGCGGGCGACGCCACACCGCAGCTCCAGATCGAGCCCGCAGGGATGCGCGTCAAGGCCACCAAGCTCGAGGTCGAGACCAGGACGAGCCGCCTCGTGACGGGACAGGCCACCGTCCTCGCGCGATCGATCGCCACCACGGCGGAGCAGCTCGCCACCAGCGTGAGCCGCTATGAGTTCACGGCGACCAAGCTCGTCGAGAAGACGCGCGACACCTTCCGCGACGTCGCCGATCTGCTCCAGATCCGCGCGCGGCGCTCCCGCGCGATCATCGCGGACACCCACACTGTTCATTCCCGTCGCACGGTGCTCCTGTCGTCCGAAGAGACGACCATCGACGGCAAAAAGATCTTGCTCGGTTGAGGAGGCACGATGTTCCCCGCAGCGACCAAGGCCGGCGGTCTCGCGCTGGCCACGCCCGACACCTGCTTCATCCCCGCTCCGCCGCCCCCTGCGGGTCCAGGCGGCATCCCCACGCCGTTCCCCAACACCGGGATGTTCAACGCGACCGACAAGGCGACAGATAAAGTGCTCGTCGAGAACAAGGGCATGTGCGTCGAGGACAGCGAGATCCCGAGCAGCCATGGTGACGAGCCCGGCGTCTCCAACCTGCCCACGCCCAAAGGGCTGATGTCCCAGAAGAACATGGGCAAGGTCGTGTTCAAGACGCACAGCTCCAAGGTCAAGGCGCAGGGCAAAGCCGTGGTGATGCACACGGCGCTGACGGCTCACAACGGGAGCGGGAATTACAACATGCCCGCGGGGACTCACACCGTTCCTTCGCAGACCAAGGTCATCATCGGCGGCTGAGCGGCGCAGGCGAGAAGAGGCTGGCGCCGAGGCTATCCGCTCTGATATGCCTGACGTTCGCGCTCGCGCGAGGAGGATTGGGCAATGGCGATGACTACCATGAAGAAGCTTTTCGGCGCCGGGATCGTGACCAGCGGCCTCCTGTTTCTCCTGACCGGGACCGGCCTTGCCGAGGTCTCGTCCTGGGGCGGCGGGGATTGCCGCGCGCTCGCGAGCGGCGACGCCAGCTACTGTTCGACCGACGACTGCAAGGGCATCGTCAAGCACGACTCCAGCTACTGCAAGACGGACGACTGCAAGGGCTGGGCGAAGGGCGACGCCAGCTACTGCACGACCGATGACTGCAAGGGCATCGTCAAGCACGACAAGAGCTATTGCCGCACCGACTTCTGCAAGGGCGTCGCCAGCGGCGACGCGAGCTACTGCGGGAGCGACGACACCTGCAAGGCGATCGCCAAGCGCGACAAGAGCTACTGCCGCTGACGAGACAGCAGCGACGCGCCCTCGATCGCGAGCAGGCGCGCCTTGGTGTCGAGCCCGCCAAACGAGGAGAAGCCGCCGGGCTTCCCGCTGGCGGCGACGACCCGATGGCACGGCACCACGATCGGCAATGGGTTCTTCGCCATCGCCTGCCCCACCGCGCGCGAGCCCATCGGCGAGCCGGCGATCTTCGCCAGCTCGCCGTAGGTGAGGGTCTTCCCGCTCGCGATGCGCCGCGCCGCCTCGTACACCTTGCGATGGAAGGGCGGGATCCCCTCTAGATCGAGGGCGATCTGCTCGAGGCCGGCCTCCTTGCCGGTGAGATGACGGATGATCCGATCGATGGCCGACTGCACCGCGGCGGGCGGCGTCGTCGAGCCGCCGCCGTCCGGCAGCGCCACCGTCGCGACGAGCCGCCGCAACGTGCCCTCTGCGCTGTCCTCCGGGAGCTGGATCCGCGCCAGCCCGCGTTGGCTCCACGCGACCCCGCACGGACCGATCGCCGTGAAGAAGACCACGTGCCCGTCGGCGTCGCGAGGCCTTCCCATCATGGAGCCAGGTGGCAGACGGCCTCGACGTTGTACCCGTCGGGATCGGTGACGAACGCGCCGTAGTAGTTCGCGTGGTACTGCGTGCGCATGCCGGGTGCCCCGTTGTCGCGCCCGCCTGCGGCGATCGCCGCGGCGTAGAACGCGTCGACCGTGGCGCGATCCGGGCTGGTAAACGCGACGTGCGCGGGCTTGGCCTCGCCCTTGCCGATCCAGAAATCAGGCTTGTTGCCCTCGCCGAATCCGGCGGCTCGAGCGCCGAAATCCATCAACAGCTTGTAGCCGAGCGGCTTGAGCGCGGCCTCGTAGAAGCGCTTGCTCGCCGTGGGGTCGGCGACGTGAATGGCCAGATGATCGATCATGATTCTTCTCCTGCGCTCGCACCGTAGCGGAGCTTCGTCGGCGTTACTCGCTCGGCCCGCTCGGATCGTCGTCTTCCTGGTCGATCTCGGCTGTCCCCCACACCTGCGCGAGATACTCTCCGGCGCCCTCGGTCACCGCGATGTCGAGCATATAGCGCCCGCTGCGCGCCGGGCAGAAGGGTCCGCGCGGCGGCGCCACCGACCAGCGATCGCGGCTGAGATCGCCGGCCACGAGGCCGCCGTGGGGATCGAAGATCGCGAGGTCGAGATCGACGACGCCGCGCTGGCCCACGGCGAAGGCGCGGTAGCAGCGGCCTCGGCGCATCGACACCGCGAGCCGCTCGGATCGCCCCTGTTCTCGCTGTGATCCGACGTGTACCGGCGTCACCGCCTCGAGCCCCAGCCTCCCCGCGCAGAGCAGGGTGAGGTGCTGCAGGTCCACCGCGGCGTCGTCGGTGGGCTGGAAGGCGCGGTAGCAGTCGGCCCACGCGTTCCCGGTGCGCGCCGCGGGAGCGTGGGCCTTCACGGCCGCGTCGGGCTCGCCTCCCGGCTCTTGCGCGAGCGTGGGCGGCGCGTCGGCGCTCACGGAGACGCGGGCGCTCACGGACGCCATCGCCGCGCAGCCGCAGAGGGAGAAGAAGAGACCAAGGCCGATCAGGGAGCGCACGCGGCGAGCGTAGCCCGTGGAGGGCCGGGAAGAGAACAGCCTGGAGATCGGACAATCTCTGTCCGCCTCCCGGACGTTCGGGCGTGCCTGATCGTCAGGAAATGGCTACGAACAAGGGCGATCTACGCCATCGATCCCGACCGGGCCCGTCGTCGCCCCGGGCTGGCCAGGTCGAGCGGCCACTGTTAGGATGTTCAGTATGAGCCTCGCTGCCACCTCGCCCCTTCGAAAGCTTCTCTCCTCGGCCCAGCCCGCCGAGGCCGAGGGGGCTCGGGCCAAAGCGCTCCCGCTCGGCCTGTGGCAGGTCGACGAAGCGCTGCCCGACGGCGGCTTTCCGCGCGGCGCGGTGGCCGAGATCGCCTCGCCTTACGGCCTCGCCCGCGCCACCTCGCTCGCGCTCGCGGCCTGCGCCTCGGCTCAGTCCGCGGCCCAGCTCCGCGCCGGGGACGAGACGACGGCCGCCTGGTGCGCCTTCCTCGATCCGGCGCGCACCCTCTTCGCCCCCGCGGTCGCGCGCGCCGGCGTCGATCTCGAGCGCCTCCTCGTCATCCAGCCCGCCGCGGAAGACCTGGCGCGCGTCGCGGCCCGCGTCGCCGCGAGCGGCGCCTTCGCGGTGGTGGTGATCGATCTCGCGGGCGTCCCCGGGCAGAAATCTCCGCAGCGCCTCGATCGCTGGGTCAACGCGGTGCGACGCCTCGCCCTCGCCGTCGAGGGGACGGAGACGTCGATCGTCCTCCTCACGGACTCCCACGCTCCGCGCTCGATGCAGCTCCCCGTCGCGCTGCGGATCGAGATCGATCGCGCCTCGAGCGATCGCCTCGTCCTCCGCGTCGCCAAGGACCGCCGCGGTCGCCTCGCCGCCGCCTCCTCGATCGCGTTGCCCTTCGAGACCACCGCCTCGCGCCCCGCCTCCGCGGCGCCGCCTCCGCCCGCCTCGCGCTCGCGCACCGCGCTGAAGAGCGCGTGAAAAATTCGTTGGAGCTCAAACGAACATGAAGCGTATCCTGGCGATCGTCGCCTCTCGCCTCGCCTGCGAGATCGCTCGACAGAAGGTCGCCGGCAAGAAGATCGAGGGCGGCAAGCGCCCGAAGGCGGCCCCGCTCGCGGTGCTCCTCGAGCGCGACGGCGGCGGCGCCGCGGTGATCGAGGCCGCGACGATCGACGTCATCGATGAAGAGGCGCGCCGGCTCGGCGTACGAGCGGGCCAGAAGGTCGCCGAGGCGTCCGCGCTCGCCGCCCGGCTCGACGTCCACCGCGTCACGTACGGCGAGCTCGACGCCGCGCTCGGGCGCATCGCCGAGGTAGCGATGGCGTTCGCCCCGACCGCGGCCCTCTGCCTGCGCGAGCCCGCCGAGGACGCGCACCGCACGCCGTGGGGCGACGCGCCCTTCGACACGGTCTGGCTCGACATCACCGGCGCCGCGCACCTCGCCGGCGGCGAAGAGGCGCTCCTCGACGAGCTGGCCGAGCGCGTCGGCACCCTCGGCCACTCGGTCCGCCTGGCGATCGCGGGCGGCCCTCGCCTCGCGCAGGCGCTCGCGCGCTGCTCCCCGGGCCTCGCGGGCGCGCCGGGCGGGAGCGCGTCACGTCACCCGATCGCCGCGACGAACGGCGGCAAGCAGGCGATGGCGCCGCTCCCAGTCCAGGCCCTCCCCATCGATCCCGACACCGCGAGCTGGCTGATGCGCCTCGGGGTGATCACGGTGGGCGATCTCGCGCGCCTCCCGCGCGCCGCGGCCCTGGCCCGCCTCGGCACCCGCGGCGACGAGGCGCTCGATCTCGCCGCGGGCCGCGACGAGATCCCGCTGATCCCGTACGCGCCGCCGCGGATCATCGAAGAGTCGATCGTCTTCGAAGAGGGCGTGGCGAGCGCGCCCGAGCTGCTCTTCGTCCTCCGCGGGATGACGTCGCGCGCCGCGGCGCGCCTCAACGCGCGGGGCGAGGCCGCCGCACGGATCGAGGTGACACTGCCGCTCGATCGCTCGATTGCCGCTCTCCGCCTCGCCGATCGCGGGGAGGACGTGAACCCCGACGAGGGCGAAATCGCCCTGGGATTCCACGTCGATCTGCCCGCGCCCCTCTCCGAAGAGGGGGACTTGCTCCGCGCCCTCCGCGCCAGGCTCGAGCGCACAGAGCTGTTCGCTCCTGCGGTGGGGATCCGGATGGTGATCCCGCAGATCGTCTCCGGCCGCCGAGTGCAGCTCGATCTCGGGCGCGACAAGGCGGCTTCACCCGACAAGCTGCCAGCGCTGCTCGCCGAGCTCGCGGCGGATATCGGCGCCGACCGCCTCGGCGTGCTGGCGATTCAGGACGCCCACCGGCCCGAGGCGCGCTCGAAGCTGCGCCCGGCCAACGTCACGAGTCGGACGTTGCGGCGCGACGCGCAGATGGCCTTCCCGGGGACCTGGAGCGCCCCGCCCCCGCTCGACCCGGCGCTCGAGCCGGCGCGGATGCTCCCAGTGCCTGTGCCGCTCGGGAGGATCGGTACAAGCCGCGTCATCGCCGTCGATCAGCAGCTCTTCGCCATCGATAAGCTCGAGTTCGTGATGCGGTTGGACAAGGCCGAATGGTGGGCGCACTCGCCCGCTTCGCGCGATTACGTGCGAGCGTGGCTCTCGTCCGGAGACGAGCTGGCCCGGGTAGAGCGCCTGACGAGCGTGGAGATCGCCCCCGCCGGGGGGCGCACCGGCAAGGTGGGCGGCGCGAGCGGGGAGGCTTTGATCTACGTGGATCGCAACACACGCGAGGCCTTCTTGCAGGGCTGGTGCGAGTGATCGCGCTGCGGCCCCGGCCCGACCTGCCTTCGGATTGACCTCGCCGCGCCGCCGTCACACGACGCCCGCATGGCCATCGAGCTCAAGACCTCCCGCGACCTCGACGCGATGCGCGTCGTCGGCAAAATGGCCGCCGAGACCCTCTCCCTCGTCGGCGAAATCCTCCGCGCGGGCATGACCACCGAGGACATCGACGCCTTCGTCAGCACCGATACCCTCCGCCGCGGCGCCACCTGCTCCACGCTCGGCTATCACGGCTTCACCAAGAGCTGCTGCACCTCCGTCAACGACGTCGTCTGCCACGGCATCCCCGGCCCGCGCGTCCTCGCGCTGGGGGATATCGTCAACGTCGATATCACCTCGTACTACGGTGGCTTCCACGGGGACACGTCGGCAACGTTCTTCATCGGCGAGCCCTCGTCCGGCGCGCGGCACGTCACCGAGGTCGCTCGCCGCGGCCTCGAGCTCAGCATCGCCGAGGTCCGCGAGGGCGCCTGCATCGGCGACATCGGCGCTGCCATCCAGGAGTACGCCGAGGCCGAGGGCTGCAGCGTCATTCGCAACATCGTCGGTCACGGCATCGGCCGCAAATTTCACACTGCGCCCGACGTCCCCCACGTCGGCCGCCGCGGCACGGGCATTCGCCTCAAGGCCGGGATGGTGTTCACCATCGAGCCGATGATCAACCTCGGCGACCACGAGTACCGCGAGCTCGACGATGGCTGGACCATCGTCACCAAGGACGGCTCCCTCTCCGCCCAGTTCGAGCACACCCTCGTCGTCACCAAAACAGGTTGTGAGATCTTGACGATGCGCGATCGACCGCTCGTCAACAGCGAAGGAATTCGCCCCGCGGATCTGCTCTCCATGCGCTGAGCGGTCGAATCAAGGTTCAATCAGCGCGGCCGAAGGGGTAAGCGAGAGAGGCTTCGATGCCCTCGCTTTCATGCTGATCCCTTTCGCCGAGCTCCTCGGTCGATCTTGCTTCTCCTTCCTCGAAGGAGCGTCGCATCCGAACGAGATGGTAGAAAAAGCGCACGAGCTCGGGCTCGCGGCGCTCGCCGTCGCCGATCGCGACGGGCTCTATGGCAGCGTCCGCGCGCACACCGCAGGGAAATCCACGGGGCAGCGCGTGATCACCGGCGCCGAGCTCACCCTCGAAGACGACGTCGGGAGGCGAGAGCACCCCGGATCGATCGTGCTCCTCGCCCGCGATCTCCAGGGCTATGGGAACCTCTGCGGGCTGCTCACGCTCGCCCACGCCACGCACGAAAAAGGCACGGCCGGGATCACCGTCGCGCGCATCGCCGCGGCGTCCGCGGGGCTCACCGCGATCGTGCCGATCGAGGCCCGCTGCGATCCCGGCGCGCCCCTCGACGCGGTGCTCGGCCCGCTTCACGAGGCCTTCTCAGCGCGCCTCTTCGCGGCGACCTGGCGTCACCGCGACGGCCGCGACGAGCCCCGCACGAGGGCCGCCCTCGCCGCCGAGAGGCGCTATGGACTCGGCGTCCTCGCCACGTCGCGCGCTCTTTACCACGACGCGAGCCGCAAGCCCCTGGCCGACGTCCTCCGCTGTGTTCGCCTCAAGACCACGCTCGATCAGGCGGGGACGCGGCTCGCCCCCAACTCCGAGGCTCGCCTCCGATCCGGCGCCGAGATGCTCGCGCTCTTCCGCGATCATCCCGCCTGGGTTCATGACACCGTGGCGGTCGCCGAGGAGCACCCCTTCTTGCTCAGCGACCTCATGTACCAGTTCCCGAGCGAGTCCCTCTGTGGGCCGGGCGAGACGCCTCACGCCGCCCTTCGTCGCCTGGTGGTGATTGGCTGTCAGGACCGCTACCCCCAGGGCACCCCGGCGGCGGTGGCCGAGCAGATCGAGAAGGAGCTCGGGATCATCGCCCACATCAACGTCGCCGCCTACTTCCTGAGCGTGCAGCAGGTCGTCGGGATCGCGCGCCGCAAAAGCATCCTCTGCCAGGGGCGCGGCAGCGCCGCCAACAGCGCTGTCTGCTACGTCCTCGGCGTCACCGCGGTCGATCCGGCCCACAACACCCTGCTCTTCGAGCGCTTCCTCTCGCAGGAGCGAGCCGAGCCGCCCGACATCGACGTCGATTTCGAGCATGAGCGCCGGGAGGAGGTCATCCAGGCCATTTACGAGACCTACGGTCGCGATCGCGCGGCGATGGTCTCGGAGATCATCAGCTATCGCGGCAAGAGCGCGCTCCGCGAGGTAGGCAAGGTGTTCGGCCTCTCCGTCGATCAGGTGGACCGTCTGAGCGGCCTCGTCATCCACATGGATCCAGCCAACATGTCGCCCGAGCGGATCGCCGAGACAGGCCTCGATCCCACCGATCCACGGCTGATCCGCGTGCTCTCGGTGGCCAGGGAGCTCAGCGGGTTCCCTCGCCATCTGTCCATCCATGTCGGGGGCTTCATTCTCTCTTCTCAACCTCTGACGCTGGTCGCGCCGATCGAGCCGGCGCGGATGCACGATCGCACGGTGATCCCCTGGGACAAGGACGATCTCGACGATCTCGGGTTCTTCAAGCTCGACGTCCTCGGCCTGGGGATGCTCACCGCCATCCGCAAGACCCAAGAGCTCCTCCACGACGCGGGCGTCCCGTTCGATCCCATCACCGCGATCGCCGCGATCCCCCGGGAGGATTCGCTCGTCTACGACGCGATCTGCCGGGCGGACACCGTGGGTGTGTTCCAGATCGAGAGCCGCGCGCAGATGTCGATGCTCCCGCGCCTCCGCCCGCGGAGGTTCTACGATCTGGTGATCGAGGTGGCGATCGTCCGGCCCGGACCGATCCAGGGTGGCATGGTCCATCCCTATTTGCGCCGGCGGAACGGGGAGGAAAAGAGCGATCCTCCCCACGCATGCCTGACTGCCATCCTCGAGCGCACGCTCGGCGTCCCGCTCTTCCAGGAGCAGGTGATGCAGATCGCCATGATCGGCGCCGGCTACACCCCGGGCGAGGCCGATCAGCTCCGGCGCGACATGGGCGCCTGGAAGAAGAACGGGCGGCTCGCGCGTCATTATCCGAAGCTGATGGAGGGGTTTCATCGGCGCGGGATCCCGGAAGAGTTCGCCGAGCAGC
>Ga0105048_10016150_pt1 | contig 11556 bp, 8 predicted proteins | sample MAT05_FD_78382 | JGI IMG/M metagenome (GOLD analysis project Ga0105048, IMG submission 78382) | Freshwater microbial communities from Lake Fryxell liftoff mats and glacier meltwater in Antarctica - MAT-05 | ecosystem: Environmental > Aquatic > Freshwater > Ice > Liftoff microbial mat | place...
CGATGGCCGTGGACACCACAATCGTTAAAGGATGCGAAACTGATGTTTCCGGGGTTCACGTTGACCAACTTTCCGGTGAAAGAGAAACTGTTTCTGGCTCCTTCGTTTGGGCTGCCGCAAAGTTCCTCCTCTTCTTCCTCTTCTGCTGCTGCTGCTTTCCCTTTATCCGTGCCGTCACCTCTGACCTCATCGGTGCCCTTATCCGTACACTCATCCATACCCCAAACGGGTCTGCTGCGCTTACCGGTGGCGGCTACTTCTTCCTCCTGCGCGGAGCCGCAAAGTTCCTCATCCTCCTCTTCTTCTTCTTCTGCGGCGCAACCGATCGCGAACCAATCGCCGGACACAACCGCGACTGTTATTGCGGCTCCAAAATCGATGGCGACCACTCCTTCGGCAAAGCCTCCTTCGGCAAAGCCTTCTTCTTCACCAAAGCCTTCTTCTTCACCAAAGCCTTCTTCTTCACCAAAGCCTTCTTCTTCACCAAAGCCCGCTCCGGCTTTGGTGACCACTCCTTCGGGTTCTTCTTCCCCATCCATCCAAAGCCAATCAACTACCCCACCTGGGTTTGCTGCAACAGCTACCGAAGCGAAACCTCGAAAAAAAACAAAGGCGCCGTCTCCTGTGTTCTCCAATCCGTTCCAACCGATTTGGAAAGGAGAAGGCATTTACGCATGTCCTGTCTGTTTCATCCAGAGCGGCAAAGCTGCATACCAATACCATGAGTTGGCTTTTATCAGACACGTGGCGATCAAATGTATGGTGCGGCACAAATCAGTGTATGAAAACGCGTCCGCAGAAGAGATCAAGCAGATGTCGTTTCAAAACCCTTCGTTTCTGAAATCGATCCGATGGCAACACGAAAAGAAAATGACAAAGGTCGGAACACCGATTACTGTTCTCAAAGGCGAGATTGAAGAAGAAGAAGTCAAAGCCGAAGAAGAAGAGTTGACAGAGGAAGCCGAGAAACCCAATCGACGAAAGAAACCGGCAAAGAACAGTAAAGTAAAGAAGAGTAAAGCCTCGGTGGTCGACGAAGAAGAAGAGGTGGTCGTGCAGCCCAACGAAGATGATATGCCGGAGGAAGAGGACGAACCCAAACGACGAAAGAAACCGGCAAAAAAAGGCAAAGGCAAAGGGGGGAAAAAGAGTAAAACCTCTGTGGTGGAAGAAGAAGAAGAAGAAGAACCACTCGAATTGAATCTGTTGGCCGCTACTGCGACCTTTGAACCGACAGCCTCTGCATCGTCCTCCTCTTCTTCTACGTCTGCTTCGTCTGCACCGGCCGCATCCTCTTCTTCTTCTTCTTTGGCGTCTGAAGCCGCCGCCACGGTGCACCCGGTTTCCGATGACGACACCGAAGATGATGAGTCCGGACAACCACCGACAAAAAAACATCAATATGAATTCAAAGGAAACTCAATGATCTCAAAATCGTATCCGATGACGTCTCTGGTTTCTTTACAACCCGTGAACTCGCTCAGCTCCTATCTCGGGTTCTTTCTGGATTCTGATTTGGTGAGTCAAACGATTGGTTCTGAAAAATGGTCGTTGTTTGAAACCTTATTACTGGCTCAATTTTCGACGGTTCCGATTCTCACATCGAAAGACCAGCTGCTCTTAAACCCCGGCATGCTCAAACAACTGTGGTCTGCCTTCAAACACATGATGCAAACCTCCCGACCAGCGACTCCGTTGTCCTTGCAAGTGTGGTATCGGGTGGTCACCCGAGTCATGGCTTTCACGTTGGACGATGATCGTCAAGAGTTATTCTTGGAGGCATTTCAACTGGCCAGTTCCTTCTTGAGTGACTCGTTTTTTCAACAACATCCAAAAACCGAGGAGAAATCGACGATCCCCCCCAAAGAGCAAAACATCGGTTGCCCGGAACTGCTGCTGTACCTGTTGCGATCGCAACACTTCAAAGCCGACACCAAGGAGCCGGACGTGACGGCCTTTGAAAACAAAGTCAACACCATGGCTTTATCGTTTCCGATGGAAGCAAAGTCGCACAGTGGAAAATCGCGAGCCAGTTGGGTGATGGAAATCTGTTACTTGTTGACGTCGTTCCAACAAAGTCCGTTGCATCAAGAAATTCAACGCCACTTTCCGAACTACGCCGTGCCCAAGAACTGGAGCTACGTGAATGACCACGCGCGTTTGGCCGTCAAGCAAGAATTTGACCGTCAATGTATTGAAAGCTTGAATCAACACAAAACCGAAGCGTTTCAGCTGCCGTTGCCCTTGAGTTCAAACCAGATGCCTGGCATGCAGTCACCGATTTCCAACGTCTACTCCATTCTCAAGTTGGGTGTTACCGAAACCGCTTTGGCGATGGATGCGGAACGATTCAAAACTCTGGCGCTCAATGCGTTCAAATGTACGTTTGGACCGCCCCCAATGACAATTCTGATTGCTTCGAAACTCAATGACGCGATCAAGCACTTCGAATCAAGTTCCAGTCACCAATTGTTTGGGTTTTGCAACACAATGTTCTGGGTGGCCAATCGTTTGAAAGAGAAATCGTTGCGCTTTGCGTTGCAACCCATCGACGTCACCTTTGATTCGAAAACCGGTTATTTGGAGTGGTACCATTTGGGAACGAAACCGAACCGTTTGATTTTGACCGAGAACGATGCCAAAACCGAAGCCGATCACATTTCGAAAGTGTTGGCGTTGCAAACCTTACTTCTGCTTGTGCCGGAACAAAAGAGAGTCGAAGAAGAGCAAAGCATTTCTCCTTCACAAAAACAAACCGAAAGCTCGATCAAAAAAACCCGCAAGCGAAGTGCTTCGCCCCCACCGGAGCCGACCCGATCGCAGCTGGTGGAGGAGACGGATAACCAGAACAAAAGATTAAAAATGACTCCTGCCTAGTTTTGCAGCCAAAAAAATCTGCTTTTTTGTTTTTGTATTCATTGCCGCAGCCCACAATCCGAATGCGCTTTGCGTATCAATAACTTGATACGGAAACGTGGAGATGGTAAACAAGTCAATTAAATCATTTAGGTGAGGCGTTACAAATCGATACGGTCCTCCCCCTTCACATCCAAGAAATTTCTCACACCAAAAGCGGTCTTTTCCGAACACAACATAATCCATTTTTTCCGTTTGCATGGAATCGAACGCAAGGCATGCTTCCGCATATTTGGATGGGCACGTTTCAGTGCCGTTTACTTTCACATGAATGGCACAGCTTGTTTTGGAAATACCGATTTCCGACACCCGTTGGTTGAGGGTTTGAATTGTTTCCTTTGTCAATTCGGTGCCTTCCGGCAAACTCAAGGTTTGTTTGGATGCCGGTCTTTTCGGTTCCATTAAGTTCTGCAACACGAATTCCCCTTTTGGAAAAAAGTACGGCTCTTTAAACTGAAAATACTGTTCGTACGGCCATGGTTGTTGTATCTTTATTTTCTTCGCAACCAGCTCGTTCAGACAGGTTAGCTGGACTCCAAGACTGCCCTTAAATCCTAGATTTTCCATTTCTTTTTTGTTTAATAATTTTAAACAAAAACATAATGGATTTGATTCAATTTGTTGGCTCTGCGCAGTTGGACGTTTCAAAATCGGTTTCTCTTTTGGAGCAAATTAAATGTTCAACCCCGGAAGAGATTTTGTTTTCATTGACTGTGAAAATGAAAGTTACCCGATCTCTTTTGTCGGAAACGGAAATGGAAAAATTTCAGGAAGTGTTTCCCAAAGTGCTCCCCGTTATCCGACAAAACGTAGAACAAATCTTATTGGCAGCAAAAGTTGACTTTTGGCGGTTCTCGTTGTCCACTCAAACGATTCCTCCATGTTTAAAATCAATGATTTCGGAATCAAAACACGTGTTCAATGTGCGTCATAGCCCAACACTGTTTGGGCCTTTTAAATCCAAGGTTTCTTTCTACCAGCACAGCCAAAACGTGGTTCCGTCCTCCAGGTGCACTGAAAATTGCAGTTGCAAACAGACCCAACTCTTGATCCCCTTTGATCACCATTGTGAAGAAAAACAAATTCAGTCAATCGAAATCCTGGTTTTGAATACGGAATACAATGATCAGTTTTTGTGTGGGGCTCAGAAAATGATTCCAAACATTCAATGTATTGTCCTCCCAGAGTTAATCCAGTTCAAAGACCGGCTTCTGTTTCACGTGACCCAAGACAGTATTCAGCCTGGGATTGGGGACAAGGCGATTTATTATCTTTCCGTTCTTCCTTCTTTTCGACCTTTATCAACTTTACCGAAGCCGAAGCCAAAGCCATCCTCGTGACTGGACGATTCTTCGTTTTCACCTCTGACAGCCACAACCAAATGGATCGAGCTCCCCGTATCCGTGCCAAATCGCAAACCCGTGTGTCCGGCGGTGTTTTCCGTGGATCACAGCACCGTCCTGCTTCTCACACACGAAAACGGGAAATGCTTCTCGTTTTATATACATGACTGTCATACCAAAACACGCTTTGTCAAAGGACCCGAGATCAAAATAAGCGGAGACAAGTTTCGAGTCCTTCGTGCGAATCAAACTATATTAGATGTGTATAATAATGACAAGCTATGGAGAATGACTTTCGAGGACGAGGACCTTTGGTCCTCTGCAAAAGAAATCGGGACCAATCCAACGAATGTAATGTGTTTCTACAGCCAAGGTCGTTTGTTCGGGATTCAACAAGAAATAAAAGAGTCTTCTCTCGTGGTGGTCCGATGGGATGATTCGGAGATTGAAGGCAAACCGGTCAAAGTCCAAAAACTTACCTTTTGGGAAACTTCGTACACGCATGAGGTCTGCACGTCGCCGATCGCATTTGAATCTGGGTTCTTGTTTGTGGTTCGCATATCGGATATGAAGAAGAAATTGCATCTCCATCGGCTGGTGTGGATGGACAGTGGTTTTAAAGTAACAAAGTTCACTTTGAAATTTTATTTGCAAAAGCGATCTCACGAGCATGTGTTCAGTTTGTGTTTCCACCAAGACAAATTGTTGTTGGGCTGCACGGCTACGGACCAAGAAAAGGGTTTTCTGGCTTCGATCCCGTTGCTGAAGTTTATGAACGTTTAGCTTCTTTTGGATTTCGTTTGCGTTCGCTTAACCAGGAAAGAATTTGTGGTCCACTTAAGCCCGTCTGCTTTGAGATCCAGTGCATTTGCGTCTTGCTTATCACTTTCCGTTTCTGTTTCACATACCATTCGTTCAACTGGTTAAGAATCAAGGTTGTTGTGGCGGCCACCCGCTCCACTTCCGTTGGTTTCTCCACACACAGATGCATGATAATTTCTTTTCCTTTGAGTTCACCAAAGTTGAGATTGACAGGGGAAGGGTTGGTGGTGGAAGGTTTTGAAGGGCTCAGCGTCACCAACGAAAAGGGCGGCAGAGGGAGAGAAGGAAAAGGAGGAAGCAAACCCCGGTGGGGTAGCTGTTCCAGCAAACCCCGGTGGGGTAGAGGGAGAGAAGAAAAAGGAGGAAGCGAAGGAAGAGGAAGGGGTGAGGGAGAAGAAGTTTGCATCGGGAAACACGGTTGTATGCTGGAGTTCAGATGCATCATGAGATCCTCCACCAACGGTAGTAAGGGAAATGCCCCGTAGAATGATCCACCATTCGTATTGTCGACGTTGTCACACATCTGATCATGATCGTCGTCATCACGGCAGGCGCATCATCGGATCCAAAATATTTTGTTTTGTTGAATCATTTAAACTTGAAAATTCCTTGATCCAATGTTTTCGATTCTTTTGGCGCACGACGAAAAGTTTGGGTTCGGCTTTCAAGGAAAGTTACCGTGGAAATGTGCATCCGATCTCCAGCATTTCAAGGAAAGAACGTTGGGTTGCGTCGTGATCATGGGTAGAAAAACAGCAATGGCTTTTCCAAAGTATGGCTTACCCCAACGCGAAAACATTGTGGTTTCTAAAGACCGCTCTTTACCCCAAGCGTTGTTCTTGGCGAGCAAATACCAAGACAAAAAGATTTATATTATTGGTGGCGCTCAGCTGGTTGAAACCGCCATTAAATTGCCGCAATGCCGAGAGTTGATTTTGTCGGTGATTCCCGGCGTTCATGAAAGCGATGTGTTTTTTGACCCAACGTGGCTTTCCGACTTTGACTTGGTTTCAAAAGAAGAGAAGAAAGAATTTACACTCCAAAAATGGACAAGGAAAGTGAATGTGGAAGAGCAACAATATTTAACCGCGGTCAAGGATGTGATCGAAAACGGATGTGACAAAATGGACCGAACCTTAACGGGCACCTTTTCCAAGTTTGGTTTACTGATGCGCTTCTCTCTTCGGAACAACGTTTTACCCATGCTCACCACCAAGCGAGTCTTTTGGAAAGGAGTGGTCGAAGAACTGCTTTGGCTTCTGAAAGGCTGCACTGACTCGAACAAACTGAAAGAAAAGGGTGTCACCATTTGGGATGAAAATGGGTCCCGCTCGTTCTTGGATCGTTGTGGGTTTCAAACCCGTAAGGAAGGAGATTTAGGCCCCGTGTACGGCTTTCAATGGCGACACAGTGGAGCCAAATATATCACTTGTGACACCGACTACAAAGGCCAAGGATTCGACCAGGTGGCCGAAGTTGTTCGTTTGTTGAAAGAAGATCCGTACAGTCGCCGAATCGTCATGAGTGCATGGAATCCTTCGGATCTCAAACAAATGGCTTTACCGCCGTGTCATGTTTCCGCTCAGTTTAGTGTGAATCCGAACACCAAAGAGCTGAGTTGTATGATGTACCAAAGAAGTGTAGATTTGGGTCTGGGCGCTCCGTTTAACATTGCCTCGTATTCCTTGCTCACGCATTTGCTATGCTTTCTGACGGGATTCAAGCCGGGTGAATTCGTTTATTCTATGGGGGATTATCATGTGTACAAAAATCATGTAGATCCGTTAAAAGAGCAACTGAAACGAACTCCCATTTCCTTTCCCACTCTTCAAATCAAACCACAAACCAAAGTGGCGAATTTGTGGGACTTTCAATTCTCGGATTTGGTTTTGAAAAATTATCAGTGCTATGATTCGGTGAAGATGAAAATGGCTTCCTAAATAAATAAATGATGCTCTTGATCTTTTGTCTGTTTTTCATACCTTATCAATTTCTTCAAACTCCTCTTTACATCGAACCGGACTTCTTGGAGCATCAATCTTATCCTTTGGCTGGAGTTTTGGAATCCAGTCGTCTGTGCTGGGGCGACGGAGGTGTGGAGATTCCGTTGCTGGACGGTTCTACTTTATGCAAGTGGGTCTAGTAATTATAAAACATATGAACCAACTAAACCTTATGGGCCAAATAAAAATCCAAAACGCCTTCCTTTTCTCCCTTCTCGTTTTGAAACACAAACCGCACCAACATCGGTAGATCTTGAAAAAAGTATAAATCAACAGTGTCACAGTGGGTGTTGGACTTCATAAATTTCAAAATGTACTTCAAGGAAAACTTGTCTTGGTATTCCATTTTTTCAATCTCGAAATCGGATTCATCCGTTTGCAGTTGGTTGATGCTCAAAAAGGTGAGTGTATCGGCGTCTTGCATATCTTCGGAAAACAATGTTTCCTTTCCATCCAAAATGAGTTTGGCCGGTTTCATGTAGATCGTCGCTTTCGTGTCTCCCTCCTCCAACGATAGCCGAAGGCCCTTTCGGCTGACCATAATATACAATTCGTCCGAAAACGTTTTCATCTGTTTTATATACACCTCCAGTCGTTTCGAGTTGACCCGCATATGAGCCCTACACGTATTGTCTGGAATTTGAAGTCGTTCCTTTGTGTTGGTCATCAATTTGAGTTTAAACTCCGCATTGCGCTTGCTCGAGAAAATGCGAATTTGAATGTCATCGGGTTCTTTCGGATCGTACTTTAAAAACAGTTCCTCGTTTCCTGTTCCGCACATTAAGATCGTACAAAACACCTTGAGATTGATACCCAACTCCAAAACTTCGTTTGGATTGTCCACTTTAAAATGAGAGCATGCCTTGGGTAACATATGAAAGCGCACCATGGAAACAAAACTATCTTCCATCTCTTGAATCACGAATCCCTCTTTTTCGGAAATCAGGAATCGAACCGAATCCAACAGTTCCAACAGAGGAGATATCCGTTCTCGAAAGACCGAGCAGGAAGCAAAGGTTGCTTCCATTGTTTTAATTTGAAAATAATGAAATAAAAATATATTTTCCTTTTAGTTGGCTGTTCCGGCATGAGATATCCTCGGCTCATGATAGAATTTCACATCACATACGAGAAGATAGTTAATCGTAAACCATGTCACAATCAGTTCAAAAATCATTCACCAAAAGAAATCGAAGAGATAAGACAATGAGTCGAAATTTAAAAACGGCGTTTGAGCCCGTGTCTCTTCCTTCGGTTTCGTCCCCTCCGGTTTCGTCCCCTTCGGTTTTGACCCCTTCAAGCTCCCTGAACAATTCTTTCCGGATCCTGACCTTCAACATTAATGGACGACCGGTCGAGCTGGCCGATTCCCTTTCCAAAGAATCGGCCTGCGATCCCGAGTACCATCTTTTTAATTCGCAGCAGAAACGAATGCGGTGTTTCTTTGAATGGTTGGATTCGTTTTCCCAAAAAATCGATGTCATTTGTCTGCAAGAAGTGATGTGGAAACCGATGATTGTGATTGCCAGAGAAGAAATGAAAAAGCGAGGTTATACAACGCACAAGGACATCGATTTAATGTCGGATCTAGGTTCTGCCAGTGGCTTATTACCAAAGATTTTTAGCTCCCTAAGCTTGCCCGAGGCTGGCAGTGGCTTAGCTATTTATGTCAAACAAGGATTTCGAATCCTTTCGTCAGGAAGAGAAACATTTGAAAAACGAATTGGAGTGGATCATCTCGCCCAAAAGGGTTTGAAATGGGCTGTCATTAGAACCGACAAGAATGAAAAGATAGCCGTTGTCACCACCCACCCGCAAGCGTACCAGGATATTCCAGCACGACCCAACACGGGTTTAATTGGTACCGAATCGATGATGGGTTCCATTGCACGTAATTTTGGAATTAAAGAAATGGAATTATTAGGTGGATATCCGTGGGCCATCACGTACGTTCACAGTTTGCAGTTCCAGCAGATACGAAAGAGGATCGACTGGCTTGTCCAAGCCAATAAAGATTTAAAAGGTTTGTTTGTGGCCGGTGATATGAATGTCAATCGACATCCCACGAGGCCCGATTCGGAAGAGGAAAAAGAGTTTGTCACTGCCTTTCAAATGGATAAGATCAGCAAAGAGTTTGTTTGGATGTTAAAAGATTTAAATTGTACCCAGCCCACCATTAAGGCTAATCCGCAAGCGCCCTTTGACGGTACGTTTACATGGGACGGCGTCAACAACACCATGGCCCAGCCATTAAATAACGGGAAAGGCGCTCTGAGTTGGATCGACTATATTTTGTGTTTCAATGGTTTAACTGCCAAGCCAAAATACATGGACAATCAGTGCGTGCCCATTGTAAGCAAAGCGTCGTTTCCGGAATTGGCGCCGCTTTGGTCGTCCGATTGTGTGTTGACTAGAGATGCTTTGATTCGAAACCGACGCGAAGTAGAAGATCCGTTGTTACAGAAACGATTGGATGCCTATCAAGTGATCAATCAGAAAAGTCGAGATTCATATCAAACTGGGATAAAACAACTTTCGTACTTGAAGAAAAGCTTTGCTTCTCAGAAGCTGGATCCTGTAAAATGGTATTTATTTCTCCAAAAGGCGCCGTTCCATTTGAGTTCGCATATCTGGAAAGGTTTGGAGGTTTACGGATTGAAAAGGGAAGACAAAGATGTGCAGCGATTAAAGGCTGATCAATTAAAAGTTGGTTCGCCTCACTCCTTTCGAATGCAAACCGAAGTCTCAGATCATTATGCCGTTTTGTCGACCATCGTTATCTAGTTCTTGTTTTCTATTAAATTTATCTTTAGAAAGACGTACGATGAAGAGAAACAAATAAGGGGTGAGTCATATATATCAATGAGTCAAAGTTACTTTTATTCTATTGAAGACGCAACGTCCATTGGCCAGAAAATGACGGCCATTTCGGAACGGATTCCGGTTAATTTCGAACTGGACACTGTGACTTTCAACACGATCTCGTATAATAGCTCCTCCAAAACACTCACCATTACCGTGACAGGTCCAAATTTGATGGCAAGTCAAATTAATGTTTTAGATAATTTGGTGGCCATTAATTTCCAGGGCCAAAACGCAGAGTCCTTTGGTGGTCCCAAACAGATCAGTAGTCAGTTTCGCTCACCCGTTGCGCTTTCCGATGGGCTCAATGGTTACGTGGTGGGAGACACTTTGGCCCAAACGACAACCAATTTTACGTTTACATGCACCTCGAACGGCCCCTCGGGTGCTATCTGGGCGACCAACGTGATGACAGGGTTTACTGGATTTACCGGTCCCACTGGTTTTCAAGGTTTTACTGGATCTCAGGGTTTGACAGGGGATGCGTTTTATCCCCTGATAATCGATAACTGGGTTTCTCAAAGGGCTCCCCTACCATTGTCGTCGGTCGGATCGGGATACAATGGCATGACTTGGTCCCCAGCTTTACAATTGTGGGCTTCGGTCGCCATCCAAAGTTCAACTGCCACCGGATTTGTTGCAACGTCTCGTGACGGTTACACTTGGACGAAGCAGAATTATAGCAATTCGAGTGTGGACAACTTGTGGTATGGGATGGCATGGTCTCCAACACTGAGCTTGTTCGCGGCGTGCGGTGGTAATTATAATTTAAATGTCGGCATTATCATGACGTCCCCAGATGGTATTACGTGGTCTCCACAAACCATCGCTCCCTCCTGTGCTCCGATGTTTACAAACATCACCTTTGGTGGCACTCATTTTGTTGCCCTGACAGAAGATAGTTCGTCGCTGGTGTATTCCTCTGACGGCGTGACGTGGGTATCCGCGTTGATTACGAACGATTTCTCAAGTACATATTGCATCTGCTATTCGCCTCAGCTGGATATTTATTTGTCTTGTGGGTCAAGTTCTAAGGCCCGAATTACAACCAGCGCACTATCGACAACCATCGTGACAGGTCCGGCGATCCAAGAGGTTTTGGGTGTTTGTTGGTCTCCCGATTTGTCTTTGTTCGTGGCGGTGGGAGACAATGGTAGAGTTGCCACTTCGTCGAACGGTTCGTCTTGGACACTGCAAACTTCAATTTGTTCCGGTCCTGTCGATTTATGGAACTCTGTTGTGTGGTCGCAAGAGATTGGTTTATTTGTGGCGGTCGGTATAATTGCTTCCGTTCCGAGTCAAATTATGGTCTCCAGTGATGGCATTGTGTGGTCTGGGCAGACTGCTCCCATGACAAACAGTTTCTGGGCATCCGTTGCCTGGAGTCCTAAGTTGAGCCAATTTGCAGCATGTATTTCCGAACTGAACGTACCTGGCCAGCTTTATATGATGACCAATACGCTGGGTTTAGGTTTACGAGGACCGACCGGCAGTACAGGTCCGTTAGGAATGACTGGCAGTGACGGGCCGATTGGGCCGATCGGGCCGATCGGTATAAGTGGATCAACCGGTAACACTGGAGTGCAAGGTGCAACGGGTAATACAGGAGC
>Ga0105048_10016151_pt1 | contig 11554 bp, 10 predicted proteins | sample MAT05_FD_78382 | JGI IMG/M metagenome (GOLD analysis project Ga0105048, IMG submission 78382) | Freshwater microbial communities from Lake Fryxell liftoff mats and glacier meltwater in Antarctica - MAT-05 | ecosystem: Environmental > Aquatic > Freshwater > Ice > Liftoff microbial mat | place...
CAGCCATTGGTGCCGCGACCGCCCCCCGGCGGCGGCAAAATCGTCACGTCGCGGGATGGCAATCCTTTCGCTTGAGCTGCAGGCGACACAGGTACAAATCTATTCCATCCATTGCCGCCCATTGCGGATATCGAATTAGAATCAAGCCCGTTGCGGCGCAGAATAATCTGCAGCAATTCTTTCAAAGAATGTGGGTTTATCAATGGGTAGTCTGATCGATATACAGAGCCAGATCGAAAAACTCCAGCGCCAGGCCAATGACATCAAGGCCAAGGAGTTTGACAAGACGGTACAGGAAATCGTTGGCAAGATGCGGGCTTTCGGCATCTCGGTCAAGGATCTTCAGGTCGCACTCTCTGGCCGGGCCAAGTCCTCCGCGAAGCCCGTCCCCAAGCGAAAGAGTGCCAGTCCTGCCGGCAAACCGCAGGCGAGTGTGCCGCCAAAATACCGCGGGCCCAACGGTGAAACCTGGAGCGGGCGAGGCCTGACGCCGCGTTGGCTGGCGGCGTTGGTGCAGGAAGGACAGGCCAAGGAGGCCTTCCTGATCGCGCGCTGAGACAGCTTGCCGACCCGATACCGGAGCACGGTGCTATCGGCTCCAGGGTGGTGCCCTGGCTGGCCTTCAGTTGGGGTTTGTGTGCGTTTTTTCCGGTCGGCGTAGCGTACGCCCACATGTTGTTGATGCTGGCTTTCCTGGCAAGTGACATGGGGCGCCGGCTACCGAGGGTGGCGCAACAGCAAACACTGCTTTGGCCGATGGCGGCGGTCCTGCTCTGGACCCTGGTGGCACTGGCCGCTGGCGCCTGGGTCGAGGACTCGCCAACCCGCATCTTTCATATCGTGCGGGTGTTGCTGCTGCTGTTGATGGGCATGCTGCTGACGCGCGACGAGGCCGCCATGGCAGTCCGGGGCCTGCTGGTCGGGGCTCTGATGGCTGCGTTCATTGTGGCCGCACACCATATCTGGGGGCTGCCGCCCTGGACCATCTGGAACAGCCTGCTCTCATCGCGCCAGAATTTCAGCAGCGGCAACATGATCATGATGGCCATTGCCGCCGCGTTGTTCTTTCATTTCGGCTTGCGCAACGACCAGAATTGGATCAACCGTTGGGTGGCCTGGGTCGCCGCCCCGACCCTGGTTGTGACGGTGGCTGCTCATTCGGTGTCGCGAAATGCGCAGATATTGCTGCCGGTCCTGTTTGCACTGGCGATTCTTTACCACTACAGGGCCTGGCGCGCTGTGTGGGCCTCACTTGCTTTGGCGTTGGCCATGGTTCTTGGCGCCTTGCATGGGTCGCCAACCACCCAGACCCGATTTTTCGACATGATTGGAGAGGCGCAGCGTGTCGCTACCTCGTCCGATTACACGACCAGCGTCGGAGAGCGCTGGCGCATGCACGAGGAGGCCGCGCGGGGCATGATGACGCATCCGGTTTTCGGCACCGGTGTTGGCAGCTGGCTGCCGCGCTGGCGCATCGTGGCGCAGGAGTCGATGGGCAATTTGACGCCGGAACAGCGTGTACGGCATTCGGAGATCAACAATCCACACAACGACTATCTGCTGGCCGGTATGGAAACCGGCGTTCCAGGACTGGTGGCGATGGTATGGATGCTGGTGGCGTTTTTAGTCGTAGGCTGGCGGCAATGGTCAACTTCTGGAGGTGTCACGGCGTTGCTCGTGACCGGCGTGGCGGTGACGGCCCTGATCAATGCTCCGTTGCGGGACGCGGCGCTGGGCATGACCTTGTTGTGGTTGCTCGGGGCCAGCGTGGTGGGTCATGTAGAACGCCATTCGCAGGCGGCCTGAGTGTGGTGCTGCTGGCGTGGGAGAATGTAGGGCTTTGATCTTGCCCATACCCTGCAGCCCATGCCCGCCATGTCTGACCAATCGGTTCTCGTTCCCTTCGTCTGCGCGGCAGCCCCGGCTTCTTTGACCCTTGGTGTTACGGCGGCGGGCCGAACTCGCAGCCTTGTGCTGCTTTGCCTCTTGGCGAGAAAGTAAAGCGCATGAAAGTCGTGACAGTTGTTGGTGCGCGGCCTCAATTCATCAAGGCCGCGGTGGTTTCTCGTGCCATTCGCGATCAGTATGCCGGGGTGATTGAAGAGGTGTTGGTGCATACCGGACAGCACTACGACGAAAACATGTCGCGTGTATTTTTTGACGAACTCGACATTCCCAAGCCAGCGTACAACCTCGAGATCTCGGGCGGACATCATGGCGCGATGACGGGCCGCATGCTGGAGGCTGTCGAGAACGTATTGCTCAAGGAAAAGCCGGATTGGTTGCTGGTGTACGGGGACACCAATTCAACGCTCGCAGGTGCCCTCGCTGCGGCGAAACTGCATATACCAGTTGCACATGTGGAAGCGGGGCTGCGGTCGTTCAATATGCGTATGCCAGAAGAGGTGAATCGTATCTTGACCGACCGGGTCTCTTCCTTGTTGTTCTGTCCTACGGATGCGGCCGTCAAGAATCTCGCGGCGGAGGGGATTTGCGAGGGCGTATTCAACGTGGGTGACGTCATGTACGACGCAGCCTTGTTTTATGCAGAGCGCGCACGTACACAAAGCACTATCTTGCAATCGTTGCGCCTGGGTGGCGAGGCCTTTGCACTGGCAACTTGTCACCGGGCTGAGAACACTGACGATCCCGTGCGTCTGGCTTCGGTACTCGGGGCTCTTGTGGCTGTGTCGAAACAATTGCCGGTGGTCTTGCCTTTGCACCCGAGGACTCGAAAACTCATCGGAGAATTTGGCCTGGCCCACCAACTTGACCATTTGCACGTCACCGACCCATTGCCCTATCTGGACATGATTGCGGTAGAGCAGGCTGCCCGATTGGTCTTGACAGACTCTGGCGGCGTTCAGAAGGAGGCCTATTTTTATGGTGTCCCTTGCATCACGTTGCGCCAGGAGACGGAGTGGGTCGAAACGGTTGATTCTGGTTGGAACCAACTGGTTGGGACTTGCGAAGACTCCATAGTGGCGGCCGTAGCTGAGATAATGCACGGCCACCGAAGGACAGCAGACTTGTCGGTTTACGGAACAGGTCGTGCTGCACACGATATTCTGGGCCGGCTTGTCTAACCATTGGCAGTCCAGCGATAGATTTCAGGTCAATTCAGAAAGTATGTGATGAAAGTTCTTGTGACAGGCGGATTGGGTCAGATTGGCTCGCATGTGGTTGAGATGCTGTTGGAGCGGGGTGACCAGGTCGTTGCTATCGACAACCTCGCTACTGGCAGGCGCGAGCATCTTTCCGAGCACACGAACTTGTCGACGGTCATTGACACGATTGCCGACAAGGCTCTGGTAGACCGACTGGTCGGCGAGTTCCGACCGGATGCCATTGTTCACACGGCCGCTTCTTACAAGGATCCGGACGACTGGTACAACGACACATTGACCAACTGTGTCGGTGGCGCCAATATGGTGGACGCGGCCAGGAAGTTTGACGTAAAGCGATTCGTCTACTTCCAGACTGCGTTGTGTTACGGCATCAAGCCGCTGCAACAGCCAATCCGGCTGGATCATCCGCGCCTGCCGGGTGCAAGCAGCTATGCAATTACCAAGACGACCAACGAGCTGTTCATCGAACTCTCCGGCTTGGACTATGTAACTTTCAGGCTTGCCAATGTGGTCGGACCGCGCAATGTGGCGGGGCCGCTGCCGATCTTTTATCAGCGCTTGCGCGATGGCAAGCAGTGCTTCGTGACCGAGGCCCGGCGTGACTTCGTTTTCGTCAAGGATCTGGCCCGCGTCGTGCTGAAGGCGTGCGACGGGGTCGGCCAAGGCGCGTACCACTTTTCGTCGGGTAAGGACATTGCGATCCAGGAGTTGTATGACGCGGTGGTCAACGCCATGGATGTGCCAGGCAAGCCCAAGGCCGAAGTCCGGCCGCTGGGGCCGGATGACGTGTCCTCGATTCTGCTCGACCCGTCGCGCACCTTCGAGGATTTCGGCGGCATGACGTTCACGCCGCTGCAGGACACAGTGACCGCTGCGATCGAGTATTACAAGAAGCACGGCACTCTGGGTGAATACACCCATCTGCGTATGGAAGACAAGAAGTGAAAAAGCCGCAGACCATGCGTATTTTGCTGACCGGTGGCGCCGGATGCCTGGGCTCCAACCTGATCGAGCACTGGCTGCCGCAGGGCCACGAGATCATGGTGCTGGACAATTTCGCCACTGGCAAGCGCGAGGTCGTGCCAGCGGTGCAAGGCTTGGCCGTGCGTGAAGGCAGTGTCGCTGATGCTGTCTGGGTCAATGCCTGCGTGGAGGACTTCAAACCGGAGATCGTGGTTCATGCCGCCGCCGCGTACAAGGACCCCGACAACTGGCTGGAGGACGTGCGGACCAATGTCGAAGGCAGCATTCACGTTGCGCGAGCGGCAAAGGCGAACGGTGCGAGGCGGCTGATCAATTTTCAGACTGCCCTGTGTTACGGCCGGCCGCGACAGTTGCCGATTCCGGCCGACCATCCGACGGCCCCCTTCACCAGTTACGGCATCTCCAAAACAGCGGGTGAACAATTCATGTTGTTGTCCGGGGTGCCGGTGCTGTCACTGCGTATTGCCAACGTCACCGGGCCCCGGTTGGCCATCGGGCCCATCCCTACGTTTTACAAGCGGCTCAAGGCAGGCCAGAGCTGCTTTTGCTCGGATACGTCGCGCGACTTCCTGGCCATGGAGGATTTTCTTGCCTTCATGGACCTGGCCGTGTTGCCAGACGCGCCAACAGGGGTCTTCAATGTGTCAAGTGGCGAGGCGCACTCCATCAAGGAGATCTTCGATCTCGTGGCGGCCTACCTTGGCAAAGGGCCCATTGAAGTGCCGGTGGTGCCGCCAGCGGCGGACGATGTGCCGGTGGTCTCCCTCGATGCAGCCGAAACGCTGCGCAAGTTTGGCTGGAGCGCCACTACCAGTTTTGCCGAAACCATCCAGCGACAACTGGCTTGGTATGACCAGCACGGTGTGACGGATGTGTTCTCACACCTGAAAGCGCCTGTCGCGCGATAGACCGGAGTATTTGGCGATGGATTTTTCGGGTTTTGCCAGCACAAAGGTGCTGGTGGTTGGCGGCGCTGGCTTTGTGGGCAGCAACCTGGTGCACCAGTTGTTATTGCATTCGCCGTGCGAAATTATTGTGGTGGATAACCTGTTGTCATCGGATGTGACGAACATTCCCGCCGATGCACGCGTGCGCTTCGTGTTCGGCTCCATCACCGATGACAAGATCCTGCGCACTCTGCCGGAAGATCTGGATTACGCTTTTCATCTGGCCTGTTACCACGGTAACCAGTCGTCCATTGCTGATCCGATTGCCGACCACGACAACAACACGCTCACCTCGCTCAAGCTGTTCGAGCGGTTGAAGGACGTCAAGCATCTGAAGAAGCTGGTGTACGCGGCCGCGGCCTGTGCTGTGGCTGAGAAGACCTATGACGCGCCGTCGGCAACGACGGAAGAACAGCCGGTCACTCTGTATCACGACAGTCCGTATTCGATCTCCAAGATCATCGGTGAACTTTACGGAAACTACTACTTTCAGCGGCACCAGTTGCCGTTTGTAAAAGCGCGTTTTTCCAATGTCTATGGACCGCGGGAGATCCTGGGCGCGGGGCAATGGCGGGGTACGGTCCATACCGTGTGGCGCAATGTCACTCCGACATTCGTGTGGCGCTCACTTAATGGTGAGGCATTGCCTCTCGACAATGGAGGGCAAACCAGCAGGGACTTCATTTTCGTGGAAGACATGGCGCGTGGCTTGATGGCCTGTGCTCTGAGGGGGCAGGTCGGCGAGGTGTACAACCTGGCAACCGGCAAGGAAACCAGTATTCTTGAACTGGCGACCCTCATCAATGAGTGCACCGGCAACAAGACCCTGCTCGACTTGCGCCCAGCGCGTGACTGGGATCGTTCGGGCAAGCGGTTCGCGTCGACTGACAAGGCGCGTCGAGATCTGGGATTTACTGCGCGGGTCGATATCCGTGACGGCATTCGGCGGACCGTCGATTGGACGCGGGCACATGCAGAAACCATCAAGAGCTCCATGGCGAAACACGACAAACAGATCAAGCAGATTTCGACGCCAAGCTAGGCGTGGCGGTGGCTGTTGCTTTTGCCGACGCAAGAGAGACAACTGGATTAACGGGCACTATGGACATTCAAGGTAAGAAACTGTTAGTGATAGGTGGTGCCGGGCTCATCGGTTCCCACACGATCGACCAGCTTGTGCGTGAAGATGTGGCGGAGATCCGCATCTTCGACAACTTTACGCGCGGCCGCCACGAGAACCTGGCCAGCGCGCTGCAAGACCCGCGCGTGAATATCTTTCCGCTAGGAGGCGATATTCTGCATCGGGATATCCTGGATGCCGCGATGCAAGGCGTCGATGGCGTGTTTCACTTTGCCGCACTTTGGTTGTTGCATTGCCACGATTACCCCCGCTCGGCCTTCGAGGTGAATATCGGCGGAACTTTCAACGTGCTCGAAGCTTGTATCAAGCATGGCGTCAAGCGGCTCGTGTACTCCTCCTCGGCGTCGGTATATGGAGACGCCGTGCAGGAACCTATGGACGAAGAGCACCCCTTCAATAACAAGAATTTCTACGGCGCGACCAAAATATGCGGCGAGGCCATGGCGCGCGCCTTGCACCACCGATACGGGTTGCCCTACGTGGGGCTGCGCTACATGAATGTATTTGGACCGCGATCGGACTACAAAGGGGCGTATATCGCTGTCATCATGAAGATGCTCGATGCTATTGATGAGGGCCGGGGGCCGACCATCCTGGGGGACGGTACCGAGGCTTTCGACTTTGTCGCCGTCGAGGATTGCGGCCGCGCCAACGTCTGCGCAATGAAGGCCGAGGTGGTGGACCGCTGTTACAACGTGGGAACCGGTATCCGGACGTCGCTCAAGGAGCTCGCACAGTTGTTGCTTGAGTTGACCGGCAGCGACCAATCGATCAATTACGGGCCGCGGAGTCAAGCGACCTTGGTGCGCAACCGCATCGGCGACCCGAGGCGTGCGCGCGATGAGCTGGGGTTCAATGCGGAGCTGAGCCTGCGCGACGGTCTCAACGGGCTGATCGCCTGGCGCAAGACGCATATGGCAGAAGTGGCTGCGCGTCGGTCTGTAGCCTGATCAGGAATATCACTTGTTGTTTTTTGGCAATTTCAAGCGCTACTTTGTTCACAAGTTGATCGGCGCCGAGCAGCTTGCATTGCATGAGAAACTGGACCGAATCGTTGCAGTGGTTGAGAAGCTGGACAGCATCGAGGCATTGCAACAAGCCACCGGCGCCAGGCTGGAGTTAGTCGCAAGCGCGATATTGGCGTCACCTCCGAGTTCGGCGTTGAACGACGTGTCGATAGCAGGTCTCGCCAGTGCGCTCAGGCGTGTCAGGGCCGAGCAGGATCTCGCGACCCAAATCGCACGCGTCACCGACCTTGATATGACGCAGCCTGCCCGCAGCGTCATTTTTCTTCACAATAGTTATTACCACTTTTTTTATCTGGCCCGTGCGCTGCGCAAACGCGGGTGGCGAGCGATCAGCGTGAGCCTCGAAGATCCCAACGGAATCAACGCCCAGTATTACCATGGCGAGGATGTCAACATCCATGATAGTGACCCGGACCAGTTGCGCGCCAATGCCGAGGCGCTCTTCAATTTTGCGAAGCGCCATTTCAACTTAATGCATTTCGCTGGGCAGGGGCATATGAGTTTCTTTCCAGCGAACTTCAGCACCGATGATCCTGCAGATATCGTAGAGTGGAAGAAGCTCGGTAAGAAGGTGGCTTACACCATCAGTGGATGCAAGGATTCCACCGCCCAGTCTTCGGTGCACCGCTGGGCCATCAGTTCGACCGGCAAGTCCTTGTGCGACAACTGCGTGTGGCAAGACAATCCCCTCGTGTGTTCCGACGCGGACAACCTGGCCTGGGGGAAGAGGCTGCATAAATATTGCGACGCAATTTTCAGCGAGATGCTTCCTTCGCTGGACTATCTATCATCGACTCATGCGAAAGTCGTTCGGTCACCGCATACGATGGCGAACGACGAGGACTTCTGGCGTCCTGACCTGGTCATACCCGATGCCTATCGCCTTGCACGGGAGGTCGGGGAGGTTCTTGTATATCACGCAGTTGGCAATTACGACTTCCGAAGTGCGGGCGGCAGGAACATCAAGGGAACGCCAGCGGTGGTTCAGGCCATCGATCGGCTCAAGTCCGAGGGAGTGCGCGTACGGCTTGTGTTTTTCACCAAGGTGCCGAATACGGAAGTTCGCTACTTTCAGGCGCAATGCGACATCGTGGTCGATCAGCTCTGGGCAGGCAGCTACGGCGCAACCGCGCGTGAGGCCATGTTGCTCGGGAAGCCGGTCGTGGGTTTCATCAACCCGTTCGAATTCGATCCCCGGGACAGTCTGGAGGTTCTCCAGACTGTCCCTATCGTCAATGCAGCTGTGGACACAATCTATGACGTTCTCAAAGACCTGGTGTTGAACGCCGACAAGCGGCGCGACATTGGTGAGAAGTCGCGTGCGTTTGCCGTGAAGTGGCATGGCGCGCGGGCCAGCGCTGCCGCTTACGAATCAGCCTACGACGACATGCTTGCAAGAAGTCGCAGCGTCGAGCAGCCTTGACACTCATAGCCTGACGGATATTTCTCCATGTGCGGCATAGCAGGGCATCTCAGACTGGACGGAGCAGCGCCAGACCAGCGCGAGCTTGAGCGCATGTCACTTGCCATTGAGCATCGCGGCCCTGATGGCGCCGGTTTGTGGGTGGACGGCCCACTGGGGCTCGTGCACCGGCGTCTGGCCATTATCGACCTGAGTCCGGCTGCGGCCCAGCCGCTACTTTGCCCGGACCGGCGGCACGCCATCGTCTACAACGGGGAGCTATACAACTATCGCGAGCTTCGTACTGAGCTGATGGGGCTGGGCGTCGTTTTTTTCACCCAGTCAGACACCGAGGTGGTGCTTCAGGCCTATGTGCGTTGGGGTCGTGCTTGTGTGCGCCGATTCAACGGGATGTTCGCGTTGGCGATCTGGGATACGGTCACGCAGGTGCTGTTCCTCGCGCGTGACCGCTACGGGGTAAAGCCTCTTTACGTGATGCAGCGCGGAAAGGACTTCCTTTTTGCTTCGGAGCCTGCCGCAATCGCGGCCCACGGCGCAGGACAATTGCGGCTTGCGGTCGACGGGCTGGTCGAGTACCTGACGTTCCAGAACTTCTTCTCTCAGAAGACCTTGTTCAAGGATGTCATGACGTTCCCGCCCGGTCATACCGGGCATATCACGTGCGGTCGAGCGCTTTCCCTGGAGCGGTATTGGGATTTTTCTTTCGCCGAATCGCCGCAGTCTTGTTCCAAGGACGAGACGCGAGTCGAGTTGCGTCGATTGCTGGAACAGGCAGTCAGCCGCCAATTGGTCGGCGACGTGGAAGTGGGAGCCTACCTTAGCGGAGGAATTGATTCGGGATGCATTACTGCGCTGGCCGCACGCGAATTGCCTTACCTGAAGAGCTTTACCTGTGGCTTCGATTTGCATTCGGCCAACGGAATAGAAATAGCGTTTGACGAACGTGAACGCGCGGAACACATGTCGTATCTGTATAAGACGGAGCATTACGAGATGGTTCTCAAGTCTGGCGATATGGAGCGGGTAATGCCAGCGTTGATGCGTCACATGGGTGAGCCGCGGGTAGGGCAATCCTATCCAAACTATTACATTGCCAGGCTCGCCAGCAAATTCGTGAAGGTTGTGTTGACAGGCACCGGCGGGGACGAACTGTTTGGTGGATATCCATGGCGCTATTTCGCGCCGGAACGACCTTTGACCTTTGACGAATATATCGATGGTTACTACGCCTATTGGCAACGCCTGGTCCCGCCGGAATCCATGGGCACACTGCTGGCCCCGGTCTGGGGTGAGGCGCAACATGTCGATACCCGCGAGATATTCAGGAATGTTTTCAGCGCGCGCCCCGCAAAGTTGGTGACGCGCGAGGACTATGTCAACAGTGCGCTGTATTTTGAAGCCAAGACCTTCCTGCATGGACTTCTTGTGATGGAGGACAAGTTGAGCATGGCGCATGGCTTGGAATCGCGAGTTCCATTCCTGGACAACGACCTGGTAGATTTCGCCGTGCAGCTGCCGGTCAAGATGAAGCTGGCTGCACGGCACGCGGTGCGTCTGGATGAAAACATGACCGGACTCAAGACTGAACAATACTTCCAACGTACGCACGACGGAAAGTTGATTCTCCGAGAAGCGGTGGAGGAGTGGATGCCCCGGATGATCACGCAGGCCGCCAAGCAAGGATTTTCCGCGCCGGATGCGAGCTGGTTTCGGGGCGAGAGTATCGAGTACGTCAAGCGCTGCCTGCTTCGTCCCGAGGCGAAGATCAACACCGTACTCAATCCGGCGGTGGTGTCGACACTCATCCACGAGCATCTGGGCGGCGGCAAGAACCACCGTTTGCTGATCTGGTCGCTGTTGTGCCTCGAGCACAGTGATTGTGAGTTCGTTTAGTCATGGCCAATCTTCTGGTTGCCGGCGCGACGGGCTTGATTGGTTCGGCCCTGATGCGGACGGCCCTGCAAGATGGGCACGACTTAACCGTGATATGCCGCGCTTCGACTGGCAGCGGCATGGCGCATGATCGTTTGCGAACCGTGACGACAGACCTGCTTGTGCCGGACCGGCTATGGCAAGTCTTGCCACGTACACGTTTTGATGCAGTCGTCTACCTGGCCCAGGGAGACGACCACAACAGCTTTCCTGCCAACGCACGGGCAGCGGTGGCGCTCAATGTGGCTGCACCACTGGCCCTTTGCCAGTGGGCGGCCGAAATTCAGTGTGGCAGGTTTGTTTACGCCTCTTCGGGTGGAGTTTGCGGCGCTCGATCTGATACCCAGTCTTGCGTTACCGAGGATTTCAAGCCACTCGCGACGGAACGACTCAGTTTCTATCTTGCGACGAAGGCGCGCTGCGAAGAGTTGTTGGGGGCGTTTTACCCGCATGTTGCCATTACGATCCTGCGGTATTTCTTTGTGTACGGGCCGCCGCAGCGTGCACATTTTCTTTTTCCGAGAATGGCAGCCAGGATCTGTGCATCGGAGCCGATCATGCTGGCGTCCGGCATCGGCCCGCGCTTCAATCCGATCTACTTTGAGGACGCCGCGCGGCTGACACTCAACGCGATGCTTTCTTCCCATGATGGAATTCTGAATATTGCCGGACCCAAACAGACTTGCCTGGCGGAGCTGGTGGAGGAAATCGCGAAATGCTTGCACATGCCATCAATGGCACGAACGAACGCCGAAGTCGCCCCCAACTTCATGGCCAGCACGGTGCTAGCCGACCGGATCGTCGGACCGGCGCGGATCCTTCCGACTCAAGGCATTCGTGAGACATTCGTGCGTCATGGAGCGACCCCGTGAAACTCTTTGATCGCGAAATCGAAATCAGCTCGAATATCGAGAGCCTCAGCCCCGACGTGACCCGCGAAAAAGGAAGTCTGAGCCGCTTCGCTCGCTTGC
>Ga0105048_10016152_pt1 | contig 11554 bp, 11 predicted proteins | sample MAT05_FD_78382 | JGI IMG/M metagenome (GOLD analysis project Ga0105048, IMG submission 78382) | Freshwater microbial communities from Lake Fryxell liftoff mats and glacier meltwater in Antarctica - MAT-05 | ecosystem: Environmental > Aquatic > Freshwater > Ice > Liftoff microbial mat | place...
CGTCTTCTGGGGCTTGGCGCTTCGCCGCTGTGCCTTGCCGCGGATGCCGACCGGGGCGATCTGGCGGACCCCACCGCACCGCGCCGCGCGGCCAAATGGCGCGCCATCGAGGCGGTACGCGAAAAATTCGGTGCGGGCAGCGTGGTGGCGGGCCGCGCGCTGCCGCCCAAGGTGAAGCCCTGACGCACACACTCCCTTAACCGTTATCGCGCATTTTGCGCCGGTGCCGCTCCCTGATCCCCTGGACTTCGATCCTGTTCGCTTCCCTGGTGTCGGGCTGGATGAGGTCTGGCCGCCAGAAGCCTTCGACTTCTCCGCGCCCTGGCTGCGCGATCCGGATCTGTGCTTCGAACGCGGCGTCTCTGGCGAGATCATCTTCGTGCGGCGCTTCGACGCACTCCGCCTGGTTCTGGACATCGAGACGGCGCATTCCGCCCTCGACATCGCGCCCAGCAGCCGGGATTTTCGCCTTCTGCGCCTGATGCCGTCGGCATTGCGGCTCGTGGAAAGCGTGACTCCGGGCGACCCCGTGCCGCCCGCCCTTCGTGGCTTGCCATCACCTCCGCCCGAGGAGCACCATCTCTATGCAGCAACCACCGCTCTGGTTGCCGCGCTGGAGCGCGGAGCGGGTTCCGCGGGCGGCGCCTTCCTTGACGCGCTGCGCCGCACGCCGCCGGGCTTGGAGATGTTCGAAGCCGCCGCAGCCAAATGCATTCGACAGGGCGGGTTTGCACTGGAGCGGATGGCCGGCCTGGCCCGTGGCCTGCACCGCCTGGCCCACGCCCATGCCGAGGTGCTCGCCGCCCACGCTGCCCAGCCCGACTACACCGGCATGGAGCGAATGGTCACCGCCACCACCCGCGTGCTCGTGCGCGATGCCGGCTGGTCAGGTGATCTTCTGGCGCATGGGCTGCGCCAGATCGAGCCACTCGTCGCCACTCCGCGCGAAACTGCGGAGATGCTGCGCGTCGCGGCCACTGCCATGCTGGAGGAGGACGGCACATTGGGCGCGGCCGCGCGGCTCGCCGCCCAACAGGCCCATTTGCGCGATCGGTTGATCGAACTGGGCATTTTCTGGCGCCGTCTTGCCGCGGCATGGGCGGGTGTCCATCCTCAACTCACTGACCGGCGCGAGGTGGACGCGCTTTCTCGCAACATCCTGCGGCGCCTCTCGCTGAAGCCGCTTTATCTGCCCGTTTGAAGGCGCTCGGCTGTCCAAGAGCTACTCCCGCCAGGGTCGCCTTTCCCATAACGTGCGCAGCACAGCGAAATCCGCAGCCATCATCTGGCGATAGGCACGCCCCACCAACGGCCGCACGGGGAACCCCTGTGCGGCGGCATCGCGCAGGAACTCCGCATCGGCCAGCATGGTGGTGAAGGCCAGTTCGTATTGCACCGTGATCTCCTGGTGCAAGCCGGGCGGCGCCACGACCCCGAGCGAAGTGCCTCCCAGCACGTCGAACCCGGCCTCGCGGAATGTGGGAATGGGGCCGAGCGGTGCCCAGCGATTTGGCCCACCTTGGGCCAGGCCACGGATGCGGCCATCGCGCAACAGGTTCAGCGCGTCACTGCCATTGAAGGCGCCGATTGGAATCGTGCCGGCCAAAAGAGCGCGTTGGACAGGCGAGGTGCCGCCATAGGGCACATGCAGGAGCGTGATGCCGGCCGCCACCTCGAAGGCGCGAAGGAGCATGTGGTCATCGCTGCCCACGCCGGCCGTGCCCACGCCGATCTCCCCGGGCCGGCCGCGCGCGGCCATGCGGAGATCCTCCAGCGTGCGCCAGGGGCTGCGGGCGGTGACCCAGAAGGCGCCGGGGTCATCCACCACATTGGCGAGCAGCGTGAACTCATCGGGCCGGTAGCGCGGGCGGCGCTCGATCGCGATGGCGTGCATGGCGGAGTTGGTGGCCACGCCGATCATGTAGCCATCGGGGGCAGCGTTGAAGAGCATCTCGAAGCCGATCTGCCCGCCGGCGCCTGGCCGGTTCGTCACCAGGGTACGCGCCCCCGGCAGATGCTGCGGCAGGTGCTGCGAAATGAGGCGCCCCATCTGGTCCACGCCTCCGCCAGCAGGGAAGGGGATGATCACCTCGATGGGCCGCGCCGTTGGCCAGGCGCCTTGCGCGACCGCTGGCGCAGCCAAGCCGGCCGCAAGCAGGAGTGACCTGCGCTGCATGCGATCTCCATTCCCGGTTCTGCCGCGAAGGGTGGATGCCTGGACGGTTTTCGTCCAGCTTGCATTTCATCGCGGGAGAAGACGCATGCACGGATCGCTGCTGGAAGAATTCGGTGTGGAGGGGGAATGGAATATCGCCGTCCGCCATCGCATCCGCTGGGCGGAATGCGACCTCTACGGCCATGTGAATCACGCGGCCTACCTCATCATGTTCGAGGATTTGCGCGTGGAGCATTGGCGCTCGCTCGGCCAGGTGCTCCGGGCGGATCAGCCCGGCCCGGTCGTGGCCAAGCTGGAGGTGCGCTACCTGCGCGCCCTTGGCTTTGAAGATGAGGTGCTGCTGACGCTGCGCGTGCCCAGCCTGCGCAACACGAGCTTCGTGCATGATTACGCGATGTGGAAGAACGGCCTCTGCTTCGAGTGCAAGGCGCTGCTGGTCTGCGTGCAGAATGGTGCCAGCACGCCCATCCCTGCCGAGGCGCGGCGGCTGATGATCGAGCGGGATGGGGCGAAGGCTGGCTAGCGCTTAAACGGCCTTCGCCGATTTAACCGACCACTTGGTTACTCCACGCGGATGCCGACGGCGCGGATGATGGGCTCCCACTTGGCGATTTCGGCGTTGAGGAATTGAGCAGTACTCTCCGGGGTGCTGTTGGGCACCACCTGCATGGTGAGCTCGGTAAGCCGGTTGCGCACGGCATCAAGCCCCACGGCGCGGTTCACCGCTGTATTGATGGCCCGCACAATGGGCGCGGGCGTGCCCGAGGGGACCAGAACCATGTGCCAGGTATAGGCTTCGTACCCAGCCACACCCTGTTCGATGAAGGTCGGAATTTGCGGAACCAGCGCGCTTCGCTCGCGCGTGGAGATGGCGAGTGGGCGCAGCTCTCCACGCTGAATATACGGGATGGTGGCTGCCGCCACGTCCAGCATCATCGGGATGCGCCCTGCCAGCACATCGGGCATGGCGGCAGAGGAGCCACGGAAGGCGATATGGTTCATGCGCAAGCCACCCGCCGCGTGGAGGAACAGCTCGGACGCCAGATGCACCGCGCCGCCATTGCCGCTGCTGGCATAGTCGTAGCGGCCGGGATTGGCGCGGATCAGCGCGATGAATTCGGGCAGGGTGCGGGCGGGGAAGTTGTTATGCACCATCATGATCATTGGGATTTGGCCGACGAGCGCGACGGGTGTGAAATCCGCCACCGGGTCGAAAGGCACGCGGTCAAACAATGCGCGCACCACGGCGTGGCCCACGGTGGTGTACAGGACGGTCAGGCCATCCTTCGGCGCCTTGGCGACCACATCCGTGCCGATGATGATGCCTGAGCCCGTGCGGTTCTCCACCACAATGCGGTTGGGCAGGGCCTTGGACATTTCCTCGGCGATGAGCCGGGCAGGGATGTCGGTCGGGCCGCCTGCCGCGAAGGGCACGACGAGGCGGACGGGCTGGCTTGGCCAGTCTGCGGTCTGCGCGGTGGCAGTGAGGGGCGCGAGAACGCCCAAAGCGAGGGCTTGGCGGCGAAGCATCGAACGTGGACTCCCGGAGTGTTGCACGGGAGATTGACCGCATCAGGCCCCCGCTTCAATCCTCTTTCCAGTTTCGCCGTCAAAGACATGCAGCCATTCCAGGGGGAGGATCACGCCCATCTGGCCATCAGCGTAAGTGGCCCCCTGCAAACGCGCGGTCAGCGGGGTGCCATCGGGCAGCTTCCCATGAAGCACGCTCTCGCCGCCGAGTGGCTCCACCAGATCAACCAGCAGTTCCAGGCCGCCCTGACCGATGCGAAGATGCTCCGGCCGGATGCCGAGGGTGAGCTTGCGCCCCGCCTCACCCGCGCGGGGCCCATCGGCAAAGGGCAGGATGAGGCCGTTGGTGTCGAGTTGTGCCGCCCCACCGCCCTGGATGAGCGTGGCGGGCAGGAAATTCATGGACGGGCTGCCGATGAACCCAGCCACATAGGTATCCGCGGGCTTTTCCCAGATTTCCATGGGCGTTGCGATCTGAGCGGCATGGCCCGCATGCATCACCACCAGGCGATCCCCCAGCGTCATCGCTTCCACCTGGTCATGCGTGACAAACAGCGAGGTGACGCCCAGGCGCTTCTGGAGCTGGCGGATTTCGGCGCGCATCTGCACGCGCAGCTTGGCATCGAGGTTGGAGAGCGGCTCATCGAACAGGAACAGCTTGGGCTCGCGCACGATGGCCCGGCCCATCGCCACGCGCTGGCGCTGGCCGCCGGAAAGCTGACGTGGCTTGCGCTCCAGCAGTGCGCCGATGCCCAACAGCTTGGCTGCTTCATCCACGCGCTTGATGATCTTGTCACGTGGCATGCCGCGGATTTTCAGCCCATAGGCCATGTTCTGGAACACGCTCATATGCGGGTAGAGCGCGTAATTCTGGAACACCATGGCGACGTCGCGGTCAGCGGGTTCCAGCGGTGTCACGTTCTGCCCGTTGATGATGACATCACCTGAACTGGCGGTCTCAAGCCCAGCCACGATGCGCAGCAGGGTGGACTTGCCGCAGCCTGAGGCTCCCACGATGACGATCATCTCGCCATCTCGAACGTCCAGATCCACGCCGTGCAGCACGTGGGTGGGGCCGAAGGACTTCTTGATGTGACGAAGGTTCAGCGTGGCCATTACTTCTCAGTCTCCGTCAGGCCCTTCACGAACCATCTTTGCATCAGGAACACCACAGCCACGGGCGGCAACAGCGCCAGAACGGCGGTCGCCATGATGACGTTCCACTCATTCTGCGCATCGCCGCTGCCGATCATCTTGGTGAGCCCCACCACCACCGTCTCCATGCTGCGGTCATTCACGATGAGCAGCGGCCAGAGATACTGGTTCCAGCCAAAGATGAAGAGGATCACGAACAACGCCGCCACATTGGTGCGGCTGAGCGGCAGGACCACATCCACAAAAAAGCGGATGGGGCCGGCGCCATCAATTTTCGCAGCCTCCACATATTCATCGGGGATGGTGAGAAAGAACTGCCGGAACAGCAGCGTGGCCGTCGCACTGGCGATGAGCGGGACGATCAGCCCCTGGTAGGTGTTGGTCATGTTGAGGTCCACCATCACCTGGATGGTGGGGATGATGCGCACTTCGACAGGCAGCATCAGCGTGATGAAGATCAGCCAGAAGAACAGCATGCGGAACGGAAAGCGGAAGAACACCACCGCATAGGCCGAAGTCAGCGAGATGACGATTTTTCCGATGGCCACGCACATCGCCATGATGATGCTGTTCATCAGCATCACGCCCGCCGGCACGCCCATGAAGCGGCCTCCGCCCACGCCCCAGGCCTGCGCGTAATTCGCCACGGCCTCGCCACCGGGCACCAGCGGAACATCGCCACGGCCGATGGTGTTCACGTCATGGGTGGAACCGATGACGGTGAGGTAGATCGGGAAGGCGAAGATCAGCACGCCGATGATCAGGCACAGATGCGTGACGAAGGCCTCGCGCCGCTGGCGGCGGCGGGTGCGATCCGCGAGGGCATTCACATCGAGAGTCGCGCCCATCAGTAATGCACCTTCCGCTCGACATAGCGGAACTGGACCACCGTGAGGCAGACGACCAGGATCATCAGGATCACGCTTTGCGCAGCACTCGATCCAAAATTCAGGTTCATCACGCCATCGGTGTAAACGCGGTAGATCAGCGTCTCCGTCGCCTTGCCCGGCCCGCCTTGTGTCAGGCTGTGGATGATGCCGAAGGTGTCGAAGAAGGCGTAGACGAGGTTCACCACCAGCAGGAAGAAGGCGGTGGGCGAGAGCAGTGGAAACACCACCGTCCAGAAGCGCCGCATGGGGCGCGCGCCATCAATGGAGGCGGCTTCCAGCACGGCTTTGGGAATGCTCTGCAGGCCGGCGAGGAAGAAGATGAAGTTGTAGCTCACCTGCTTCCAGGCGGCGGCGAGGATGATGAGCAGCATCGCCTGGTTGCCATTCAGCTTGTAGTCCCAGGGGATGCCCATGCCGTTCAGCATGCGGCCGAAAAGCCCGATACTCGGGTGGAACATGAACAGCCAGAGCACGGCGGCAATCGCGGGTGCTACGGCATAAGGCCAGATCAGCAGCGTTTTATAGGTGTTCGCGCCGCGAATATGCTTATCCGCCTGCACCGCCAGAAACAGGGCGAAGCCCAGCGCGAGCACTGCAACCGAGCTGGAAAACAGCAACGTGCGCAAAGCGGATTGCAGCCAGGTCGGGTCGCTCAGAACATCGGCGAAATTCTCGAAGCCGACGAAGGTGCTGGAGAGGCCAAAGGCGTCCTCGCGCAGGAAGGACTGGTAAACCGCCTGGCCGGCTGGCCAGAAGAAGAAAAGGCCTGTGATGATGAGTTGGGGGAGCAATAGGAAGTAGGGCAGGGCGATACCCCGGAAATAGACCTTCTTTTCCATCACGCTCCGCTTTCGTGAGAGGGCGATGCCCTCTCACACTCTCCTGGCAGGGAACTTGTTCCCTGCACCCGTTCAATCAGGCGCGGTTCGTACGCTCGAAATTGCGCAACACCACATTGCCGCGCGTCACGCTGTTGTTCAACGCCACTTCTGCCGTCTGCTGGCCTTGCAGCGCGCGCTCCATCTCTTCCTGCATGATGGTGCGGATTTCGACGAAACCGCCCAGGCGAATGCCGCGGCTGTTGCCCGTCATCTGCCCGCCGCCACGCAGCAGCTGCTGGATGGGAATGTCGGCACCCGGGTTCTGCGTGTAGAAGCCGCTCGCCTGCACCTGCTGGAAGGCCGTCTGCGTCACCGGCAGGAAGCCCGTCTCCGTATGCCAGGCGGCCGCGATGCGCGCCTGCGCGATGAAGGCGAAGAACTCCGCGATGCCACGATTTTCGTCGGCCGAGCGCGTTGCGTTCGGACCGCGATTCATCGCCCAGAAGGAGGCTCCGCCGATGATCGAGTTGATCGGCGCACCGCCCACGTCGTTGTAGTAGGGCAGCATCGCCGCACCGAGATTGGCCAAGCCGCCCGGCAGCTCGCGCACAAAGCGCGCCCGTGCGCCGGAGGAGGCAAAGATCATCCCCGCGGAGCCATTGGCGAAAAGCGCATCGCCCGCGCCATCGCGCCCGCCCCAGCGGAAGGTGTTCTCGCGACCCATTTCCATGAGCGTGTTGAGGTGGCGCACCATCAGCGGGTTGTTGACTTGAAGCTCGGTGTTCAACCCGCCAAAGCCATTGTCCAGCGTCGCCAGCGGCGTGTTGTGGATGGCACTGAACTGCTCCACCTGCGTCCAGGTCGGCCAGGCGGTGGTCATGGGGATTTCCACGCCGGCGGCGCGCAGGCGGGTGGCGGCGGCGCGCATCTCGGCCCAAGTCTTGGGCGCCTGATCGGGGTTGAGGCCGGCGCGACGGAAGGCGTCCTTGTTGTAGAACATGATCGCCGTCGAGGAATTGAACGGCATGGACATCATGCGTCCATCGGCGAGGCTGTAATAGCCGCGCACCGCGGGCAAGTAGTCGTTGAAGTTGATGGCGACACCGGTTTCGGCCAGCAACTCATGCACGGGCTTGATGGCGCGGCCAGCGGCCATCATCGTGCCTGTGCCCACTTCGAACATTTGCACAATGTGCGGGGCAGTGGCCGAGCGGAAGCCGGCAATGGCGGCTACCATGGTCTCGGGATAGGAGCCGCGGAAGCTGCTCACGATGCGAAAGCGCGTCTGGCTCTCGTTGAACTGGTTGGCGATACCCTCAAGGATGCCGCCCAGTGGCTGGGCCAGACCATGCCAGAAGGAGATCTCGATGGGGCCAGACTGGGCCAAAGCGGGGGCGGCGATGGGGGCGGCGGCGGCGGCAATGGCCACCTGTCCGAAGGAACGACGCAGCATGAGGGGCTCTCCCAGTGGATTTCGGTGGGTGCCTGCTAGTCCCCCACCATTGCCCCCATGTGACACTAATATGGCATTTCCGTGAAGCGGGTTAAGTGGCGGTAAGTTTTTCATAGAGTTCGGGGTCGGTGGCGCCCTCCGTACCAAAAATCAGCACCCGGCTTTCCGGCCCGAGGCCGATAAAGGCCGCCGCCATCTCCTGGCTCAAGGCGCATTCCAGCGCGATCAGCCCCGCCACGCCGGATTCGCCGGCCTCGATACCCTGGTCCTTCAAGCTTCGCATCGAAGGGGCCACGGCCGCATCGGGCACGGTGATGGCGGCGAAGGCGCTTCGCTCAAGCTCCTGCCAAGCCAGCAGCGAGGGTTCGCCGCAGGCAAGTCCCGCCATGATGGTGTCCAGCGCGCCGGTCACGGTGCGCAGCTCGCCAGCTTCCAGGCTGTTGGTCAGGCAGGCGGCTTCCTCAGGCTCGGCGATGATCAGGCGCGGGCCGGCGCCGAGCGAGTTGCGCAACTGCACCGCGACGGCGGCCGCCACGCCGCCCACCCCTGCAGGGACAAAGACATGGGTGGGGGGTATGGGCATTTGCGCTATGGCTTCCTCGGCCATCAGTCGGTAGCCCTGCATCACGTCGCGCGGGGGCTCGGTATAGCCAGGGTATGAGGTATCGCTGATCACGAACCAGCCATTCGCATCGGCCGCATGCTGGGCGGCGCGCACGCTGTCATCGTAATTGCCCGGCACCACATGGATTTCGGCGCCATATCGGGAGATCGCATCGCGGCGGCCCTGGCTCACATTCTCATGCACAAAGATCACGCAAGCGCAGCCGAACCGCTGCGCCCCCCAGGCAACAGAGCGGCCGTGATTGCCATCCGTGGCGCAGGTGACGGTGATCTGCTCGGTGGCATGGGCGTATTGCCCGGATTGCAGATCCACGCCCTTGGCGTTGTTGGCCGTCCCGCGCCGGGCCAACTCCGCGCCCAGCAACTTGCAGACGGCATAGGCCCCTCCCAGCGCCTTGAAGCTGCCCAGCCCAAAGCGTGAGCTCTCATCCTTGAAATGAACCGAAGCAACGCCGGGGATGTTCAGCGCATGCATGGGTGTGGGCGCATAGCCCGGCCATGCGGTAATCTCGGCTCGGGCGCGGCGATAGCCGGCCTCCGGGAGCACGATGATGCCGGGGGTGCCGTAATTGCGATTCAGGACGAGGCGGAAAGGATGCATGGAGGAGAGCTTGGCGGGGCTCGCGCTCGGGGGCAATCTGCCAAGCATGCACATCACCATTCTTGGCGGCGGGGGTTTCCTCGGCCGCAGATTCGCCGAGCGGCTTGCCGCCCAAAGCCACCTCGACGGCCGCCCAGTCACCAGCCTGGTCCTTTTCGACCTGGCCGAGCCAAGGCCATTGGCCGCGCCCTTCCCGCTGACCTGCCTCGCCGGCGATGTCGCTTCGGTCGCGGATGTCAGCCGCGCCATTCCGCCCGGCACCGGCCTGGTCGTGCATCTGGCCGCCGTGGTGAGTGCCGCGGCCGAGGCGGATTTCGATCTCGGCATGCGGGTCAATCTTCATGGCACGCTGGTCGTGATTGAGGCCTGCCGGAAGCTCGCTGCCCCGCCGCGTGTCCTGTTTACCTCCAGCGTGGCGAGCTTCGGCGGCGGGCAATCCGCCTTCCTGCCTGATGATGCGCGGCAAATCCCCACCAACTCCTATGGTGCGCAGAAGGCGGCCGCAGAATTGCTTTTGCAGGATGCCAGCCGCAAGGGGTTCCTGGACGCCGTTTCCATCCGCCTGCCGACCGTAATCGTGCGGCCGGGCCGGCCCAACAAGGCGGCCTCCTCTTTCTTCTCGGCCATTCTGCGTGAGCCGCTTCTGGGACTTGAAACACCCCTGCCGGTGGACGAGGCCTTCCGCGTCTGGGTCGCTTCACCGCGCCGGGCGGTGGATTGGCTCTTCCATGCGGCAGTGATGGACACCGCCCCGCTGGGCGTGGATCGCGGCATCAACCCGCCTGGCCTCGCCATCAGCGTGGGCGAGATGCTGGCAGCGCTGACTCCCGCTGAGCGCGCCTTGGTGAAGGCCTCGCCGGATGCTGCCGTTGCCGCCATCGTGGGCGGCTGGCCTGCCGAATTCCGGGCAACACGCGCCCGCAGCCTCGGCTTTATGCCACAGGAGGGCGTTGGCGAAATCCTCGCCGCCTTCCGCGCCGATGACCTGGAAGCCACCCGCGCGGAGCGAAGGGCTTGATCGAGCGCTTCGTGCTGGGCGATGGGCCCAAGCGCGTCGCCCCCTTCAGCCATGCCGTGCGCGCGGGAGGTTTTCTGTTCGTCACCGGGCAGATGCCGACCGACCCTGCCGACAATACGCGCTGCGTGGAGGGTGGCATCGAGGAGCAGACCCACCAGGTCATCACCAATCTCAAATCCGTTCTTGCCGGTTGCGGCGCGGATTGGGAACACACCGTGATGGCGCGCATCTACCTCACGCATTTTGACCGCGACTACGCCGCCATGAACGCCATCTGGGAAGTGAGTTTCCCCGAGGGCTACCTGCCTGCGCGCACCACTATTGGGGTGACGGGGCTTGCCCTTGGCGCGCTTGTCGAAATTGATCTGGTGGTGGCAGGTTAGCAGCACATTGCATCGGAGAGTTTCTCGATGTTTTGTGTTGGTAGCGAGGGCGAGGCGGCAGGGTGCACGCGAGTCGGCGATTGATCCTTTTCCGCCTGTTGCTGAAGCCGCTGTCGAGGTTGCGCTTGGCCCGGATCCGCGGTGCCTCCTGCCCGATAGGTCTGGAACCTCAGGTGCGTGGATCAGATGATCGGCGGGGCGATGGCCACCATGGTGCGCACCATTCTCAGGATGAACCTGGCCGTGCGTGCCCAGCGGCGCGGTGCGCCACAGCGACCGCGGCAGCCAGGATCCTGAGCTCGCATTTGACCACGAGTTGCCCGGGCCACGCCTGGTAAGCCAAAAGGGCTTGCCCCGCTGACAGGCTGCGGAAATTCGGCTGGTCAAATCGGCCCTGATCTGATTCGTTGTTTGCGCGGATTGGGAAGTGTTTTGTTGCGCGGTGCAGAGCGTCTGTCGGGTGCGATGTTCAGTTATTTGAGCCCGGAGGCGATGTTGCCGGCGGGCCATCCGCTGCGGCTGATTAGGCCGATCGTGAATGCGGCGCTGTAGCGTCTGTCGGGCGAATTCGACAAGCTTTACGCGGCGGGCGGTCGCGATTCGATTGCGCCCGAGAAGCTGTTGCGCGCTGCTGCTGCAGGCGTTCTACTCGGTCCGGTCCGAGCGCCGCCTGATGGAACAGATCAACTGCAACATGCTGTTCCGCTGGTTTTTTAGGATGTCGATGGACGCGGCTGTGTGGGACGTCACGGTGTTCACAAAGAACCGAGATCGCCTGGTGCGAGGCGACATTGCCCGGGCGTTCTTCCAGGCTGTGCTGGCAGCACCCGAGGTGCAGCCGTTGCTGTCGTCGGAGCATTTCTCGGTGGACGGCACGCTGCTTGATGCCTGGGCCTCGATGAA
>Ga0105048_10016153_pt1 | contig 11553 bp, 10 predicted proteins | sample MAT05_FD_78382 | JGI IMG/M metagenome (GOLD analysis project Ga0105048, IMG submission 78382) | Freshwater microbial communities from Lake Fryxell liftoff mats and glacier meltwater in Antarctica - MAT-05 | ecosystem: Environmental > Aquatic > Freshwater > Ice > Liftoff microbial mat | place...
CCTGCGAACAGAGCCAGCCCGGATCATAGCTCGTGCTTCCCGGGATTACGGCATTTACACGGTGGACGATACCTACTGGGACGTCTTTCATCTTCTGGTTGAGGAAGGCGCACAGGGCAGCGTTTATGACCAGTTTCGGAACGTGTATGGCTACGATCTCGAAGGCCCCGCTTTGAATTGTGCGGGTACGTCAGACGCCTGCAAGTGGTCCCAAGACATGTGGGCTATTCTCCAAAACTTGAACGTAGTCGACAACAACTCTGCCACCACCATCGGTGGCGGCCCGAATAGCGACACGGCCAACCGGCGCGCTCCGATGGCTCCGCCGTTCCTTCCCGCTGGTGCCCGGACCAGAGTCGGCCTTCAGGTGAAGCCCGGTCAGCGGGCGGTTCGCGCCGGCGGACGCGCGAGCTATCGGGCTGTGGTCACCAACCAGGGCGGTATCGCCGCCACCGGCGCACGGCTCTGCTTCTCCGGACCGCGTGGAGCGATCGCCCCGGCCAAGCGCTGCGTCCAGATTGGCAATGTGGCCGCCGGCGCCTCCCGCTCGGTCAACGTCAAGCTGCGCGTAAAGGGTAATGCCAGGCCCCGCGCCTACAGGCTCAAATTCCGCTTGAAGGCGAACAACGCCAACCCCCGCCGACTCTTCGCCTCCCTCCGCGTAAAGCCCCGCCACTGATCCCGGCATAAGGCGCCCGAGGGCCGCACCACCGCACCGCAACCGCAGCTCAGCGCAACGTCGCACCGCACTCGCATCTCAGTACCGTCGGGTCTGCCCTGGCTTTGGTTGACACCTGACTTGTGAGGATTCACCCTCACCGGAAGGATGGCCAACATGCCGAAGCCGTATCCGAAGGAGTTCCGTGACGATGTTGTTGCCGTGGCCCGCACGGGCCACACACCGATCAACCAGATCGCAGAGACTTCGGGATCTCCGAAGCCTGCCTTCACAACTGGTTTAGGTGGGTCAGCGAGGAGTAAATCTGCGATCAACCGGTCGTGTTTCATCTTGCCGAAATCTTGAAGGCGGGATCGTGATCGAAGCAGTGAGCAGGAAAACCCGCAAATGAGGTCAGGAGCCACATGAACCGGATTCCGGGCCAGTCGCACCGATTGAGGATCGCTGGTTCAGCCTCGTTCGGCTGACCGCTGCCAGCAACGCGGATCAGGATTTCGTATATCTCGAAGGATTGAGTCTCCTTCCAGTCCGGGGTGGTTCACCCCGTCTACCGCATGGAGCCAGGGCCAACTGCCCGGGGGTCTCGTCACTAAGGGGTATGGTCGGATCATGAGCAACTCACGAGAGCCGGCGTTGTGGCATCCGTTCGCGCAGATGGGCAAAGTGAAGGACCACAGTCTGCTGCTTACCCGTGGCGAGGATGTCTGGGTTTATGACGAAGAGGGCAAGAAATACCTCGACGGCACCGCCAGCCTCTGGTACACCAACGTCGGCCACGGTCGTGATTCGATTCGGCAGGCGGTATCGAACCAGATGGCCGAGCTGGAGTCGTACTCGATCTTCGGTGATTTCGCCAATCAGCCCGCCCTCGATCTGGCCGAGCTGGTCTCTGACCTTTCGCCGATTCCCGGCGCCAAGGTATTTCTGACCAGTGGAGGCGGCGACAGCATCGATACTGCCGCAAAGCTGGCCCGGCGCTACTGGCACGAAAAAGGCCAGACCGAGCGCCACCATCTGATCAGCCGTGAGCACGGTTACCACGGAACCCACGGTTTTGGCACCAGCCTGGCCGGAATCCCACCGAACCGGGAGTCCTACGGTGGCTTGATCGAAGATGTATCCGTGGTCGGTCACGGTGACGCCGAGTGGCTCGAGGCGGAGATCGAAAGACGCGGCCCGGAAAAGGTCGCGGCGTTCTTCATGGAGCCGGTGATCGGCGCCGGTGGGGTCTACCCGCCGCCGCCGGGGTATATCGAGGCTGTCGCCAGGGTTTGTGAAGACACCGGCGTGCTGCTGATCGTCGATTCGGTCATTTGCGCATTTGGTCGCCTCGGCACCTGGTTCGGAATCGAGCGCTGGCCCGGGATCCAACCAGACATGATCACCTTTGCCAAGGGCGTGACCAGCGGCTACCTGCCGCTCGGCGGGGTGGTCATATCGCCGGAGATCGCCGAACCTTTCTGGGGCAGCGCCGACTCCCCGCCTTTCCGCCACGGTGCAACCTATGCCGGACACCCGGCATGTTGCGCGGCAGCGATCGAAAATATCCGCATCCTCGACGAGGAAGGGCTGCTGCCTCGCGGCCAGGAACTCGAGGGGGAACTCTTCGACCAGCTCAACCGGTCGGCGGATCTTGAAGCCACTGGCGAAGTGCGCGGAGGCATGGGCCTGATGGCGGCGCTGGAGCTGTCCGACGAGGTACTGGCCGATGATCCGGGCGCCCCGGTCACTCTGGCGATGGCGATGCGCGAAAAGGGAGTGCTCGGCCGCCCGCTCGGCCGCGGCGTCGCTTTCTCGCCACCATTGACCGTTGATTCCCGGCATCTCGAAATGATCGGTGACGCGCTGCTTGCCTCGATCGAAGAGATCAACCCAGGCTGACACGATCGGGTCTCGGTCGAGCTGTAGAGCGGACCGAAACCTCGAGAACCTCGTCTCCGGGCAGGGGGATTGCATCCTCACCCGGCCTCGAGCCCCGGCGCAGGTGCCAAAGCCTGACGAACTTGAAATAAAGCGCGGTCATCAGCACCGCCGCGGTCGCCAGAGGACCAGGAACAAGGCCATCTGGGAACTGTTGTCGCCCAGCCAGATTGGTCCGGCGAGGACCAGAATGTCGGCGTCCAGCACGCGAGTCTGAATATCGGGCGGCACTCATCCTCTGAACCGTTTGAGCACGCTCACGGTCCAACCACTTCATCAACGATCGAGGAGTGCCCATGGGACTATTTTCAGGAAACAAAGACCGAGGCGTACCAGCATCCTCTGGAGGTGCTGAGGCTGAGGCAGGCGAACAGGCATACCGTGCCGTGTGGAACGGACAGGTCATCGCTGAAAGTGGCGAGACGATCGAGATTGAAGGCAACCAGTACTTCCCGCCCGGCTCGGTCAAGCGTGAGTTCCTGATCGACAACGATCAGACTTCCGTGTGCCACTGGAAGGGAACAGCGTCCTACTACGACATCGTGGTGGACGGTGAAGTTGCCAGCGGCGGCGCGTGGTACTACCCGGCGCCGAAGGATGCGGTGTCGGAACTGAAGGACTGGGTTGCCTTCTGGCGTGGTGTGAAAGTCGAAGCAGCCTGAACGGTGAGGCCCAGCCCTGCGTGGATGCCGTGACCGAAGATCAGAAATATGACCTGGTTGTCATCGGCGGTGGAACCGGTGGCCTGATCAGTTCGTTGATCGCTGCCGGCGCCGGCGCCCGTGTCGCCCTCATCGAACGGGAACGCACCGGCGGCGACTGCCTCTGGACTGGCTGTGTGCCGAGCAAAGCCCTGCTGGCGGCAGCCGGCTCCGCCCAGGCGATGCGCGACGCAGGACGGTTCGGCATCGAACCGGTTGAGCCAGAGATTGACTTCTTCCAGGTGATGTCGGCCATCCGATCCTCCCAGGCTGAAATTGAGCCTCACGACTCACCGGATCGGCTTCGACGAGAAGGCGTAGACGTTATCGAAGGTGACGCACAATTCGTCGGCCCCGGCATCGTGTCAGTCGACGGGCAGGACCTCAGGTTCCGGTCGGCGATCATCGCCACCGGCTCAGCCCCCGCCTTGCCACCAATTTCCGGTCTCGAAGAAATGAATCCATTGACTACCGATTCGGTCTGGGAACTCGAACGGTTGCCCGAGCGTCTTGCCGTGATCGGTGGTGGTCCGATCGGGTGTGAACTGGGGCAGGCTTTCTCCCGCCTCGGTTCAGAGGTGACGATCATCGAGACGTTGGACCGGCTTCTTTCGCGGGAGGAACCCGAGTCGAGCCGGCTCCTCACAGCTGCCCTTAAAGCCGAAGGTGTCGAAGTTCGCACAGGAGCCACCGTTTCCGGAATCGATTCGATTCCCGAAGGAACCCGGATCCGGTTCGCGGGAAGCGGCAACGGCACGGAATGGGTCGGCAGCCATCTGCTCGTCGCGGCTGGTCGTGAACCAAGAACGCGGGACCTTGGACTCGAGACGGTCGCGGTAAAAGTGAACGACAGCGGCTCGATCGCAGTCGACGCGCGTTTGCGAACCACCGCCAGGGGCATCTACGCCGTGGGTGATGTCACCGGAGTCATGCCTTTCACCCACGTTGCTGCCCGACAGGCGAGAGCAGCGGCCCCGAATGCTCTCTTTGGACTTCGATCCAAGGTCGATTATTCCTCGGTTCCGTGGGCCATCTTCACCGACCCGGAGATCGCCAGGGTTGGTATCAGCGAGGCGGAGGCGCGGGCAGGATGGGGAGAGCGGGCCCGGGTGGTCCAGTTCGACTATGCCGGTCTCGACCGGGCGATCGTTGACGGCAGGCCGCAGGGTTTCGCGAAACTGGTCGCCGACAACCGCGGGAAGCTGGTCGGCGCCACGATCGCCGCCCACGGCGCCGGTGATGCGATCGCGGAAATGGCTGCGTGGATCAACCAGGGTGCCAGCGTCAGCGACGTCTCGAAGCAGGTCCATGCTTATCCGACCATGGCCGAAGGAGCATCCAGAGCAGCCAACGCTTACGTGACGGATCGGTTCATGACACCGCGGAACCGTGCTCTGATCAAGCCGATCCTTGGCCTCAGGCGATTGATACACGGACTTCGACCGGCCGCCTGAATCGTTCACCAGGGGTCCGGGTCTGACAGTTCATGAAACCGAATATGTACAGGGCAGCCGCCCTCGCCGCCGTCCTTGTTGCCGTGGTTGCTCTTGTTGCCTGCGGTTCAGATGGGTCGGAGGATTCGAAGCCGGTGGCGGCCAGCCCGGCCCCGGGTTTCGGGGAGATCCAGCAAGGGGCGCGTGGGCAGACCGTGCGCTGGTGGATGTACGGGGGAGACCCCAGGTTCAACGCGTTCGTCGACGAAGTGGTGAAGCCAGCCGCGTCGGATGAGGGCGTTCGGCTGGTCCGGGTGCCGATCACCGACACCGCAGATGCGGTCAACCGGGTCGTCGCCGAGGAGCGGGCCGGCAAGGCAAACGGCGGCGGGGTCGACCTGATCTGGATCAACGGTGAGAATTTCGCCGGAGGCAAAGAAGTCGGCCTGTGGCGGGAGGGCTGGGCGGACGCCCTGCCCAACATGCGGTTCACCGATCCCGAATCGTCGCTTCTGACCCGGGACTTCGGGGTTGAGGTCGATGGCCAGGAGGCACCCTGGTCCAGGGCTGCATTTGTGTACGGATACGACAGCAGCAAAGTGGCTGACCCCCCGGTGTCCTTCCCCGATCTGCTCGAATATGCGAAGGACAACCCCGGCCGGTTCGCCTACCCGGCCCCGCCGGACTTCACTGGGTCAGCTTTCGTCAGGCAGGTGGTTCAACGGCTAGGCTCGGTTGAAGCGGCCATGGACTACCTCGATGAGCTGAAACCGTTCACCTACGCTGAAGGCAAGGTCCAACCCAAGTCCGAGCAGGAGCTGAGTCAGCTTTTCGCAAACGGACAGGTTGATTTCACGATGAGCTACAACTCGAACTTCATCGACAACGGCATCATCCAGGGACAGTTCCCCGGCTCGAGCCGACCGTTCCTGATCGGGGACGGGGCCCTTCAGAATGCGTCGTTCGTGACGATCCCGGCGAATGCCTCCAGCCCCGAAGGTGCTCAGGTGGTGGCCAATTTGCTGCTCGACCCGGCTATCCAGGCGAAAATGCAGGATCCCGAAACCCTGGGGATGCTCTCCGTGCTGGATCCCGGGCGGCTGACCGAAGCCGAAGCCGCAGAGCTAAAGCCGGCAAGCAGCCCGTACATGCTCAACTCGCTCGGGGAGCCATTGAATGAGCTGCCCGCCAGCGAGGTGACAGAGATCGACGACGCCTGGATGAAGCAGGTGCAGCAATAGAAGGGCTGACCTGCGAGGGCGTCACAGTTTCGCCGGGATCCAGGGACGTACTCCACGAGCTCAGCTTCGAGGCACCGGCCGGCTCGAGGACCGTGGTCGTCGGACCTTCCGGCGCCGGAAAGACGACCCTCCTGAGGGCGATATCGGGCCTCGAGACTCTGGACTCAGGAAGGATCGATCTGGGTGGCAGGAGGATCGACCGGCTGCCTGCCCACAAACGTCGTTGTGCGGTCGTCTTTCAGGAGCCCCGCCTGCTCAACCATCTGGACCTGCTCGACAACGTCGGCATAAGCCTTCTCGCCCGGGGAGTCCCACGCAAGGACCGTCGCTCGCGGGCCGCAGAACTGATCGACCAGGTCGGACTGGGGGAGTTGGCGGGAAGAGGCGTCAAAGGGCTTTCCGGTGGGGAGCAGCAGCGAGTCGCTCTCGCCAGGGCGCTCTGCGCGGAACCAGACCTCCTCCTGCTCGACGAACCACTTTCGGCGGTTGATCCGAACCGTCGGGCATCCCTGATGGAACTCATCCTCGAGTTGCAGTCGGATCGGCAGGTCACCACAGTGTCAGTCACCCACGATCGCGCGGAAGCTGCCGAGATGGGGCAGCACATCGCCTTGCTCATCGACGGAAAGGTTCTGCAGAGTGCAGAGCCCGCGGTGCTTTTCGAACGACCGGAGACCGAACGCGCTGCCCGGTTCTTCGGGATGAACGTGATCAGTGGAAAGGTCGGCGGCGGACATCTCCGGCTGGAAGGGTGCGAGTTTCCGGTCTCCGGTCCGGACGGTGAGGCAGTTTTCTCGATTCGTCCTGAGTCGGTTCTCCTTCGGTCCGGCGCCGGCCCCGAAATGACCGTCGTTGAGTCCGTCTATCTGGGGTCGCACGTTCGTCTGCGGCTGAGGGCCGGCCAGACCGAGATCGAATCGCATGTCCGTCCGGGCGAAGCGCCAGCCAGTGGCGAGAAAGTCCGCGTGTGCCTGCCCGAATCCGGGCTCTGGCGAATTCCCGAACCGTGAGGTATTCACCCTGGCGCAACGCGGCAATGCTGGCACCGGCAGTCGGCACGACATTGCTGCTTTTCGGCGGAGCCCTGGCTGGCGCCGTCGAACAGAGCTTCACACCGCCGCTCGGGGGCGGTCTCGAAACCTGGACGCTCGAAAGCTGGCGGCAAGTACTCGGCGATCCGGTCTTCGTGGATGCTTTCTGGTTCAGCCTGCGGACGACCCTGGTTGCGACACTCGTATCCGCCGGCCTTGCTCTGCTGATTGCAACCCTGATGCGTACACGTTCGGCAGCGATGCGAACTGCCGTTGCTTTTCCCGTTCCCGTGCCACACCTGATCGTCGCCGTAGTCGCGGTGCTCTGGCTGGCACCGGGCGGGCTCGCCGACCGAGTTCTCGGGACCCTGCCGCTTAACCTCGTCCGCGACCAGCTCGGGCTTGGGGTGGTTCTGGTCTATGTCTTCAAGGAAACGCCGTTCCTGGTGCTGCTGCTACTGGCGGTCATGGGGAGACGGCTTGAAGAGCAGGAAGAGATGGCGGCCGTTCACGGCATCGGCCGGTGGGGCAGGCTCCGGTGGGTCATCTGGCCGGCTGTCCGGGCTCCCTTGCTGATCGGATCGATGATCGTCGCGGCTTTCGTCTTCAGCGCCTTCGAAGTCCCCCTTGCCGTCGGGCCAAACTATCCGCCATCACTCGGAACCTACGCGCTCGAGGTGACCAAGTCCGATGCGATCGGTGGCGCCGGGCAGGCTGCGGCCGCCCTGCTTCTTGGTGCGGTCGCTTCGATCGCGTTTGCTTTGGCGATTCTCGGACTTTTCAAGGCGAGGAGGGAGCCTGATGAGAGGTAGAGACGGAACTCGTTCGACGCTGACCACCGTTGTCGCCCTGGTGTTCGCTCTGCCCTTCACAGTGCTCGTGCTGCAGGCGTTCGCCGACAGCTGGACAGCGCCGGCCCTGCTGCCCCAGGAGTTCGGGCTGCGAGGTTTCCGGGACGGCTTCGCCGGGGGAGGGGCCGGTGCGGCGCTGGTCAGGTCGCTCCAGGTCGCCCTGACAGTGACCGTACTTTCGCTGGTGATCGCCTGGCCGGCGGCCCGGGTGATCGGCGAGCGTCGGCTGCGGCATCCAGGGCCGGTGATCCTCCTGCTGGCTGTTCCGGTGCTTGTATCTCCTTTCGCGATCGGAACGGGACTCACCGGCTGGTTCGTCCGGCTCGGTCTCACAGACTCCATCGAAGGGCTGGTTCTGGGGCACCTCGTATTTTCCCTTCCGTATGCGGTGCTGGTGCTGTCGACCGGGTTCGGGCCGGGCCTCCGGCATTCGGAAGAGATGGCCGCCAGCATGGGACTGGGACCGTTTCGCCGGCTCTTGATGGTCACCTTCCCCGAGATTCGCCCCACCCTTGCCGTGGCGGCATTGCTCTCGTTCCTCGTCTCTTGGAGCCAGTACGGAAGTTCACTGGCGATCTCCGGGGGCAGCCCGACCCTGCCGGTGGTGTTGCTTCCGTTCGTCGGCGGCGATCCGGAAGTGGCCGCTGCCCTGTCCCTCGTATTTCTCGCCCCGGCAATGGTCGCGCTGGCAATGGCGAACCGGGCCGGACACTTCCGGTGAGCAGATGAACCGTTCGGTTACAGGCCGGGTCTATTGGTCAATGGACTTCGGACAAATCGGCATCCGTTTGCGTTCGCTGGCGTGGGCAACACGGCCCGAACCACCGGAACTGAAGCGCGCCCTCGACCGCCGCTGGGGCGAGATCCCCGACGCCATTCGCACCCCCAACCAGTTCCTTGGCAGGAGGGCCACCGGCTGCGAAGGAACCCACGGAGTCTTCCCGCGATGCAACCTGGCCTGCACCCCCTGCTATCACTCGAAGGATTCGAACCGGGTGCGGACCGACGGGCGGCACACCACGGATGAAGTTGATGGCCAGATGCAACTGGCCAGGGAAGTCAGGGGACCAGGCCAGGCAGCCCAGCTGATCGGTGGCGAAGTCACATTGCTTGGACCGGATGCCCACGCGGAAGCTCTCGAAACGATGATCAAGTGGGGGCGCAAGCCGATGTCGATGACCCACGGTGACTTCGACTACGAGTACCTCGAGTCATTGGCCCTCGACCCGGCCACGGGAAAACCGAGGTTCCGGCATCTCAGCTTCGCCGGGCATTTCGACATGACCATGCACGGACGGCGGGGAATTCGGAAGGTTCGCGAAGAGTCGGAACTCAACCCCTACCGGGCGAGGTTCTGCGAGATGTTCGTGCGACTCGAACGTGAGCATGGTGTGACCAGCTTCCTCGCCCACAACATGACCGTGACGCCCGGCAACGTCGACCAGATCCCCGACGTGATCAGTGCCTGTCGCGAAATGGGTTTCCGGATGTTCAGCTTCCAGCCGGCAGCTTTCGTCGGCAGCAGTGCGCGGTGGAAGGAGGCCTACCGGGACACGAAGGACGACTACATCTGGGATCGGATCGAGAAAGGAACCGGCGGCCGTCTCCACCCGGGCGCGATTCAGTGGGGTGACCCGAGATGCAACCGGACCGCGTACGGCGGATTCACGGGCGAGTGTTACTGGACCCTTTTCGACCAGGATGACCAGCGCGACATGAAGATGCGGGACCTTTTTCTTGGGGCAGTCGGCGGAACGGATTTCACTGTGGGCCGTGGGTTGCTCGCGGCAAAACTCCTCAGGGGTGCGTTGCGGGAACCCCGGGTTCTGCTTTCCATGATGCCGTTCCTGCTCAGGCTGTCGGGCCGGATGGGCGGGTTGTTCCGCATGCTCAGGCATCGGCCCGTATCGGTCACTTTCGTGATGCACAGCTTCATGGACGCCGCCGTGGTGAAGCCGGCATGGGAAGCAATGGAGAAAGGTGAAGTGAGCGAAGAACCTGAGGTTCGAGCAGCCCAGGAGCGCCTCCAGGGGTGCATGTACGGCATGGCCCATCCCGAACAGGGCCGGATGGTGCCTGCCTGTGTCCAGCATTCGGTTTTCGATCCCCAAGAAAACTCCGCCCTGGCCCGTCTTCTTCCTTTGGAAGGGGGATCGTCCGATGCTTGATTCCTATGCCCGTCCGAGAATGCAGCCGGTCCTGGAGGTTTTCGCGGCCCCGGTCGACCGGGCCGGGGCCAGCCCGGGACTGGTCACCGCGACCGGACTCTTCGTCGGGGTGGGGGCCTGTGTCGCGGCCGGCTTTGGAGAGTGGGGCCTGGCGCTCGCCGGCTGGCTACTCAACCGGACCCTGGACGGACTCGACGGGGTGCTGGCCCGGCGCCAGGGCACGGTGTCCGACCTCGGCGGCATGCTGGACTTCCTCGCCGATTTCGTGGTCTACGGTGGTTTCATCTGTGCGGTCGCGATCGCCGTGCCGGACGCCCGGATCGCCTGCACCTTCCTTCTGGCGATCTACCTGCTGAACAACGTTGCGCTTCTGTCTTTCGCTTCCCTGATCGAAAAGCGTTCGCTGGACCTGGGCGATGAAAGATCCCTGCGGTTCACGGGAGGCCTGGCCGAAGGCACGGAAACCGTGGTTGCCTATGCAGCGATCTGTATCTGGCCCCACGAGGCGGCACTTATCGCCTGGATCTTCGCCGGGATGGTGGCGATCACGGTGATCCAGCGCCTGGTCGTCGCGGTGAGGGTCCTCAGGTGACCGGGGAGCTTCAGAGCCTGGTCGATTCTGCTGGCGTTTTCGCTCCGATGGCATACGTCGGCGCATATATCCTGTTGACCATCCTGCTGTTTCCCGGATCGATTGCCACGGTGGCTTCGGGTGCCCTCTTCGGGCCGGTGTGGGGCACGGTGCTCACGCTCATAGGGGCGACGATCGGCGCAACGGCTGCGTTCCTGATTGCCCGGCACCTTGGGCGCGAACGAGTGCGTTCCAGGCTGGGACCGCGCCTGACCAGGTTCGATGACAGCCTGATCCGGACCGGGTTCCTGTCGGTGCTGATCCTCAGGCTGCTGCCGGTCGCCCCGTTCAACGTCTCGAACTACGCGTTCGGCGTGACCGGGATAGATACGCGGTCCTATGTTCTGGCCACAGCTATCGGGATCTTGCCTGGCACGGTCGCGTTCGTTGCCCTCGGCAGCACTCTCAGTGACCCGACATCTCCCGGTTTCATCATCTCGTTGACCGCGGTGCTGGCCCTGACCGCTTTCGCTTACATCCTCAATCGTCGGGTCGAACGCGTGCCGGAAGGGCGTGACACCGGGGGGGCTGAACAGTGAAGTCGGGATTCTCGTTTTTGTCCGCCCTGAGCACCGTCTCGGGTTTCGATATCGCCCTCCCGTCGTATTCGGGTGAGCGGAGCGTCGGGGATCTGGCGGCTGTTAGCCTGCATCAGGTGAGGGAGCAGACAGATGACCCGCTCGTCCTCCGGGCGCAGGCGGGTGACCGGGCTGCATTTGACGAACTGGTCCGGCGCCATGCAGACCGGCTATACGGCCTCGTGGCCGGCATGATCGGTCCCGGTCATGAAGCCGAAGAGGTTGTTCAGGAGACGTTTCTCCGGGCCTGGAAGTCGATCGGCCGGTTCAAGGGAAAATCGCAGTTCTACACCTGGCTCTACCGGATCGGCACGAACGAA
>Ga0105048_10016154_pt1 | contig 11553 bp, 5 predicted proteins | sample MAT05_FD_78382 | JGI IMG/M metagenome (GOLD analysis project Ga0105048, IMG submission 78382) | Freshwater microbial communities from Lake Fryxell liftoff mats and glacier meltwater in Antarctica - MAT-05 | ecosystem: Environmental > Aquatic > Freshwater > Ice > Liftoff microbial mat | place...
ATCCAGTCATGTACATCGAAATGGACGGGACCGGAGTGAGTGTAGTGAAGAAGGAAACGGTGGGCCGCCAAGGCAAGATCGCCGGGCAACCATCCCACACCCGCGAGGTCAAGCTGGGCTGCGTATTCACGCAAGCCGAATGGGATGCGGAAGGCTACGCCATTCGCGACCCCAATTCGACCACCCATGTGGGCGCGATTGAAACGGCCCAAGAGTTTGGCAAGCGCCTCTATGTGGAAGCTTGGAATCGCGGTTGGGACAATGCGGTAACGAAAGTCGTTATCGGCGATGGAGCCGTCTGGATTTGGAATCTCGCTGACCAGCACTTTCCCGGAGCGATGCAGATTGTCGATCTTTATCACGCCCGCGAGCACCTGTGGGAGTTGGCCCGCAAGCTGTACCCCAATGACGAGGCGAAGAGGAAAGATTGGATGAACTTCCATCAACCCTTGCTCGACAAAGGGAAGATCAAAAAACTAACGGTTGCGCTGCGGACCATTGCGGCTGCCAATCCCGCACTGGCCGAGAAGTTTCGCACCGAGGCCGATTACTTTCACCGCAACGCGCTGCGAATGCGGTATCCCAAGTTCCGCCGCCTACATCTATTTGTCGGTTCAGGCGTTATTGAATCTGGATGCAAGACCGTAATCGGTTCGCGGCTCAAACAGTCCGGCATGTTCTGGACGGTCCGGGGGGCGAACGCCATTGTGGCCTTGCGATGCTGCTATCACAACGGCCGGTTTGAAGATTACTGGGAGGACCGGCGGGCAGCGTAGTTTCCACTTTTATGTCGCACACCCAATCCGGGGTTCCCGGCAATCGGCGCGAACCTCTTTATGCCTTACGGTGGCTCGCAGTGGTATTACGGCATGAGCCAGCGGGTATCGACGCTGGACCAAAACTTCAACAAGATTGCGGGCAAACATCAGATTGCCTTCGGTTTCCGTTTCCGCCACGAGCACTTCGCCTACTTGTCGGACCGCTCGGTAGACGAAGTTACCTTCACCAATCAAGCCACGGGTATCTATGATCCGACGACCGGCGCGAATTATGGCGTGAGGGCAAACACCGGTAATCAGAACGCCGACTTCTTCCTCGGGGCTGGCGCCACCTACAGCCAGAGGCGAAACGCTCCCTTCAACATCGTGGCGCTAAGGGAGTACGACTCCTACATCCAGGATAACTGGCGGGTGTCTAATCGCCTCACTTTGAACTTTGGCGTTCGCTGGGAAGTGCATCCGGCACCGTACGCCTCCAACGACTACCTGGTCACCTTTGACGTTAAGAATAAAGCGTTGGCGCTGCCTCGCGAGCTCGATTACTACGTACAAAATGGGCTGACCACCACCCCGCTTCTGACCAATCTGCGCAATCTCGGGGTGAAGTTTGAAACCCTGAAGGATGGTGGTATGCCGTCGCGGGGTATCAACGGAGCCAATGCCAACATCCTGCCGCGTTTCGGCTTTGCATATACGCCGTCGTTCGGCCGCCGGGGAACGGTTATCCGCGGCGGTTACGGCGAGTATGTTTATCCGGTCCCGGTCCGGAACTCGATCCGCTACCTGACGGCCAGCTATCCGTTCACAGCGGCCTATTCGCGGAGCTTCACTGCCGCCGCCCAATCGCCGGACGGCCTGCCGAACTCGTTGCTGCGTAACCCGCTGACGGTGATCACGGGCGTAAACTCGGCCAACGTGGTGGATACGCAGTCAACGACCGCGCTCCTGCCGGGGATTGGACCAGGCACGGTGGCCAGCGCCAATTATCCGCCCGCCAGAGTGAGGGAGGCGAACTTCACCATGGAGCAGCCATTTAAGGATGGTTCGGTGTTGCGGGCCTCGTACGTCTACACGCACGGCACCAACCTCGACCAGAACTTCCAGGTCAACGACGCACCTTCCGCTTACGTGTGGCAAGCGAAGACGGGAACGACGCCTCCCACCGGGACCTTCGCCAGCGTTGCTACCCGACCCTACGACAACAAGACATGGGGCGGTATCACCCAGTCCACCAAGTTTGGTTTCTCCAACGACAGCGCCCTTCAGCTCAACTATCAGCGGCCCTATCGTCGTGGATTCGGCTACCAGGTCTTCTATGTTTACTCGCGGGCGTTCCGCGTCGGCGGCAACACTTTCCGGGATAACATTCTCTACCCCTCCGAACTCTTTGCCGCGGGCCAGATTCCTCCAGGCATGGATGTCGGTACTCAATTCGAGCCGAGCCGGGCGTTCAATCGCTGGCAGAACTACCGTGTCGACACGGCAATTCCCCTGCATCGGGTGACGTTCAATGGGTTGGTGGACGTTCCGGTCGGCAAAGGACGCCGCTTCCTGAAGAGCAGCAATCGCGTTGTAGACGCCCTCGTCGGCGGGTTCCAGGTTGCGTTCGTGGGTACGGTTGTTTCGCAGGCGTTCCAGGTTGGCACCGGCAACTGGGGCGCAACCAGCCCAATCCAGCGATACAAGAGCAATGTTCCGGTCACGGATTGCCGCTCCGGAGTGTGCCGCCCGGGCTTTATGTGGTTCAACGGCTACCTCGCCCCGACCGTAATCAACGCCGTCACGCGCGGGGTCCAGGGAGTTCCTTCTGATTACACGCCATACCTGGCTCCGATCAACAACACTCCCGGCACCACGAACTTTGGAAACAACAACGTCGTGCAGGCACTGGGCAACGGCCAGCAGGTGACTACCGGCTTCTCGCCCGCCCCCAGTGGTGCCCAACCGTACAATTCCATGGTTCTCCAGGGACCGCGGAACTTCCAGTCCGACATTTCCATCTACAAGGAGTTTGCGATCACCGAGCGCGTCAAATTCCGGTTCAATGTAGACGCCTTCAATGCGTTCAACATCCAGGGTTTTGTGAATCCGAATGCGTCCGACGGTATTCAGACACGGCAGCAGTCCTACTGGACGCCGCGGCAAATTCAGTTCACTGGCCGTCTTTCGTTCTAAGAAACGGTTGGAGTTTCTTCAAAGGGCCGGCCGTTGGATGACACCGGCCCGGCCTTTGTTTTTTTCAGCGGACAAATCTTATTCAGCGGACAACACCCAGTTCGCGCAAGACCCGCATCGCAGATTCGCGGGTGGCGGCGTCGCCCAGAGTAGCGGCTTTCTGTAAATGCGGAATGGCCGCCTCCCGCTCCCCAATCATCGCCAAGGCGGATCCCAAACCGAATTGTGCTTGGGCTGACTCCGGCCGCAACGCAACCCAGGCACGATAGTGCGGCAGGGCGTCGGCCGCCTGGCCCCGGGCCATCAGCAGGTTGGCTAGTAATTCGTGGGCATCGGCGAGATTGGGGGCAGACTCCAGGGCCGCTTCCAACTGCCGCTGCGCCGCGTCGACATCGCCCGCCCGGCCCAACGCCAAGGCAAAGTTGTAGCGCACGGCCGCATTCATCGGATCTGACCGCAGCGCGGTCTCGTTCTGCGTCTTGCATTGTGTCGGGTCCGGGAAGCGCTTCATAGTACCATGCAGCAAATCCCAGTTTTTTGAGGAATTCGCCCGTTAGCACCGTGCCGGAGCGGCCTCTGCGCTTCATTCCGCCACAGTGAATGTCGTTCTGGCGAACTGGACTACAAAGCCAGGCGTCGCAGCTACAACTTGCCGACGGTTTATCAGACTTCGCCGGTTGGTCTAGGAGTTCCGGCGAACTACCTAGGGGGGCTTTGCTTCGGCGGTGCCCCGTGGTCGGTATAGCGAGCAAAGTCGGCGGTTGCTCGCGGAAGACGGTCGAGTTTACCTCGGGAGATCCTCCGTCCTGATCGGACGGCAGAGGTCAGCAGTTCGGGGGTAATGCGTTCTCGCTTAGATCGTCGAAGAAGCCGTAGATGGCGGGCACGACGACGAGGGTGAGCAAGGTGGAGGAGATGAGCCCGCTGATGACGACGATGGCGAGTGGCTTTTGGACCTCGGCCCCGGGGCCGGTGGCGAACAGGAACGGGACGAGGCCCAGGGCGGCGACGGTGGCGGTCATCATGACGGGACGGAAGCGGGCGAGGGAGCCCTCGATAATGGCATCGCGGCGAGCGATACCGGACTGGCGGAGAGAGCGCACGTAGGAGACGAGGACGACGCCGTTGAGAACGGCGATGCCCCAGAGCGCGATGAAGCCGACCGAGGCGGGAACGGAGAGATACTCTCCGGTGAAGAAGAGCCCGACGATGCCGCCGATGGAGGCGAAGGGCAGGACGAGGATGATCAGAGAGGCGAAGCGGACGCTCTTGAAGAGTAGGAAGAGCAAGAAGAAGATGGCGGCAATGGTGATGGGCACAATGATGGAGAGATGCTTGCGGGCGCGCTCCATGTTGTCGAACTGGCCGCCCCATTCAAAGTAGTAGCCGGGGGGGAGTTTGACCTCCTTCTGTACGGCGAGTTGGAGATCCGCGACGAAGCCGCCGAGGTCGCGGTCGCGGACGTTGATGCCGACGACGACCCGGCGTTTGGCCATTTCGCGTTTAATTTGGGATAGGCCTTCTTTGAGTTGGATGCGGGCGAGGCTCCCGAGGGGGATCTGTTCGCCGCCGGGTGCGGAGACGAGGATGCTCTGGATGTCGGCGATGCTGTTGCGGAGTTGTTCGGGGTAGCGGACCACGGCCTGAAAGCGCCGCTCGCCTTCGTAGATTTCGGTGGCGGATTTGCCGCCGACGGCTGCTTCAATGACGTCGTGGACGTCCTGGGCGTTCAAGCCGTGACGGGCGATGGCGATGCGATCGATCTCGATATCGAGATTCTGCTGTCCGGAGACGCGGTCGATTTTGATGTCGCCGGTTCCGCGGACGGTCCCGGCGATGCGGGCGACGGCTCGGGCGCGGGCGAGGAGGACTTCGAGGTCTTCGCCGAAGATTTTGACGGCGACGTCGGCGCGGACGCCGGTGACCATTTCGTCGACACGGTCGGAGATGGGCTGGGCCATGACGACGTTGACGCCGGGCAGGGAGGAGAGCCGCTTGCGAACCTCCTCTCCGATCTTGTCCTGATGATCGTTGGGGCGTTGGGCGGAAGGCAGCAACTGGATCATGGTGTCGGCTTCGTTATAGCCGGCGGGATCGACGGGCGAGTCACCGCGACCGAGGCGGGAGACGATGTTTTCAATGCCGGGGATGTTTTCGATGAGGCGGTTGGCTTCGAGCTCCATTTTGATGGACTCGTCGAGGGAGATGTTGGGGACGCGGTCCATGTTGGGGGAAAGGGTGCCTTCGCGGAGTTCGGGAATGAAGGAGGTACCTAGATAGGGGAAAAGGGCGAAGGTGCCGATGAGTAGAACGACGGAGGCGAGGACGGTGGTTTTAGGGTTGCGGATGGCTCCGCGGAGCATGACGAGGTAGGGCTTTTTGAGCCAGCGTACGAGGAAGGTATCGTGTTCGCCGGGGGTGGGCTTCAGGAGCCAGAAGGAGAGCACGGGGGAGATGGTGAGCGAGAGGACGAGCGAGATGGCCAAGGCGATGGCGATGGTGTATGCCAAGGGGGCGAACATTTTTCCCTCCATGCCTTGGAGGGTCATGAGGGGGAGGAAGACGAGGATGATGATGCAGATGCCAAAGATGACGGGGGTACCGACTTCGAGGGTGGCGTCGAGGACGATCTGGAGGCGGGATCTGCCGCTGGAGTCTGTTTGGCCGAGGCGGGAGAAGACGTTCTCGACGACGACGACCGAGCCGTCGACCATAAGGCCAATGGCGATGGCGAGCCCGCCGAGGGACATGAGATTGGCGGACATGCCGGCCTGGTTCATGACAACGAAGGTGAGGGCGGGGGTGAGAATGAGAGTGGCGATGACGATGAGGCTGCTGCGGAGGTCGCCGAGGAAGAGGGCGAGGATTATGACGACGAGTACGATACCTTCAAGGAGGACGGTGGAGACGGTTTTGACGGCGGCGTCGACGAGGCGGGAGCGGTCGTAGTAGGGGACGATGCGCAGGCCGTTGGGCAGCATGTTTTTCGAGTTGATGTCTTCGACGCGGGCTTTGACGCGCTCGACGATTTCCTTGGCGTTGCCGGCGGCGACCATAAGGATGATGCCTCCGACGGCCTCGGATTTGGAGCCTTTGAGCATGGCGCCGTAGCGGACTTCCTCGCCGAGTTTGACTTCGGCGACGTCGTGAATGTAGACGGGAGTGGTGCGGAATTCCTTGACGACGACATTACGGATATCGTCCAGCCCACGGATGAGTCCAACTCCCCGAACGAGGAGGACTTCCGGGCCTTTGGGGAGAATGCCTCCGCTGGAGTTGGCATTGCTGCGGGCGAGGGCTTCATGGACGTTATGGATAGAGACGCCGTAGTAGCGCATCTTGATGGGGTCGACGATGATTTGGTATTGCTTGACGTAGCCACCGGTGGAGTTGATTTCGGTGACTCCGGGGGTGGCGCGAAGAAGGGGTCGGGCGACCCAGTCCTGGATGGTTCGGCGTTCGACGAGTTCTTCTTTCGAGAGCTTTTTGTCTCCGTCGCTGGGGTGATCGAGCGTGTACTGGTAGACCTCGCTAAGGGCGGTGGAGACGGGTCCGAGGACGGGGGTGATGCCGGCGGGCAGCCGGCTGCGAAGGTCTCCCATGCGTTCGGCGACGAGTTGGCGGGCGAAGTAGATGGGGGTTGAGTCGTTGAAGACCAGGGTGATGATGGAGAGGCCGGGTTCGTTTTGGGAGCGAAGTTCGGTCATGCCGGGTAGGCCGGTCATGGCGATTTCGACGGGTACGGTGACGATGCGCTCGACTTCGTCGGGGGAGCGACCGGGGACTTCGGTAGCGACTTGAACCTGGATGTTGGTGACATCGGGGAAGGCATCAACGGAGAGGCGGCGGGTGGCGTCGATGCCAAAGGCGAGGCCGATGAGGGCGATGACCATGAGCACGACTCGTTGGTCGAGGGCCGAACGGACGATGGTGGCTACCATGCTATTGAGTTCCTCCGCTGGGTCCGGAGACGGCACGGCGGCGGCGTTCGTTGTTGAGATGGAAAGCGCCGTCGAAGACCACTTTTTGATCAGGTCGAACGCCTTCGAGGATGGCTACTTGGGAGCCGTGTTCAGGCCCCAGTTTGACGGGGCGCAGGGCGAACGAATCGGGGGAGAGTTGCACGAAGACGTAATCCTGATCGGATTCGCGAACGACGGCGACGGTGGGGACAAGGATTTCGCGAGTTTTCTGATTGCGGATCTCCATGGTGGAGAGCATGGCGGGCTTGAGGCGGCGGTCTGGGTTGGGGACATCCATACGGGCGCGGACGGTGCGGGTTTCGGGGTTGACGGTGGAGGACACAAAGGTGAGCGCGCCGCGGAGGGTGCGGCCAGGGAGGGCGGAGATTTCAGCGGAGACCTGCTGGCCGACGGTGATGGTGCCGGCGTTTTGTTCGGGGACATCGGCGACGAGCCAGACGGTGGAGAGATCGGCGATTTCGACGATGGTATCGGCGGGCTGGACCATTTGGCCGATGGTGACTTTGCGATGCATGACGGTTCCATCGAGAGTGGCGACGATGCCGGAGACCGGGTTGAGGACGTGAGTCTTTTGGAGTTCTTCAACGTCCTTGAGGGGCATGCCGAGGACGAGGAGTTGATGGTGAGAAGCGTCGAGGGTGGCGCTGGCCTGGACGAATTCCGCTTCGCGGCGCTGGAGTTCGGCGGAGCCGATGACGTCCGCTTTGAGGAGCCGCTGCGCGCGTTCGACGGCGCGTTGGTTGAGCTGTTTTTCGGAGATGGCTTTCAGGAATTCGAGTTGGGCGCCGGAGAGGCCTGTGGAATTCAACTGGGCGATGATCTGGCCGTTTTTGACATCTTGCCCTTCCTGAATACTGAGGGAGGCGATGCGGCCGGAGAGGGGTGAACCGATGCGGTTGATGCGCCGGTCGTCGACCTCAATGCGGGCTGCGACGCTGATGGAGGTGGCCACTTCGGTTTCGAGAGGCTGACCGAGTTTGAGCCTTTTCAGGAGGTTCGGCTCGGCTTTGATTTCCATGGGGTCGGACGGGGCTTGGGCGACGGCCGGGGAGGGGGCTGCGGGAGCCGTCGAGTCTTTGGCTCCCGAGCAACCGGCGAGGATGGCGATGGCGGCGAGGGGGAGAATTCGTTGGATCACTTTTGGGGCTCCACGGCGCGCAGTTCGTCGATGTCGACCAGAGAGGCCTGACGGTCGTATTGCGCGTTCAAGAAATCGAGGCGGACGGTTCGGAGTATTCGTTGGGCGTCGAGGACTTCGACGATGCCGCGTTCGCCCAATTGGTAGGCGAGTTCAGCGCCGCGAAGAGCGCCTTCGGCTTCAAGGACCACTCCCTCCTGGTAGGCCTGCAACTGTTGGGTGGCGATTTGGAAGCGTCCGAAGGCGGTTTCCAGGCCGCTGAGCAGAAGGAGTTGCCGGCTCTGGGTGATGGATTGTTTGAGCCGGATGTCGGCGACGGCTTCGGCGATGGGTCCTTCACGGCGGTTCCAGAAGGGCAGGGGGACGTTGACGCCGAAGCGGTAGATGGGGACGTCGGGGGGGACATCGACTTGAGCGACGACGGAGGGTTGGGGGCGCTTTTGCGCCTTTTCATAGACGAGGCGGGCTTCAGCGCGGCGGACTTCGGCGCGGCCGAGAGCGAGCGCGGGATGTTTGTCGAGGGTTTCGCGGCGAAGGGTTTCGAGGGGGGGCAACGGGCCGGGGGCTTCGAGAGCGCCTTCGGGGTTGAGATCGGCGTCGGGGGTCATGCCGATGGCCGCGCGGAGTTGGGAGAGGGTGGTGAGATAAGAGAGGCGACCGCGGTTGAGGGCGTTGCGGGCGGTGACGACTTCGGTGTCGGCGCGGAGCAGTTCGAGGCGGCCGGCTTCTCCGACTTCGACGCGCACTTGGATTCGCTTGCGCAGCTCCTCGACCAAACGGAGATTTTCGGTGAGGATGGAGATTTCTTCGCGGCGGCGCAAGGCTTCATACCAGCCGCGCCGGACGCCGGAGAGGAGGGCGAGCCGGATTTCAGCGAGGGCCAATTGGCTGCTATCGCGGCCGCGTTCGGCGAGAGAGAGCCGGGAGGGCCGGAGGGCACCGAGTTCGAGCGGCTGACTTAGGGAGTAGGACTGGACGAAGCCGGAAACGTTACCGGGGACGCGGAAGGTTTGGCGTCCGGCCATGGCTGCGCCTTCGGGGTTGGGATAGGCTTTGGCGGTCAGCATTCCAGCTTGGGCGGACTCGATTAGAGCGGCACCGGCCTGGAGCTGGGGATGTGCCTGGGCGGCTAAAACCAGGGCTTGTTCTAAGGTAATAGCACTGCAGCAGAGCGAACCTGCTAGAAAAAATGAAACAGACAGTTGGACCGCTGTTCCCAATTTGTGACGCTTTCGAAATATCAGTTGGACACCATTATGTTCCAATGGCGAATCGACAATGAGAGGAATGCTGACTCGCATAGGAGCCCTTGTTCTTACGGTAGCATGAGGAAAATTAAATGTCAGACGATTGGGTTGAAGGGGGCGGACGTAATCTTGGCGGGGGAAGATTGACGGTCGAATGGCAGGCGGTGCCGTCTTTTACTGTCGTTGGCCAGTACCTAACCGCTCAAACCACCTTTTCCCAGTCGGCTAGTTCTGATTTGCGATGAAGACCTAGCCGGTGCCACTGCTCAATCAAAAGCACTTAGCAGCCTTGGGCAGAGCCAGACTGCGAAATTTGGGCTAAAATCGCAAACCTGGGATGATATGCGTCGAATCTCATATTTCCGCTATTTATGGAGAAATAAATTCATGCTACTGTAGCGATAGGTAAGGCTCGCTTAGTACCACCGAGCGAGTCAAGGTCAATGGGGCAGATCGGATCATTCCGGTATTGTCAGTTCGCATAGTTTCGCAAATCCGCTCAGCGTTCCCGTTGCAACCTTAACCAGTCTTCAGGGAGATCTTTCAAAAATGAATAAACTAATTGGCTCTCGAGGAGCCAAATTCATGTTTTCGTTGGCCGTCAGCCTCGGCGCAATTTTTGCGCAAGAGCGATTCGGCGAGCTCATCGGAACGGCTACAGACCCAAGCGGCGCTGTATTGCCTAACGTCAGTGTCAAGGTCACCAACCGCTCCACCCTTCGGGTAGTTGAGACCACCACCAGCAACGCCGGAGATTACTCCGTGCGCAATCTCGATCCAGGCCGGTACTCGGTCCGCTTCGAAGTGAAAGGATTTGGAACTAAAGAGTTCGCTGATGTCGCCCTCGGCCTTGGCAAGACTCTTCGCCTCAATGCGGCATTGTCTGTCGCTAAGTCGGAGCAGACTGTGCAGGTGACGGAAGCGCCTCCACTCATCGATTTGACCAATACGACGATGGCCAACAACATCACGTCGGAAGAGTTTGATCGACTGCCGAAAGCGCGCAGCTTTCAAAACCTTGCGGTGTTGTCGACTTCAGTGAACTCCGGCGCGATTGAAGGTGGAATCCAGGTTAACGGTGCCAGTGGCGCCGAGAACAACTTCACTATTGATGGCATATCCACCACCAGCCTGATCAACGGACAGAGCCGGCAGGATGCGGCGTTCGAGATCTTGCAGGAAGTGCAGATCAAAACCGGCGGCATCTCCGCCGAGTTTGGTGGAGCCATGGGCGGCGTCATCAGCGCGATCACCAAGTCCGGTGGCAACGCCTTCCATGGCGATGTTCACTATTACCTCTCCGGGAACATGCTGAACGCCGGCCCCGTACAGCGCTTGCTCCTCAGCCCCACGGACCAGATCAGTACGAAGTATCACCAGGAAGTGAAGCAGAAGAACAACATCAATGAGTTCGGCTACACCCTTGGCGGCTACCTTGTGAAGAATCGGGTTTACTTCTTCAGCGCCGCATCTCCCCGGTTCAATCGCCGGGCGAATGACTACAAGTTTTCCAACGGAACTCAGGCCGACACGATCGAGCAGAAGTCGCTGAACAACTTGGTCTTCCAAAAGCTGTCGTTCGACATCACGAAGAGCCTGCGTGCGAATGCCTTCTTCCTGTGGACGCCGACCTCCAGCACCGGGCGCCTGCCCGGATACAACGGTGAAGGCCCGAACTTCAACACCGTCTCGTTGGCCGCTTCTCAGGTTAATAAGACGATCGGTTACTTTGCTCCGCAGACCAACTACGGCATGGACTTGACCTGGATGGCTACACCGACCACGCTCTTCTCTCTTAAGGCTGGCCGTTTTTGGGATAACTACAAGGACACTGGTCTTCCGAACGTGACTCCGGTCAACTACAGTACCACCACCAACGGGTCGAGTTTCCTGAACGAGATTCCCACGGCCCTTCGTGGCGCGACCGGATTCAACAACACTCCCCGCATTTTGCAGTCCTTCTACGACGTCGCCACCCGGACCTATGTTCAGGGTGACTTCGGTAAGTACTTCAACCTGCTTGGGTCGCATGATTTCAAGGCCGGTGTTGGGACCCAGAAAATTGTGAACCGCGTTTTGACGGGTTATCCGACGGGCGGATATATCAACGTGTTTTGGGATCGTGCGTTCAATTCGCTCGTTCCTGGTACCCCTCGGAATGCGCGTGGAACCTACGGCTACTACGAGTATCATGAATTCGGCACGGGTGGTACGACCGGCGCTAACCTCGG
>Ga0105048_10016155_pt1 | contig 11553 bp, 10 predicted proteins | sample MAT05_FD_78382 | JGI IMG/M metagenome (GOLD analysis project Ga0105048, IMG submission 78382) | Freshwater microbial communities from Lake Fryxell liftoff mats and glacier meltwater in Antarctica - MAT-05 | ecosystem: Environmental > Aquatic > Freshwater > Ice > Liftoff microbial mat | place...
AGCCTGTTGCCGGGGAGGAATTACAGCTCATCGAGCTACAGGTTCGGGTTCCAAGGACAAGAGAAGGATGATGAGGTACACGGAGCCACTGGAACGAGCTACGCGTTCGAGTACCGCATCCACGATCCAAGGATCGGAAGGTTTTTGAGTATTGATCCGCTGGCCGGTCAATTCCCCCATAATTCCCCCTATGCCTTCAGCGAGAACAGGGTTATCGATGGATTCGAATTTGAAGGACTAGAGATTGTCTTGGTTAATCCGAAAGTTAATCCACAGGATCAGGGCATCTAAGATGCAGGCATGAAAGAAAAGGACCAGAGCGGAATCCACATTTTTGCACACGGCAACTATCAGGGTATGCGGAACGACCAGGGTGCAGTGACGCGAATACGAACTCCACAGGAGTTTGCGGCATTGCTCGAAAGAGAGAGTGAGCAATACAGAGATCGCAAAGACGGAGAGACCACCGTTATAGTACTCCATTCATGCGACAATGGTCGCACGGTTAAGGGACAGGCTTCCTTCGCCCAAAAGGCATCTGCGGAGATGCCTAGTATTGTGATTGTTGCACCCGAAGATTGGGACTACTTCACACCTGGAGGAACCGAGCTTGGACCGCTGGTTACTGAAGGGCTCACAGATGGCCGGTGGTACACCGAGGATGGTCAAGGAGGCTATAAGCCCACTACAACTAACGGACCCGCCAGATGGAACGTCTTCAGGAACGGAGAAATGATCTTCAGCTATGATGGCAACGAGAAAATCATTGGATCCGAGGTTAAAGAGGATGTTGAACTTTTTGATGCGGTGGTGAATCCACCAGTTCAAATAATGGCTCGTGATGGTCAATAGTAATTTTCACAGCGGAGTCATTTTCGTGCTCTTCCTCATAGCTGCCACAGCGCTCATTTCTCTGGAGGGATGTGGCTCCTCGGCTCAACAACCGAACTCGCCATCTCCTGTTACAGCCTCAGAAACCATGACCAAGATTCCCGTCCTCGTTCAACCACCCAGCACGCCGAATCCATCGAAGGACTGGGATAGCCTGAAGAGTAGAATAATGGAGCATGGCGATACCATTGCTTACCTCCGGCTTCGGTCGGACTACACGCACATGCCGCCAGATGGCTTTCTCTTTTGGGCACTTGTAATGGCAAACAAGTATGATTACGTCCCTGCCTACTGCGATGTCTATTTTGCAATTCTTGATGGCCATTCATGTTCAGGACATGACCTAAGCCCTATCGACTCTAAGACCAGAGAATTTGCTCTTGATTATCTCAGGACCGCAGATCGCAAAGGCAGCGCAGAAGCACACTCCATCTTGCAGCAGGTTACTTTCCCCTAAGCACGCGCTCGCGTGTTCCGCGAGTGCCCCCGCTAGCGCGGATGTCCGCTGGTTCGGATCTGTGATCCGGACCACACCACACCATTACCCGAACGCCTTCCTTCCCTTCGCTTCGCGGATCAGTGCGCCGAGTGTGCGCATGATGTGCTGTTGATCTTCTTCGGATAGCGCTTGCAGGTCGTTGATCTTACTGATCAACTCCTGATCCAGTTGCAGATCGGTGATCCCCGTGAGGTAATCGAGCGACACGCCCAAGGCTTGGGCGAGCTTAAGCCTCCGCAGGGTGTCCGCTAGCGCGGCCCCTTGACAAACCTCCGCCGGGTCTGCCGTCTTCGGCGACCCTGCGGCCTCGTAGCCGGGATCACTTCTGCTTGTCGATATCGGTGATCAGCACGCGCAACAGTCGCCGGTTGTGCCGCCCCATGCCCTTGTTGGATAGGCCCAGATCGGTACGCATAGCGGCCATCAGCTCGGACATACAATACATGACCCGGTAAGGATCGGCGCCCTTACCGGCTGCGTTCACCTGCTGGGATCGCCCCCAACTGAGCGTAGGTTGTACCTACGCTCGACAACAACGCGAGCATAGTAGCCTGTGGCTACCCCGATGTACCCAACTGAGCCTACGCTGTGCTTGGTTCCAGTAACCACCCAACTGAGCGTAGGTTGTACCTACGCTCGACAACAACGCGAGCATAGTAGCCTGTGGCTACCCCGATGCGCCCAACTGAGCCTACGCTGTGCCTGGTTCCAGAAACCTTCGGGTGCGCTTCCATTTCGAAGGAACAGTCCGTAGACGCCTCAAACGGACACCCAGGGACTCGAATGGACCATTCGATGTCCATTCATGTCCATAAGTGCTAAGCCAAGCCTTACTTCCTGATCGAGCGTGCCACTACGTTCACCAAAACGGCACCCACTGTGGCGCCAATGATGCGGCCGACCGTATGGGTGGCATCCAACCCAAATAGCCCGAACACCACACCACTAACGAGGCCGAGGATGATGTTCACCAGCAGCCCTTAACCGCTGCCTTCATGAATTGGACGGAGAGCCACCCCGCGATGCCGCCGACGATCAAGCTCCAGATAGGTCCCACACAGAAAGATGGCGGCGCATTCCGGAATGAAAAAGGCCCCGCAGGTGCGGGGCCTTTCGATGCGCTTTGGACAAGTGGTTACTTGACCACTGCTGGCTCGGTAACCGACTGGCGCTTCTCGGTGATACGAGCGCTCTTGCCGCGCAGGCCGCGCAGGTAGAAAATACGGGCCCGGTTCACCTGGCCGCGCTTGTTCACTTCGATCTTGTCGATGAAGGGGGAGGCGATCGGGAAGATCCGCTCCACACCTATGTTGTTGCTGATCTTACGTACAGTGAAGGTGGCGGTGCTGCCGCTGCCTTTGCGCTGGATCACCACACCCTGGAACTGCTGGATACGCTCCTTGGCGCCTTCCACGATCTTGTAGTGAACGGTTATCGTGTCGCCTGCTTTGAACGCCGGTAGTGCGGCGAGGGGGGCGTATTCCTTTTCGAGTTGCTTCATCCGGTCCATGGCAGTGCGTATTGTGGGGTGCCCAGCGCCCCCCGAAGAGTCGGGGGGATAACAGCTCCCGTTGGATTTGGGGCCGCAATATTAAGCAACTTTCACCGATCCGTTGCCTCTGGATCTCCTTCGGTCCGGGTCAGCAGGTCGGGACGGCGCTGCCGAGTGCGTTCCACAGCCTGTTGGTGGCGCCAGACGTCGATATTCGCTTGGTGCCCACTCAAGAGGACCTCCGGGATCTTCCAGCCTTGATATTCCGCTGGGCGGGTATAATCCGGAGGTGCGACAAGACCGTCCTGAAAACTATCGCTCAAGGCCGAGGTTTCATCACCCAGAACGCCCGGAAGCAAGCGAATGACCGCATCGCTGAGCACGGCCGCAGCCATCTCGCCTCCGCTCAGGACATAATCGCCGATGGAGACCTCTCGGGTGATCAGGTGCTGCCTTACACGTTCGTCCACGCCCTTGTAGTGCCCGCAGAGGATGATCAGATTTCCTTTGAGGCTCAGTTGGTTGGCAAGTCTTTGACCGAGCATTTCGCCGTCGGGGCTCATATAGATCACTTCATCCACTTCCCGTTGTGACCGCAATTCCGTGATCGCGCGGTGGATCGGTTCTATGGTCATTACCATACCGGCCCCGCCGCCATAGGGGTAGTCGTCCAACCGCCGGTGCTTATCGGTGCTCCAATCGCGCAGGTCGTGGACTTTTACCTCTGCAAGGCCCTTCTGCTGGGCGCGCTGCAGGATGCTCTCGTTGAACCAACTGTCCAAGAGGCGGGGAACGGCGCTAAGGATATCGATGTGCATGGAAGCGGAGTGCGAAGATGCGGAAATGCACCCCGATCAACGCGGCGGTATGGACATCTTCGATACACGCCCTTCCGCAGGTCTGGGAGTGTCCTGCTACCTTCGGCATGCTACTTGCCAACGAACGGCATCAAAGCAGACCCATGAAGACCCTTTTACTTTCCGTTGGATTGCTCGCCACCGTCACCATCCAGGCGCAGAAGCATGTCTATGAGGACCTGCTCGTCATGTATGTGGACGAGAAGTACGAGAAGTGCATGGAAAAGGCCCTCACCTATACCGAGGGTGATGAGACGAAGAAGGACGCGCTGCCCTTCCTCTACATCAGCATGTGCAATTACGAGATGGCGAAGATCGAGAAGTATGCCGTGGACTATCCGAAGGCGGGCCGCGATGCGATGAAGTGGGCGGAAAAGTACCGCAAGAAGGACAAGGAGAAGGAGTTCTTCAACAACTACGAGGACTACTGGGCCAGCCTGAACACCATGGCCGGCGAGACCGGTGAGAACCTGATCGATGATCCCAAAGGTTTGAGCAAGGCCAAGGCGAATTTCGATGCGATGACGAGCTATTATCCCGAGAATCCCGGACCGTGGTTGATGCTTGCCATTGTACAGTACAAGAGCAACTTGGCCAAGGAAGGCGACCTCAGCATCGGCTCCTTCGATAAGGCTGTAGCGAATGCCGGCGATATCAAGACCCTTCCCAAGGACCAGCAGAAACTTCTGAAGAACGCACTGATCCGCTACGCCGACTATTTGATCTCGAAAGGTCAGCGTGACAAAGCGAGGAAGTACGCTGCGATCGGTAAGGATGTGTTCATGGAAGAGCCCGATTTCAAGGGTATGTGGGACACGCTCTGAACCGCAGCGTCAACAATGCATTCGAGAACGGGCCCACGAGGCCCGTTCTTCATTAGGGATAGTTCTTGGTCGTCATGCTCCCACCACCGGCATCGTGGACCACCAAAGCGCTCCTACCCGAGCTGACGACCGACACCTAATTCCTCCTCCGCATCAAGAGCAACACAAGCGCCGGAAGCAGCAGCAACTCGGCCACGAACGCAAAGCCCAACGTCAGGGTGATCAGCAAGCCCATGTAGAACACGCTGGCGAAGTCGGAGAACACGAGCGTGACAAAGCCGGAGAGCAGCATCAAGCTAGTGACCGTAACTGCCTTGCCCGTTCTGAGATAGGTGCGTTTGAGCGCATAGGCAGGAGAGAGGCCCTGGCGCAGATGTTGGCGCAAGGCAGCGAGCATATGTATCGTATCGTCTTCCGCAATACCGAAGCTGATGGTGAAGATGATGGCGGTGCTGACCTTCAGGTCGATACCGAAGAATCCCATGACGCCAGCGATGAAGACCAACGGAACCAGATTCGGGATCAAGGCCACCAGCACCATGCGCCAGTCGCGGAAGAACCAAAGCATGATCAATGCGGTGAGGAAGATCGCGAGGCCCATGCCGCGGATCATCTGCGTGCTTAATGTGGCGTTGTTCCGGTCGATCAAGTAGGCCATGCCGGTCTGGTGAAAGCGCACCACGGTGGCGTCGGTGTGTGCGTTGACGAACTGGTCCAACTGCGCATTCTTGCCTTTGTGGATGAAACCGCCTTCATCAACAAGCCGTCCGGTGATGCGCGCTGATCGTCCGTCGGCGCTCACGATGGTTCCGAGCAATTCCTTGCCGAGCAGCCTTGATCTTTTCGCCAGCCGGGTGCATTCCTCAGGATCTTCAGGCAGTCGATAGAAGGACCGGTCTCCTCCGTTGAACGCCTTGTTCAACGACTTGATCACGGTGACAGGGGAGACGAGGCCGCTGACATGATAGCCCGTGTCGAGGTAGTTCTGCACGCGCTCCATCTCTTGCAACGCAGCGAGGTCCCAAACGGATCGCGCCGTATCCGCGATCTGTACCTGCATCTCGAACGGTCGCACACCACCGAACCGTTCCTCGAACCACACGAAGCCTTGTTTCAGTGGATCGTTCTTCGGCAGATCTTCCAATAGGTAGTTGTTCACCTTGATGCGCGATGCACCAGCCATACCGATCACCGAGATCACCGAGAAGCCGATCAGGATAGCGCGTCGGTTGCGGATGGTCCAGCGGAAGAGCAGGGGCAATCGACTGTCCCATGGCGATGTCGCGTTCGTTGCAGGCAGCAACTTCTTGGGGTCGGTGAGGATCAGCAGTGCAGGAAGGAGGGTAAAGGCCAGGGAGAAGGCCACCAACACTCCGATCGCCGTATAGAGCCCGAATTCCTGCAAGGGTGGAATGCTGGCTGTGCCCAATGTGGCAAAGCCGATGCCGCTCGCGATCGCTGTCAAGAAGGTCGGAAGCCCCACTTCATAATAGGTGACAGCGATCGCGCGGATGCGAGGAACGCCATTGCGGATCTCTTCCAAATAGCACTCTAGGATATGGACCACATCGCTCATACCCACCACGAAAAGGATCGTCGGCAATAACATGGTGAGGATCCCGATCGGCTTGCCCAAGGCGGCCATGAAACCAATCTGCCACAGGATCGCAAGACCGACCACGGCAATGGGCACCACAACACCATGGATGCTGCGGAATCCGAACCACAGGAACACCGCAAGCAAGAGGATGGACGCGCTCAGGAAGAAGAGCATCTCCTTCACCATCGTGTTGATGTAATGGTCCTGTCCCACGATACGCCCCACGATCCGGGCATCCGCGAAACCATTAGCTGCCAGCGTACCCCGAACCCCGACCAACAACCCATCACATTTCGTCTTCGACAAGCCCGGCTCGGCATTCAGCACAATGAGCATCGCCTTGGCATCATCGGTGAAGAAGAAGTCCTTGATGCGCGGATCGTTCCAAATGCGTGCGGAATCCAGCGGGATCAAGGAATCGTTCCAGAACCGCAGGTACGGCGTCTCGAAAGCACCGATGGGTGTGATGATCGGTTCGGACATCCGCGTGGGAGACAGCACCTTCATCACCAACGGCAGGCGTTCCAAACCGGCGGCAAGGGAATCCACACGCGTAAGCAATTGGCGGTCGAATACGCCCTGCTCCCGTTCTATCCCGAACATCAGGAAATCATTGTCGTACCCGAACCGTTCACGAAATTCCAGGTAACGGTCCAACTCCGGATCGCTCTTGGGGAAGAATTTCTCGAAGTCGTAGTCCACCCGCACGTTGCGCAGTGCAAAGCCGAACAGGATGCTACAAACGCCCAGTACCCACAAGGTGATCCAGGCGTTACGGGGAGTGAGCAGCCTTTCGAGGCGTTGGATACCGGTGTTCATCAACAGGCGATGTTCGATCGCGGTGCGCAAAGGTGGGCAAGGGCGGAATAGGTGCCTGCTACATTTGTCCGCAGATGCTGCGAATTGTTCTGCGTACCGCCCTCGTCGCGGTCTTCTTCCTGTCCTTGGCACCGCTCCATGCCGGAAAGCTCGAGAGGGGCTTCAAGGCACTTGAGATGCATGACTATTTCAAGGCCCGCGATATCTTCCGCAAGGAGGTGAAGAAGCATCCGGCTGCGGCGTGGTATGGGCTCAGCGTGATCAGCGGACGTGCGAACAACCCCTTTTACGACCTTGATTCCGCCTACCAGTTCATACTCAAGTCCGACCTTGCGTTCACCGAGGCATCGGACAAGGAGCGCGTCACGATCGGTGAAGTGGGTGTGGGCCACACGTCCATCGAAGTGCAGCGGAGCCATGTGTACAACATGGCGTGGGATGTGGCACGCGGGCAAAACACCATCGCAGCGTACCGCCGTTATCTGGACCGCTATCCGTCCGGAGCACGCGGTGATGAGGCGCGCACCATCATGCACCACTTGGCTTTCCAAGAAGCGCGAACGGTCAACACGGCCGCTGCCTACCAAGCCTTCATCAACAGTTATCCCGGAGCGCGGGAGGTCTATGAAGCCCGCACCCGACAGCAGGAAAGCGTCTACTTGGAATCCACGACCTCCAGGGAGCTTGCTTCCTATGTTTCTTTCATCGCAATGCATCCTGAGAATCCCTATGTGCGCCAAGCCGAAGATGAGGTCTATCGCCTGAGTACGCCAGCAAGAACGATCATCGAGTACAGGAAGTTCATTACCGACCATCCACAGAACCATCGTGTGCCCGATGCGTGGCGTAGCATCTACGAAGCATACAGCAGGGACCTGAGCGTTGGCACCATCACCAAATTCATCGCGGACTACCCTGAATATCCGTTCATGGAGGAATTGGTGGACGACTACAAGACCGCGAGCCTTGAACTGTTGGCTTTCCGGCGCGCAGGCAAATGGGGCTTCATCGATGCCGAGGGGACCGAACGTGTGAAAGCCGATTACGAGTGGGTCGAACCTTTCAAGGGGGGACAGGCCTTGGTGAGCCGCGATGACCGTGTCGGCAGCATCAACAGGTCCGGCAGGATCGTGATACCGGTGGAATACGACGAGGTGAACGAAGCCATGGAAGGGACCAGTACCGTGGAACGTGCGGGCCGGGTGGGTGCGGTGGATCGCAGTGGTGAGCTGGTCGTGGAAATGGTCTTCACGGACCTGGGCGATTTCTCGGAAGGCCTTGCTTATGCGGAGGACCACGGTCGCTATGGCTATGTGAATGCGCGCGGCGAAATGGTCATCGGAGTCGGTTACACATCCGCCGGTTCTTTCCATCATGGTCTTGCCGTGGTCGAGAACGAAGGCCGTTTCGGGGTGATCGACCGGCAGGGCACCACCGTGATCCCTACGGAATACGATTGGGTGGAAGGCTTCGAACAGCGACGCTCACGGGTGCGAAAAGGCGGGCGCATGGGCCTGCTCAGCGCGTATGGCGATGTTCTTTTGGCCGTTGCGCATGATCACATCGGCGCGTTCAATGACGGACTTGCCTTGGTGGTGGATGGTAACCGATGCGGGTACGTTGATACAACGGGCCATTTCGTGATCCCGCAGGAATACGAGGCGGCTAGTGATGTGGCCACCTGGGGCGATTTCCACAAAGACATGGCGGAGGTGCAAATGGGTGGTAAGCGCGGACTGGTGAATGCGCGCAACGAACGGGTGATCCCACTCCAGTATGTCGATATCGGCGCTGCGGAGGGCTATTTGATCCCCGCACGTAAGAAGACCAAATGGGGCTTTGTGGACCGCAAGGGAACGACCGTTGTGGATGCGAAGTACGATCAGGCGTGGGAGATGACCGGCGGTCTGGCACGTGTGAAGAACGGTGATCTCTTCGGAGCGGTGGACAGTCTTGGCGAGGAGGTCGTGCCGGTGCGCTTCAGCAGCTTGGTCGATGACCGTCCCGGTTACTTGGTCGCTGGCGAAGCAGGTGGTGTTGGTCTGATCGACCGCGCGGGTGCGGTGATCATCCCCGCCCTTTATAGCAAGATCCTGCTGGAGAACGACCGCATCGCGCGTGTTGAGCGGAACGACCGCTTCGGTTATCTGCGCTTGGCCGATGGGCGGTTCATCTGGAAAGAAGAAGGCTTCGACACACCACCGCCGGGATCACCGCAGTAGCGTGACGTGACCGGTGATTCGTTCCGCCTTCACCCCAGTGGGAGAGAGTACCCGGTAATAGAGCGTCCATACATACACGCCGTCCTGCGATGCCACATTGCTATAGCTGCCATCCCACCCTTCGGCGGGGTCGGTGATCGTGGCGATGCGCTCGCCCCAACGGTCGAAAATGTTCAGCTCGTAGCGGTCGACCTGTCCGGCCAGTGAAGGCAGGAACACGTCGTTCATGCCATCGTTGTTCGGTGTGAAAGCGTCCGGTACGAACACGTAGGTATCGCAATCACCGGCGGTGATCACGATACTCGCGTTCGCGCTGATACACGCTCCGCTGGCGGTCACCGAATAGGTGCCCGGCCCGCTGATCGCGAGCAGCGGGCCCGTTGCACCAGTGCTCCACAAGTACGTGGCCCCCGGGATGAAAGTGGGTTCCAGAACATCGTATGCTCCGGGGCAGAGGCTGCGATCGTCGCCGAGGTCAACTTCGGTGATCACTGGACGTGTGATGACCACGACCATATCGCTCGCGGAACACCCTAGGCTGTCGATGGTCACGGTGTAGGTTCCAGCATTGGAGACACTGATCGCAGGACCCGTTCCGCCCGTCGACCAGGAGATCGAACCACCATTGTCAGTGACTACCAAGTCCGCGGTAGTTCCTTCGCAGATGGAAATATCCGGACCGAGTTCAGGGGCGACAAGTTCCAGCACAGCCACCTGGACGGCATCCTCCGCGGTACATCCTGCAACAGTGATCGTTACACCATACGTTCCGGCAGAGCCGACACTTATCGTTGGTGCTGCAAAGCCGTTGGACCAAACGTATTCCGCACCCGGCACGGTGGCGTCCAGTTCGGTCGTGGAACCTGCGCAGATCGTACGGTCAGCACCCAATTCCAACACGCTCGGATCGAAGACCGTGACACGGATGGTATCGCGCGCGGTACAGCCGTTGCGACTTACATCCACCCAATAGGATCCGGTGCTTTGCACCATTCGCATATCCAGCGTCGAGGCATCATCCCACACGTAGGTCGATCCGTTCTCAGTCGCTTCGAGGACGAGTGAAGCACCTTGGCAAATGGTCACGTCGGCGCCGAGGTCAGGGGTCGGGCCATCCAGCAGACTTACGAGTACCTCATCGGAAGAACTGCAACCGTTCACGCTCACGGTAACAGTGACCTCGCCAGCGGTGCCGACGGACAGTGTGGCTTCGGATGATCCATTCTGCCAGAAGTAGCTGGCATCGCTGGTCGTAGCATCGAACACAGCTTCCGATCCTGGGCAGATCTGAATATCCGCGCCCAGGTCCACGGAGGGCAGCGGGCTGAAATCGATCGCGATCGCATCTCCCACAACGCACTGACCAACGAGCGCTTCAAAAGAGTACATGCCGCTTGAACTGACCGTTCGAACGGCATCGGAGGAGCCGTCCTCCCACTGCAACACGGCACCCGCTAGTGTGGCGTTCAACTGATGCGTTTGTCCTTCGCACAACGAAAGGTCTGGGCCAAGATCCACCGTTCCGGGGTCGTTGTATGATACGAAGATGGTATCCGTGGCATCACATCCTGAGCCACCTGTGAATACGACCCAATAGGTTCCTTCCTGCGTTACCGTGTAGGTAGCTGCCAAGGTCACATCATTCCACATCGCAGTGCCGCTGGCGAGCGGAGCGGCCAGTTGCAAGGTTTGTCCAGCGCACAAGGTGGTATCCTGTCCGAGATCGATGGACAAGGACCCGAACATCACCTGCACCTCATCCGTTGCCACGCAGCCGTTCAGGTCAACATCAACCGAATAGGTGCCCGTTGTGGTCACATCCAAGGTTGGCGAACCAGCTCCCGTGTTCCAATCATATGTGGCACCGGGCCAAGTAGCATCCAACGTGGTGCTCGTTTGTCCTTCACAAAAGGTCCGGTCCGTTCCCAGATCGATCTGTGGTATAGGGTTGAGTTCCACGTTGATCGTATCGCTCGCCACGCAATCGCTTTGGGAGACATCGACCCAGTAGGTTCCTGTTACGATCACATCAAGCGTTGCCGTCACTTCGCCGGTATTCCAGAGATAGGACGCGCCAGCTATCGTCGCATCCAAGATGATCGCATCGCCTTCGCAACCGACAATGCTGGTACCCAGATCGACAGCATCCGGTGTCAGCAAGTTGATATCAATGGCATCAGAAGCTATGCAACCGTTCAGGTCCACATCCACGGAATAGGTCCCGGGTAATGCCACGGTCAACGTCGGCGTAACGGCACCCGTGTTCCAGAGATAGGTTGCACCGGGCCAAGTGGCGTCAAGTACGATGTCTTCACCGGCGCACAACGTTGCGTCGTTGCCGAGCGCTAC
>Ga0105048_10016157_pt1 | contig 11552 bp, 4 predicted proteins | sample MAT05_FD_78382 | JGI IMG/M metagenome (GOLD analysis project Ga0105048, IMG submission 78382) | Freshwater microbial communities from Lake Fryxell liftoff mats and glacier meltwater in Antarctica - MAT-05 | ecosystem: Environmental > Aquatic > Freshwater > Ice > Liftoff microbial mat | place...
CGGCAATGATCTGGTTCGGTTCCGGCGTGTTGAACTGATTCCCGACTACCCCGAAGATACGACCCACATTGACGTCCGAACGCCCATGAAACTCCGCTTTGAGTTCTGGAACATGATGGACCATGCCAACCTGAACCTGAGCATGCACCTCAACTCCCTGACGGGCGAGTGCATCTTCAACGTCGGAACGCGGTCGCAACCCTACGGCAAAGGGCTGATTGCGGGCGAGTGTACCATTCCCGGCTATTTCCTGAATGATGGGTCGTACACAGTTTCGGTCATGATCGTAAAAGATACGGTAACTCCCCTGTTTATGATGGACGACGGGCTTACCTTCGACGTAGAAGATTACCGCGCCGGTATTGCCTGGTACGGCAAATGGCCCGGCTACGTACGCCCGCAGTTTCCGTTCGAGATGGAAATGATGGAACCCGTTATCAGTTAACTGAAATGATCAACGTCACCAAATCATACCTGCCCGATTTAGCTGAGTACACGGCTTACTTACAAGGAATCTGGGACCGCGTGTACCTGACCAACGATGGTCCGCTGGTGCGGGAACTGGAAGGCCAGCTAAAGGCCTATCTGGGTCTTCGGCACCTGAAATACTGCACAAACGGCACCGTTGTGCTGCAAATGGCCCTTAAAGCCCTGGACATTACGAAGGAGGTTATTACCACGCCGTTCTCCTACGTAGCCACAACCAACGCGTTGCTTTGGGAGGGTTGTACGCCCGTTTTCGCCGACATTCGTCCCGATGATTTCAATATCGATCCTGATGCCATCGAGCCGCTCATTACGCCCAACACGCAGGCTATCATGGCCACACACGTGTATGGCAATGCCTGCCGGATCGATCAGATTCAGGCCATTGCCGACAAATACGGGCTGAAAGTCATCTACGACGCGGCTCATACGTTCGGGGCGAGTTATAACGGTCGCTCTATTCTGAGTTACGGCGATTTGAGCACGTGCAGTTTCCACGCGACCAAAGTATTTCACACGGTGGAGGGCGGTTGCATCGTAACCGATAACGATGAGATGGCCGAAAGACTGCATTTCTACCGCTCCTTCGGTCATCGCAATGACTACTACCGCAGCATTGGCATCAACGCCAAAAACTCCGAACTCCACGCGGCTATGGGCCTGTGCGTACTACCCATAGTGCCGGAGTTGATTGCCGCCCGCAAAGCTATCTTCGAGCGGTACACGGTCCGGCTCGACTTTTCTGGAATGACCCGCCCCACCCTGTTGCCGGGCATGGATTACAACTATGCCTATTACCCCGTTGTGTTTGAGTCGGAGGAGACGTTGTTGCTGGTCTTTGATGCGTTGCAGGCGCAGGAGATCGTAGCGCGCCGGTATTTTTACCCGTCGCTCAATACGCTGCCGTTCCTGAAAAGTTACCAGCCGTGTCCGGTTTCGGAAAGCGTTGCCCGGCGGGTGCTGTGTTTACCGCTGTATCCTGGTCTGCCCGAAGCCGACGTAGACCGCATTGCCGGTATCGTAAACGAAGCCCTTGTTTTGTCAGGTGCCGGGGTATAGTCCAGTTTACGATAGTCTGGACGCTGTCCAGAACTGGAAACGCCACGCTGAACATCAACTGGCGCAGGAGCAAGGCCGTACGCATTGGTACGAAACGTACAAGACCCGCATCTGCAAAGTAGAGCGCGACTACGGGTTTTAAAACGGGTACCCAATACCAAAGTTGATTATTAGATTTTGTTTTCTCCAGGCCGAACTGCCCAAGTCAATCTGATTAAATAGCCAGTTGCTGCCCTTCACTTCATAAGGCTTGCGCAAAGGCATAGCCAGATCGAGTCGTATCAGGAAATAAGAGAGATCAATACGAACCCCCACACCAGCACTGACGGCAATCTGTTTATAAAAGTCTTTCGTGAATTGCCCCGCTTCTCCAGCCAGCGTTGTGCCATAATACGTCCAGATGTTACCGGCATCTACAAACAAAGCACCCTCAAGATATTCTCCGAATTTAGCCCGGAGTTCCGTGTTTGCCTCGAGCCGGATATCGCCCCCACCATCCTGTGTTATGAACCGGTTTTGGAGCGTATCACGGGTTACTAAGCCAGGGCCGATAGCGCGAGGCCGGAAGCCCCGAATACTGTTGCTACCACCAACAAAGTACTGACGAATCAATGGCATGGTCTTGTCAATAGAATTTCCATATGGTAATCCCACGCCCATGAACAACCGATTAGCCAACGTTACGCCCGGACTTAGCCGACGGTAGAGCCGCCCGTCAGCATCAAAACGTACATATTGCGCAAATGGTACGCCAAAAATTGTTTTGTCGCCCACGTCATTTCGGTTCCGAATCAGCAGACTGGCCAGATTACCCGATGCTTCTACATTTGTTGTAAGCCGAAACGTTGTTGGGCGGTTTTCTTGGATTGGGGAGTTATAGCTGAATGTGTACAATGAACTAAGCAATAGCTGTTCGGATGTGAGGATATTAATATACTGAGCAAAAATGAACGGGTTGTTGGCTGCCGAATCGGCAAAGGCCTGGCTAATGTTAGATGGCCGAACATAGGTCACGTTGAACGGCTGAAACGTATGCTCGACCTGTTGGTTTTGCCGCCATGAATACCCAAACGTTGCCTGAAATGAATTCAGGTTGTACAGATTTCCCCGAATGATAGTTTGATACCCTAATGTAGCAATGGTTTTGGGTAAAGCCCTTTGTCGGTCGTCAAACCGGGAGCGGATGGGACTGACCAGACGTGGAAAATTCAGTTGTACATCGGCACCATAGCGGTAGTTCGTAAATCCCTGTTCGCCTGCATTAACCTGAAATTCGATGCCGCCGTTGAGATTCAGCGTGAGCAGTTCGGCACGTTTGATTGCATTGCGGTTGCGCCAGCTCAACGTTACCTGCGAACCGTTGAAGTTATTGGAGCGCGAGGTACCGTCAATCTCAAAACGGAGGGATTTAGTTTTGTAGGGCGTGAGGTAATAGTACAGATTCAGCAAGGCTGAGTCGCCCTGTTGCACGGGGCTGAACCGGTTACGCACGAACTTGAACGCGCCCACATTTACAAACCGCGACAGGGTCAAATCCTGCGCCCGGCTGCTATAAAGTCGGCCCGGCCGTACTGTTACAATGTCCCGAAACAATTTGGGGTTGAAACGTAGGCTTGAATCGACTACATTAAACGCCTGCTCCGTCTTATAAGCCATGCGTCGGTTAGTATCAGTCTGTGCCGTGGAGAGGTTATAGTTGGGATAGATAAAAATATCCTTGATGTAGTAGGGTACGCTGGCAGCCGTAGGCATATCGGGTTTGACGTACATATGTAGGGCGGTTTTGTGAGTCACTGAGTCGTTATCGGCCAGGGCTGCGGTAAATTCGGGAACGAAATAGAAAAACCCGCGCTGCTTCATAAACTGCCCGATGCGTTCTCGCTCCAGCCTGATATTGTTGAGCAGATACGGATCACCCTTTTTCAGGATCGTTTCTTTGGCCGACTCCTGAAATCGCTCTTTAAAAAACTTCGACTGTACGAGGGTAGTGTCGTACAAAAAATCGACAGAGTCGATATAATACCGCTGCGCTACGTTTACCGCATAAACGCCCCGCGCTTTGTAGCCGCCTTTATCGACAATCTCGCCCGTTACCTGCGATCCGAAATATCCCTGATTTTGCAGATACGCTTCCCAGATTGGGATATTGGCCGTAATAACGCTGGCACTGGCAAAGACCGGCTCCTGCCCGAATTTACGCCGGAACCACGCCCGGAAGCCATTCTTTTTGGGCGTCCCGAACAGATAATACAAACCTACTTTCCAGGGATAGCCAAAAATCTGTGCGTTAGGCCGGGGCCGGGCCAGTTCGGCTAACTGATCCTTAATAGTTTCCTGCTCCGGTTCTGACACCGTCGAGTCAGCCCTGACCGTGATGTCGGTACCCATGTACAGCCGCTCTTTAGCAGGTATTTTTTTTGCCAGATTACAGCCGTTGAGTAGCGTCAGCAGACCAAAACCAAGTATCAGTGTCAGTCGGCTATCCAAAGAAAAAATACGTGTACTCGTTGCATTCATAGTTTTTGGCAGGGACTAATCCTTACTGAAACTTATCCGCCGATTTATTGAGCAAACCCGCCAGCGTGTTGTAATCGACGGTGATCACAAACCCGACTCCGGTCTCGATGACAAACCCATCCAGCACGGCCTGGTAATCGTTCTGGCGGTAACCACGCAGCACGTACCGGCCATCGGGGGTGATTTTATAATTAACCGAGATATTGTCGAAGACCTGACTCTGACTCGTGGCGGTTTTGGCGGTGTTCTCCAGCACGAAGTTCTTGCCAACCGACACCGTGACACGCCCGTTGGCAAAACTCTTCGACAAACCCACCGCCAGATCGGTACGGGCACCGGTTGCCGTACCGCCTGTGTTTGCTCCACCCGCCTGCGAAAGCAGGTTGAAATCAACATCGACAATACCGTTTAGCACACCCGACGCCAATCGACCCAACTGGTCGGACAGCAACTTGCTTACGCTGCTTCGGGCCACACTCTCGGCCTGCGTATTCAGCCCGCCCCCCGAACTGCCGGAGAAAAAATCAGATGTATTCTCGGGAAGAAACCGGTTTAAAATCAGCAGTGCGAACACCTGTTTATTAATCTGCGACTGATCCTGCCTCAGCGTTCTCAGCTTGTTTTCGATGGCCGTAGCAAACGGGCTGGATGAGACATTACCCGTGTTGTTTTCCAGTTCGGGCAGGCGAATGTCGAAGTCGAGTTTGGGCTGGGCAATGTTATCGCTGATGGTCAGGGCAACCACAAACGGCAGCTTGCGTTTGAGTGCGGCAGCATCGACGTTGGTTGATTCGTTGGCGATCAGGTCGGCGGGGGGTACCTCTACTTTGTACAGGGCCGTCATGTTGATGTCGGCCTTGAGCGGGTCGCCGGTGAAATTAATATAGCCGCCCTTCTGAATCTCGAACTGGCGTTTCAGCACCTCATACGTCAGCGAGTACTCGCCCTCCGTTACGTCGTAGCGGCCCAGCACGGCCAGGTTACCTGCCGCGTCGATGCTGACGTTCAGCTGGGCGTTACCCCGCGCCCGCAGGTAATCGCCGTTGAGTTCATCGACCACAATGGTTAATTCCGACTTTTCATCTATTTCCAGATCGAGTGAGATATTCGAATTGGCGAGTTGGTCGAATGAGAGCCGTTTTGTGGATATAGTGTCGGTTTTTGGTCGGTAGATGTACTGCCGCAGGGCCAGCGAATCGTTGTGGTCAATGAACGTCACGATGTCCTTACCCACATCAGCTCCCAGCTCATCGTCGGGCAGCACGAGCGAGACGTTGCTGTCTTCTTCAAGCTTGATTTTACCCGTCACCGATGCGTCGGCCCCTTCGCCCTTCACACGCAGGTCGAGGGTAGCAGATGCCCGTCCGTAAGCAAATTCGTTGTCTTTTCGCGAGGCATTCAGCACCAGAAAGTTATTGGCCTGAATTCGGAGATTATAGACCGCGTCGGGCAGGTTTTTCAGCACCACCGTACCGTTGGTCGTCAGGGCATTACCGAGCGTATCGGTCAGGGCAAAATCGTTAAACGTAATGGTCTGCCCTCTGAACAGCAGGCTTTCATCGTTGATGAGATAGGTGGCGTTAAGCTGCCTGATGTTAAATGCTACCGAGTCAAAGGCTACACTGCCGTTGGTTTGAGGATTGTCTAGCGAACCAGCCACCCTGATGTCGCCGGTGAGTTTGCCCTGCGCCCGCCGGAGTTCGCCAAAGCTGAACGCTTCAACGGTCCGGGCATCAAGTCGTTTGAGATTAATGGCTAAGTCAAGGGCATCTTTGTCACTTTCGGGATTATAAAAGCCTTCTATTGTGGCGTCGTTGTAGGTCCCGGCCAAAACCGTATTGACGCTGATACGCCCGTCGGGGTTATTGTTGAAGTGGGCGGTCAGGTCGCCAATCGGCTGCTGCATCACCCGCAGACTGTCCACATATATTGACCCTATAAAGGCCAGTTGACTGTCGTCGCTCAGGTAATCCCGCACAATGACAGTACCATTCAGTTGCCCATCGGCTAAGGTCGTATCCTGCCCGGCCAGCTTAGACAAATAGCCAAGATTGATATCGCGGGTGGTGATGCGGATGGGCGCGTTGGGGTACTGCTCCGTGCTGCTGATGTTGAGCGTTTGCTGTCCTGACTCCAGCACGATATTATCAATCAGTACGCCATCGGGGCCGTACTCCACAAAGCCAGTCGAGTCGGTTTGCCAGCGTTCGTAGTTGGTGAGCAGCCCGTTGCGGGCAAACTGAAACCGGTAGCTGCTGTCAATAACGCTGAGCGTACCAGCCAACCCAAACCGCGCCCGACTGACAGAGTCCCGGCTGATAAGGTCGAACTGAAACTGATTATTGGCCGCCGTGCCAGTCAGGGTGGTTTCGCGGATGGTATAGTCGCGGTATAACGCGCCGTCTATTTGTCCGTTCACGGCCAGCTGGTTGCCCGTACCGCTCAGTTTCAGATCAGCGTCCCGTATAGTAATGGTGTCATACACGATAGTGCTGGTGCGGAGCGTAGCCGAGAACGTTGTATCGTTCAGAAAACCGGCACGCTGACTGTCCACGAACGCGCTAAACCGCACGGTGTCGAGCCGGGTCAGTGCCGGCACAAAGGCCCGCAACAGCGGACTCTGGTAGGCTTTCAGATTGGTGGTAAAGGCATACGGACCCGCAACCGGCTGGTAACTCAGGGCCGGAATGGCAATATATTTAGCGATTTCGCCCGCTACGATGTCGTACAGATTAGCATACCGAAACTGCCCGTTCAGCGTAAGCCTCGCCCCCGGCAGCTGCGCCAGTACCTGCTTCGTATCGCCGGTGGCCGACAGCCGTGCATACAGCGAATCGACGGGATACCGTTCGCCGTTCAGTGTAACGACCGCATCAGTCGCCGACACCGTACCAACGGGCCGTTCGGGATCGACGGTGGCCATATCGAGCAGAATCCGGCCTTTCAGCGAGAGCGGATCGGCATAAAAGCCCAGCGGTTTGAGGTTCAGTTCGTTCAGCACCACCTGCCCGTTCACACTCGGAAACTCCGGCTTCAGATCAACCTTCGTATCAAACGTGGCGTTGGCGTTGGGGTCATTGATACGACCAACAATGTTCAGCAGACCGTTGGTCAGAGTACCCGTCGCATCGAAATTCTGGTACGTGTAGCCCTGCAATTCTGCCGATTTAATGGCCAGATCAAACGTTGTTATGAGCGTGTTGACGTCGATACCACGCCCGTCCACGATGGCCCGGCCCGTAATCTTACCCACCGTTTCGGGCTGTTTGATCCACTTGCCCGCGTTGAAGTTTTGCAGGTTCAGCGTTCCCTGATACGTCTCGTTTTTACCGGCCACAAACCCCGCCACGCGCCCGTCGAACGCGGCATTGCCCCAGTCGGTACTAAGTTTAGCATCAATAACCAAATCGTTGAGCTGGCCTTTGAGTTTGCCCGTCAGGTCAAGTATATCAGGCAGGGCAATGCCTTCGGGAATGGTACCGGGCGGCACTAATTGCTGAATGTCAGCCAGGCGGGTGGTGGCACCGGTAATGTTCAGGTCAACGCCAATGCGGTCAGGGTCGGTCACGTTGGTCAGCCGCCCATTCACGCGCAGGTGCGTGCCGGACAGCAGATCGAGTTCAAAGCGCGGCAGGTTCAGGCTGGCCAGCGTTCCCGTTATCTCGGCACTTGACCGAAAGGTTGCCTTTGGGCTATTACTGAACGGGGGCGTGTCGGCCAGTTGCGGGGCCAGTTGCAGCACATCAGCCACCGACAGCCGGCTTTTATCGAGCTTGACGCGTACCTGTACCTGATTGGCAAAACGCGGGTTGGTTAGTTGCGCCAGCGAGTCGTAGCGCAGCACCAGCTGATCGCGGATGAGCGAAGTGGGTGTTTTAATATAGAGACTGGTGAGCTTAACAATCCGATCGGTATAAAGAACGTCGGCATTGAACTGTTGCAGTACAAATCCGCTTTGGGCCGAAAACTGACCATCGCGCAGGTTACCGCTCACCACCAGCCCGCGTTTGCCGAGGTCACGATAGACCAGATCTTTCCCCGCGATGCCAAGATTACGCAAATCGAGGTGACCGTAGTCTAAACCTTTGGCCTGCCTCGACGCAGTTTCATCGTCAAACTTAATCCGGTTGTTGGCAAAGCGTACCGTACCGAGTGTAGCGGCCCAACCCGGCCCCGTCGATGCCGGTTCGGTGGGGGCAGACGGGGTTATTTTCTTAGTCGGTTTGGTCAGCGTAGCGGCTATATCGGCGTTTTCGAGCAGGAGCGATTCGATACTGATTTTCTGGCCGTCGAGGTAAAAATAGTTCGACGCCATCCTGAGTTTCCCAACGCTGCCCTTCGTCCTGAAATCGGCAGTCTGGACGTTCACGTCCCACTTTGCCTGGTTTATGGCCCACTTACCGAGACCAATATCGAGCGTATCGCTGGCCGCCGTAGATTCGGGTTTGTTGGGGGGCGTGGGCAGACCATCGTACAGCCGGGCATATACGTTTAGACCGTCGGCATTCAGGGCCTCAATGTGGTAAATCGATTTGTCGATATTGGTTTCGGTAAAGCTTGTCTGCAACTGCTTCACGTAGGCATTCACGTCGGCCCCCGTTATGTCGTCTCGGTACTTGATACGCACATCGTTGAGCCGGATTTTGTTGAGCGAAATCACCAGCGACGAAGCCGCACTATCGGTAGGGGTTGCCGCCGTGTCGGGCGTTACGAAGGCATCGACAAGGTATTGAAAATTGAAGGTGGGCGGTCCGGCGTTCCGGTCCGGTAAAGTGCGGCTAATGTTTACCTGCGTCTGTTCGAGCAAAATTCCGTTGATGGCTACCCGGTTGTTGATCAGCCCCCACATATCGAGGTCGATGCGCAGTAGCCCGCCGTTTACGAGGGTATCGCCCTGGGGTGTTTTGAAGTAAACGTCGCGCAGTTCAATGTAATCGGGAATGTCGTAGCGGATGCTGCCAATACGAAAGGGCGAGGTTAATTTACCGGCTAAGTAGCTGTTTACCTGCTTCGTAACGAACTGTTGCCCCCAGGGCGTGGTAGCCACAATGAGAACGAAACCCACGAGCAGCAGCACAAGGGCAAGCAGACCAAGCAGCGCACGGACAATAATTTTCGATGCAGACATTCAGTATGGTTTCCGGCTGGTGGGGAGCAGACCGGTGGGTGTAATACGCATTGAACCTTCTGAATTAACGTGCTTTGGGGGTATTATGTTATTGGCTGGTGGCTGGTGGCCGTTCAGGCCCACGCGCCAACCTTTTGTCAGGCTGTTGGTTCATTCCTGAGCAAGATAGTTGCACACCCGGCACGGGGCCGGTAATTTTGCATAACTTTCCCGCTTTTCTATATGGCCGAATTATTTACTGCCGAATCCATCATCAGTCTGCTGACCCTGACGTTTCTTGAAATCGTCCTCGGCATCGACAACATTATCTTTATCTCCATTGCGGCCAACAAACTGGCCGAGGGCGATCAGGCCCGCGCCCGCAACATCGGGCTTATTCTGGCCATGGCGTTCCGGCTTGTTCTGCTACTGGGCATTTCGTTCGTTATCTCGCTGAGCAAGCCGTTTACCCACATCGACGCGGGCTGGTTTACGGCGGCTTTTACAGGCCAAAGCCTGATCCTGTTTGCGGGCGGGCTGTTCCTGCTCTATAAAGCCACGTCGGAGATTCACCACAAACTGGAAGGCAGTAACGAAGACGAACTGGAAACCGGGGGCGCGAAGGGCAAAGTTTCTGTTTCCAGCGTCATTACGCAGATTGCCATTACCAACATCGTCTTCTCCATCGACTCCATCCTGACGGCCATCGGCCTGACGCGCAACATCCCGATTATGATGATCGCCGTCATCGCGTCGGTGGTGGTGATGATGTTTTTTGCCGGGCCGGTAGGTCGGTTTGTCAATCAGCACCCTACCATTCAGATGCTGGGTCTGGCGTTCCTGATTATGATTGGCTTCATGCTCGTGGCCGAAGGCGCGCACCTGTCTGAGGTGGTTATCTTCGATCAGGAAGTAGGCACCGTACCAAAAGGCTACCTCTATTTTGCCATTGCGTTCTCGCTACTGGTCGAATTCCTGAATATCCGGCTCCGTAAGTCCAAGAACCCCGTTCAGTTACGCACCTACGAAGGCCGCCCACAAGCAGACGGTATGCTTTAATCTGTTTTTGTCATTCCGATTGCCTGTCATTCTGACCACTCCCCCTTTGTCACTCTCCGATCAACTTTCTGACATTCTCGACAGCTTCGGCGGGTTTGGGCCGGTGCTTTGGCTGATGGCGGGTTTCTGCGCTCTGCTACTAACCGAGTTGCTGACGCTGCGCCGACCCGACGCCAGAATCTATCTGGGCGGACTGACACTGTTTATACTGGCAGTGGCCCTAATCTGGGCGGTACTGCTGCCGTGGCGCGGGTTTCTGTTCGGGCGGCTGCTATTCATGGATCATCAGGCGCAGTTCATGCAGGTAGTAGTGGCGTTGGCCGCGCTGCTGGTAGTGGCCTACGAACTGGCTGGCCCCCACCAGACCGCCGGACCGCGGAGTGCCGTATCCCGAAGTGCCGGACCCCGGAGTGCCGTATCACCCCTTCCCTGGTACGCGCTGCTGGTGGCTATGACGCTGGGGCTGTTTCTGATGACGATTTCGGTCAACCTGCTCAGCATCTACGTCAGCATCGAACTGGTGTCCGTTGCGTCGTATCTACTCACGGCCCTGAGCGGCACGCGCCGGGCGTCAGAGGGGGGTATTAAGTACCTGATTTTTGGCGCAGTCAGCTCGGCCATTATGCTCTACGGTATGTCGCTGCTCTACGGCATGACCGGCACGCTCGACCTCACCGCCGATGTGTTTGGAGCCGAACTGGCCCGGCAGGATGCCGCCGTAGCTACGATAGTGGTGCTGCTAACCGGGGCCGGGCTGCTGTTCAAACTGAGCGGGGTACCGTTTCATGTCTGGACGCCCGACGCCTATCAGGCCGCGCCGGTGCCGGTGGCCGCGTTTTTTTCGGTGGGGCCCAAAGCTGCTGCCGTGCTGGTGCTGATGCGGGTTGTCACTGCCCTGCCCGTAGAAAACAGCAACCTGACCGGAGCCACAGCGGGCGATCTGCAAATACCGCTGGCTATACTGGCTCTGGCGGGTATGTTCATCGGCAACCTCTCCGCCCTGCGCCAAACCGACGCCAAACGGCTGCTGGCCTACTCCACCATTGCCCACGCGGGGTTTCTGCTGGTGGGGGTTGTTGCGCTGAGCCAGGCGGGTTTCGAGGCTGTGCTGTTCTACGCCGGCACGTACCTGTTTATGTCATTGGCCGCATTCTTCCTGATCGACCTGCTGGCCCGCAGCCGGGGGAGCGACGATCTGACCATTAGCCAGTTTGCCGGACTGGGGGCAAAACAGCCGCTGCTGTCGGTAGCCCTGACCATTACCATGCTGGGGCTGACGGGTTTGCCGCCCACGGTGGGGTTCACGGCCAAACTACTGTCTTTC
>Ga0105048_10016158_pt1 | contig 11552 bp, 8 predicted proteins | sample MAT05_FD_78382 | JGI IMG/M metagenome (GOLD analysis project Ga0105048, IMG submission 78382) | Freshwater microbial communities from Lake Fryxell liftoff mats and glacier meltwater in Antarctica - MAT-05 | ecosystem: Environmental > Aquatic > Freshwater > Ice > Liftoff microbial mat | place...
CATAGTGCGCGTGCACGAGATCGAGCCGCTCCGATCGCGCGACGTCGACCAGCCGGGACGCGACCGCGATCGCGATCGGCGTGCGCCCGGCGAACAGCGGGTGATCGGCGGCGTCCACCGCGTGGAGGATCAAGCGATCGCAGCGCGGCAGCGTGCGATCGGGGGGCCCGCTGGTGAGCAGGTGGACGCGGTGACCCCGCTTCGCGAGGCCGATCGCGAGCTCGGACGCGACGACGCCGCTGCCCCCGAAGCTCGAATAGCAGACCACCGCGATCGTGCTCATGCGTCCTCGTCGTCGAACGCGTGGGCCTCGGTGAACGGGTTGGCGCGCAAAAAGGCGATCGGATCGACCACTCCAAGGACGTTGGGCGCCCGCAGCGCCTCGCCGTGGGCCGCGCCGATCATGCTTCCGTAGAAGCGATCGCGCGCCTCGATGGCGTCGATCGCGAGCGGCGAGCCCACCAGGGTCGTTCCCCGTCGTACCTGGCTCGCGTAGCACTCGATCGCAGCGCGCTTGGTGGTGGCCGCGCTCGACGTGTCGATGACCAGCGACGGACGGATGCGGTGGCGCAGCGGATAGAAGAAGAGCTGTCGCGGGACGAAGCGCTCGGGCCGCAAGCTGGCGAGAAACAGCGCGCGCTCGATGAGGTGGCTGGCCGCGACGTGATCGGGGTGGCGATCCTGCCGCCACGGCGCGAGCACCAGCTCCGGCTTCAGCCGCCGCAGCACCTCGACCACCTTCGCGAGCTGATCTTCGGCGCGCGGATCCAGGCGGGTGTCCGGCAGCCCGAGGTTCTCGCGGACATGGAGCCCGAGGATCGCGCTGGCGTGATCGGCCTCGCGCGCCCGCTCCTCCGGCGTACCGTGGCTCGCCCTCTCGCCGCGGGTGAGGTCGACCACCGCGGTGCGGTACTGGAGCTGCGCCAGGCGGATCAGCGTGCCGCCGCAGAACAGCTCGACGTCGTCGGGGTGCGGTCCAAACGCCAGTACGTCGATCATGGTCTCAGCTCCCGGGGACGGGCGTCGAACGGATCGTCGATCGCGCCGATGATCGCCTGGACGAAGCGCGACTCGCCGTAACGCGCCGCGAAGTACGCCGGCCCGAGCACCCGCTCCTGCGGCTGATCGAGCGGAAAAAGAAGCTGCTTCAGGCGTCGGACGTCGGTCACGCGCCGCTCGTTCTGGTGGAGGCGGGCGTGATCGATCTTCTCGGAGAGCTTCTTGGTGGCGTGCTCCACCGCGGCCTGGGTCTTCTCGAGCGCGCTGGTGAGGCCGAGCGCTGCGAGCTCGCTGCGGAGCGGCTCGAGCGCGGCGACGAGGTCGGGCAGGGCAAGGCTTGCGCCGCCGCTCGAGCCGCGGAGGAGCTCGTCCTCCGGGCGCTTCACATCCGCGACGTCGAGCCCGAGGCGCGTGAGCAGGGCGTCGGTCTTGTCCTCGACGATCGTGAGCCGCGCGCGCGGGAGCACGATCGGCATCGACATCCCGAACGCCGTGTACAGCGGCTGGAGCTGCGCGAAGTAGGCGATCTCGCCGGGCCCGCCGACGTAGGCCGCGGTGGGGAGCAGCGCGTCCTGGATCAGCGGGCGGAGCAGGGCGCTGGTGCTGAAGCAGAGTGGGTCTTGATCGTCGTTCAGATCGTGCGTCGCCGCGCCACCGATCTCGCTGAAGCCGCCGGTGTTCTTGGCGAGACGGAAGCGCGGCCCGTCGGCGCCGCGCGGGTGGAAGAAACACAGCGGCGACTCCGCGCGAACGTGCACCGGAACCTCGAAGCCCTTTTGCTCGAGCGCGCGCGATCGCTCGAGCAGCACATCGGCGATCGGCCCGGCCTCGTCGATCGCGCGGCGATGGATCGGCAGCGCGAGCTCGGCGACGCGCGCGTCCCGGGGATCGAGGAACAGCAGTCCGTCTTGTGCGAGCAGCTCGCCCAGCGCCCCGCGAAACGCCGCGCTCCAGGGCGCGCCCGGGCGATAGTGTCGCCTCAATCGCTCCGCGTGGGCCGGCCCGTCGGGGAGACCGGCGAGCGCGTCGCTCAGCTTTTCGAGCTCGCGCGATACCTCTTGCGGCAGCGCCTGGTGCGCGACCGACCGGCGATCCTGCGCGTCGACCGGGACCTCGAGCGCGATCGGCTCGCCTCCGGGACCGCGCAGATAGGTCCGCGCGATCTCCGGCATGTCGTGATCCTCGGTCTGCAGCCAGAACAGCGGCACCACCGCACGTCTCGTCTCGGTGGCGAGCTTCTTCGCTGCGACGATCGCGGTCGCCGCCTTGTACAGCGTGAAGAGCGGCCCGAGGAACAGGCCCATCTGCTGTCCGGTGACGACCACCGCCGCGCCGGCCGCGAGCGACGTGAGGTTAGCGTCGACCGCCGCGCCGCGCCCGGAGTTCTGCTCGCGCAGCACCGCCAGCAGCGCCGGGGTCACCGGGCGCGCGCGATCGACCGCGCGACGGCGGTGCACTGGATCGGCGTAGTGCTCAGCGAAGAAGGCGCTGGCCTCCCCCGCGAGGTACGCGTCGAACACGCTCGCCACGCGCGGGGCTCAGGACTTCTTCTTCCAGTCGGCGATCGCCTTTGCGATCTGCTCCTTGTAGACGGTCTCGTAGATCTGCTCGCCCTTGCCGAGCGTCTGCGCCTTCTCCGCGGAGGCGAGCGCCTCGGCGCCCTTGCCCTGCTTGGCGAGGATCTGCGCGCGGGTCCAGTTGTTGGACCAGGTCGGCTTGATGGCGATCGAAGCGTCGAGATAGCCGAGCGCCTTGGTGAGATCGCCGTTGTTGTCGAACAGCCAGCGGCCCGAGTTGTAATGCGGGCGCCAGGTATCGCCGAGCGCCTTGTCGATGTTCTTGGTGACGAGCGCGGTGGTGTCGACGCTGATCGGGATCATCACGCGAACCTTCTCCCACTCCATGTCGAGGCGCACGCCCGAGTCGCTCGCGTCCGAGAAGATGAAGGTCATGCGCTCGCGGAGCGGGATGGCCTCGCTCTTTACCTGCGCGCGCGCGACGTCCTTCTTGATGTCGAGCCCGTTGGTGCCCCACCCGTCGGCGCTGCTGTTGAGCGCGACGGTCCAGCCGGTCTTGGTCGGGATCGTGTAGAGCGAGTAGCTCCCCGCCGGCACGGTCTTGCCGCCGAAGCTGAAGTCGGTGCTCGCGGTGATCTTGGTGGCGGCGTTCGCGCCGGTGCGCCACGGCTTGTCGTACGGCACGAGCTCACCCCAGATCGGGCGGCCCTTCACGCCGGGGCTCGAGTACTCGATGGCGAAGTCGGTGACACCGACCCGCTGCTCGATCTTGGAGCGGGGGCTGGGGGCCGAGAGCTCCTGCGCGAATGCGGCGGACGACACGACGGCGAGCGAACAGACGGTGATGAGAGTACGCATGCGGACGCGGTTATCACGCGGGAGCGCGACGGTCACCGTCTTCTGAACGCGATTTCGCGATGAAATGCGCCTGGGTACGCGGCGCCGCTGGACCCTGGATAGTTTCGACAGCTCATTTATTCCAGGCGGCCGAGGAAGGTCCCGCGATAGGGTGCGTACGATGTCCGTGCCCGCTCGAGATCTCGCCTTTCGTACTGCTTTCCTCGCTGTCTGTCTGGGCGCGCTGGCCGCGCCGGCCTCGGCCCAGACCGTCGTTCCCGCGGGAAATCTGGTGGGGTCGCAGACCTGGTCCCCCGCCGGGTCGCCCTACATCCTGACCGGCGACGTCACGGTCCCTGCGGGGATCACGCTGTCGATCCTCGCCGGCACCGACGTGCGGCTGGGCCCCGGCGACACGTCCGGGTCGGGCAGCGACATGGCGCTCACCGAGCTGCGGGTCGCGGGCACCCTGGCGATCTCGGGCACCACGATGGTGCCGGTCAGCTTCGCCAGCAACGCGATGCCGCTGAGCAACTACTACGGCATCGTGCTGCTCGCCGGCGCCAGCGCCAACATCACCAGCGCCGACATCCGCAACGCCTCGCGGGGCATCTACTCGCAGGCGACCGGCGTCGCGATCAACGACCTGCGCGTCAGCGGCTCGGTCACCGGCGTCGAGGTCGCGGGCGGGTCGCTCACGCTGACGGGATCGGCGATCTCGCAGGTCACCCAGTACGGCGTCTACGCGTCGGCGGGCACGCTCACCGCGAGCGGCCTCACCATCACCCAGGCGGGCAGCTACGGCGTGTACTGCAACAACGCCGAGTGCAGCGTCACCCAGAGCCTCATCCGCAACAACACCTCGCGCGGTCTCTATCTGCGCACCGACTCCGGTACTCATACTTACTCGGTCACCAAGAACACGATCTATGGCAACAACAGCTACGGCGTGTATGTGATCGAGAGCGCCGGCACGCTCAACGCGACGGTGCGCGACAACATCATCCTCGACAACGGTACTTACGGTCTCTACGTCAGCGGCACGCCGAACATGACCGTCTCGAACAACCTCGTCTTCGGCCAGACCACCGCCTACAACAACGTGGTCGCCGGCACCGGTGCGGTCGCCGAGAACGCGCTCCTGGTCGACTCCGCGAACGGCGACTTCCGCCCGACCTCACGCTCCGGCGCGCGCAACGCCGCATCCGATGGCACCGACATCGGCGCGTTCGCGTTCAACGGCGCGATCACCGCGCAGCTCACCGGGCACCTCTTCCAGAACACCACCTTCACGGCCGCTGCGTCCCCGTACCTGGTCACCGGCGATCTCACCGTCGAGCCGGGCGTCACGCTGACCGTCGAGCCGGGCGCGATCGTGCGCTTCGCCGCGGGCACCGACGGGATGGGCGCGGGCACCGCCACCGATCGCACCGAGCTCCGCGTTCGCGGCACCCTGGTCGCCGACGGGACCACCACCCTCGGGATCCGCTTCGAATCGGCCGCCGGGTCGGGCGTCGCTGGTGACTGGTACGGCATCGCGCTCCTCCCGGGCGCGAGCGCGTCGATCATCGACTTCGCCACCATCCGTCACGGGCGTTACGGCATCCACACGTCGGCCGCTGCCGGGACCATCGTGCAGCGATCGATCATCGAGTCTTCATCGACCTACGGCATCTACGCCGACGCGGGCTCGATCGAGCTGGCCGATAACCTCATCCGCACCAGCGGCTCCTACGGCGCCTATTTCAACAACGCCGACGGCATCATTCGTCAGAACCGCTTCTTCGACAACACCTCGCGCGGTCTGTACCTGCGCAGCGACTCCGGTACTCATACTATATCGGCTACCCACAACACGATCACCGGCAACAATTCCTACGGAATTTACGTGATCGAGAGCGCCGGCACCCTCAACGTGACGGTGCGCGACAACATCATCGTCAACAACGTCACGTACGGCCTGTACGTGAGCGGCACGCCGAACATGACGGTCTCGAACAACCTGGTCTGGGGCCAGACCACCAACTACAACAACGTCGTCCCCGGGAACGGCGCGATCAGCGAGAATCCACTGGTCGTCGACGCGGTCGGCCGCGACATGCGGGTCACCACAAACTCACCCGCGCGCGGCCACGCTTCCGACGCGACCGATATCGGCGCGCTGCAGTTCGACGGCGCGCCCACCGTCGGCGTACACGGCCACCTCTACGACGCCACCGCCTGGTCCGGCACGGTCGACGTGCTCGGCGACGTCACCGTCGAGCCCGGCGTCACGCTGACGATCGCGGCCGGAACCATCGTGCGCTTCGCGGCGAACACCGACTCGATGGGCGGCAACATCGATGTCGCGGAGACCGAGCTGATCGTGCGCGGGCGCCTGATCGCCGACGGCACGCCGGCCTCGCGCATCACCTTCACGTCCGCTGCGGCCACCCCGGCGACCGCCGACTGGTACGGCATCCAGCTCACCGCTTCGGCGGGGAGCTCGGTGATCGACAACGCGCTGATCGAGCTCACGCGCTACGGCATCCATACTCAGGCCCCGGCCACCACGGTCGTCTCGCGGACCGAGATTCGCAGCGCGCAGTCGTACGGCGTCTATGCCGACGGCGGCGCCATCACCTTGACCGGCCTCACGGTGCACGGCAGCGGGAGCTACGGCCTGTACTCGAACAACGCCGACCCGACGATCACCAACAGCGTCATCTACTCGAACACTTCGCGCGGGGTCTACGTCCGCACCGATAGCGGAACGCACACCATCGTCGCGAACCACCTCACCGTGTGGGGCAACAACAGTTACGGCATCTATGTCATCGAGAGCGCTGGTACGCTCAACTTCACGCTGCGGAACTCGATCATCGCCGAGAACGGGACGTATGGCATCTACGTCAGCGGTACGCCGAACGTCACCCTCGCGAACAACGACGTCTGGGGCCAGACGACCAACTACAACAACGTCGTCGCCGGGCCGGGCTCGTCGAGCTCGAACCCCCAGTTCGTGAGCACCATGCTGGAGAACTTCCATCTCTTGCCCAACTCACCGGCGATCGACGCCGCCCAGGCTGCCAGCGCGGCGCCGGAAGACCTCGAAGGCAACGCGCGCACTGTGGACGGTGACATGAACGGCTCGACCATCGCTGATCTCGGCGCGTTCGAGTTCAATCCCTCGGGCAATCGCTGGCCGGTCGCGGACGCGGGCGCCGATCGGGTCGTCACCAGCAACGTGCAGGTCACCTTCAGCGGCGCGGCCTCGTTCGATCCGGACGGCGTCGTCATGCTCTACGTCTGGGACTTCGGCGACGGCACGCCCAGCGCGAGCGGCGCCACCGTCAACCATACCTTTGCGGGCGGCACCGACCGGGTCGTGACCTTGACCGTGACCGACAACGCCGGCGCGATCGACGTCGACACGGTCAACGTCGAGGTCAACGTCCCACCGACCGCCGAAGCCGGCCCCGATCGCTTCGCCGATCCGGGCGAGGCCGTGAGCTTCACCGGCTCGGCTTCGACCGACGGCGACGGTTCCATCGCCAGCTATCAGTGGAACTTCGGCGACGGCGCCTCCGGGAGCGGTGTCTCGGTGATGCACACCTATGCGACCGGCGGAAACTATACCGTCACGCTGACCATCACCGACGATGACGGCGCGACCGCGACCGACACCACGACCGCGCGCATCACCGGCAACGACGGCGCGCCGCCGGCCATCGTCCACACCCCGATCGCGGCTGGGCGCCCGCTGAACCAGCCGGTGCTGGTATCCGCCGACATCACCGACAGCTCGGGCGTGCAGAGCGCGACCCTGTACTATCGCCCCACCGGTGGCGGTGCGTTCACGCCGCTGGCGATGAGCAACGTCGGCGGGGCGACCTACCAGGCGACCATCCCCGGTCCGAGCGTGACTGCAGCAGGCGTCGACTACTATCTCCAGGCCACCGACAGCGCGATGGCCAGCAACGTCGGACGCAGCCCCGCGGCCGCTCCGGCCTCGTTCTACAGCTTCACCGTGGTCGCGGCGTCGGCGCCCTCGATCGCGCACACGCTGGTCGGCAGCGGGCAGCTCTCCGGCCAGCCGGTGACCATCGCCGCCCTCGTCACCTCGATGTCCCCGCTGAATTCGGTGCACTTGTACTATCGCGCGCAGGGCGGGGCAGCTTCACGTCGCTGGCGATGACGACCATGGGCGGCGGCAACTATTCGGCGCAGATCCCCGGCGCTGCGGTCGCACCGCCCGGCGTCGAATACTATATCGAGGCGACCGACAGCCAGATGCCGGCGATCACCGTGACCAGCCCCGCGTCGAGCGGTTCGGTGCACGGATTCGCGGTCACGCCGGCCGACAACGCGCCGCCGTCGATCACCCATACCCGGATCGCGAACGGCCAGCCCGAGAGCGCCGACGTGATGATCAGCGCCGCCGTGACGGATGGCTCCGGCGTCGCCAGCGTGACCCTGCGCTATCGCGTGTCGGGCGGCGGCGCGTTCGCCACCGCGGCGATGAGCGCGTCGGGCGGGAGCAACTATACCGGCACCATCCCCGCCGGCTCGGTCACGCGCGCGGGCGTCGACTACTATATCTCGGCCACCGACACCGCGAGCCCGCCGAACAGCGGCTCCGATCCGGCGGGCGCGCCCGGCGCGTTCCATACCTTCACCGTGCAGCGGACCTTCACCGTCCGCGTGGGTGACATCATCGTCACCGAGGTCATGAACGATCCCAGCGGCACCGAGACCCAGCGCGAGTGGTTCGAGGTCTACAACACGACCGCGGCCGCGATCGACATCAACGGCCTCGAGCTCGCCGACGACGGCTCGGATAACTTTGTGATCACCAGCGCGATGCCGCTGATGGTCTCGGCCGGCGGATACTTCGTGCTCGGCCGCTCCGCGGACATGATGCTCAACGGCGGCGTGCGCGTGGACTATGTCTACAGCGGCTTCGCGCTCTCGAACGCGTCCGACGAGCTGGTCATCCGCGCCGGCGCGCTGGAGGTCGACCGGGTCGCGTACGACGGCGGAATGACGTTCCCGCAGGTGCCGGGTCGCGCGTTCGCGCTCGATCCGACCACCCTCGATTACGCTTCGAACGACGATGGAACGAGCTGGTGCCAGGCGACCACGATGCTCTCGGGTGGTGACTTCGGCACGCCGGGCGCGGTGAACGATCCCTGCCAGACCGCGCCCGACACGACCCCGCCCGCGATCGTCCACTCACCGATCGCCGACGGCCAGCAGAGCGGCGTGGCCGTGGCGGTCAACGCGGTGGTGACCGACGCCAGCGGCCTCGGGACCGTGGAGCTGTTCCATCGGCCCGCGACCGGCGGCGCGTTCACGCGGGTGGTGATGACCTCCATGAGCGGCGGCAACTATCAGGGCAGCATCCCGGCGATGGCGGTGACCACGGCTGGCGTCCAGTACTATCTGCGGGCGACGGATACCGTGATGAACGAGGCCTTCGCGCCGACGAACGGCGCGACGATGCCGCTCGCGTTCATCGTGACCACCACCGACAGCTCGGGCCCGTCGATCACCCACGCGCCGATCACCGGGCCGCAGCCGGCCGGCGCCGACCTGATGGTGCGCGCGACGATCACCGACCCCTCGGGCGTCGCGAGCGCGGCGGTCAACTATCGCACCGGATCGAGCGGCGCCTTCACGCGCCTCGCGCTGGTGGCCAGCGGGAATGACTACTCGGCGCAGATTCCGGGGGCCGCGGTCGCGTCTCCCAGCCTGGAATACTATCTCGAGGCCACCGACTCGAGCGCCACGTCGAACGGCTCTTCGCTGCCGGTCACGGGCGCGAGCGCGCCGTTCCAGGTGGTGATCAACGTCGTCGACCTGACGCCGCCCACGATCGTCCATACTCCGATCAGCGGGTCCGTGCCGCAGGGCCAGCCGGTCGCGATCACCGCGAACGTCACCGATGTGTCCGGCGTCGCCGAGGTGCGGGTGTACTTCCGCTCGGCGGGCGGGGCGAGCTTCCTCTCTGCGCCGCTGACCTCCGCGGGCAACGGTGACTTCACCGGCGAGATCCCGGCCGCGCTGATCCAGGGGACCGGCGTCGACTACTATCTCGAGGCCACCGACGCGTCGCCCGACGACAACCGCGCGCGCCTGCCCGAGGCCGATGTCTTCAGCTTCACCATCGACATGACCTCGGGCGAGGACACCATGCCGCCCGCGATCCTCCACATCCCGGTCCCCAATGGGCGCGCCGAGCGCGCGGCGGTGGAGATCCTCGCGGAGATCGTCGATCCGTCCGGCGTCCTGAAGGCGTCGGTCTCGTTTCGCACCCGCGGCACGACCGAGCTCTCGGAGCTGCCGCTGGAGCGCGAGATGGGCACCGACCGCTGGAAGGTCTCGCTGCCCGCCGCGTCGATCGTGGCCCCGGGCATCGAATACTTCATCCGCGCCACCGACGGCTCGCCGCGGATGAACGCCGCGAGCCGGCCGCTGGCCGCGCCGGCCGAAGTCTTCAGCTTCAACGTGACGCCCACGGTGGTGCCCCCCGACCCGGTGGATCGCGCCGGTGGGTGCGCCACCTCGTCGACCGGGAGCGCGCCGATCGAGGCGCTCCTCGCGCTGCTCGGGATGGTGCTGATCGGGCGTCGCCGGTCCCGTTCAGCCGTCATTTGAGGCTCGCGGCGAGGCGCTGTCCCGCGTAGCCTGCGCTTCGTGGCCACAGCGGGCAGCAGCGATGAACCGGGGCCATCGCTGCGCCTCCTGCGGCCGATCTACACGGCGCTCTACCTCGCGAGCACGCTCCTGTTCGCCCTCGCGGCGGCGGCGCTGCTCGTCTTTGCGGGGTTCGAGCTGTGGACCGCCTGCTCGCCGTTCGTCACCGCCACCACCCGCGAGCGCTTCGATGGCGTGCTCGAGAGCATCGGCCTGATCACCATCGCGGTGGCCGCGCTCGAGCTCAGCCAGACGGTGCTCGAGGAGGAGGTCCACCGTCAGGCCTCGATGAGCGCGCCGACCCGCGTGCGCCGGTTCCTGTCGCGCTTCCTGGTGGTGGTCGTGGTCTCCCTCTCGATCGAGCTGCTGGTCGCGGTCTTCCAGCTGGTGCACAGCGATCCGTCCCGCCTCCCACACGCCGCAGTCATCGGGTTCGCGGCTGCTGCCATCCTCGCCGCGTGGGGCGTCTTCATCCGCATGAACCGCGACGCCGAGGAGCTTGAGCCCGACGCCATGGCCGAGGCCAAGAGCGAAGATAGGAAGCTCGCCGAATGATGAATCTCGTCCTCTGCCCAGGGTGCTCGACGCACGTCTCCGTCGAGGAGGCGGCGTGCCCATTCTGCTCGCGCGTCGAGCGGCCGCAGCTCCATCGCTTGTGGCTCACCGCGCTCCTCGGCGCGTCGGTCGCAGCCGCGGCCTGCGTGAGCAATCCCGGGCCGAGCGGATCACGCGCCGCCGACGCCGCAACGCCGAGCCCGCCCCCGAGCCCGATTCCGGTCCCACCGTACGGCGTCGCGCCGATGCCCGTGCCGACGCCCCAGCCCACGCCCGAGCCTCCCCCGGCGGTCCCCGCCTACGGGATGCCGCCCCCTTCGCCCCCCAAGCCGCGATGAGTTGTGCCGCGACGATTTCGCCGGCAAGCATCGGGGGATGACGATTGATCCGCGGACCGGCGCGCTGACCCTCGATGACGGGACGCGCCTCGACCCCGACTACGCGCGCGACGAATTCCTCAGCTCCGATCATGCGAAGCGCGGGCGAGAGGGCGTGCAGAACGAGCCCTGGTCCTCTTGGGTCGTCCCGGAGGTAAAGGCGGGCGGCAAGTCGTGGAAGGCGATGCTGTGCTTCTCCGACGGCCAGCTCGGCATGCTCGATCTGGTGCTGCAGGCCCCTGAGTTCGGTCGCGGCTGGCAGGACCACTCCGCCGAGAAGGAGCGCGCGCGCAAGAAGGCCCACGACGCGTGGCTGGAGAGCGAGCTCGGACCTCCCGCGTCCGTGGAGGCGCTGGTGTCGACCTGGACGCTCGAGGGCTGCGAGGTGCTTTCGCTCCATGACAAGCGCACCGCCGCGAGCGCGATCAACGTGCGATTCGGCTGGGAAAAGGACGACGGCGAAGAGGAATGATCAGGGCGCCGGGATCAGCCACGGCAGATCGAGCGTCGTCCCGAACCACCAGTTGAGCTTGCGCGCCGGCGAGAGCCGCCACTCCGCGAGCCCCGAGGCCGGACCACCCGGGCGATG
>Ga0105048_10016161_pt1 | contig 11551 bp, 14 predicted proteins | sample MAT05_FD_78382 | JGI IMG/M metagenome (GOLD analysis project Ga0105048, IMG submission 78382) | Freshwater microbial communities from Lake Fryxell liftoff mats and glacier meltwater in Antarctica - MAT-05 | ecosystem: Environmental > Aquatic > Freshwater > Ice > Liftoff microbial mat | place...
AAGTTACGCGGGTGGATGATCGCAAGATCGACATGAGTGGCGCTAGTAAGCCGTTCAGCCCCCGAAAAGTTCCAAGTCACCGACTTGGAAGCCCAGGCGCTTTAGCCTTGGGTAGCTCACCAGCTTAGTTTACTGACCACCTGAGCCCCTTGATCCATAGTTTGAGTTGCTCTTTATCGGAGTCTGTAGCGTGGAGTAGTGCTGTCTGAACTGCAACAACTAGGGATTTACTGACCACATCCATACGGTCTAGCAAATCCATTGTCTCAGCATCGCCCAGTGTCGTCCTCGCAAGCGTCGCCTTTCTGGCTTGCTCCTGTAAGTCATCCGTCAACAAACCAAGCGTTAGAATGAGGGTGCGTGCCCGTGCCATCTCGGTACCGTACTGATGCAACGATTCAGAGTTTTGCAAAAAGTGATCCTCAGATTACGTAAGCGATACGTAAGGAAATGCACCTGCCCTAGCAGTAGCTAGGCTATTGTACCATGAATCGTAGGTATCTGTCCTACAGGAATTACAAAAGGCAAACACTACCACACATCTAGTGATGCAGCCAGCTTTGAGCATTGACAACTGTCAATACCAATCATATACTTTGTACTAGATAGCTGGGTGGTCATAGAGCCAGGCGTGAAAGTCGCTCTGTTCTGTATGACATTTATACCCCTTGTGGATTTCCCCAGCTTTTACTATTTCTCAAGCACAGCCCTAATCTATGCCCAGCTTACTACCCTCATCGCCTCTGCCTTCCCCTGACATATACCTGTCTTGCCAGGTGTTCGGCCTTGCTACCCTTGACATTCTCTACCCTACTATACCCAGATAAGCCGCGAAATCCCTCTTTCGGGAGACGACATCCCGCTTGCAAATAAATATACTTTACTGGATATCGCTCTATACTAGAGTTGTTCCTAATTAACTTTGCTCCAGAGAGAAGAAAATAACTGGCCTGCTGTATGAATTTTATATAGGAATAACTCTACTATACTTATGTTTGGCCAATCCGTCCATATTCTGCTGGTGGAAGATGATGAAGTAGATGCTGAAGCCATTGTGCGCGCCTTTGAAAAACAGGAAATTAAGCATACAATCACAATTGCGCCGGACGGATTTGCCGCATTTGCTATCTTACGCGGTCAGGGAGGGCAGCCACGCTTAGGCGCGCCCTATATCATCCTGCTTGATCTCAATATGCCGCGCATGAATGGCATCGAATTTCTCCAAGAAATTCGCCAGGATCCCGAATTACGGTGCAGTATCGTCTTTATTCTTACCACGTCGGACAGCGTAAAGGACAAACTGGCTGCTTATAACAGCCAAATTGCCGGTTATTTTCTAAAACAACGTACAGGCGAGAATTTCGTCAATCTTGTTGAGATGTTACATGTGTATTGGCGTATTATTGAATTCCCGCCCGAGGAGCGAACATGGCAAAACCTTTGATTGATCTGTTGCTAGTCGAGGATGACGAAATCGATCGCGAAGCAATTCGACGGCATCTTGGGGCCGAATATCGTGTGCATGAAGCAGCGACAGGGCAGGAAGCGTTGCACCACTGCAAGGCACGCCGACCGAGTTGTGTGCTGCTCGACTATCGGCTGCCCGATGGCGATGGTCTGGCCTTGATGCCCACATTTTTGGAACGCTACATTCCCGTGATTGTGACAACAGGGATCGAAAGCCCCGAAGTGATTGTCGAGTCTATGCGCGCCGGGGCACAAGATTATCTGGTCAAAAGCCAAATCACTCGGACATCGCTTACCCATGCGATCCATCAGGCCATCGATAAAGTTGCCTTGATGCAAACAGTGGCCAACAAAAATCACCAATTGCGCGAGCTAGCTTCGGCGGTTACACTGGCCGAACAGCGGGAACGCCAACGCGTTTCCCAAGTGCTGCACGATTATGTGCAGCAAATGTTACACGGCATTCAGTTGCGAGCGCACCTGCTTATTCTGGATGCACCACCCAACACCCATCCTGGTTTACAAGAACACCTGGAAGCCATTCAAAGGCTGACAGAAGAAGCCATTCAAGCAACCCGCACGCTCACCGTGGAATTGAGCCCGCCCGTGCTGCAACGCGAAGGACTTAGTGCGGCATTTCGCTGGCTGGCCGATCACATGGCCGAGATGCACGCGCTCGATGTGGATCTGGAAATTCACGGCGATTGCCAAATGTATAACAACGAACTGTCGGTATTGCTCTTTCAAGCGGCGCGCGAATTGCTATTTAATGTGGTCAAACATGCCGATGTCAAACGGGCACAGTTGAGTTTGCAGGAAAAAGATGATATGGTGATTGTGCGCGTCAGCGATCAGGGCAATGGCTTTGATATGGCCCTGCGCAATCGATCACGCCGTAGAATCGGTGGATTTGGCTTAGCTAGTATTGAAGAGCGCTTGAATCTCTTTGGGGGCAAAGTAGAGCTTACGTCGCAAGTGGGCAATGGCACATCGATCACACTTACGGTACCCAAAGCGATCAAACTTTGGGAAGAGTAGCCGCAGTCCCTAGAAAGGCAGCCATGTATCACGTTTTCATCATTGAAGATCACCCAATTATTCGCCAGAGTTATACATTGCTGTTAAACCGCACAGAAGACATTATGATCTGTGGGGAAGCTAGTTGTGCCGAAGATGCCTTTGTGCAAATTCCCCTCTGCGCGCCCGATATTATCTTGGTAGATTTCTCGTTGCCGGGCATGAATGGCCTGGAATTTGTGCAACGCCTGCAAAAAGAACGACCAGAATTACCCACAGTAGTGATCTCTGGTCACCAAGAGGAAGTCTTTATTGCCAGCATCTTGGCCGCAGGCGCAACTCACTACATTGTCAAAGAAAAAGCCGCCCAATTCCTCGTAGATACGATCCGCCAGATAATGGCCGGCTAACCTAGCCAACGTGCCACGCTTTGGCTAGCGTTACCGCCTCCCACATACCCTACTCCCCCGCTGCGCTCATTCCCAATTCCCACTTTTCTCATTTGTAGGCGAGCCCGTCACTGCCTATACCCTAGTCTATATCTCCAAGCTATGTCTAGATAGATATTGCTCATTGGCTATGTATATAGAATATGGCAAGTACTTGGGTGTATTACCAATAACCGAGCAAACGAGGGAGCCAGCAATTCTGCTACTCTATTGCTGATAGTGATCAGCAACAAACTTGGTACGCAATCGTCTACGCATTGCCTATTCGCAGAAGAGGAAGGATCAAGATGGGTCTATTAGAATGGGCGATTGGTGCCCTGGTCATTGCCGTGATTGCCGGAGCACTTGGATTCACAGGTGTTGCGCAGGGCGCGGCCACGATATCGCGAGTCTTTTTTGTCTTGTTTCTGATCGTTGCCATTGCCTTGTTTCTGATGCTAGCCTTGGGTGTTTCGCTCTTTACGTAACACCGGACCATACTAGTGCTGCGAACATTAAGCAGCCAAACCACTAGGAAGCAATCGTCTTGATCAACGTAGCTCATATTGTTGCTTCCTAGCAATAGCGCATCCCAAACAAAAAGCAAAGAACCGAATCTACGATCTGACTTTCTTTAACCAATTATGTTACAATCACGGACGCTAATTAATCTGTTCAAAAACCTGGAAGGCGTCCATGGTTCGCATCATTATTGTCGATAGAATTCATCTGGCTGGTGAAGCGCTTGCCGCCGTGTTGGGCAAAGAGAATGACATGCAAGTGGTGGGGGTTGGCCACAATGTCGAGGAAACAGTTCGTACTATTGCGGCGGTCGAGTGCGATCTTTTGTTAGTCAATGCACACCTCTATGAAGAGAGTGCGCTACACTTGATCGAAGATGTGAAGCAACTTCATCCGAATCTCAGGGTCATTGTGCTTGGCCTAGCGGATAGCGGAGCCGTGATTATGCGTTATATTGAAGCAGGCGCTTCCGGCTATACGCTGCTCCAAGATTCCTTGGATGAATTACGTCTACGCATTCGTGCAACCTTCAATCAAGAAGCGTTTGTGGCACCCGAAGTAGCGGCAGCGTTGATGGATCGCATTGCCAATCTCTCGGAGATTCTTGAAGACGTAGGGGTTGTTCCCCAACAATATGAAGAATTAACCGAGCGCGAGCGCGAAATCTTGGATCTAATTGCAGCTGGCCTGACCAACCAAGCCATTGCCGACCAATTAATTATTGAAGTGGGTACGGTCAAAAATCACATTCATAGCATTTTCGACAAGCTCAATGTCAGCAGTCGCAAAGATGCGGCACTTTATCGATCTTTACTAAAACAGCATGAAGAAAATGAAGTTCTGTCAACAGATGTATAAGCACTGGAATCCAGAATGAGCTCTGAGTTTTACCAAGCAATTGTAGATACCTTGCCGCTAGGCGTTATTGTACTTCAGACGAAGAACCTAGCGGATAGCGATTCTTTCTATCTCACCTATGCCAACCAGGCCAGTGAAACGTTGTTGGGTAATCCTTTCCGTACTATGATCGACAAACCCCTGGCAGATGTGCCCCCGATAGCAGCAATTGCATTGCCCGCCGTCTACCACGAAGTGCTTCGTAGCGGCACTCCTCAGGATCTTGGTGAGGTTTATTATCAAGGGGTTGACAGCGAAGGCTACTTTCGTGTGTATGTTTCGCCTTTGGCCGAAGATGCACTGTTAGTCATTTGGGCCAATGTCACCGAACAAAGACAAGTTGAAGAAGCCCGCAAACAGACGGAATTAGCCCTCGCAATTTACAATCGCAAGTTAGAGGCCAGCAACCGTGAGCTAGAAGAATTTGCCTACGTTGCTTCCCACGATTTGCAGGAACCGCTGCACAAAATTTTGGCTTTTGGCGATCGACTCCGCAGCAAATATCATGACGCGCTTGGCGATGTAGGGCAAGATTATCTGGCACGGATGCAGAATGCGGCCATGCGTACGCAAACCTTGATCAACGACCTGCTAGATTTGTCACGCATTGCGACACCCGGGCAGCCCTTTGAGCATGTGGATCTCAACCAAATTGTGGCCGATGTGCTGAAAGATTTGGAGACAACCATTGAGCAGCAAGGTGGCTCGGTGATTGTCAGCCCCTTGCCGATAGTCGCTGCCGATCCGCTACAAATGCGCCAATTATTTCAAAACCTGATTGGCAATGCCCTACGGTTTCATCGCCCCGACAGCTCATCGGTTGTAAAAATTAGCAGCCAAGGTAAAGATACCCAATCCAATGCGCACGCACTCTATGAGATTTTGATTGAAGATAACGGCATTGGGTTTGAAGAGAAATATCTGGATAGAATTTTTCAGCCTTTTCAACGGCTGCACGGCACCAATCAATATGCAGGGACCGGCATGGGGCTGGCCATCTGTCGCCGAATTGCCGAGCGGCATGGTGGCAGCATTACGGCAACAAGCCAGCCAGCTATGGGGACAACGTTTATCGTGGGCCTGCCGGTTGTCCAGCCAGTGGGCAAAGCCGAGGATTAGTGGCATTGAGTGTGCTATCGACACATTCATTGATATAGAAATTGATACAGAGGAAATTCTTTTATATGCCGCTAAGGAACGAAGACCAAATAAACCAACAGACTTACGAAATTGTCATACCTGCGAAGGCAGGTATCCACGCTTGTCAACCCTAGATTCCCGCCTTCGCGGGCATGACAACTTCCTGGTAGTAAACACTCTGGATTCCTTATGGACAAATGTATTACGAGCTTGATTGCCGAAGATGATCCCGACGATCGCTTGCTTGCCCAAGAAGCACTGCAAGAGAGCCGCCTGGTGAATGATCTCTACTTCGTGCATGATGGCAAAGAATTGTTGGATTATCTACACCGCCGCGGAAAATACGCCACAGAACCAGCACCGCGCCCCGGCGTGATTTTGCTGGATCTCAATATGCCGCGCAAAGATGGGCGCGAAGCCCTGACCGAGCTGAAAAAGCTGTCGATTTGCGGCGTATCCCCGTGGTTGTCATGACCACGTCCAAGGCCGAGGAAGATATCTTGCGCAGTTATGACTTGGGCGTGAATTCTTTTATTGTCAAACCTGTCTCTTTTGAAGGCTTAGTCGAAGTTATGCGCACAAGTGGCCACTATGGGTTCGAGATTGTAGAGTTGCCGCCGTTTGCTGCCTAGGAAAAATTATGATGAGTGAGCACCTACGCATTCTTCTGGTGGAGGATGATGAAGATGACTATATATTGACCAAGGAGCTGCTAACCGAGTGGGGTACGATCTCATTTGAGTTGCAGTGGGTCACTACCTTCGAGGTGGCGCTAACCGAGATGAAGCGCAACCACCATGATATTTATCTGCTCGACTATCGGCTGGGTACCGAAAACGGGCTGGAATTGCTGCGTACGGGTATGGCGCAGGGCTGCAAGGGTCCGATTATCTTTCTCACGGGCCAAGACAATCGCGAGATTGATCTCGAAGTTATGCAAGCCGGCGCCGTGGATTACCTGGTCAAAAGTGAAATTACAGGGCCGATGCTCGAGCGCTCTATCCGCTATGCGCTACAACAAAAGCAAGTTCGCGCAGAATCCATCGAAACCCATCAGCGGCTGACCGACAGTCGTGAAACAGAACGCTTACAGCTTGCCCAGAGATTGCATGAAGGGCCGCTCCAAGATTTGATCGGTCTGCGCTTCCACCTGGGCGTTGTGCTTTCTACCCTCCAAGAAGAGGCCGCCAAGTCGCAGCTTACTTTTGTGCAGGACAATCTACAAATGGTGATCGAGTCGGTGCGCTCGTTTTGTGTAGATTTGCGGCCGCCAGCACTAGGGCCATTTGGGTTGGAAAAAGCAATTCGCGCCTATGTACGGCGCTTTCAGGCCCAATTTCCCCACCTCAATTTGATGATGGATTTAGACGAAGATGAGCAACGGTTGCCCGAACGGATGCGCCTTGCGCTCTATCGCATCTTTCAGCAGGCGCTGGATAATGTAGCACGCCATGCCCAGGCTAACAATGTGCGCATTAGCTTTCGCCTGAGCAATGAGGAAATCCAACTAAAAGTGATCGATGATGGCTTGGGCTTTACCGTGCCGCGCCAGTGGATCGACTTCGCTCGCCAAGGACGCGTTGGGCTGCTCGATGCCATTGAACGTGCCGAAGCCATTGGTGGCCGCCTCGAAATCAATTCAGCCCCTAGTACGGGTACGCTGATCATCTTCACGGCTAGTCGTCCACTGGCCGAATGACGACTGGTGCCCCCAGTATACGCCGTGCTACCCCAGCTTTGTGTGTAGAAACCAAATCAGCGGTATACTGAACCCAACGCAATACACACCACCAATCGAACCGCTTGATGAGGATGTTTACGATTCGACGTTTTCATCAACGAATGCTTGTCCTGCTGATAAAGCGCAAGAGGAAGAAATAGGCGATGAAAAAAGTCCGCGTCTTAATGATCGACGATCACCCCATTGTGCGTTCCGGCATTCGTATGCTGCTCGAACAGTCTGGCGACATTGAAGTGGTCGGCGAGGCCGACCGCGGCCATGATGCCGTGGGTTTAATTACGCGGCTCAAGCCAGATGTTTTATTGTTAGACATGGAAATGCCTGGTAAAACAGGGGTCGAGGTGGCGCGTGAAGTAGAAGCGGCCAAGTTGCCCGTGCGTGTGCTAGCCTTGAGCGCCCATGACGATGAAGAATATATTATGAATCTGCTGGCGAATGGCGCGGCTGGTTACCTAACCAAGGAAGAGGCATTGGACACGATTGTCGATGCGATCCATGGCGTTGCCAATGGCGAGGAAGGCTGGCTCAGTCGGCGCGCCGTCGCACGTATGACCACAACCACCCGCAAAAAACAGCGCAATCTAATTGAATTGACTGACCGCGAAGAGGAAGTCCTCAAGTTGGTAGCCGACGGCTGGACCAATAATCGCATTGCCGCCGAACTAGCTCTCAGCGAACGCACAGTCCGGTTTCACCTCACCAACATCTACGATAAACTTAGCCTCACCTCGCGCGCCGAAGCAATCAGTTGGGCCATCAAACGTGCCAATGCCTAGCGTCACGGCGCACTGCACATCTCCTATATTTCTGATCTCCTATATTTCTGAATCATGAAAGGCGCACCAATCGTGCGTCTTTTTTATTAAACGCGCAGCATGAAATCAACTATCGATGCTCATCTTTCATGCGCCAGGTAGCGACGGCAATCCTTTAAACTCCCCCCCACCCGCCTACCTGTCACCTGCCACTTTTTGCCCACGCACTGCCTGCTCTGAACACATTCCAGCTGCCACTACGCGCACAAATACACCCTTCTACACTGGAAGTTTGGCAAAATCTGCCATTTTTCTGAAGAGGCAATTTTTGTGCTGTTTTCCACACCCTGTCGGATCCGACAGGGTAACAGTTACCTAGTGCGGCAAAAAAAGACTGTCGACAGGGTCATTTATGATCAATCCCAAATCAAGTATCCTGTAGCTACCGAACAGACAGAACTCCTTCCTCCAGAGAGTTAATGCAAAAGAACGCACGCCAATCACATGCAGGAGAATCAACCTATGAACCGTACACGCATCTTCATTGTCCACGAAAATCAAGCTTTGCTCAGCCAAGCCGCTAGCCTGCTCAACAAAGAAGCAAACTTCCGTGTGATCAGCTTGATGAATTCGGTGAATGAAACATTGGCGCGGATTAGTGCCGATAACTGTGATGTGATTCTTGCTTCGGCTACCTTGCCCGACAATGGCACGCTGAAATTGATCAAGCGCTTGCGCCAATTGGCCATTCCGACCAAAGTCATCGTCACTGGTTTGGCCAATGCCCCCCAGCAAATTCTGGCCTATATTGCGGCGGGTGTGGCGGGCTATGCGCTCGCACAAGAAGGGCTGCAAATGTGGGCCAAACATATCGAGGCTGTATGCAAGGGCAAGCCGTTGGTATCACCAGCCATCACCTCGGCCATGATGATGCACCTGAACAAACTGAGCCGTTTGACCGCGCGTTTTGAACCAAAATCTACGCTCTATGCGAACCTGACCGAGCGCGAGTGTGAAATTTTGAAGTTCTTGGCCCAGGGCCATTCCAATCAACTGATTGCCGACCACCTGATTATTGGGGTGGGTACAGTAAAAAATCATGTTCACAATGTTTTGAAAAAGCTGAATCTGCGCAGCCGCAAAGATGCAGCGACCTACCTTACCTTTATCCAAGGGAAGGTGCAAGAACCCCAGGCTCGCTATATGTAAGTTGCGCTAGCGCCCGCAGCATAGCGCTACCGGTGGAAATAAATAACGCCAAGAGAGTCTCCTTTACGATAGGAGGCTCTTTTTTGTGTGCTATCCCATCTCCTTTGCCCCACTACCCCCATCATTTTACATTACCTATAGAATGTACTACAATCATACATCGCACACTTTACAGTAGAGTTTACGTGCGGTTGCCTATTCAGGGGCAAGCAGCAACACCTTTAACTTTGTTTGCACTTATGTTTGATCGTTCTATCTACAAATACTCATGACTTTTGATCCTACGAATCAAGCCTTTCTCACCCTACATTCGCCAGAACGCGCAGCAATCCAACCGAATGTGCAAGATCCAGCCCAGCAACTGGCAGAATATAGACTTAGTCTCAATTTACTATACGCAGCCAATGCTAGTCTGGGCAACTTTGTAGAACCAGCACAGTTGGCACAACAGGCCTTAGAATTGGTGTGCCAAGAGTTGGCTGTTTTGCGCGGTGAAATTTTTCAGATCACAGCCAGTGGCGATTTACAGATATTGGCCTTGAGCGGCTATCAAGATGACCAAATTACGCTTTTACAGCAACAGGCAGACGCGCGTTTGCAAAAGGGCCTGGCATGGGAAGTCGCCCGCAATGCCGAAGTGGTGATCCTGCCCGACGTTAATTGTAGTGAACATTGGATTTCCATTCCCAATCTAGACGATAACATTTGTTCGGCAGCCGGATTTCCCATTCGCGCCGACAACAAGTTGGTGGGCATTATGAGCCTACTCAGTGACGAGCCAGATTATTTTACATCGATCCGCCAACTCCTGACCGCGCTCCTCAATCCATTAGCATTGGCATTACAGAATGCTCGCCTCTTTCACGAAGTGCAAATCGGCCAACAGCAATTGCGCTTGCTTACCGAAAAGCTGGTCAATGCGCAAGAAGCCGAGCGCCAACGCATTGCACGGGAACTGCACGACGAAGCCGGTCAGGCATTGACCGCGCTCAAAGTATCGCTCCAATCCATCCAAGAAAATCTGCAACAAAATCGCCCGGCATTGTATCACCAACTGACAGCAGCGATTCAATTAACCGATCGCACTATGGAGCGCGTGCATCTGCTAGCTTATGACTTGCGGCCACCCGAGCTTGATATGCTGGGGTTGGATGTTGCCCTGGAAAGCCTGTGCGAAGAATTTGGTCAGCATACAGGTCTTTTGATCAGCTACCGGGGCGTAGATATTCCGCAGCTTGCCGAGACCGCGGCCATTAGTTTTTACCGCTTTGCCCAGGAAGCGCTCACCAATGTAGCGAAACACGCCGCGGCAACCCAAGTCGGGGTGCGCCTGACCCATGATGGGGCAACGCTAAGGGTAGCAGTGAACGACAATGGGCGCGGCTTTTCAACCCGGCAATCGGTAGCGGCCACGGGCACGCATGGATTGGGGCTTATGGGTATGCATGAACGGTTTGAAGTCCTAGGTGGTACCATCCAGCTCGACTCTACCCCTGGGCAAGGAACAACGATTGCTGCGACGCTGCCCTGGCAGGCACCCGCATGATAGGAGCGTCGGCATGATTACAGTGGTTGTAGCAGATGATCATCATCTGGTGCGACAAGGGGTCTGTACCCTATTAGCAAAATATAGCCAGGTTCAGATCGTAGGCGAAGCCGCAGATGGCGAAGCAGCCCTGACGCTGGTACAGCAACTGGCACCCAAGGTGGCCATTCTCGATATTGCTATGCCCCGCCTCGATGGCATCCAGACCACGCAGCGTATCTGTGCGGCCGGCTCTTCAACCCAAGTTGTCATCCTCTCTATGCATGATCGCCCCCAAATTGCGCGCCGGGCCTTGCGTGCCGGGGCCAAAGGGTATGTCCTCAAACATGCCACCCACGAAGAATTATGGCTCGCCATCGAAGCCGCTAGCCAGGGTGAAGTGTATTTGAGTCCACGCATTTCGCGCGGGGTGCTCGATACGCTCTGGTCGCTTGAAGAGAAATTGGGCACCGAGCATACCGGAGAGCTACTCTCGCCACGCGAGAAAGAAGTTTTGCAGCTACTTGCCGAAGGCCATACGAACAATGGAATTGCGCATGCGTTGCACATTAGCCCCAAAACCGTCGAAAAACATCGCGCCCAGATTATGCAAAAGCTAGGCGTAGCCAGCTTGGCCGAATTGGTGCGCAAAGCATTGCAAGAGGGATTGATTTTCTCGGAAACTGGGTAACAAGCACGATCAACAACGATAGCGCCTACACTACCCTACGCGCTATCGGAAATTTTCCTTGGTTTATGGGGGAAGATCCGCATTGCGAATCGAGTTCCTTTCCACTATGATCCGCTGTGAAAGACGTTCGTCATTTTACAGCAGTTCAGGATAGGATAG
>Ga0105048_10016162_pt1 | contig 11550 bp, 9 predicted proteins | sample MAT05_FD_78382 | JGI IMG/M metagenome (GOLD analysis project Ga0105048, IMG submission 78382) | Freshwater microbial communities from Lake Fryxell liftoff mats and glacier meltwater in Antarctica - MAT-05 | ecosystem: Environmental > Aquatic > Freshwater > Ice > Liftoff microbial mat | place...
CACTTCAGACCACTGACCCCTTTCGATGTACATCCGATTCTGGTTAGTCTGCCACGCCTTTGATCTGTACCTCTTCGGCGACCGGCGCCTCCACGAGTGCCAGGGATGCGCGAGGAATCACGTGCCAGATTCGGGTTGCGGTTTCGTTCCAGTTCTCCAGCAGCGCTTTGGCGAAGGTGCTGTGCGTCAACTTGACGTGGCGCTCTATCAGTTCACGCGCGACGAGGGCGTCATCTCCGGAGATTCCCCGGCGGATTTCGACGGAATCATCGTTCACCTTAGCCGGGAATTCACCATCGACATCGAGCACATAGGCATTGCCGTTGGTCATGCCAGCGCCGAAGTTGCGTCCGGTCGGCCCAAGCACAACGACCGCTCCGCCGGTCATGTATTCGCAACCATGATCTCCAACACCTTCGACCACCGCATTGGCGCCACTGTTCCTGACACCGAAGCGTTCCCCGGCGCCCCCGGCCAGGAAGAGTGATCCGCCCGTCGCGCCATAAAGCAGTGTATTTCCGGCAATGACCTGTGGTGTTGTGAACTGCGCGGTTCGCGATGGCATGACAGCGATTTCACCACCGGACATCCCCTTACCGACGTAATCGTTGGCCTCACCTTCGAGAATCAAGCGCATTCCACCGACCGAAAATGCCCCGAAGCTCTGGCCGGCGCTGCCAACGAATTGCGCGGTGACGGTTCCTGCCGGGAGGTTGTCAATGCCGTGCAACATTGCGATTTCACCGGCAATCCGGGCACCGACCGTTCGGTTCGGTGTTGCGATTTGCTCGGCCACGTTGACTGAGCGTCCTTCGGCTATTGCGGGTCCGGCAATCTTGAGGATCTTCTGGTCAAGTGTCTCGGCCTCATCCTTGATTGACATCGACTTCTTGCGATCGGCATATGCGGCGGGTGCGGCAAAGAGCGCGGTGAGATCGAGCAGCGCGGATCGACCGACGGTCGCCTTCTGGGTGAGCAGATCGGAGCGGCCAATGATTTCGTCAATGCTCCGGACACCGATGCTGGCGAGCACTTCACGCACGCTCTCGGCCAGGAGCATGAAGTAATTGACGACCATATCCGGTGTACCGGCGAACTTCTTGCGCAGTTCTTCCTTCTGGGTCGCGATGCCGGTCGGGCAAGTGTTGAGATGGCACTGACGAGCCATGTCGCACCCAATCGCGACCAGGGCCGAGGTGCCGAAGCCATACTCCTCCGCACCGAACATCGCCGCCATTACCACATCTTCGGGTGTTTTCAAACCACCGTCGGTGCGGAGATGGACGCGAGAGCGGAGTCCATTCATGACGAGCGTTTGCTGGGTTTCGGCCAGACCAAGCTCCCACGGGCAACCAGCATTTTTGATCGACGCGAGCGGCGAAGCACCCGTTCCCCCGGAGTGACCGGAGATCAGGATGTAGTCAGCGCGCGCCTTGGCAACTCCGGCGGCAATCGTACCGACACCCGCTTCCGAAACCAGCTTTACGCCGATTTTTGCCCGCGGGTTAACCTGGCGTAGATCGTAGATGAGTTGGGCGAGGTCCTCGATGCTGTAGATATCGTGATGCGGTGGCGGAGAAATCAGCGGCAATCCCGGCACCGCGTGGCGAACGCGGGCGATGAACCCGGTCACTTTGTGGCCTGGCAACTGGCCACCTTCGCCGGGTTTCGATCCCTGAGCCATCTTGATTTCAAGTTCATCGGCCATAGCCAGGTAGCGGGCAGTTACGCCAAACCGACCAGACGCTACCTGCTTTATCTTGCTGTGGGCAATATCCGGTCCCGCCTCGTCGTACCATTCCGGATCCTCGCCGCCCTCACCGGAGTTGCTGCGGCCACCGATCCGGTTCATACCAATCGCAAGCGCGCGGAACGCTTCCGGGCTGAGTGCGCCGAGCGACATCGCGGTCACGATGAACCGCTTGACGATCTCTTCCGCGGATTCAACCTCGTCGAGCGGAAGCGCGGGACCAGCTGACTTGATCGCGATCAGATCGCGCACTGCGGTCAACGGGTGATCCTTGATCAGCGTTCGATACGATTCGAAATCGACTGGCTCCTTCGAAGCTGCTGCGGCCTGGAGTGCCTTCGCAACGGTCGGATTGAAGGCATGGGCTTCGCCGTCCTTTCGGAATCGGGCAAACCCAGGATCCGGCAGCTTGGCGACCGGGATTCCGAATGCTTCATGGTGACGCCCGGCGACATCCTCTCCGATTTCGGCCAGGGTTATACCGTCAAGCCGGGAGGGAGTGCCTGCGAAGTGTCGCTCGATCAGCGACTGGCTGACTCCGATTGCCTCGAAGATCTGCGCGCCGCGATATCCCATCGCGGTCGAAATGCCCATTTTGGACGCGATCTTCAGGAAACCATACTCGAGCGCGTGGAGATAGTTGCGCTGAACTTCGGCGACCGTTTTACCGTCGAATCCTCTCGTCCCGATGTAACTTGCAGCGGCCATGAGCGAGAGATATGGATGAACCGCCGACGCGCCATATCCGATTAGACATGCGAGGTGATGAACATCCCAGACTTCACCGGTTTCGCAAAGAATGTCGACGCTCATGCGCAGACCCTTGCGAATCAAATCACTGTGGATTGCCGCAACCGCTAAAAGCATCGGCAGAGGAGCGTGTTCGGCGTCGACACCGCGGTCACTGAGCACCAGGATCGTCGCGCCACCGCGAACTTCTCGCTCGGCAGAAACCAGGAGTTCATCCAGGGCGATCGAGAGCGCGTGTGACCCACCCGCGACGTCGAACAGAGTCGAGAGTCGTGCTGCTTTCAATTTGCCGGACTGCATCGACTCGATTTCGGCCAGTTGGACTTCCGAAATGACGATGCTGTGAAGGTGAATAAGCTCGGCGGCACCTGAATCCTCGACCAGGAGATTTGCGCGAGGTCCGATGTAGGAGTCGAGCGCCATTACCTGGCGCTCACGCAGCGAGTCGATCGGCGGATTCGTGACCTGTGCAAAGCGCTGCCGGAAGTAGGCTGAGAGCGGGCGTGTCTTCTCGGAAAGCACAGCCAGCGGGGCGTCGTCACCCATGGACCAGGTCGGTTCTTTGCTCTCACCTGCCATCGGTTGGACGATGAGTCGCGCATCTTCAGCGTGATAGCCGAATGCTCGCTGAACCGCGAGCAAATTCTCAACAGGTGTACTGGCAGAAACCTCCGCATAATCGGTAAGGCGAACTCGTCCCGCTGCCACCCAGTCCTGATATGGTGACTTTCCGGCGATCTCGTGCTTGATATCACTGTTGTGCAGAACGACACCGCGCGCGGTATCGACCACGATCATCTGCCCAGGACCGAGCTTGCCCTTCTCGACAATCCGGGCCTGATCGACCGCAACCGTTCCGGCCTCGGAGCCTGCGATGAAGAGCCCGTCATCAGTGATCGCGTAGCGAAGCGGCCGAAGTCCATTGCGGTCAAGAGTCGCGCCGGCCAACACACCGTCCGAAAAGGCGAGTGCCGCCGGGCCGTCCCATTGCTCGATCAATCCGGCGTGGAAGTCGTAGAAGCCACGAAGATCCGGCGCCATCTCCGGCAGCTGCTCCCACGGTTCCGGCACGAGCATCATCAGTGCGTGCGGGATGGAACGCCCACCGTGGTAAAGCAGCTCAAGGGTGTTATCGAGACTGAGCGAATCGCTTCCGGTCAAACTGACAACCGGCGCGAGCGCCTCCGCGTTGATTCCGCCCTCCATCGCGAGAGTCGGAGTGCGTGCGACCATCCAGTTACGGTTGCCCTGAACGGTATTGATCTCGCCGTTATGCGCGATGTAACGAAACGGTTGCGCCATTGCCCAGGTCGGCAGAGTATTTGTGCTGTAGCGCTGGTGGAAGAGCGCAATCGCGCTTGTGTAATCCGGATTGCGAAGATCGGCATAAAAGGCTGCCAGATCTTCCGGCAGGCAAAAGCCCTTGTAGATGATGGTTCGGGCTGAACAGGAGACGATGAAGAAATCGTTGATTCCAGAAGTCTCGACTGCCCGTTCGGCGGCTTTGCGTCCGAGAAGCAGTGTCCGCTCAAATGTCTCCGCGTTTTCACCATCAGGTTTACGAACGAGTAACTGTGCGATACCCGGCTGCGTCTGACCCGCGATGTATCCAAGCACTGACGGATCAACCGGGACGTCCCGCCATCCGATGACGCTGAGCCCGCGACCGGCAAAAGCCTCACTGGCGAGCGTTCTCGCCCAACCCGCCTGCGCCGCGTTTCGTGGAAGAAAGCACATCGCCACGCCGTAGTCGCCAGCGCCGAGTTCGCCCGCGCCGAGTCGAGCAAGTTCGGAAGCGAAGATCATATGAGGGATCTGGGTCAGCAATCCAGCGCCGTCGCCGGTTCGCTCGTCTGCGCCGACGCCACCGCGATGCGTGAGATTGACCAGTCCGCCCAGCGCCCGCTCCACGATATCGCGCGAGGCCTCACCGCGAATGCTAACGACCAGACCAACACCGCAGGAGTCGCGCTCGTAATCCGCGTGGTACAGCGGTGCAAGATCGCGTCGCTCGCTGAATCGAATCTCTTCCATCTCACTACTCCCTCGAACAGAGTTATCGAACTGCGCGCTTCTTATGAAACTCAAACAGTTGACTGCCGGTTCGGAAACACGCTTTGGTATCGGGTTACAAATCACCGAACAAACCTGAACCCAGACCGGGGAGCCTGCTTCAGTTCGAAATCAAGGCCAGTGGGTTGTCGATTTCGGGACCGTCTACACTGCCAGCGAGTCGACAAACCAGCCATGGCCATCGTTGCCGTGGTGATAAGGCGAGTCTATTCGTGATTGCTGTCACAATGTAGTGCACCAAAGTACGACGGAATTAACAGCCACTTGTATCCAGAGTACAATAGATCAAATCAGACACGAAATTCCGGTTGTACAGACAGGAAATTGTTTAAGCTGTGCCGAAGCCACAGGGGATATCCCGGTTTCTTGGGGCAAATGGACAAAATGGACGTCATCTGAAAACTCCGACCAGTGTACGATTTGACTACCCTGAACAATCCCCGGTTTCAGATTCGGCAAAGCGCGATTGTTCCTCTGGCATTCTTGAATCGCACTTTTGGACCGCAAGCCTAAGAAAGAGGCCATCAATGATGGACAGGTTAAATCACAGCTCTTCCGAGGTATTGGACGAAGTCTTGCACCGGGTGAATGAGAGCCGGGTCCGACTCGTTGATCTCCAGTTCAGTGACATCGCGGGAGGTGCGAAGGCACTGACCATCCCAGCCGAACTGCTGCCAGGTGTGCTCGCGTCTGGTTACCGCTTCGATGGTTCCGCGCTGACCGGCGGGCTGCGTAAGGTTGAACTTGACCTCTATCTCAAACCTGATCCCCAGACGCTGGTGATCTTCCCGGTCGCTGAAAATGGGGAACGTCGTGCCAGATTGTGCTGCACAGTTCGCCGTCGCGACGGTGTTTCGTTTGCAGGTGATCCTCGATCCGTGCTTGAGCGCGGTCTTGCGATCGCACGGAATGAGGGCTTTGAGTACAAGATCGGGATTGAGATGGAGTTCTACCTCCTCCAAAACGATCCAACGAATACCGCGCAACCGCTCGACGCCGCAGGATATTTCGGCGTCGGGGAAGATGTGATCTCCAGCACCCGCGACGATGTCCTGACGACCCTCCAAACGATGGGAATCGGGGTCGGGGGCGCGCATCATGAAACCGGCCCTGGGCAGGAAGAGCTCGATCTGCCTGAGACTGATGCGCTTCGGATGGCCGACCAACTCATTACCGTCCGCCAAGTCATTCGATCGGTAGCGCAGCGCCGCGGACTTCGAGCGACCTTTATGCCGAAACCGATGGTCGATGCGCCCGGTTCCGGAATGCATATCTTTCAGCAACTTCATCACGTGAATGGGGGTGACGCGCTCCGCAATGATCGGGACGAACTCTCCCAAACCGCGTACTGGATGATTGGCGGTCAACTCAACCATGCCACCGGTATGTGTGCGGTGGTCTGCCCCTCCGTCAATTCCTATAAGCGGCTGAATGCCGGCCACCGTGCCCCCCGACATGCAACGTGGGCACGGGTGAGCCAGGCGTCGCTTATTCGGGTTCCATCCTGGGCCGATGGCGAATCCGCAGAGGTCGAATTGCGCTGCCCAGATGCGATGGCGAACCCTTACCTGGCCTTCGCGGTCGCACTCGCGTGCGCGTTGGATGGGATTCGCAATCGTACCGATCCCCCGGATCCATTTGACGAGAGCTTCATGTCATACGACGACACCGAACTCGAACGCCGGGGAGTGACACGGATGCCTGGAACACTCGGAGAGGCGTTGACAGCTTTCGCCGAGGATTCCACCGTTCACGAAACACTCGGTGATTACATCGTCGATCAACTCCTGACCGTGAAACGCGACGAGTGGGAGGCGTATCGATCCCATGTCAGCCCGTGGGAATACAGGAGGTATGTGGATGCGTAAAGTGCTTCGAGTTTCGAGCTTTGAGCTTCGAGCCGAGTTGTATCGTTCAATTCTTGGGACACTTCATCCCTATGCTGTGGCAAGACTTCGGCCCCCTGATAGCTGTCGGCCGTCGGCTGTCGGCTCGTCATGATTTCAGTTCAGGAAATACTGAAACTTGCGCTGCCGGAGGGCACCGAGGTGGTTGCCGGGGAGAATGCGCTCGGACGCGAAGTCTCCTGGGCAACTCGCCCGAAGCCAAGCCCACCCGCGTTTGCTCATCTCAAAGGAGGCGAACTGGTTCTCCTGAGCGGAACCGCGCTGTCGAACGTGGATGAGCGGATGGCGCTCGAAACTGCGGTCAAGGAACTTGCATCGCTCAAGGTCTCCGCGATTGCATTTGTCGGTACGGTCAGCGAAGCCGCGAAGAGTGCCGCGGATGAACACGGCGTTGTCTTTCTGAAACTGCCGTCCGATGTCGATCTCGGTTCGCTGGAACGCGAAACCTCACATCTTATTACTGAGCGTCGCCGGGACGCTCAACGCACCGGTCAGGAGTCCGGCCGGCGACTGATGGAACTCGCCATCTCCGGCGAATCCGTTCATGTTCTGGTCGCCACACTCGCCGAGGTTGCAGGGGCAACCGTCGTGTTGGAAGGACGCGACGGTCGAATCATCTCCTTTGCTACCTCGGTCGATGGAGTGCAGCGCACTGAGATCGAGCCCCTCCTGGTCGATGGACGCGAAGCGCTCTTCGCCTGGCTCAGATTGACGGCCGCAAGCAGTCCAGCCGAGCCACCTTCCAGTATTTCCAGACTCTCTCCGGATTGGTACCGGGTGGTCGCGCCAGTTATTGGTCGGGACGGTCTCTTCGGGAGCATCTCGATTCTGATCCGAAGCCGTAAACCGACCCCGGAAGAGGAATCGCTCACGTCACGCGGAGCGGCCGCCTGCGCGATCGTGATGGTCCGCGACTACGCAACTCTGGTGGCACGACGGGAGATCGAAGTCAATGTACTGGATGAGGTGCTTGATGGCGCGCTCAGAAGCGAGGTCACCCTCCTCCAGCAGGCGAAACGACTGGGGCACGATCTTCTTGGACCGCACATGGTCATCGTTGCCCGACTCGATTCAATCAATCACACCAGTATTGTTCGGTCTCGTGACAACCATTGGTCGATGCTCGATGACGTGTTGACCCGGCGGGGGCCTCGTTTGCTCTGGCGGGTTCGTCAAAATGGCGCGGAGATTCTTTGGCCGACGGGCGATCCCAACGAATCCAAAACGATCGTTGCCCAATTGCACGAAGAGTTTTCCCGAAAGCTCACCGAACCGGCAACGGTCGTTTCTGTTGGTTCAGGCCGGGTGCACAGTGGATTGGCAGGAATTCAGCAATCACATCAGGAAGCCAAGCAGGCTTTGACGATGGGTCGCCGGTTATCCGGTGTCGGAGGGATCACTCGGTTCGAGGACCTGGGTGTCTACCGGCTTATCTTCGCGTCCGAGCATCTGACTGAACTGCACGCGTTCCATGATGAAGCACTTAACAATCTGATCGAATACGACAAAGGTCATGGCGGTGAACTGGTTCGAACGCTAAAGGCATTCTTCGATGCCAAATGCGGCCCGAAGGAAGCCGCCGGGTTGCTCGATGTCCACCGGAACACAGTGCTTTACCGACTTGAGCGAATCAAGGAAATCACGGGTCTCGATCTGGACGCGGCCGATATTCGCCTGCGCCTGCATCTTGCACTGTGTATACACTCCGCGCTCTTCAACAAAGAGGATTAACTTTGAATCACAATGGCGTGCCGTTTCACGTGCTTGTATTGGGACCGTTCAAACGGAGTGATGTTGTCTGCACTTTTTCTTTGGACCGAATGAGCACGAATCCCGAGACTGAACAGCTGATCGAACAGGCGTGGCAAACCAGACTAGCGCTCGCGGAGGAACGTGGTCAGTCTCTTTTTGCCGGTCCAATGTGCCGTTTCGAAGGCTGGACGGTGGAAAACGGTCAATTGCTGGTCAATTTTGGTTTGACTGATTACCGCGAATTTGTGGGCACGAATATCGCAAATCCAGCAATCCAGAGCCGTTTCGGCGAGCCATTTCTGGCAAATGGAACTGGTGTTTGCTCCATATTGCTGACATCCGACAATCAGATCGTCATCCAGCGTCGAAGTCAGTCGGTGTTTGAACACCCTGGAATGCTCAACTTTTGCGGCGGTTCGCTCAACCCGGTTGCCAATGACGGGAATTCCCGGGCCGATCCGTTTGAGGTAATGACTGTCGAATTCGAAGAGGAACTCGGAATCGAGCGCAGTCAGATCACCGAGATACGTTGCCTTGGTCTTTCGCGAGATGCGGTCACCCTGAAGCCGGATGTTCTCCTGCTTACCGCTGTGATGGCGCCCGCCGCCTCCATTCTCAGCAGGGTTGGTGAGGAACACAGCGAACTCATCGCAATCCCGAACGATCCGGTCTCACTTCATTCATGGTTAGGTGAACACTGGAATGAGATTGCGCCTTCAGGACTGGCGAGCATGGTTGCACATATTGCTTGCATGTTCGCGGGCGGCATGGCGTCGTCCTGGGGAAACAACTGACACTCAGATCCACTTATGCCTGGGGCAAAGTCGTTGAATCAGGCCTTGCGTCGTCGCAATGAGTGATCGAATTCTGGGGAACCAGAGTCGAGCAGACCATCGTCTTCCCGGTCGAAATCGGCGTCCATCTCATTTTCATTGAGTTCAGCTTCAGCAGGCACCCGGCTGGGATCAGAAACCAGCACCTTGCCTCCGCCGAGTGCTGAAACTTCGGCCACATCTAGTTCGCCTGAATCTTTCCTGCGATCACTCATGATCAACTCCTTACCCTTCTTCCGTTCATTAATCCACTCTGATTTACGCATTCCGCGTGCCGTTGGCGCTTTTCCACGCCCCAACGTTGGCGTACCCTTGCGTCGAGTTGGCATCGTGGCATTTAGGGGTGGTCGTTAAATCAGAAGTGCCACCGGGAGCGGGGTTCGCTCAACCAGTGGCACACTCTGAACACTTGATTACATCATGCGATGAAGTGCAGGACGCCCCAGATTCCCAATGCCCAGAGCAGCAGTCCTGCTGGTACCGCGAAACGAAGAGCCACAGCAAATCCCAAATCGTCTTCGCGAGGGAGTTGAGCTTCAACAGCGTTCACGCCTTGCTCTCCTACAACCAAATCGCCAGACCAGAATCCCTGCTGCATCGCCGCGAACCTTTCGAGTACTTATGCAGTACGTTCAGTGTACCATCAAACTCAGTGCGCTCTTGTTCTCTGGGTTCAAGATTAGGACCCGACAGGTTCAGGTACGAGGTGTCGGAAGTCATGGTCAGCGCCTCCTCTCTTCCTATAGACCGGGCACCGTTAACTCCTAAGCCACAGTAGGCACAATCGGTACCAAAGTCTTCCGGTCACCGTGCGTCCCGCGATACGGTGTTGCAGCAACAGAACTTCCCAACGATGATGCAAGAGTGATATCGGGATGAATTCCGCTCTTGCGGGGAGGAAGATGTGCGCCTCATGACAATCGTGTTCATATTGATGGCGATCGGGGCTGGCGTGTTCATGGTTGTTCAGTCGAACATCAATGGGCAGGTACGAATACGGCTCGCCGATCCCTGGCAGGCGGCGCTGGTCTCCACTTCTGTCTCCACCCTCTCCCTGTTTATCATCTCCGCGGTCTCGTCTCGCCGATTGCTTCCGCCGATTGGAAAACTCACCGGGGGTCCGTGGTGGCTATTGACCGGGGGCTTACTTGGAGCCTGCATCGTTGCAGCATCGCTCTTCCTTGTCAGCAAACTCGGCAGCGGCGTGCTCTTCGCGTTGCTGGTGACCGGACAGATGCTGGCGGCAATGGTTATGGATCACTTCGGGATGCTCGGATTGCAGGTACATCATGTTAACGGTCAGCGAATTGTCGGAGTCGCACTCCTGCTGGCTGGCGTGGCATTGATTCGGGTGTTCTGACCATTTCATCCCGGGAGTCGACCCACACGAACACGAGAGGACCATTCACGTCGAGTTGGTTGGAGGCACAGACAGACGCCGCGGAAGCGGTCGCGCTTTTGTTGGGACTCGTCGCAAATCGAACGTTGTCGGGCGAGGAGCTGGCGGTACAGGAACGAGTCTCTGCCTGGCTTCGTGCGCATGGTCTGTCAGTCGGTATCGAAGATGTGGAGTCCGGCCGACCGAACGTGACCACCGTTCTTCAGAATGGCGAAGGACCGACGTTGCTGATCAACGGACACGTCAATACCGCTTCCATCGACCCGCGCTGGGATCCTTCCAGAGTGTTGGGCATTCGCGAAGGTGACCGCTTCTTCGGACTCGGCGCCGCCGACATGAAGGCAGGAGTGGTGGCTGGAATGCTGGCCACTCGTGCACTCGATCGTACTCGAAAGGCGCTCACGACGTCATCGACCGCAGTTTCCGAGCCGACTACTGCATTGTCACAGAATCGAGCTGGGATCACCCCTGTCTCGGTGCATTCGGCAAAATCCTGATACGAGTTGATGTAGTCGGCAAGGCAGCGCACGCGTCGTGGTCACATCTCGGTGTCAATGCCGCGGTCGAGGCTCTGCTGGATAAGATGCCACTCGGGGAACACCCGCGGATCAAACCGAGTCAATCCGTGATGACATTTCGATCTGGACCCGAGAGCGCTCACGTGCCGATCAACTGGCACACCGTTCCCGGCGAAACCGATCTCGACGTAATAATCCGATTGCAGGCGACCTTTACTCTCTCGATCGATCCACCGTACTAGCCGCCGTGGGAAACGGAGATCGGAGCACCAGTCGAACGGGCATTCGCGTCCGCCTATGCTGCCGAGGATGGACATGAGCCGGATTATCACTACCCCGGCTATGGTGATATGAATCTCTTCTCGACAGAGACTGGCATCCCGACAGTGATGTTCGGTCCACGTGGTGCCAAATTTCATGAAGCCGAAGAGTGGGTCGATTTACCATCGGTTACCGCAATCGTTCGGGTTCTCCTGCGATTCACATGCGCGCTCCTGCCGCCTGGCTAAGTTATTCCAGACGAAGTGGACTGGCAAGGCAAGCCTCGACTGGCCATTGCGAGTGATCG
>Ga0105048_10016163_pt1 | contig 11550 bp, 9 predicted proteins | sample MAT05_FD_78382 | JGI IMG/M metagenome (GOLD analysis project Ga0105048, IMG submission 78382) | Freshwater microbial communities from Lake Fryxell liftoff mats and glacier meltwater in Antarctica - MAT-05 | ecosystem: Environmental > Aquatic > Freshwater > Ice > Liftoff microbial mat | place...
ACCGCGGACAAAGCGGCTCCTGGAGTATTTCCGTCTTTGCCAGGCATTGGCCGCACACCCACACACCGCGTCGGCCACAACCAGCACAACGAGGTGGAAAGAGCGTTTCGATTGCGGCGGAATGTGCGGAATGGAGCACTTGCCGGAATCGCAAACTCATGCCCCGACTCTGCGTAACTCGCGAAATTCATTACTGCAGATCATACCGCACGATGAAGTGGCCCACGCTTTCGCACGGGCCACTATAAAGTCGATAGCTGCTGGTAAAACCTATGAGAAGGACTTGATGAGATCCGGGATCGCCGGCCCGAGGATAATGACGTAGAGCGAAGGGAAGATCAAGAAGGCCATCGGGAAGAGCATCTTCAGGGGAGCTTTCTGCGCCATCTCTTCGGCCCGCTGACGCCGTCTCACGCGCATTGCTTCTGACTGAATTCGGAGAACGTGTGTAATCGCGACACCGAGCTGGTCTGCTTGAATGACTGAGCTAATGAAAGTCGTCAAGGAATCTTCATCGACTCGTTGGGCCATTTCGCGGAGCGCCTCTCGTTTCGACTTACCGATTCTCATCTCGGAGAGCACGCGGGCGAACTCGAGTGTCAGTGCGTTGTCCCACTTCTCTGCAACTCGCATGAGCGCCGGGTCAAAGCCGAGTCCCGATTCCACGCTGATCGTGAGCATGTCAATCGCATCGGGCAGGGCTTTGGTGATGACCTTTTTCCGTGCTTTGATCTGGCGATCCAGCCATATTCCCGGGAGGAGAAATCCGAAGACGCCAAGGGCTGGGCCAATCATGATCCCGAGGGAGAAGTTTCCCATCGCGAGCGCGAACAGCAGGAACGATCCTACAGCCAATCCGATCGCCACCAGGAATCGCAACCCGGTGAATTCGGTGGCGCCCATGCCACTAGGGTTACCAGCCTGTTGAAGCTTGATTCGTATTTTTTCGGTCGACCGAGCCGGCGATCGCTCACCGAGCTTGTTTGACCACCCCTTGATCATCGGCTTGATCACGCGCTCACTAAACGGTTTTTCGAGATCGACTTCGTCCAGGGACTTAGGTCGGTCGCCGAAGGTCGCGAGGCGATCATCGATATTGATGGCCGGGCGTCTTTGCTTGCCGATACCGACCAGTGTCAATCCAACACCAGCCAGACCAATGATCAGAAAGAGAATTTGTGGTGACATGTCACTTCTCCTGGCGGGAAACCATTGCGGTTGCTCGTCCTGAACGAGTCAGGCGACGGGATCTTCCCGCTAGACTTCAATATTCGCGATCTTTCTCATGGCCAGATAACCAAGGAAAATCATGACGAGACTGCCGATCGGCATACAGATCCACGGCCAGGCGAAGAGATTCATGATGTAATCAGGATTCGAAAGAAAGATAAACCCGGCGAGTCCGAGGGGCATCGCCGTTATGATGTAACCGGAAAGCTTCGCCTGTGCGGTGAGAACGCCGATTTCACCCTTGATTCGAACGCGCTCTCTGATGGTGTGGCCGATGGTGGTGAGAATCTGCGCCAGGTTACCACCGACTTCGTGCTGAATGTTGATCGCGGTCACGAGGAGATCAAGGTCGTCACTCGGAACGCGACGGAGCAAATTCGCCATCGCCTCCTGGTGACTTATTCCCAGTCCGACTTCCCGCACCACTCGCCGAAACTCGGTGCCCATTGGATCAGCAGTTTCCCGCGAGACCATTTCCATGGTCTGCAGGAGGCTGTACCCGGCTCTGAGTGAATTCGCCATCAGCGTGATCGTATCGCCGAGCTGATTGATGAATTTCTTTTGACGGCGCGATGCCTTCATACTGAGAATGACGTTTGGAATGACGAAACCGACAAGTGCAAGGATCAATCCGAGCAATACGCCAAACGCCGGTGCCACCCGCGAGAGTAGAAAAAAGCCGAGCACAAATCCGCCGAATGCCGAAACGATCCGAATCAGCAAGAACTCACCAATTGTGAGTTTGGCATCGGCACGGGTGATCAGAGTCGCGGTTTTGTTGGCGACGCTCCGCCCCTTGAACATCTCCTCGATGCCCTGGGCCATTCGGCTCGGTTCGTGCCGATTACTTGCTTCCGAAACTGTCAGGAACTCCTCACGGGTGGCGAACCTCCCCATGCGTTCCATCACTTCTTCGGCGGACCCACCCTTCGAGCGCTTGCTCAGGCCATACGCTACAAAGACTAGGGCGAGCACCCCAAGGAGTCCTACAAACAGGAACGAAGAGTTCATGAGCATTGCCTCTTCCGGCGAGTTCCCACCGCGCGGAATTCAGAATGAGCGACGCGTGGAATCAACCGAAGTCCGTTCAACTAAAAGCTCACTCCGGCGCCGAAAATGTTCGGCGGCAGGTAGATGTTGTGCACTTCGAACCGACTGATGAACTTCGGTCGGATGCCGGTCGGTTTCATGCGACCGACGATTTTGCTGTTTTCGATCCCGGTTTGCTGGAACGTAAAGATGTCCTGAAGAACGATGACTTCGCCCTCCATGCCCTGAACTTCCGTGACGCTGGTGATCCGACGAGAACCATCTTTGAGTCGTTCCTGTTGAACAATGAGATCCACCGCAGCGGCGATCTGCTCGCGGATAGCGCGAACCGGCAAGTCCATGCCGGCCATCAAACACATCGTCTCCATACGAGAGAGGGTGTCACGAGGAGAGTTGGCGTGCGCCGTGGTCATCGATCCGTCGTGACCGGTGTTCATCGCCTGGAGCATGTCCAGCGCCTCGCCTCCACGGCACTCTCCCACCACGATCCGTTCCGGTCGCATTCGGAGGGAGTTGATCACGAGATCGCGGATCGAGATTTCACCTTTGCCTTCGATATTGGCCGGTCTCGATTCGAGTCGTACCACGTGATCCTGCCGGAGCTGAAGTTCCGCTGCGTTCTCGATCGTCACGATTCGTTCATCGTCCGGGATAAAGGAGGAGAGAACGTTGAGCATGGTCGTTTTACCGGAACCAGTACCGCCAGATACGACGATGTTCAACCGGGCCTCCACACACGCCTTGAGGAAGGTCGCCATTTCGGCAGTGAAGGTACCGAATCGGATCAGGTCTTCAACGGTGAACGGGTCCTTGGAAAACTTTCTAATCGTGATCGTCGGGCCATTGAGGGCGATCGGAGGAATGATCGCGTTCACGCGGGAACCGTCCGGCAAGCGGGCGTCGACTGTCGGTGATGATTCGTCGATGCGGCGACCGAGTGGAGAGACGATACGGTCAATCACGCGCATGACGTGATCATCGTCCTGGAAAACAACGTCGGTCAATTCCAGTTTGCCGCTACGCTCCACGTAGACCATTTTCGGTCCGTTGACCATGACTTCAGAAACAGTTGGATCTTTCAGCAGTGGTTCGATCGGTCCATAACCAAGAATTTCGGCCGAAATCGCCTCGAATAGCCGGAGGCGCTCGACTCGGGTGAGCGAAATACCTTCGGCCTCGAGGACCGAGGAGAAGGTCTCTTCCACCGTGCGACGAACTTCATCCGCGTTGCCAAGATCCATCCGGGGATCGAGTTCCGCGATGAGCCGGTTTTGGATGCGCGACTTCAGCTCATTGAACGAATCGGTTTTGGCGCTGTTTGCGCCACCCCGCGTTCGGGCGGGTGACGATCCCTCAATGAGCTGCGACGTTGCCTTCGGTGAGGTTGCGGAAAAGAGCTCGTTGGTCGTACTCAGCGAAGCACTGGTCGTCGGCGCGGTTGCGCGATTGAAAAGTTCGCCAGTGCCGATCGATCCCGTGGGACTCGTCGGCAGTCCATTACCCGGACGCGCTGCCGTGCCCGGCGTAGGCGGCGACACAGTCTCGGCATTGAGGCGCTTGAGAAGTGACATATCGGACCGCCTCCTGCGTTTCTAGGACCTCGGTTGCTGGTTCGATCGCCTGATCGAACGCGCGAAAAAGAATGTCAAATGTGCGTGTGCTATCCGGTTTTTCGTCGCGGAATCGGACGCATCCAGCGACTCATCTTGTTACCACTTGCCGCTGCTATCGCCAGGGAGTCATCATGCTCGTCTTCCTGGTCGGATTTAGTGAGCCAGGTCGCGAGCTTGCTGACTTCGATCGCAAGTGCACTTGAGGGCGCGCTCTGGACGAATGGGACACCCTCGTTGATTGCGCGGAGTACGAGCATCGGGTCGTCAGGGAGTTTGCTGATCATTTCGCCTTTGAGGCTTGCGCCGACATCCGCAACCGGGATACCAGCCTGAACTGTGGCGCGGTTCAAGACAAGCGAAATCCGCTCGCTGTCATAGCCAAGCAAATCGCTGAGTTCCAAATATTGCTTTGCGCCCTTGATCGCGGTCAATTCGAGCGTGAGCATCAACAAAATGCGATCGGAATGATCGAGCAGTGTCAGTGAGACTTCATCAAACGACGGCCTGGTGTCGCAGATGATGTAATCGAACATGTTGAGCATCTGACCCAAAATCTGGCTCATGTGCTGTCCGGTGACCTGCTCACCAGTTTGCGCATCTGGCGGAGCAAGCAGGATTTTGACGCCCGAGCTATGTGTCACCAGAATGTCGGTTACAAGATCCCGGTCGAGCGTCTGAAAGTTGCGCATGATATCGGCGATGGTTTTGTTCTCGGTCGCATTTAGAATGACCCCAAGGTCACCATGAAGCAGGTTGCCATCAAGTAGCGCGACTTCTTTGTCCGGGTGCTGATTGCGAATCGCAACCGCGAGATTGGCGGCGAGCGTGCTTCGACCAACGCCACCCTTGAGACTGAAAACAGAAAAAACCTGGGCCTTCCGCTTACGCCCGGGTGTCGCGTGGTGCGCTGGACCCGGATCGACCACAACCCGCCGGTTGGTCATCGACAGCTGGTGGACGTGACGAATACTCTCGATCAATTCATCGAGACTGAAGGGCTTCGCGAGGAATTCGCGCGCGCCGGCCATCATCGACCGGCGAAGATAATCCGGTTCGTTCTGAACCGACATCATGATCACAGCGGTGTTGGCGAGCCGACCGGTGATCCGCGTCGTGGCCGCGATCCCATCAATGCCCGGCATATTGATGTCCATGAGGACAATGTCAGGTTCGAGCCGGAAGGCAATGTCGATGCCCTCTTCACCACTCTCGGCCATGCCAACGATTTCGACGTCAGGCTCGAAGCGAAGAAGCTTGGCGACGTTGTCACGACTTTCAAGAATGTCGTCAACGATCAGTACCCGAATTTTCCCTGATCCCGCCATGTCCGATTGCTCCGTCTTCGAGATTCGCGATCTTGTGTTTTGACTTTGCGGTCCCACTGTTGAGTCGACGTACACTTGCGACGGATGACTTTGTGTTCAGGCCATCCGTCGCGTGCGAAGTTGGTTATCCGTCTGAACTTGATTCCTCGTCGCTCTTAGCAGACTCCTCGTCGGATTTGCTCGCGTCCTCGGGCTCGATGGTGGCTTCCGGGCTGGCCACGGGAGCGACAATCTTCTTCGGCCATGGCAGTGCCCACTCTTCGTCCGTCGCGAGAATCGAGTAGGTGATACCGCTCGTCGTCACCGTCTGGTGGTCGTCCTTGTTGCGAACCACGATCTGATACTCATGGTGACCGTCCTGGATGAACGAGATCAACTCGGCCTGCTCCGGAGTGACTTCGAGAATGAACTGTCCATTGCCTTCCGCTGGTGCAGCATCGGCAACCGGCTTGGCAACTGTTCCATTTGCCAGATACGTCTCGCCTGGTCGAACAACGCGCAAGATCCGAACATCCTGAAGCATGATCTTGGCAACAAGTTCAAGTTCCGAGACATCGCCGATATCGTCGCGGATAAAGAACTCCGTACCCGGGTCACCGATGACCGGCCCCTTGTCGACGGCCACATCACCAGACTCACCAATGACATCTACCGTGGGCTCGGGAGTAGGCACTTCACCGTCTCCGGCTTCCGCGGTGACATTGACGTTAAGCGTAACGTCATTGCTACCGGCCGACTCCGGCTCAACAAGGTCAATGCGAGCTTTGAAGACAATGTCGATGTAGTCGCCAGCCTGAACGAGTCCAGACATCGCGCTCTTGTCGTTCACTGGCAACGCAATGGCCCGTTTTCCAGGTTCGATGTCATTGCGAAGACCGGGGACTTCAAGCTGCGCACGCAGGATTGGCTCACCGGCGACTAGATCGACGCGCGACGCCTGACCGGCGACTTCGAGCACGGTCGAGGACGCGTCGGCGGGAGCGTCCTTTGCCTCAACCTGGGTGATGACGATGTCTTCGATAGTCAATATGCGATGGGCTTTGATGTTGGTTTTTGCGGTCGCCACATCTACCGTTGTGGCGCTCTGACCCTTTTCATCGTTCGCTTTGCCACCATTTCCCATGCTCGTGGCAAAGAGTAGAACCGCGACGAGCGCGAGTCCCACTCCGGCGAAGATAAAAAGTTTGCTGCCGCCTTTCATCCATTGCTCCTCTGCTGGTCTGACGCGGCTCCAGTAACCGACTGTCGTGACCACGATTGCTCAAAAACTCGGCGCAACGTCACACATCGTGAGCAACTGCTTGCTCCGCAGTGAGGGGACAATGGTCCAAAGTGGATCCTGCACCTGCTCTTGATGATAGGAATACGCGTCTGAGGCGACAATAGTACGGAGGTCACGACGGGAGCTTTGGGGTGACCTGAAGGGCGAAAACATGCCTAATTTCTGACTTTCGCGTACCGTTGTCGATAGCTATCGCGATCGTCGCGTAACGACACAAGCAAGCGATCAACGACGCGCAAAGGGACCACGATCCAGAATGACAGTGACAGCGTTCGGTTTTTCCGACTCAACCATTCTCAATGGCAACGATTCCACCAGGGGAATCGTTGCGGTGGAACCGGTGGCCAGCAATCGCATGGCGGTGTACCTGCGTCCTGACTCACTCATCACCATTCGCGAAGAGGTTGAGTATCAGCCCTGGTTGATCGCTGTGCGAGCTGAACCCTGGCTCGCACTTCGACCACAACCGGTGGTTGAACGCCTCAATGGAGAACAGCGCCTGTCGTTTCTCGTTCGCTTTGCCAACTGGAATCTCTTTCAGGATGCAATTCGAGCGGCGCGCGAAAGCAGGGAAGTGATGCATGAGGTCGGCTCGCCGGTCGATCAATACCTTATGGAGTCAGGGCGGACACTCTTCAAGGGGATGGTGTTCGAGGACCTGCGCCGAATGCAGCTCGATATTGAAACCACGGGTCTCGATCCAGATGATCCGTCCGCGCGAATCGTCATGATCGCGATGAAGGCCTATGACGGACGGGAGGTGGTCTTTGCCGACGACGATGAGGCCACCATGCTGCTCGAACTGACGGAACAGATCGCCGAGCTTGACCCGGATGTACTCGAAGGGCACAACATTTTCAATTTCGATATTCCGTACCTTCTCTCGAGGGCGGAAAAGGCCGGAATCAACCTGCGCTGGGGTCGCGATCACTCGCCACTCCGAATGGGACAACGAACACAACGATTCAAAGCAGGAGCGCTGACGTTACCCTACCGACCTGCTTACATTCATGGCCGTCATATCGTCGATACCTACCAGCAGATCCAGCGTTACGATGTTGGGGGGCACCTCTCGAGCTACGGTCTGAAGCCCGCAATCGAGGCATTGGGAATGACGCGGTCCGACCGAGAATTCGTGCCAGGTCATGAAATCCCGGAGATCTGGAAGTCTGATCGAGATCGGCTCTTTCGATATGCAATCGATGACGTGCGCGATGTCAATCTCCTCAGTCAACTGACACTTCCCACCGAGTTTTACCAAACCCAACTTCTACCGCGCGCATTCCAGCAGGTCGCAACCACCGGTCCAGGCGGGAAGATCGATGATCTGATGCTGCGAGCGTATCTCCATAGTCGAGAGAGTGTGCCGACGCCCAGTCCGGCCAAGGGGTATCCCGGTGGTCACACCGAACTCCTCAGAACCGGCGTCTTCGCTCCCGTGGTTAAATGTGACGTGGAGAGCCTCTACCCATCGATCATGATGGCGGAGGGGATCACCTCCCGCCAGGATAGCCTCGGAGTCTTTCTGCCGATGCTGAAAGAGTTGACTCGACGACGCCTTCACGCCAAGGCGATGAGTCGATCGACTTCGGGTCAGGAACAAGCGACATGGGAAGGATTGCAGGGCAGCTTCAAGGTGCTCATTAACTCCTTCTATGGATATTTAGGATTCGGGGCCGCGCTCTTCAACGATTTCGATGCCGCCGGCAAAGTGACGATTGCTGGTCAGGAGATCATTAAGTCGATCGTCGTCCGTTTGACCGAAAGCGGGGCCGTGCCAATCGAAGTGGACACCGACGGCGTGTACTTCGTCCCGCCGTCAGACGTTTCAGACCCTGAATCAGAAAAGCAATACATTGATCAGATTGGAGCGGTGCTACCCTCGGGTATCCGACTCGCTCACGACGGTCACTATGAGGCGATGCTTTCACTCCGGCTCAAGAACTACGCGCTACTCGATTCCGATGATCGATTGACGCTCAAAGGTTCCGCGCTTCGCAGTCGACGATTCGAGACGTGTTTCCGTGACTTTCTGATTCAGGCAGCGCGCGCGTTCATGACTGATCAACGACTGGGTGCCCGTGACCGGTATTTCGCTTTGGCCGAGGCGATCAAAAATCGAGCACTTGGGATAACCCAGATCAGCCAGTGGGTGATGATCAACGAGCAAACGCTGGATTCTCAACCTCGACTGAAATCGCTCCTCACTCGCAGTCCCCAAATTGGCAGAGCAGGTGAACGAATCCTGGTGTATGAAAGGGAGGACGGTGCGCTTGCCACCTCGACCGATTATGCACAGGATGAAAACACCGGGTACCTGCTACGTCGGCTACACGATACCGCCAAGCGGTTCGACACACTCTTTCCAACACCGCAGGAGTTCACTTCATTTTTCCCGCTGATTACGTCACGGACAGATATCGAGGGTGCCAGGACTCAGGAGTCTTCGACTCAAATGTCGCTTTTCTGAGCGAACAACACGATCCAAACCGTGGTGAAATACCCACCATGCACTCTTCACTTATTGACAAGGATAGAGAAGCAATGTCAGAAGGCGCGTCAAAATCGGAGAAGGTAAAGGGGCCGGCATCTTACTTTCCATCAATCGAAAAGACCTACGGGCATCCGATTGAGCACTGGAAAGCAATTGTCCGGTCAAGTGGGCTTACGAAGCACCTGGAAATGGTCAAGTTGCTGAAGGAGCAGTACGGCATGGGACACGGTCATGCCAATGCGATCGTCGCTCACACCGTGCAAGAAGACGGGCAATAATGGCGCTACTGAGGAACAACTCCATCAGACGTGACCTGGAAGGAACTGCACTTCGCCAGCGATTGGGCCGAAGCCTCGGGCTTCCTGACGTCGGTTTTTGAGTGACGCACGTGGCCATCACAGTTCTCGCCTTTGGGATTGCGGTCGCGAACTTCAGTGAACGAAACACCGTTGGCTGGCACTCCGTCAACCATCTGCTCCAACTAATTCGAAGTGAGTGGAGGGCGAGGTCCACATTTGCGGTGGGCATATCGGGGGATCTGGGTGGTTGTGAGGTCTGGCGGCGGAAAGATGACGTGGTGCATGGCATAGGGTGCGGCGGTGATCGTGATGCGGCGTGACGGGCGAAAGTAGTGGAGGTGCGGGCCATCCGCGATATAGGCGGAGATCGGATCGTCGGACTGGGCGGCGTAGCGCGGAAAGTGGCGGATCAGGAGTTCGATCGAGACATCGAAAAGCGCGATGTTGGCGCGTCCGGCGATTTCGACGCGCAGGGCCTGGACGATCTGCGCGATGATCAGGACGGCCCAGATTTGATGGTAAATCACCGATGGTTTGGCGGACCAGAGGAGGTGCAGTCCGAGTTGTCGCTTGACGAGACTGACCGCCATTTCGATGTCCCAGCGCCGGGCGTAGAGCGCGACGAGATCGTGTGGCTGTAAGAAGAGTGGTGACGTGACATTGGTGAGATAGGCACGTTCGGTGGCACCCGTGCGCACGCGGATCAGGCGGACGAGGTGCTTGGCGCGATCCGCCCGATACGCGCCGAGCCAGACGAGCGAGTCGACGGTCACGCCGTCGTCATAGAGCACGTGTTGCACGCGATAGGTCGTTTTGGCGCGCAGGCGCGAGACCCAGAGATAGCCATGGTCGGTGAGATCATCAAACCATTCGAAGCCAAAGTAGCCCAAATCGGCCACGATCATACTGCCAGGGGGGAGGTCGCCAACCAGGCGGCGGGCCGAGACCTTCTCGTTTTGATGCGCATCGTCGATCAGGGTGATCGCGCGCCATTGCTGGCGACGCAGATCGAAGAGTCCCGCGATCTTGCCTGGCAACAGCGCATGATCGCCACGCGCCACGGGACGCAATGCCGGGATGGAGCGAGCGACCGGGTCGAGCGTCGTGGCGTCAAGGGCGACGACGTCGCTCGCCCACGGCACCAGCGTGCCATCGCACCATGGCGCGATCCGCTCCGTCAGCAACGCCGAGATCTGACGGAAGAGGGTGGCCATGGCATTGCTGTCGGCGGTCGCCAGCCGCTTATAAACCGCTTCGTCACTCACCGGAACGATTGGTCCGCGCCACAACTGTCGGTCCATGGCCAATCGCCAGACATCCGCCTGGCTCATGACCCCGCGCAACACCCCGATCGCCAGACTCGCCCACAGCACCGCCGCCGGCAAAATCAACGGACGACCACGCTGACCCGTCGGCTGGACCACCACACCTGCGGCCAATTCGACGAGCGTTTGCTCGACCAACACCGACGTCAGCGTTCCCTCAACCAACTCGCGTCCGGCCATTCTCTTCCCCGTGCACAACGGCGGCGGGGACGCCACGGAGACGGCGGGGATCGCCTCGGACAACCCTCAGATCATACGCTTATCCGCAATTAGTTGGTACAGATGGTCGTGCGATCGTGCCAACCAACGGGATGATTCCTCGCCCTTTCCTCCGTGACGTTCATGGCCCCTCTTAAAACAGACACTCGAAAGAACCTGACTGGCACCGAACGGAACGTCGTCTCCAGCGCCTGGTGCCCGCTTGATGGACTTCGCGCATGAAACGAGGTAAGAGAACGGGCCGCGCCAGGACTTACCCGCATTCAACGAAAGTGTCGCAGCCGTCTGCATTGCCATGCGTTGACGGAAGCAGGACCGCTGCTGTTCCGCACCTGCCGCTGGCCGTGAGCGCGCCCAGGCAGACACGCACGACAGGGTGATCAAAAGCGGCAACGTGTCAGACCCTCCCCAATCGCCCACATGTGTATCGTTCCCCCATCTCCAACTTCGCAAGTATGGATCACGCCTGTTGCGCGGCATATCGATCGCATGAGTAGTCCGGACCAGAAGCAGACGATACCTCAGTGCTCGCCACAGCGCCGAGACGAACCGCATCACGCAGGGTACCGAGCGTGGTCAAATGTCGATGGGTGACTAGTAGTCACAACTCTGGTTCGGAATCGGCATGAACCTCGATTGCTCACTCAGCCGGCGACTCGACGATCTCCGTCAGCCATCAACCCGTGCCGATACGGAGTTGTTGCGCGATTCAA
>Ga0105048_10016168_pt1 | contig 11549 bp, 2 predicted proteins | sample MAT05_FD_78382 | JGI IMG/M metagenome (GOLD analysis project Ga0105048, IMG submission 78382) | Freshwater microbial communities from Lake Fryxell liftoff mats and glacier meltwater in Antarctica - MAT-05 | ecosystem: Environmental > Aquatic > Freshwater > Ice > Liftoff microbial mat | place...
AGGGTGTTAGAGCCGCGATCGATTTCGATAGCGATGGTCTCGCCTTGCGTGCGCGCGGTCTCGGTGAATGTGGCGAGAAGCGTTGGGCGCAGGCGAGCGGCGGAAACGTGCTTCAAGCGGACAACATGTGGTTGAACGCGGCCGATCTGGCGTTGGTGTTGAAGAGCAGTAGCCAGCGCGAAGACTTCGGCGAAGCGTTCATCATCGGCGCGGACGATGAGTGCACCAGCGGTATCGTCGCCGATGACGAGCGTCGCGCGCGGTCCACGAACTCGCTCGGTTTGATTGAGGTAGACCTCGCGAATAGTGGCCGCGATTGCGGAAGGCTTGCCGACGGCGAGAGGAATGATGCGAGCCGCGGGCATGTCTTCAAAGCCCGCGACGTCGAGTTGGCGGACGATGCTCGCGATGCGTTCGGCGTCCTTGGGCTTGGCAAAGATGACAAGAGAATTGGTGCGTGGTTCAGCGCTCACGCTGGGAACGCTGGAGGCATCAACGAGGATGGGCACTTCGGTGCGAGTTTCGTTACCACGTTGATTGAGTTGATTGCCGCGGCGTGATTCGGCTTCGGCACGGCGGATCTGCTCTTCGATTGGGGCGCGGAAGCCTTCGTTGAGTGCGCGAGCCACGCTTGGTGCTTCGGCGTGTTCGAGAGGGATCACGGTGAGTTGCTGCGACGTGTCGTATTCCTTGGTGTCGAGTTTGGTAAGCAGCGCGCGGATACCTTCCCATTGCGACGCGTCGGCGCGGATCACGAGTGAATTGCTTACGGTGTCGGGAATGATCGTGACGCGTCGGGCGCCAGGGGTGTCGGCTTCAGGGGCAAATCGGCCGTAGAAAACGCGGAGTGCTGAAGCGGTTTGTTCAGCGCGAGCGTATTCAAGTTTGACAAACTCGGTTTGGCGTGCAACGCCGTTGGGCTGATCAAGCTCGGTGATGATTCTTAGGATTTCTTCGAGTTGGTCGGCGGGCGCGTAGATCGTGATTGTATTGTCGGTGCGAGAGTAATCGATGCTCGCTTGCGCGTCACCTGCTAGGCGAGGCCGTGCGGTAAGCAGTTGTTCGAGAGTGAAGCTGACGTCGGCGGCATCGCCTGCTGCAAGTCGCACGCGACGAAAGACCAAGCCACTACGAACGGGCTCTTCGTCGAGCTTGGCTACCTGAGTCATTGCAAGAGCGACTGCCTCGCGTGAGCCGGTCAGGATAATGGTGTTGCTCCGGGTCACGGGAGTGATCGTGACCTTGACATTGGGAGGCAGCGCGGATTTCAGTGCGGTGGCGACGTCGGCCGCGCGTGCTGTCTTGAGCGTCACGGTTTCGATGTTGACTTCTTCGGCGTTGGGCGGTGCGTCGAGCTGTTTTAACAGTGCTTGAACCTGGGGAAAGAGCGCTTCGGGCGCGGCGACGATCAGTGAATTGGTGCTTGGTTGTGGAGTCACGACGACGGGGTTGTCCGCGCCTTGTTTGGTGGTGAATACCGAGCGGATAACGTTGGCGGCGTCGGCGGCGGTGCCATTGGAGAGGACGAAGACTTCGACGCGGCGGTCCTTGCCTTGGTCGGGTTGATCGATCTGGGCAACAAGATCGCGCACGGTTTTGATGGAGGCTTCGTCGCCCGCGACGATGATGACGTTGCCATCGGGAGAGCCGAGGATAGTGGCTTGTGGAGTGTCAATACCTTGGGCGCGGGCGCGATCGGTAAAGAACTGGCGAAGGCTCTGGCCAGCGCGGTCGGCACGAGCATTCTGGAGCGTGATGGCTTCGATGGTTTGCGGCGCAGCGCCCGTGTCGGCTGCGTCGAGGGCTTTGATGTACGAGATAGCTTGATCGACGCGATCTTTCTTGCCAACAATGATGAGTGCGCGACGAACGCGATCGATCTCGACGGTCACTGCGGCGGGATCGATACCCCGCCATGAGCGCCAGCCGGGCGTGGCCATGACGCGAGAGATCGCGGTGCGAATGGCCTGTACGTCGGAGTTTTTCACCTCGATTGCGACGGCAACCTGAAAGGCTTGGCCGTCGGGCGTTGGCTGATCGAGCGTTGCAAGAACTCGCTCGACGGTGGCGAAGACTTCGCCTTTGCCCATGATGACTAGGGCGTTGGTGCGGTCGTTAGCTTCAATGAAGACATCGCTTTCGGCGTTGTTCACGTTCGTGCCCGACCAGCGCATCTCTTCAGCGAGGTTTCGAAGCGTGTCGGCGGTTTGCGACGCGTCGGCGTGCTTCAAGGGGATGACCTTGAGCTGCAGATCGCGGGCTTCTTTGGGAGCGTCGAAGGATTTGACAAGGCCTTGGATCGTAGCGAAATCATCGTCGGTTGCGGCGACAACGATGGTACCGCTGCGCTGGTCGCCGACGATTGCGATGTTGGATTCACTGCCAAAGGAACCGGGGCGAGATTGGGCACGGGCACGCTCGGAAAAGAATTGCTGGAGGGCCGTGGCAACTTGCTGCGCGTTCGCACGTTCGAGCGCGATAGAGCGAACTGGCAGCCCAGCGGCGTCGGTTGTGTCGGCCTGCGCGATGATGTCGCGGATTTGCGCGAGCAAGTCCTTGGGCGCGCGGACGACAAACAGGCGTGAATCTTCGGCAGCGCTGATTCGGATGCGTTCGGCCTTTGCGGGGTCACGACCAACGATCACTTGGCGAACAATTCGCTCAATAGTCGATGGAGAGGCGTTTTTCAGCGTGATCAAGGCGAGTTCCGCGTCGTCGGCGTCGGCGGGTGCGTCGGCAGAGCCAAGCACGCGGACAACCTCGGCGTGCTGCGCGCGAGACGCGGTGACCAAGAGTGAGTTTGTGCGGTCGTCGGCGATGAAGCGTGCACGCGTTGCGTCGTCGCTGCCGGGGCCTTGGCGCTGGGCATCGAAGAGCTCTTGAAGTGTACCTGATAGCTCGCTCGCGCGAGCGTTGTTCATCGCGTAACGCGTGATTTCGAGCCTGTCGGCAACAGGGCTTTGGTCGACTGCTTCGATGAGACGGTCGATCAGCGAGATGGCTTCGGCAGGGGCCGCGATGATGAGCGAAGTGCCCGATGGAGCTTGCGCTACTTTGATGCTTGCGGGATCGATGCGACCGACAACCGGGCCATTGGGCCCTGGGATTGCAAGATCGATCGCGCGGACGCGCTGCGCCTGGCGGCCACGAGGTTGTTCGAGGAAGAGATCGGTTAATGCGCGAGCGGCACGATCGGCGGTTGTGCTCGAAAGGGGATAGACCTTGACGGTGAGGCTTGTCGCGTTGCCAGGCTGGATAAGTGAGACGATCAGTGGGCGAAGAGTCTCGAAATCCGTGTCCTTCGCGAGTAAGACGATAGATTCGCCCGAGGGATCGACGACAACGCCGACCTGCCCGCTGAGGCCGCCTGGGTTGTTCTGAGAAGTTCTACCGAGTTGTTGCGCAGTTGCGCGAAGAACTTCGGCGATTGCGTTGGCATCAACGCCTTTGGGAATGCGCACGACGTTGACCTGCGTCGGCTCGGTTGGCATCTGCGTTTGTACGCGCTGGGCCAATTCCGAAACACGCTGGGTAGCTTTGTCTGAGCCAAGGACTATGAGCGAGTTGGTCGCGGGATCAACAGCGATGGTGATGTCGTAGTCTGATTCTGGAACGGCTTCAGTCACGCCATCTTGATTTAATGGAGCTAGGTTCGATGGTACTAGGTTCGATGTGGCAGGCGGTTGCGTCTGCGTGATTGCAACAACAGCGACAGCATACATCGGGGCCTGATAACGAAATGTGGTTGGGAACATGTCGTTCTGCGTCGGCTGGATCATCGAACCGCGCGTTGGCGATTCGGGCGAAGCTGGCGCGACTTTGTCGGTCGTCGATTCGGGTGTGCGAAGTAGTTCTTTCGCATCGATAACGCGTACTCTGGCGCCGCCTTGCTGTTCGAGCATGCGCTTCAATGTCTGGGCGAGTTGCCCGGCATCCACGCGCGACTTATCGATGCCAATCACGCGCATCTGGCGCGTGCCTTCGAGGGCGGCGGCATCAATATCCCGAACTAACTTCTCGACCTGGGCCATCTGAGCGGCGTCGGCACGAACGATAATTGCGTTCGCGGCTTGATCTACGCGAACAATCGGTGCGGGCGCGTTGCCGGGCGTGCTTACCCCGTCGACAAAGAGCGCCTTGATGGTTTCGCCAAGCTCGGTCGCGTCGGCGTTGCTCAAGGACAGCACACGCACAAGCGTTTCGCCGTCGCTCGATACATCGAGTCCTTGGGCGACCTGTTCTGCCAAATCCAGTAGCGCACGCGGGCCACTTACCACGATCGAGTTTGTTCTTGCATCGGCCACGGCTCGAATCGGAGACGTCGGCGTGACGCCGCCACGACGCATCACGTCGTACCGCTGCCAGTCTGGGATGAGATCGAGCATCGATGGTTGGCGCAGTGCTCCTTCGATAGTCGGCGCGACTGCTTCGGCTCGTGCGTGCTTGAGGAGGATCGTGCGAATGCCCACGCCACTTGCATCGAGCGAAACGTCCATTGTTGCGACGAGCGCCTCGGCGCGTTCAACGTCGGCGCGCGGGCCCGCGATTACGACGCTGTTGCTCGCGGTGTCGGAAGTAATTGTAATCGGCTTTGCTGCAGCGTTGGCAGCGAGCGCGGGCGCGAGTGCGGCGGCGACACTCTGCGCGTTGCCCTTTGAGAGCCGCACAACGCGAACGTCTTGGGCGGCCGCGACCGATTCCCCATCGAGCTGCGCAATCAAACCGTCGGCCATCGCGATCGCCGACTTTGGTGCGGAAATGATCAGCGTGTTGGAGCTTTGGTCCGAGGCGATTTCGGCTGGCCTTTCGTTGGGCTTGAGCGTGACCCCAGCCGCGTCAAAGGCATCTTGTGCTGCTTTGGTGACGAGCATCCTGACCATGGGCTCGACGCGATCGGCGCGTGTGCGTGCCAAGGTATAGAGCTTGACCTCACGTGCCGCGGACTCTGGAGACGTGTTCAGCTCTTTAAGTAATACTTCTATCTTCTCGAAGGATGCGGGCGGTGCGCTCACCATCAACGTGCGCGATATTGGCTCGGTCGCGACCGTGACAGCCCCGGACGGACCCGACTCACCTAGTGCGCCCGATGCGGACAAACGACGAATTGACTCGGCGGTTGCTTCAAGGTCCGCCTTGGTGATGCGATATGTGCGCAAGAGCACGTCGCGCGCGAGCGCGGGTTTATCGAGTTGCTTAATGATTTCTTCCAGGCCTGTAACACGCGAGGCAACTGCGTCAACGATAATGCTGTTGGTCGCGCGATCGGCACGAACCACAACTTCACGAGAGGGACGAAGATCCGGGCGTGGCTGCCTTGTTCTTGGATCGATGGGCGTGGGCGCTTCGGGGAACATTTGCTCCAGCGTGAGCGATAGATCATCGGCGCGCGCAACCAACAACGGGAAGATGCGAATCTGCCGAACCGTGTCCGACCCGGGCTCGCCCGCTGCGGGAAGAGCCTTTTCGTTGGCTTGTGCGACCAGGTCCTCGATCTCCGCCATTTCCTCGGCGCGAGCGGCGACGATGAGCGTGTTGGTATTTGGATCTACATCGATACGAACCGGGTGCGAGGCTTTGTCTAAAGCTGGGCGCGCCTCAAACGAACGCTGGATCACGCCTGCGAGTGTTTGCGCGTCGGCGGCTTGCACGCGAAGGATGCGGAGCGGCGCACGCGTTGACCCGCTGGGAACATCAAGGCCTTTGATCAGGCCGTCGATCACGGCCAATTGCTGCGGGCTCGCCGCGACAAGAACCGAATTGGTTGATGCGATTGCCTCGAATGCTGGCGCGGGGCCGCCATTGATTCGCAAAGTTGAGCTCGCGTCAGATAGTTCGGCCAGCGAAGCGGCGATGTCTGCGGCTTTGGCGACTTCGAGCTTGAAGAAGCGGACTTCCCGGCCTTGACCCAGAGCTTGCTGAAGTTGCTGAGCAACCTGCGTGAAACGTTCGACTACTCGTGCGGGGCCACTGATAATGAGCGCGCCCGAAGTAGGATCAATCGAAATGGTCGGCACGCTTTGCGTCGCCGCTAACGCGTCATTCGCACCACCAGCGACACTCGCACCATTTGCCTTTTGGCCCATCGCCGCGAGCGTGCGATCGCGCAACGACTCAGCAGACTCGCCGCGTGATGTGATCACGCGAACAACGCGATCCTTGGGATCGAAGGCGTCTAGGCTCTTGATGAGTTCTTCGATGACCGCATGCCGCGATGGCTCGGCGCGCACGACCAGGATGCCCAGATCATCGAGCGCATCAAACTCGGGCGTGCTCGCAGCAGCATCAGGAGCGACCGATTCCAGCAGCCGCCCAAGCCGACCGGCGAGAACAGATGGCGTGGCGGAAGCAATTCGATACTGGCGAGCCGAAGGCTCAGCGCGGCCAACCTCACGCGACGCCAATAGTGATTGGTCAAACGCTGCGAGGCCTGCTGGCGAACCCACGAGCGTTGCGACGCCCGACGATTCATCGAGCGAAGTCTCGACTGGGTCGCGCTCGGCTTTGCCAGCTTTGACGTAGAGCGCATTGGCGCGTTCGAGCAACGCCTTTGATCCCTGGCCCAAACGCAGTACGCGCACGTCACGGTCGGCCGATGGCACAGCATCGATGGCGACGATGAGCGACCGAACCAGCGCAACCTCGGCGTCGGTGCCGCTGACCAACAGCGTGCGCCCATCAGGGCCCGCGATGACGCGAGAAGCGTTGGAAAGTGACCCTTGCAACAGACGCGAAACGATCGCTTCGGCTGCGGTCGCATTGGCGTTGGCGAGGATGATCGCGGCGGTGGTACGCGTACCTTCAGCGATGGCGCCGCCATCCATTTCTAGAACCAGCGCCTTTGCCTGGGCAACATGCACTTGGCTCCCCAGGATCGAGATCTTGCCAGATTTGGCTAGTGGAACAACGATGGGCTTGTCCTTGCCTTCGATCTGAGCGAAGAGTGCGCTCACACGCTGCGCCGCTTCGTCGGCATTGGTACCCGTGAGCACGAACGTGATCAGTTCTCGTTGCTGATTTCCCGTCGCAGGCACGTCCAACAGCTCGATCAATTCCTTGGCATTGTCGATGCGTGCCTGTGCGCCAACCGCGATGATCGAGTTTGTGCGCGGATCGGCGCTGATGTTGATCCCTGAGACGGAAACTTCTTCAACGACGCGTGACTTGCCATCTTTGTCAACGATGACGGTGCGCTGTCGCTCACCCAAGAGCCCTTGGAGCGAGCCGAGTACCGCGTCTGGATTGGCGTATTTCAAGGGGAAGATCTGGAACGCGCTATCGATGGGGCGGATCGAATCGATCGCATTGATCACTTGCTTAATACGGCGAACCTGAGCGGCGGACTCCACCACGATCAGCATGTTCTGCGTAGGCACCGCCAACGCGCCACCAAAGGGCCCAATCATCGATTTGACCTGCTCGATGACTTGTTCCACGCGCGCATTGTCGAGAGGAATGCCAACGGTAACGATGGTGTCGGGCGTGTACTTTGCGAGTTCTTGGGGCGTTGCAACTTGCACGGGGCGACGCATCGCGTCCTGGATCGTCGCGAGATAAAGGTAGCGGTCTTGTTCGCGAAGCGCAACGCCAAAGCGAGCAAGGTTGAGGTTCAGGATCGAAAGAGCTTCGCCAAAGGCGTATCGCTCGCTGCTCACGAACGTGATCGAGCCTTGCGGCGCGGGCGCTTCAAAGATGATGGGCAAGCCTGCTTCTCGAGCGAAGAAATCAAGTACGCGATCAATCGGCGCGTCCTTGAAGTTGAAGCCGATGAACGAGGCTGACGCTGCCGGAGCTGAAGCGCCCGCATCAGATACAGCACCAACCTTGTCAGCAACATCGGCCTTGTCAGCAACATCGGCCTTGTCCGCAACTCCGGCCAGAGCCGGACCCGGCTTTTGATCAGGTTGCGTGATCGGTGTGCTACCAGGCATGACTCTACTCGGGACCTCACTTGGTAGAACCACTTCGGGCGAGCCCGTCGAGGTTATAGCTGGAACTAGCTGGTCCTTTGTTTGGGTCGTATCTTGTGCAAAGACCGACCGCGCGATCCCGCTCGAAGCAAGGAGAGCTGCTGCGACAATTACACCGGCGGCACATGGGTGACGCATAAAGCCTCCTCGAACTAGATGCGTGCTGCAAAACCACACGCGAGATTCACTTTGGCGTGGACAAACGCCATCAGCAAGAACAAACGCCATCAAAGAACCAACTTCCAACGTGTTCGTGCACGCACCGAACTGATTCGTGATTCTTCAGGGGTAAACTTGTCGCCCTTGAATTCTGCGGCAATATCTTTCAACGTATCGAGTGTACCGGATCGTCGGGGCGGCGCGCCCCCAAACTTTCACCACTTTGAACTATGAATTTCGTGCCCTCAATCTCGAAGACCGCCACGTCGACCCGGCATTCGACCAAGGTTGCTCCAAGCACTTTGCCACCCAGCAACAGCGAGAGGCTTTCGTTAGTCCTGCCATTGACCACGATCACCTCGGCCCCGCGCGAACCAAGCATCACACCCGCAACACGCCATTCGTGATACGCGGGCGGTTCGACGACAGGCGCACTCGGCACGCGCGCCGGTTGTTGCGGGGTTTGCACAGCTACCACAACTTCAGGCGATGGATATCGGAATGGATCACGCTCGGCGATCCGCGCGACAAGCCCCTGACTCGCTTGCGCTATCACACTAGAGCTTGGCTGCGCGTAATCCTTCTTAACTAAGTCAGGCAAGAAGAGGGTTGATACATCAATTGAAATCTCAACCCGTTCGCGCTCTTTGCCCAGAGGCTTGATCGAAAACCCTTCGACACGATGAATCCAGTCTTGCGCTTGTATCGTGCCGAGCAAGGCAAGCGAATCCTGAAGACTTCCCTGACCCTTGAGCGTGCCTCGGATAACGATGAAATCAGGCTTTTTTCGCAGGCTTGATCGAAGCAGTGTCAGCGACTGGGGCAAGCCTCGTGCCGTTGCAATAGGACTGGTCATGGGCTCGCCAGAACGTTGATCCACGACGATCTTCGAGAGCTTTCCAGCTTCGGCCAGTGCGCTGAGCCTCGCGCGAAACTGGTGCGATACTTCGTCAAGCGTGCCACCAAGCGTTGAATTTGCCACGCTGCGAAGCCCAACGAGCACTTTGTCATTGGTGGCAAGCTGCGATTCAAGATCGGTAATCGACTTTGCGGTAGCGCCGATCTTGGAATCAACCGCACGCGTGGGACTAATCATGAATTTCTGAAGCGAGATCGCGGCGACAATGACAACCAAGGCGGCGGCCCCCAATATCGCCGTACGCTGTGACGCTCGGATCTTGCGTCCCGAAGCGCTACCTAAAATGCCCGCTTCATCTTTGAAAATTGCGAGCAGTTGTTTCGCTTTCGAGTTAATGCTTGTTCGTGCGCTATTGCCAGTGCTCTGGCTATTTCGCGTGCTCATTGAGGCCTTGTCATTACTAACCTTCTCAGGATTCACGAACCACCTCCCTGCAGGCCTGCGGGATTTGCAGAAGAAGTAGATTCCGGCAATTGTCCTTTTGCGCGAGTTGCCGAAGAGGTCAGCTTGGTCGCGTCCTCTGCGATGATGCGAAGCGCGAATCGGTCCTGCGTATCAGGCCCGGGTAACTGAATGCCATAGATCCTTGAAGAGAGCACGCGTTCACGCAGGAGCGCGTCCGCGTCCGCGTCGGTCATCGCGCCGGTTAACGTAAACGTCGCCCTGGCATTTCGAGACCATTTTCCTCCGAGATAACTCCCCGAAGGTGCATACGCAACACGCGTTTCAATCGTGCCCGAGAGCTCATCAAGCCTGACCAAAGAACGGTTAGGCAGCATGTCCGCGATCAACGCCATATGCGCGAGCCAATCGGCATGAGCCTCGTGCGCCATCGATATGTGCCGCAAACGTGCGTCGGCGATCTGCGCCTGGAGCAATTGCTCACGCAACCTGGTTTCACGCTGGGCATACACCGCAAGCGTCGCCTTTCTCTTTGCCGTTGCCTGTTGCCCAATCACATACGCCAAGCCTGCAACAAGGATTGCGGCAAAGACGCCCGCAAGCGCAACCTGCCGAAGCCGGGCGGCGGGGTTGGGTAATTTGCGTGGCTGCGTGAAATCAAGCCCACGCCTATTTTGCAATGGCGCGGCAATACACGCGACAAGCGGTATCGCAAACGTGCGCGTACGTTCGTCCATCTCAGCGGGAAAGTCCACCGCTCCCTTTGGGCCAAGTGCATCAATCCCAATCTGCGCCCACTTGATTCCCAAGGCCTTCTCGCATGCCTGCCCGACGGCTGATACAAGCTCCCCCTCGCCCACAACTGCAACCAGTGCCGGTTCATTCACCCCGCGTGGCCCACGATGCGCGAGCAACGCGCGCCTGGCTTCGAGCGTCAATTTATCCATGAACTGTGATCGCACCTGCTCCGACGCTCCGACCTCGGGCATAATCATTTCGACAGCACGCGTCGATACCACCTCGCCCGCCTCGACAAAGACAAACTCGGTCGAGCCCGGACCAAATGCAATTGCAAGCACGGTCTGCTCGCCCGCACGAGGTAATGTTCCAACAACTTCAGCTATGCCAAAGGCCTTCAGCCGCGTGTGCGCGACGCCCAATCTACCCGCGTGCGTCGCGCGCTCCCACCACTTTACTCGTTCGGTAGGAATGGCCCCCGCGATCACCGTGCACATCCCATCGACACTCGGGCTTGATCGCGAATCGGTCGCAGGCGTGTGATAATCAATCGCGGTGCCCTCAACGCTCATCGTAAGTTGGCGCGTGAGCTGAAGGCGAACCATCGTCGCGAGCTCACCAGCGTCGACGAGTCCCGCATTTGGCAACGAAAGGCTCTTAAGCACGACCTCGCCTCGTGGCGCGATGCGCGTGATCCCGCGGCGTGGAATCCTGGCTGATTCGAGTCGATCAGAGATCCATTCACCCACATCTGCAGGATCGTCAGGAAGCTGTCCTTGCTGAGCAATTGAAGCCAACACATTGCCGCGAATGCGAACGCGCACGCCATCGATGACAACGCGGAACGCCACGAGTTGACCGGATTCATATTCAATTACCGTCTGCTCATGCACCACGATCAGCCTCCGGGTCTCTTCCATCTTCCGACACGGTTATCCTTGCTTCCAAGCGTGCGGCTCGCACCACTCCCGCCTTCACTCGCGAGTTCGTTTCGCAATTCATTGTCAGTTTCAGTACCTGCTTCTCTACTAGTTTCAGCTTCCGAATCAGCCGAAGATTCTCCTGCCTTCTCTCCTCGGCGCTGCCGAGCGGCATCACGCGGCGAAGGCCTGACTCGTGCTCGTTCTGCTACCAACTTCTCTCGTCGAGTTGGTTCACGCCAACTTGCCCCCGGCAAATCTTGGGCGAGATCCTCAACGACTGATTCGTCGGCCGACCCGGTTTCCGATTTATCTTCATTCTCTCGCATATCTACGCGAACCAAGCCCGAATCTCTTTCTTCAGCATACCGCATCCGCGCTGCGCGAAGCCCATCGATCGCATCTTCCAGCGTGGCATCAAGCACATACGCAACCCTTACACGC
>Ga0105048_10016170_pt1 | contig 11546 bp, 10 predicted proteins | sample MAT05_FD_78382 | JGI IMG/M metagenome (GOLD analysis project Ga0105048, IMG submission 78382) | Freshwater microbial communities from Lake Fryxell liftoff mats and glacier meltwater in Antarctica - MAT-05 | ecosystem: Environmental > Aquatic > Freshwater > Ice > Liftoff microbial mat | place...
AAGGACCGGTTCGTGGACCGCGCGATGAACGCGCGGGAGGCCCGGATGCTGGGCCCCGAAGGGACACCGGACCGCGGATGCGGCCCGGTCAAATTGTCAGATTCAAGCCTTGGGGGCGACGGACTTGGCCTTGGCGGCCTTGGCAACTTCAGCCTTGGTCGGGGCCGCAACCTGCTTGGGCGGCGCGCCCTTGGCCACGGCGATGGCCAGACGGCTCTTGGTGCGGGCCGCAGCCTTCTTGTGCACCGTGTTGCCGCTGGCGGCCTGATCGATGCGCTTGGTGAAGGTGCGATACAGCTCGGCCGCTTCGTCCTTCTTGCCGTCGTGGACTGCGCGCTCCAGTTTCTTGCGGATCGTCTTCAGTTCGGTGATCCGCGTCTTGTTGGCGATGCGATGGGTCTCGCTCTTGCGCAGACGCTTCTTGGCACTGTTGTTATGAGGCATTGTAAGGTGTTTCCGCCACGTATGGGCGCGAGGTGATAGCTGATGGTCGTTAAATACCGCGGAGCTTGTTCAGCCGGTCCGCAGCATCTTTGTAGCCAAGATCGATGGAGACGAGCTTTTCGAACTGGATGATCGCCTGATCCTTCTTCCCTGATTCCTCGAAGACGCGGGCCAGAGCGAAGCGGATCTGCTTGGCCTCGTCGCCCAGCTCGTCTATGCAAAGAGCGAGCGAAGCATTGTAGTGCTGTGCAGCAAGGTCAAGCAGATTCTTCTTTCCGAAGCAGTAGCCCAGGAACTTATGTGATGCTTGGCGGTAGCGCGGATCGGCAACGGTGCGCTGGAATTCGCTCGCCGCTGCCTCTATCTGCCCCAGTGCCAGCAGGGTATTCCCGAGGCTGTAACGATGGGTCATGTCGGTGGGCTGACGCTCGACGCGCAGCCGGTACTCTTCAAGCCGGATCTGGGTCAGGGCCTGTTTGGCCGCTTGGTCATCGGGGGCGGCCCGCAGCTTGACCTCGGCATCGCTGATGCGGATGTCCCCCAGCTTCATCACCACCACAAAGTCCAGGGGATCGAGCTGTGCCGCACGCTGGAAACAGTCCCGCGCGTCGGCCGTGCGGCCGACCCTGGCCTGGGTGTCGCCACGCTTGATCCAGAGCGCCTTATCGCCGGGATTGGCTTTCAGGTCCTCATCCAGGAAGCGCACCACCTCGTCCGCATCGGCGGTGGTGCGGATCATGCGGTTCATGACCTCTTGCCGGCGCGCCATGCTGGTGTCGTTCACCTGCGCGGTGTAATCCGAGGCTTTGCCTTCGCTCTGCTTTTGGCGGAAGCGCATTGACTTGTAGGCCTCCCAGTTCTTCACCGTCTTGCCCGCATCGGTGTGGTCAGGCTTGGCCTTTTCTAGTTCGCGCATGAGGTTGAGAGACGATTCAAGGTGCGCGTCTTCGTCGGTCTCCTTGTGCTTGTCGTGCATCGCCTGGGCATGGGCCCAGAGCGCCTTTTCGTTGAACATACCGGTCTTGTGGTGTTCGTCGTAATAGAACAACCCGATCTCACGCATGGACTTCGCGGTGGGCACGAGGCGCATGGCCACATCGGCCATTTGCAGGAGGTTCTTGGGCTCGGGATTGCCGCCCAGGGCCTTGGCGGCGGCCACCAGCTGCTTGTGGGGATCCTTGCTCATTGAGCCGCTCAGCCCGCCCATCAGGCCGCCGAATAGGCTTTTCTTGCCCGCCTCCTTGGCCTTGCGCCGCGACGCATCCAGCAAGAGGCGATGCACCTCGATATTGCCGGGCTCGACGTCCAGCATTTCGTAGCACTTTTCCAGGGCGAGGTCGTAGCCCCGCCGGTCCAGGGCCTGCTTCACCGAGAGGATGTGCTTGGAGAGATCAACCATGTTGGTCTCCTTGGGGTGGTTTTGGGTCGTATCGAACCAAAAATTGTTGCGAGGGGGTGTTGTAGCCTAGCATGGATTCATGCACAAGGACTTCCAGACCGCAGGGGCATCAGCTGCATCAAGTGCATATCCTGGCCTACCAGAGCTGGTACAGTACCCGCATCCGGTTCTACGCCGGGCGGCCACACCTGTTACCGTCTTTGATGACGACCTGCGGGACTTCTGCCAACGCATGTTCGCGGTGATGGAGCTGAAGCGCGGAGTCGGCCTGGCTGCGCCGCAGGTGGCGGTGAGCAAACGGATCTTTATCACCGACCATCTGCGCCGGAAGGACGAGCCCGAAGCCCATGACCGCCGGGTCTGGATCAATCCGCGCCTCATCGACCCCCAGGGTGAAACCGTCTATGAGGAAGGCTGCCTCAGCTTTCCCGGCATCTATGCCAAGGTGACCCGCTGGAACGGCTTCACCGCCGCCTGGCAGGATGAGTGGGGGCGCGAGCAGCGTCTTTCCCTGGACATCCAAGCGGGGGACTTCCTCGGCATCATCATCCAACACGAACTCGACCACCTCGACGGCCGCCTCTTCGTCGACCACCTCAGCCCGGCCCAACTCAGTGTGATCAAGGGCCGCATGAAGGACCTGGAGCGCGACTACAAGCACGAGACGGGGAAGGATGGGGCGGTGTTGCGCAGATGAGGATGACAGCCGTCGCGGGGTCGCGGGGTCGCGGGGTCGCGGGGTCGGGGACTCGCATCGCCGCCACCGACAGTGGTCCATGGCCCTCCATCTTCACGACACCGCGACGCCGCGACACCGCGACACCGCGACACCGCGACGGCCGTCACTGCTGTCCCCGACCCCGCGACCCCGCGACGGCTCTTTCTGCTGCCCGCGACTCCGCGACGGCGGTCTAGATGCCCCCCTCCTTCAGCCTCCCCGATGATCATGACCGTCTGGCCGAACTGGGCCGGATCGCGGGGTCGTTGGTGCATGAGCTGAAGAATCCCCTGGGGGTGATCCTGCTGAATGCCGAGTTGATCGAGCTGCAACTGCCCAATCTGCCTGAGTCGGAACGGTCCCGGCTGGCCAAGCGGCTGGGTCGCATCAGCGACAGCGGTCGCGCCCTGCAGGCCATCGTGCAATCCTTCCTGGCCTTTGCCCGGCCCCAGCGGCCAGATCCGGATGCGGTGGATCTGAACGGCCTGCTGCGCCATCTGCTGGCTGAACAGGAGGACCTCCATCGCGCGGCGGAGATCCAGGTGTCCTTCCACCCCGATGCCCTGCTGCCCCAGGTGGCGGCGGACCGGGTCCATCTGCGCTCGGTCTTCCTGAATGTGCTGGTTAATGCCCGCGAGGCCCTGGCTGAACGCGGCAGCGAACGCCGCATCCTGGTGGTGACGCGCAGCCATACCGGCTTGGCGCGGGTGATGATCGCCAACAACGGGCCGGCCCTGCCCGACAAGGTCGCGGCGCACCTCTTCGAACCCTTCATCAGCGCGAAGGAGAGCGGCACCGGCTTGGGACTGGCGATCGTCAAGCGCTTGGTGGAGATGCACCACGGCACCATCGCGGTGAGCAGCGATCCGGCCCAGGGCGTCAGCTTCACCTTCGAGTTCCCCACCAGCCTGGGCCCGGTGCCTGGCGCGACGGCGGAATTACCCATGCCCGATGCCGGTATTGCTCCAGACTCGATCCTGTCCGCCCCCGCGCCGCACCGCCCTCGTCGCTCCGCCGCCAAAACTCGCCGCAAGCCTTCCCCGCGAACCACCTGAAGACCATGGCCAATATCCTGATCATTGACGATAATCCTGTGAATCTGGAGACGTTTGCCGACGCGCTGTCGGGCGAAGGGCACACGGTCGTCGGGGCCAAGACCGGCGAAGAGGGCTTGGCCAAGCTGGGTGCGGCGGCGATCGACGCGGTGCTCTGCGATCTGAAGCTGCCCAATTTGGACGGCTTGGCGACCATGGAGCTGGCCCACGAAAAGCTGCCGCAGCTGCCCTGGATCCTGATCACCGGACACGGCAATGAGCAGACTGCGGTGGACGCCATCAAGCAGGGTGCGTTCAATTATTTGACCAAGCCCGTCGACCTGGGCCGGCTCAAGGCGACCCTGGAAAGCGCCGCGCGTATGGCGGCAGCCAACCGCGAGAACAAGGCCCTGCGGCGCGAGCTGGGCTATGATGAAGCCCTTGATCGCATTGTCGGCACCAGCGCCGCGATCCGTCAGATGAAGTCGCTGATCCGCCAGGTCGCGCCCACCGGGGCGACGGTTTTGATCGAAGGCGAAAGCGGCACCGGCAAAGAGCTGGTGGCCGATGCCATCCATGCCCTGTCGGACCGCAGTGGCCGGCCGTATCACAAGATCAACACCGCCGCGATCCCGCGGGACCTACTCGAAAGCGAGCTGTTTGGCCACGAACGCGGCTCGTTCACCGGCGCGGTGGCCCTGAAAAAGGGCCGTTTCGAGGCCGCCGACACTGGCACGCTGTTTCTTGACGAGATCGGCGAGATGCCGCTCGACAGCCAGGTGAAGCTGCTGCGCGTCCTGCAGGATGGCAGCTTCAACCGCGTGGGCGGCACTGCGCCATTATCGTCCGACGTGCGCTTGGTGTGCGCCACCAACCGCAGCCTGAAGGCTGAGGTCCTGGCGGGCCGCTTCCGCATGGACCTCTTCTTCCGCCTCAACGTGGTCAACATCCAGGTGCCGCCGCTGCGCGAACGTCGCGAGGACATCCCGCTGCTGGCGAAATCCTTCATCGACCGCCTGAATCGCAGACATCACCAGGACAAGGAATTGTCCGACAGCCTGTTGCAGTCCCTGCGTCGCCAGGATTGGCCCGGCAATGTGCGCGAGCTGGAAAACGCCATCGAAAAGCATTATGTGCTTAGCCCGGGTCGTCTGATCGCGGGCGATGGACAGGTCGCCCAAGAACCCACCGGGCCGGCCGCTGCGGTCTATGCCACCCCGGCCCGGTCCTCGGCCGTCGACCAGGTCGCGTCGATCGACGATGCCATCCGCATTCTGGTGGGCCTGCCCGCCGACGAAGTCGAAAGGCGGCTGATCCTGGCCACCCTGGCCCATGCGGGCGGCAACAAGAGCAAAACCGCGCGCCAGCTGCAGATCGGCCTGAAGACCCTGTACCGCAAACTTGAAGAGTACGGCCTGAAGATCGGGGACGAGGAGTGATCCTGCTGGTCAACGATGACGGCATCGACGCCCCCGGGCTGCGGGCCCTGTACCATGCCCTGCGCGCCGCCACCAACGAGGCCGTGCTGGCAGTCGCGCCACATGTCGAGCGCTCTGGCCAAAGCCAGGCTATCACCCTGGATCGCGGTCTGGCCGTGACCGCCCGCCACGACCGCGGCTTCTTTGGTCTGGCGGTCGACGGCACCCCCGCAGACTGCACCAAGCTGGCCCTGACCGTGCTCTGCCCCGAAGCGCCGCGGCTGGTGGTCAGCGGCATCAATGACGGCCCTAACACCGGGCGCAGCATCTTGTATTCCGGCACCCTGGGCGCTGCGCTGGAAGCCGCCGTCGAGGGCCATGCCGCCCTGGCGGTCTCGCGCGAGAAGGGCGGCGGCGGCTTCGCCGAGGCCGCTGAGTTCGCTGCAGGCTGGGCCCGACGCCTCTTGGGTCGCAAGGAATACCGCGGCCAGGTGGTGAACCTGAACCTGCCGAGCCGACCCAAGGCGCAGTGGAAGGACGCGGTGATCGCCGCGCACGGCCGCTCGGGATTCGATGAGACCTACCGGGCAACCCGCGACGCCAAGGATCGGATCACTTGGCGGATCCACGGCGAATGGCGCATCAAGGAAGGCGATGGGCGCAGCGATGCAGCCCAGTTGACCGCAGGCCACCCGGTGCTGAGCCTGTTGCGGCCGGACCTGAACGCCCCCGACAAGGGTCTGCGCCGCCTGCTCGCCGCCAAGGAGCGCTGAAAGCCATGACCGAACCCGCCATCGTCGTGCGTGATCTGGCCAAGCGCTTCGACGACCTCGTAGTGCTGGACGGGATCAATTTCGAAGTCGCCAAGGGCGAAACCCTGGCCGTGCTGGGGCGCAGCGGCACCGGCAAAAGCGTGCTGCTGAAGACCATCATCGCGCTGATGGATCCGGACCGCGGTCAGGTCACGGTGCTGGGCCGGGACCTGCACGCCCTGGACGAAGCAGGGCGCCTGGCGGCCAGGCGCACCATGGGCTATGTGTTCCAAGGCGCGGCCCTGTTCGACAGCCTGACGGTGCTGGAAAACGTCGGCTTCCCCCTGTTGCAGAAGCGCCGGCCCGAGGCCGAGATCCGCGCCAAAGTGACCGAACGGCTGGAGATGGTCGGCTTGGCCGACGCCATCGACAAGCTACCCAGCGAACTGTCGGGCGGCATGCAGAAGCGCGCCGGCCTGGCCCGGGCGATCATCGAGGAACCAGAAATCATCCTCTACGACGAGCCCACCACTGGCCTGGATCCCCTGACCACCGATGTGATCAATCAGATCATCCTGCGGCTGCGGCAGCGCCGGCAGGTCACCAGCGTGGTGGTGACGCACGATATCCGCTCGGCCTTCACCATCGCCGACCGCATCATCATGCTTGACCATGGCCGCATCGTCGCAGCCGGCACGCCGGCCGAGATCCAGAGCAGCGACAACGCCTGGGTGCAGCGTTTCATCGGCCGGGCCCCGCTTGACGGACACCAGTCCGGCGGACGGGCGCGCATCGTGCCGTCCGGCTCCAACCCGCGCCCAGTAGTTGGTGCCTGACGGCTCTGGACAGACGCGAGTACGGGGTTGTCGGACGAAACCACCTCCCTAGGCTGGCCCGACCATGACCGACGCCAACGCCAAGATCGTCTTCGCCAACTTCCCCGAGCGCACCTTCAAGGTGATGGTGGGTGCGAATATCAGTGCGACGGTCACCAAGACCATCCGGCGCATGACCATCGGCACCTATGAGATGTCGACCGGCCAGCAGGAGAACTCCACCAAGTCCCGCGAAGCTGCGCGGCAGGGCCTCATCACCCTGGCCAAGGCCAATGGCCTGTCGGTCGCCCGGGTTGAAAGCAAAGAGTTCATCGGCGTGTTCGCCGCCACGGGTGGCGAGGCCGACTACACCGTGTGGGTCACCACCCCGATCGAGCCGACCCAGGCCGCGCACATCATCTGGGCCAAATACCTCGAGATCGCCGGCGAAGGCAAGGTCGGCATCGCCTACAAGGTGGCCAACGCCTTTACCTCGGACGATGTCTTGGCCGTCCTGAGGACCGCGCTGAAAAACGCCGTCGTGCTCGGTGCCGGTGAGCCCTTCACCCTTAAGGGCAACCCGCCCCCCCGCTTTCAGAAGAAGGTTGCTCCGGCTCCTGCCGAAGCCACCTGACCGATGGCGGGCAGCTCCTTCGGCGACGCCTTCCGCGTTACCACCTTTGGCGAGAGCCATGGACCGGCCGTCGGATGCGTGATTGATGGCTGCCCACCTGGTCTGCCGCTTGATTTGACCCTGGTGCAAGCGGCCTTGGACCGGCGCCGTCCGGGGCAATCAAAATTGGTCACGCCCCGGGACGAAGCCGATCAGGTCGAAGCTCTGTCCGGTCTAGATCGCGAGAGCGGCAAGACCCTGGGCACCCCGATCTGCTTGATGGTGCGTAACCAGGATCAGCGCTCGGGCAGCTACGCCGACTGGAAGCATATCTATCGGCCCAGCCATGCCGACTTCGGCTATGACGCCAAGTACGGTCTGCGTGCCTGGGAGGGCGGTGGCCGCAGCAGCGCCCGCGAAACCGTGGCCCGAGTCGCCGCCGGCGCAGTGGCCGAACAGGTTCTGCTCGCTCGCTTCCCCGCGCTGAGCTGCTTGGCCTGGGTCGAGCGTGTTCACCTGATCAATGCCCACGCCAGCATCGATCCGCTGAGCATGACCCGTGCGCAGGTCGAAGCCCATCCGACCCGCTGCCCCGACCCGGTCGCGGCTGCAGCGATGGAGACCGCCATCCTCGCCGCCAAGGCTGCGGGCGACAGCCTGGGCGGCATCGTCCGCCTGGTGGTCACCGGTCTGCCGTCGGGCCTGGGTGAACCGGTCTTCGACAAACTCGATGCGTTGCTGGCCCAGGCCATGCTCAGCCTGCCCGCCTCCAAGGGTGTCGAATTCGGCTCCGGCTTCGGCGCCGCCGACCTCACGGGTTTGCAGCACAACGACCACTACGCCTGGTCGGAAGGCATCATGACCACCCGCAGCAACCGCTCCGGCGGCGTGCAGGGTGGCATCAGCAATGGCATGCCCCTGGATCTGCGCGTGGTGTTCAAGCCCACGGCCACGGTATTGAAGCCCCAGCCCAGCGCGGACCAGGCCGGCAATAATGTCGAACTGCAAGCCAAAGGCCGGCATGACCCCTGCGTCTTGCCGCGCGCCGTGCCCATCGTCGAGGCTATGGCCCTGCTGGTGCTGTGCGACTGCTGGCTACGCCAACGCGGTCAGGTGGGCGACCCCTGGCCGGGCTTGGGCGGGCCGCTGCACGGCTGAACGCTTCTGGTCAGCGGGCCAGGAACCGCTCCACCGCGGTCAGTGGCAAGCCGGTCAGACGCTTCTGCAAATCCAAGGCGATCGGCATCAATAAGGCCCGATCCAGATATTGGCTGTCCAGCACCACGGTGCACAGCCGGTGCTGGATCAGCTCTTCACGTTCAATCGGTGTGGTCCCTTTTGCCTGGCGATCCAGTCGACGGGCCAGGACGGTGAGCAGGTCCAACGATGGCTCCGCTTCGGCCCGACGCACGACTGCCCCGACCACCAGAGGATCGGTGGTGGTGACGATCAGCCCCAGCCAGCTCGGATCGTTCATTCGCCCGCCGGTGGTCAGCCGCTGCCAGACCAGCAACCGGCGCAGCTCGTCGGGTAGCTCCTGCACGGGCACGCGCCAATCATCGGTGAGCAGTTCGGGGATGGCGGCAAAACGCCCGAGCAGCAACTGCGCTTCCGGGCTGTTCTCGGTGCGCAGCCGCGCGACATCCACGGCGCTGACCTTGCCCACCCCCAGGACAGGTGCGGCCAGCATGGCCATGGTCGCGGCCAAGGCCGGAGCCGTGGCGGAGCCGACACCAAGCCGCCAAGCCTCGACGAGCTCATTGATATTCCCTTGGCCGGCGCCCGTTCCGCTGAGCGTGCCATCGGCGGCGCGCCGCCACTGCAGGCGCCAGGGCGGGCCGGCCGCGGGCACGCGGACCAGGTCGAGTTGCGCGCCGTCCGCCACCAGGACCAAGTGCCCATCGCCAAGGTGAATGGCCGCATTCGCATCCCACGAAACCGCGCCGCCACCACTGGATGGCGTCGGCAGGACATAGCGCACGCCGCCGCTCGTGGCGCTGGGGCCCAGCGCTCCGACGTGCATGGGCTCGCTGATCAAGCCACTGCTGCTGCCGCCACCCAAAACCAGGGGCAGATGCAGGGCCGAGGCGATGGCCACCACTGGCACCAGCGCGCGCGAAGACCAGCGCTCGGCCGGTGCCGTGGCCGCGGGATCCCAGGTGGCTTGGCGCTCGATGACCACGGTCCAGCTGCCCGCATAGGCAGGGATGGCGATGGCCAGCTGTTCACGATCACTGATCAGCGGCAGGCCCAGATGTCCCCAGGTCAGGCCCAAGGGCCAGGCCTGCACGTGTCCCTCCACCAGGACCGGCAGGATGTCGCCCGGCTCGGACGGCGCCAAAACCACGGGAATGCGGTGCTCCCACCCGCCCAGCCCCAAGACCCGGTCCAAGCCCGTGCCCAGACCCAGAACCAGATCGATGGGCCCGCCAGCCGCAGCGGCCAAGCGCACCATGGCCGCGTCATCCGGCCAATTCCCAGATCCGGCGACCACCACCCGGGCCGCCCGGGTCGCCGACGCCGGCGGTGGAACGGTCAGCAGCACGGTCTGAAGGCCCGTCCCGGTGGTCCACGCCGCCGTGCCCGGCCCGGCCAGCCGGGGGATGAAAAGTTCCTGCACCACCTCGCCTTGGATCAGCGCGCGGCGCGTCTCGGGCAGGGACACCGGCACGCCATCAATCATCAGGCTGCCCGGCGTGGCGACCGGACCAGGCATCAGCCGCTGGCCCACCCGCCAGCCATTGCCCTCCCACAAGACCCACGGCCCCGCCGTGACCATGTCGATCCCGACCACGGCGGTTGCCGAGAAGCACCACAACAACAGCACAAGGAGGCGACACAGCATGGGGTCAGCGTGGAATGGTGCACGGGGGGTGCCAAAGGGATATGGGATATGGGCTATGGTTGATGGGTTATGGGGTATGGCCCGCAGGCGGGTTATGGGCGGGGGCGGGTTACGGAGGATGGGGTATGGGTTATGGCCCGAATACCGACTGCGAACCATACCCATACCCCATCCACCATAACCTGCCTACGGCAAGCCATAACCCATAACCCATCCACCATACCCCGTACATCCCATGTCCTGCCTACAGCACATCACATCCCCGCCCCACCCATCACAGAGTCCCGTCTTGAGCGCAGGCCCGCCTGCAGCACCGTGGCCGTCCCCACGGAGACCCCATGCCTTACGCCATCGGTTATGATTTCGGCAGCGAGAGCGGTCGCGCCGTCCTGGTCGATGTGGCCGACGGCCGCGAGGTCGCCAGCGCGGTGCATCCCTATCCCCACGCGGTTCTCGACCAGCAACTGCCCTGCGGCACGCGCCTGGGTCACGACTGGGCCCTTCAACATCCCGCCGACTACCTAGCCGTGCTGGAGGTCACCACCAAGGCGATCCTGGCCGAGAGCCGCATCGATCCGGCCCAGATCATCGGCATCGGCACCGACTTCACCGCCTGCACCGTGCTGCCCACCTTGGCGGACGGCACCCCCCTCTCCTTTCTGGAGCGCTTCCGCAGCGTCCCCCATGCCTGGTGCAAACTCTGGAAGCACCATGCGGCCCAGTCCTGGGCTGACCGGCTGAATGCCTTGGCGGCCCAGCGTGGGGAGCCCTGGTTGCAGGAGTACGGAGGTAAGATCAGCAGCGAGTGGCTGTATCCCAAGGTGGCCCAGGTGGCCGACGAGGCCCCCGAGGTCTATGCTGCGGCCGAGCGTTTCATCGAAGCCGCCGACTGGATCGTCTGGCAGCTGACCGGCATCGAGACGCGCAATGCCTGCACCGCCGGCTACAAGGCGATGTGGTCCGCCGAGCGTGGTCATGCCAGCCGGGAATTTGCCGCCGCACTACAGCCGCTGCTGGGGAACCTGGCCGACAAGCTGGGCTCGCCCGTGCCGCTGGGTGGCCGGGCCGGTGGTCTCACCCCCGCGATGGCGGCGCGCCTGGGCCTGAAAGCCGGCACGGCGGTAGCCATTGGCAATGTAGACGCCCATGTATCGGTACCAGCCTGCGGCATCGGTGGCGCCAGTGGCTATGGCGGCCGCAGCGCCAATGGCGTGCTCGTGGCCATCATGGGGACCAGCTGCTGCGACATCCTGTGCGGACCTGCCAAGCAGGTGGTGCCGGGCATGTGCGGCGTGGTCAAAGACGGCGTGGTGCCCGGCAGCTATGGTTTTGAAGCGGGGCAAAGCGGCTTTGGCGATCATTTCGCCTGGCTCTCCCGCTTTCTTGGCAAAGGCGACCCAGGCCACACCGAACTGGAGCGCCAGGCCACGGCCATGGGTCCAGCCGGCTCGGGCCTGCTCGCCCTCGACTGGTGGAACGGCAACCGGTCGGTGCTGGTCGATGCGGAT
>Ga0105048_10016171_pt1 | contig 11546 bp, 3 predicted proteins | sample MAT05_FD_78382 | JGI IMG/M metagenome (GOLD analysis project Ga0105048, IMG submission 78382) | Freshwater microbial communities from Lake Fryxell liftoff mats and glacier meltwater in Antarctica - MAT-05 | ecosystem: Environmental > Aquatic > Freshwater > Ice > Liftoff microbial mat | place...
ATCAACCATGGTGAACCCGACCTTGCTGAATTGGCCGATTTTGGTGATCGCGTCAGCCTGCCCAGGGTACAGGTCGACAAAGGGATTGCCAGACTCGACCATACGGTCTTGTAACAGCTGATTCACTGTCTCCATATTTTTTGCTACCGCTTGGCGGAAGGCGCTCGCGTCGTCAGGCGCCATGGAAATGGACTCCTGATCCAGCCTCACGAGGAGCGCGTCAGCGGGCGCTTTTTGCTCCACTGTGGCTTGCATCCGGTAAGCGAGCATGTTGCCCTGCCCTTCGTCAGGCAGCGTCTTGGCGACGTAGCCTTGCCAGTCATCAGCACCCAATGTCAGAAGACCATTGAGATCGGTGCCCAAGCCGTCCAGCTTGGCCAACAGCGGCTTGATGAGGGCCGCGTGCCCTTCCGCTAAGGCGTGCAGCCGAATGGCGCGCGCCAATGTGCCGAGCCTGTCTTGCAGCGCGACATTGTCACCGGCAAGGCCAGGCAGCTCGTCCAGAGCCGCATCACCACCCTCTCGGAACTGGCGTATCGCGGCCGCGGCTATTTCGCGCGGCAGATCGCCGGTGTAGGGCGCAGTTGCCTTGGCGAACGGATCACGACTGAACTCCGGATCGACAGTCACCACGGATTGCAGATAGGTCAGCGCAGCGACGAAGCCTTTGCGCGAGGCTGGTTCCAGCTGCGGGATCCAGCTCCGCTCTGCACCGCCGTCGAGCGCGGCCGTCCACAACGCCTGCCCATCCGCCAGCAGGCCGGACAACGTGTTGGACCAACCCATGCGACGCCAGCTGAAGCCCAGGGCCCAAGTCAGCTCATGATCCACCAGTGCCGCACGGTGCGCCGGGTCACCGTCCTCTCCAAGCAAGCGCAGCGCGTCTGTCTGAAGACGCGCCCCCCACACCCAGGCGCTCACCGCATCGACCTCCAACCCCGTTTCGCGCACGATGAAGGCCACGTCGTCGGCGTTGATGGCGTGCGGCGCCAGGTCGGTGTAGCGCGGCGCGTCCACCGGAACGACGCTCGGACCTGCGGCGATCGTAGTTGGCCTTTGGCGCCGTTCGTCTCCCTGCCCGACCAACAACGGCATGATGAGTGCCGTGACCCGCTCGAACTCGCTGGGCTGCGACTCTGGTGGTGCCGGAATTACCACGTCCACCGTCGCGACCGGCGGTACCGGGCGCTGCTCTTCTTGGGTGAAGAGCGGCTCCAGGTCTTCGTTGTCGAGCCGCCGCGCCACCTGTAGCACCAGGTCCAATTCGGGCTGCACCTTGCCTTCGGCCTGTCGGTAAGACTCATAGGCGTAACGAATGACGAACAGCCCGTCGGTGTCGGTCTCGGTGCGGCCCAGTTCCTGCCAGCGCCGCAGGTCTCGGTCGTAGGCGATGACCACCAGCCCCGCTTGCACACGGCGCTGGCTGTCGGTTACGCGGCCCATCACCACGAAACCATCCCCATCGAGCTGCACGCCGGCTTTCACCAGCACGGCGTTCAGGCGGTAAGCGGTTTCGGCGTCGACTCGATTGGGTGACGGCTCCAGACCCTGATGCACCTGGAAGAGCGCGAGCAAATTGCCGGTGGCTTCGCCGAACTTGGCGTCTTGCGGTTGATTGCCTCGCTCGCTCCGGACCTTGACGACCAGTGCGCTCAGTGCGTCTGCGTTGGAAAGGTTTACCAGGAAGGGTGCAAGCCTCGCCGGGCTCAGCAGGGCTATGGACGGGAGTGTTAGGGACGGCATCGCGGCCAACAGTCGGTCAGGTGCGGTCCTGTCGGGTATCGACAGGCTTTGAATGAGGCCTCGATTGGCGAGTTCCAGCAGCGCGTCCTGCAGGTTCGCGACTTGCGCTCCGGATTCGTCTTGTTTAATCGGGGCTTGGATGGGTTGCATTGCATACTCCTATGAATGTTGCAGCATCAGGGTGAACGATCGTGCGTTCCTTCAACGCGTTCTATGAGCCAGTATTGCGATTGCATTCAACGGGCGCCGGGGCTGAGCAAGAACAAATACCTGACCCCGATGCCGTGCGTGGGCTAATGACAATCAATACCACCGTGCCCCCAGCTTTTTCATGGTGGCTGAGTCGTCGAGGTACAGCACCCGGTTATTGAGGCCGCGCTTCTTGTCAGAAGCTGCCAGAGTCGTGAGCGCCTTGCGTATGGTGGCGAGGCCCTTGCTGCCGTCCTTGCTCAGCAACGCGCCGCGATTGCATACGATGATTTTGTCGTCCATGGCTTGCTCCTGTATTGAGTTGGTCAATGTCGCAATCTATGTGTCGTGCCGGATATTCAGAAACTATCGTGGTCTGTCCCTCATGGCGCATATAGCGAAGCAGATAATTGTCGGCCTGCACCACGCTGGATCTGTAGCGGCCTTCCCACAACGAGCCGCTGAGCCGGTAGCTGCGATTGAAATATTGCACATAGCCCGAGCCGCGAGATTGCGTCAGGCGGGCGGGGCTATCCGGCGTTTCGGGCGTCAGCAGCAGATGCAGATTCTGGTCATCAACACGTAGGCATTGATCGCGCAACCCCAGTCCGCCGCCGACTTCTTCAGCCAGTGGAGATAGCAGTGATAATCCTCGTCGGCATAAAAACAGGATTCGCGATCGATCCCACGCTGCACGATGTGCTGCGGCATTCCGGCGAGTTTTATACGTGGGCGACGTGGCATATTGTTGGCCTCATGGAATAGAATTCGAAGCTGGCCTCGTTAGTTCTATTCGCAAATGGGCGGGCTCATAAACGAACTATCTTACTGCGCTTGTCGATGTCGTCGGCAGCTGCTTTATGTCGAGGAAGAGCTTTTCCAAGTCGTACAAACCCGCCGAAATTGCCTCGAATATCGGGTATTCGCCGATCAGCAGCGACGGCCGGCGCAGCTGGAGAAATTCCTTGGATCCGCTTGCTCTGCCGAAAAGGCTCGGACCGCCGTGATTGGCATTGCGGACCAGGTTGCCAAAGTCTTCGAGTTGATCGAGCTTTTGCAGACCGGCCGCGCTCTTGTCGAGCGCCAGAGAAAGTTGATTTCGGGTGGTTACTTCCAGCAGCCAGTCGGCCTTCTGAAAGAGAATGCCGAAATCGACACGCCTTCCCGTGTCGACAAAGCCGCCTTTCGAATCCTTGGTAAAGAGCGTGACCTGATCCAAAATCGTCGCGTTCTTGGTATTTTCTCTTAGGAACGTTCCCGACAAACGTTCCAACAAATTCGTAAAAGTCGGCAGCGCCACTTTTTCGTCAAGCGCCTTGTTAAGACCGAAGAAACGGCCCCAGGCTTTTCCCGCCACTTGTGGTGTAGTCAACTGCGGCGGCGGTTCCGGAGCGTTGGCCAACGAACTGTCGGAAAGTTTCGATGCGCTGGCCATGGCGACAATGGGGGGGATCAATGTCGGCCCGGTTTTTACGACGGCCGACTCTAAGGCTCTTCCGCCCGAGACGAGCCCCGCAGCTAGCTTCGGTCCGCCGCTTAACGGTCCGGTGGGCGAAATCAAGCCGAGCACCAGATCGAACGCTCTGGCTAAAGCAAGCGCGTTATTCTTCTCCATGCCGAAGCCTTTCGCCATAGCGTTCGCCGCTTGTACGGTCGCGTTCTCCTCGGACTCCCCGGTCATTATCTTCTTGATACCGGAAAATAAATCGTCGAAACCATGTGCGGCAAGCAGCGCGCCGCCGACCGCTACAGGCGGGGCCTCGATATTGACTGCAAGGACGGCTCCGCCAATCATCTGCGCCATTCCGCCGATTCCCTGCAACAATCCCCAAAAACGGGTCTTATTACTTGGCGCCTTTCCATCGTCATCCGAGAAACATAGCGGCGAATCGCTCGAGTATGCGTACCGATGCTGATCCGCCCTTTCGTCGCAAGATAACCAGCGCGCGAGCGAAACCAGAAAATACCTTGTGTTGTTGTACTGCAATCCACTCTCCTCATCCCTTTCCATGCCCGTGTACCGATACGGCTTAGTCGGCGCCTCCACCGCCGAATTCATCAACCGATACGCACTTGTCCCATACGGATGAAACTCCTCGTAGGAAATGATCTCCGCAGCGTGATCCAACTCCAGCCCCACCGATCCCAAATGATTACCGTACTGATACCGGAACAGCGTCTGCTGTTTTACAGTGAGCCCATCAGGCCGCGCGTTGTCCGTAGAAATCACATCATCCACCAGCAACACTCGCTGCTCTCCCTCGAACAAATGCAGTGATTCGATTTCCTCGACAACATCACCCTGCGGATTTCGTCGGCGATACAGCTCGTAGCCGCCGAGGTAGATACGGTCTTCTGTGAACGTGCCACTCCCAACGGCGGGGTTGCGCGTGATGTGCTTGCGCGTGCGCTGTTTGTCGATGCCATAGTGGTAGCGAGCGATCCCGCCGCCGATGGCATCAAAGCTGCGGATCATGTCGCGCCAGTCCCAGCGTATGGCCAGGCCCCACTCGTCGTCCGGGTCGCGCGGTCGCTCAACGCGGTTCAGGTTGAGCATGCTGCCGTGGGTGTCGTAGTGGTAAGTCACCTTGTTGATGACATTGGTACCATCCCAGCTGTCACTGCCCTGCCAGGTACGCCACAGGCGGTTACTGGCGGGTTGCGTTTGATCGTCAAAAGCGTAGGCGTAATGACGCGTCCAACCGTTGCCGCCGTCCGGTTCGTGACGCACGGTGATGAAATTGCCGACCGGGTCGTATTGGTAGCGTTGCGTGTAGTTGCGCGGCTCGTTTCCGATGGTGGGAAAGGAGCCTTGCGGCCACCGGCCTTCATTGGTCTTCGGCGGTGCAGTATTTTCACGGCCTTTCGCTTCGATCAAACGATACAGGGCATCGTAAACGTAGCCGTGTTGGGGATCGATTTGGGCGTTGCTGTGCCAGACGGTTTGCTGCGCGTTATCCACGATGTGGCTGATGTTGCCGACCGGGTCGTAGGTATAGTGCAGGTCTTGCAGACCTCTGGGCGAGACGGTTCTTACTGTGCGTAGCGCAGTCAGCCGAAAGGTCTGTCTGTCGTAGGTGTAGGTGGTCTCGGTGTCGTTGCCGAGCTTCAGATATTCTTTTTGGCCTTTTGCGTTGTAGGCAATGGCCTTGATGGCTTGCGCACTGCGCGACGGGATGGCGGTGAAGGTAATAGCGCCGGTAACGGCAGCGGTGGCCTTGCTGGCGCGCACATGCAGCCATTCCGCCTTGAGCGCGCCGCGCTCGTTGTAAGCTGGCACGTAAACCGCCACACGATTGGTCGAGCCCGGCGTAGCGCTTGACGTGCCGTTTGCAGCAAAGGTGATATCGCGATGCCAGTTGTAGTGCCGCGTCATGCGCCCCAGTGCGTCGTATTCGGTGAGTTGATGAAAGGTTTCTTTCGCTTTGTCCTCAAGCAAGTCGTCGCGCTGGGCAATATCCCAGTTGAGCGCTGGAAGGTCATCTTGCGAAGGTGTGACCTTGATGAGTCTGCGGGTGATATGTGCGGGTTTGCCTGAGAGATCGATGCGCTCAACAGTGGCCAAGCCGCTCGGATCCCAGTGCTTGATAGCCTGGCCAATGCGGTTTTTTTTCTGCTCAGCTTCCAGTGCGGCCTGGTCGATGACGCCAGCGGTTTTGAAACTGTCGGTGTCGAGGTATTCGAATGCCTCAATCAGCGCGGGCGCATCGTCATTGATCTTCAGCCACTGCTTCGTGGGGCGATGCAATGCATCGTACTCCGTGCGGTACAAGCGGTTTTGCGGGATGACTGTGCCAAGATTATTGCGAAACTCGTTGTAATCCCACCCCAGCATGGGTTTGCCGGCGGCATCCATCAGCATCCAGCGGTCGCCAGCGTCCATGCTGTGCTGGAACAGCAAATTGCCAGCGATGTCGTAGCAAGGCGTGCTGTATATACGTTGCCCTGTCGCCGAGTCAGCACGATAAGGCAGGTCATTGCCGGGGGCGTTGTTGGCTTTGGCCGGCGTGATGTACTGCATCACCAGATTGCCGCGCGCATCGCGTATCCACAGCGGCTTGCCTTCGGCATCGAGCTTGGTGTAGGTGAGGTAGTAGTCTTCCTGCCAATCACCGTTGCCATCGGGCGTGCGGTTATGCGCGATGGCGATGACCTCGCGGCCCAGGCTGTCGAGTATGGTGAGCGCGGGGGTATTGGCGTGTTTTGCGGCGAGTACCGCTGCGCGCCGGTTTTCGGCCGTTCCGTATTCGGGATACTTGGCGTGTGCCGGATTGATGCGGTGTTGATACCAGTCGCTTTCAAGTACGGTGTCGTTAGCGTCAAACGTTTTGACATGCCAGGGCGAGAACTCCACACGACTCAAAGTGCCGTCCGGCAGCTCGGTGCGCATCACATGGCCGGCGGCGTCGTAATACATGATGGGAGTGACGCCATTGGCCTGCGGCAATTCGCAGCCAAAGTCAGCACTGAATGTTGGCTCGTACTGTTTAACTGGCTTGCCCTTGTTGTTGAGGATGGTGAGGCCGTTGACGATCCAGCGCGGACTGACCACCAGGCCGCCCTCAACAATGGGTCCTGCTTCGGCCTGCACCTTCTTCATTAGTACCGCGCCGGAACCATCCGAGCATTCCAGGGCGATCTGGATCGGGTGTTCATGTGCCGGGTCGCTTGCGACCTGGCTGGCGTGACGCTCGCGCACGATGCCGCAGGCGCCGGGCATGTGCTGGCCCCATCCTGCGGCCGTTGCCCCAAAGTGGTAAACAAACCGGCTGCTGGCGTTTCCGAGCCAGATGGCAGCCTGACTTCGATTTGCACGTGAGTCAGTGCAGAACGTAACGACTGCGCGTTCTGACGGGTTGGCGAGATCGAAATCAAAACCGTCCAGGCTATCGCCCTGCCACGTACCGGCAGTGGTCTTCTTGCCCTTGATGGCGGCGGCCACGACGAGTCCGCGAATATCGAAGGCGACTTCGCTGTGGTTGCCGTTGGCATCAACCATCTCGATGGGAGTGAGGACGCGGTAGTCGAAGCGTGCCTTGTTCGTGCCAGGATCTACCCAGATTCCGGAAGTGTTGCCCAAGGCATCTTTGCTCGATTGAACAAACAGATCGCGCTGATCGTATTTGAGTTCGGTGGTGTTACCGAAAGGGTCGGTGTAGCGCTCGGGCAGGAAGAAATGCTCTTGCGCGTCGTCAGCAAAGCCTGCGATGCCGGAGCGCATCCAGTATTGTCCGGTGAGGCTGGCATCGACTCCTCTGCCAAGGATGTAGCCGCTTTTGAGGTGGTGCGGGTTCTGCGGAGTGGGTTCATCAAGGAGCACGCGCGCTGTTTTGCCAAGCTGGACTTCCCAAGCCAATTTGTCGTCCATGTTGCCTGCCGCGTCGGTTTGCTTGAACACCGCATCAAGCAAGCCGGTAGTCAGGGCAAGTTTGTAATCTTCGTACTTGAGACCACGTGGGCCGTGCTGACCGAATGCCAACTTTGCGGTGGGCCGCGCTGTATCGCTGGCGTCGCTAAAAAATAAAGTGCGTGCATGTTCGACGATGCGGCGATGCGGCGTAGCGCTATAAGGCTGCTGGTGATATTGCAGCGGTGTCATGGCTACGGCCGTCTGGCCAGGCGGGACGGTGGGCGGATAGGTGCCGTCCTCGCACAAGGCGTGACGACGCAGCTCCGCTATGAGGTAATAGCTGCCGAGGGGTGGCTGGGCAAGGCCGGTGATTTCGTAGGTTTTGACCTCACACGGCAAGCGCAGGCGATGATGCCGTGTCGCCCGTGTTGAACCCGTCGCTGGTAAGGGCAGGACAACATCTTCGGTGTAGCGGGTTTCGCTATAAGCAATATGTAGCTCACTCTGCACCGCGCGCATCAGGCTATCGCGCCGGGCGTCGGCGGGCAATCCTGGCGGCAAAGTGTTCACAATACGGGGATAGCCGATGGCGACGGTTTGCTGTGCATTGCCATACTCGTCGTGCCGCAGGTTGAGGGTGTGCGCGATGCGTGGGTCGGGGGTGAGTGCTGAACTGTCTTTGGGCAGTGCAAGTTCGTACTGGTAGCTGAGCGCCTCGCTCTCGGTCACCAGGAACACGGCATGGCGGTTGTCGCCCTGCTGTTGCAAGCGTTGGATGTGGCAGTTGTGGGTGGCGGCAGAGTAGATGCGGACGGGTGTCTGCTTTGGGGTTGGGACTGCAGCGAGTTCGTCCACGTCGAGTTCATATACTTCCTGACGCAGCACCATGCCTTTGCAGGCGCGCAGGGCTTCGCGCCATTCGTCGGCGCCGAGGTCTGCGGGCAGCTCCGGCTCGGGGAGCGGGTTTTCACGGAAGGCGTTGGGCTGCTGTGCCAGATTGGGCAAGCGATCGGCAAAACGCTGCGGGAAATACTCATGCGCGAACTGATTGAGAATACGCTGCCGGTCGAGCGCGGCGCCGGTGTGGTACCAGGTGATGTTCTTGACTGGGGGCTGGTACAGCGTGTGATCCTGGGTGACGAACGGGCTGCCGATGTTGTTGCTTGCCGACTTGTCGTAGCGCTCGAAATCCAACTGCTCCACCCTGCCGAAACCGCGAAACTCGCGCTCGGCGCCATCGAAGTAGCCGTGGTGATAGCTGTAGGTACTGCTGTATTGGGTGCCCCGCCATTCATCGCTCACAGTGACCCGGCTGACGCAATGCACCGGGAACGGCAGGCGCGTAACCCAGGGTGTGCCGGCCAGTTTGTCTTGTATATAGAAGCGTGTTGAAGGCGTGTACTCGATCTCGGTGGTGCCACCGAGATTGTTTTTCACCTTGATGAGCAAATGCGGTTTCTCGTGCTTCTTATGCTTAGCGGGATCTTCGTCGCCTGCCATCAAGTCGATGTAGCGCACCGGGTTGCGGGCATCGGCAGGCAGGTGCGAGTTCCACACCAGGCAGGCGGTGCCGTTGCCCAGCAGGTCGGCCACCTGCACCGCAGCCAGGTTGTCGGTGGCCACGGGCAGATCGACCAGCAGCGCATTGCTGAGACTGTTGCCGCTGCGGTTGAAGTAGAGCTGTGCGCCCTTGCGGCCGAGATAGATGATGTCGATGGGCCCGCTGCCGTCAATGTCGGTCAGGCGAATGCGGCGCGGGTCGTACAGGTCGACGTGATCGAAGCGCGGCGAATTGCCGAGCGTGACCTTGCGGCCGAAACGGCCGTAGCCAAGATTGGGCCAGTAGCAAACCTCGCCATTGCGGATGCGCACCAAGTCGGTGAGGCCGTCGCCGCACATGTCGGCCAGGAATATGGTTTGAGTGCCATCGGCAAAGACGAGGCGCGGACCGGCATCTTCATCGCGCGCTTGGCGTGATTGCTCGGCACGGCCAAAACCATCCTGCGCCAGGGAAGGATGCCAGGTAAATACGTCTTGCTCGGTAATCAGCGCGTCGGCATGACCATCGCCGGTGAGATCGACAAAACGCAGGTTGGGGTCTTGCCAGTCGATGTTGGGAAGGGATGCAAAGGGAACGTGCCGCTTCCAGCCTTCGTCCTGGTCACGTTCATGAAAGCCGGGGGTGGGGCCGGAAAAATCCACCACGTCGATAGAGCCGTTGCCAGCCAGGTCCATGAACTGGTGCCGGCTGCCGGCAGACTGCGCCATGGCAGGCTGGCGCGCCACTTCACGCATGGGGCCAAACATGGGGCCGTCGGTGCCAGCACCAAGATTGGGTTTGTAGTACCAGGCACCGAGTTGCTCCGCGAGCACGCCGGAAAGTCCTTCTCCGTCGAGATCGATCCACTGGTAGCCCGGACCCTGGGTGCCGACGGGTAGATTATCAAGCTGGTCGGGTGCGATGGTTTGTACGGTCTGGTTGACCTTGGGCCGGCTGTAATCGAACGTGACGGGCGGCAGCTGGCGGGATTCGTATCCCTGCGCTGGAGAGGCCTTCCTTTGATAGCCGTGATGGCTGACAGAACGTAATGTCGTGAATCCAGGCAGAGTCGGCTCGGACGGCTGAACCGGCTCGGCGTAGTCGAAGTCGGTGGAACGGACCAGGCAAGGTGTAATTCCCAATTCCTCGAAGCGGTGGAACATCAGCACGCGCCGGCACAGGCGGTAGGTTCGAATTTCGAAGCTAGCCCGATGGGTTGAAAACGGATCCTTGCGGACCAGCCATTTGGACGGGGCTGCGGGTGCAGCGCTTGGTGGTTCAACTGCATCGGGCGGCGAATAGTCGAAAACTACTTCGAACATCCATTGCTGGCCAGCAATATCATCGGGCCCTGGCCACACGGCACCTGTTTGTCCATAGGTGGGCAGGTAGGGTTTGAGGTTGCCGTAACGGATGCGATCGGGCACGCTGTTCGCAGTGCGCTGGGCTGGCGGGCGTTCCGGTTCTTCAATGCGACTACCGCCAATGCCTAGACCCGTCTCCCGCGTGTATTGAAATAAAGTAACGTTGCCTTTGTCGTCATGCATTTCGCAGACATTCCATTGGAAGATTCGCGCGGGTTCGAGCGGATCACTGATGCGACTGCTCGGCGCGCGGCCGTACCAAGTGGTGATGTTGTCGCGGCTGATCGTTCGCCAGAATGTATTGGCTGGCGCACTTGCTTGTGTCCAGCGTTCAATTAATGCAAAGAGACCTTCAATACGCGGCATGTACCGGCTGACTTGGTAGCGTGTGCCGTATACATCGCAGGGAGTCGACCCGCGCCTGCGGCCAACCGCGTCCAGCAGAGGCACGAGGTCTTCCGCGCCAGCCAGCAGGAAGACATCCGACTCTTCGTCTTCGAGATAGCGCGGCAAGCCTTTGTCGGTCTTTCGGGTGATGGCCGGCAGCGACAGGTTCCAGCCCAGCCCGAATAGCCCGTTGCCCGCGCCAGAGTCGTAGCTCAGTGACAGCTGGGGCCCAAAACCGCCGCGCCCGGGGGACAGGGCAATCGGCACCGACATTGAGCCAGTGCCGGTGACGGGATTGGCGGCAAACTTTTCCCCCATGCCGCGAATTGCACCGCCGCCCTTGGGCAGAGAAATAGACGGCGCACTGGCGAGGAAATTTGAGTCGGCGCTTGGCGCGGACTTGGCGCTGGATGAAGCCGATGGAGATGCGACAGCCGGCCCCTACGTCGGCGAGTTGTTCAGATCTGCAGACGAAGCACGACGCATTCTCGCCCCATGGAAATGAATTCAACCCGATAGTCGACTCAAGATATTTTAAACAGTGTTGCACAGCCTGGGGAATAGGATTTTCAAACAGTATGTTTTTCGGCCTACTGGGAAGGACTCGCCCGCTCAGAGCTGATCTGTTGGGGAGTGTTGGCCTGGCCGATCGCACACTGAGCAGCCGCAGCGCCGCTACCTGACGCGAAAGCCGCCTCGACATCGGGTAAACCCGCGCGCTTCGTGGCCCCTGACCGGGCTCTGCCCGCGCCAGGCTCAGCCCCTCCCCGGCGCCCGGGCTGCCGGGCCGCCTTCACGCCGCCTGCTCAAAATCGCCGCGCGCCGGCACCCGGGGCGGTGCCCTGGCTTGCAATCCCAGATGCGTCAATATGCGCTCGATTACCGCCGATTCGAGGATGGCGGCGATGATCTTGAGCTCGCCGCCGCAGTTCGGGCAGTGCTCGATGTCGATCTGGAACACGCGCTTGAGCAG
>Ga0105048_10016172_pt1 | contig 11546 bp, 7 predicted proteins | sample MAT05_FD_78382 | JGI IMG/M metagenome (GOLD analysis project Ga0105048, IMG submission 78382) | Freshwater microbial communities from Lake Fryxell liftoff mats and glacier meltwater in Antarctica - MAT-05 | ecosystem: Environmental > Aquatic > Freshwater > Ice > Liftoff microbial mat | place...
CGGATTTGCGGTGCTGCAACTCGACCTGCTGGGCTGCGGTGACAGCGACGGTGAACTGCAGGACGCCAGTTGGACGCAGTGGGTGGCCGATGTCGCCTTTGCTTGCCGTTGGCTGCAGGCGCAACACCCGCATGCCGGCCGGCAGCCTATGCCGCTGTGGCTTTGGGGGTTGCGCGCTGGCGCGCTGTTGGCGGCCGAGGCCGCGCGCCAATGTCCAGAGCCCTGCCATCTGCTGTTCTGGCAGCCGGCCAACAGTGGCAAACAGCTGTTGCAACAGTTTCTGCGCCTCAAGGCTGCCGCCGACTTGCAAGGTGGCCAGGCCAAGGCAGTGATGGAAGCGACGCGCAAGACTCTGGCCGACGGCGGTGATGTGGATGTCGCCGGCTATCGCTTGCCCAGCGGCATCAGCCAGGGGCTGGAGCGGGCGACGCTCCTACCGCTGCAAGGCTCAGACGGATGCGCGCCGGGTCTGCGCCGGCTGGTGTGGCTGGAACTGTCGACGCTTGCCGACGCCAGCCTGTCGCCCGTCGCCCAGAGCGGATGCACCCATTGGCAAGCCGCAGGTTGGGCCGTGCGCAACCAGGTTGTGGCAGGGCCGTCGTTCTGGCAATCCACTGAAATCGAGGATGCGCCGGCCCTGCTGACGGACACGCTGCTCGCCATGAAGGCCGCGCCAGCGCAATCCTCTCCTCCGAGCCCTGTCGGGCATTGCGTGACGACGCCCCAAAGCGGCGACACCGCGACGCCGCCTGCATCAGCCCCGGCTGGGACGTGCCGGGCCGAGGCGCTGCGCTTCCGCTGCGAGGGCGAGTCGCTGATCGGCATCCTGCACCAGCCCGACCCGGCTCAATCCAGTCAGCGGCTCGGCGTGGTGATCGTCGTGGGCGGGCCCCAGGTGCGGGTGGGCAGCCACCGCCAGTTTGTACAAGTGGCCCGAGCGTTGGCCGACGACGGGTATCCGGTGCTTCGTTATGACGTGCGAGGCATGGGTGACAGCACCGGTGCGCAACTCAGCTTTGAGCAGCTGACACCCGATATCGACGCGGCCATCGACGAGTTGCTGCGGCAATGTCCCCAGCTGCAGCAGGTGGTGCTGTGGGGGCTTTGCGATGGCGCCTCGGCGTCGCTGCTCTACCTGGCCGAGCGCCATGGTGATGCACGCGTTGCCGGCCTGTGTGTACTGAACCCTTGGGTACGGTCCGAGCTGAGCCTGGCGCGAACCCAGGTCAAGCACTACTACACCCGGCGCGTGGTAGACCCGGCCTTTTGGCGCAAGCTGCTGCGTGGCGGGGTGAGGCTGGGTGCCGCGCGCGAACTGCTGCACAAACTGGGTACCGCGATGTTCAAAGGGCCGGCCGCCCCCAGCGGCGCGGCGCAGCCGTTCCACTACCGCATGGCCGCTGCATGGCGCGGCTTTAAACGGCCCATTTTGCTGCTGCTGAGCGGCGACGACTACACCGCGCGTGAATTCAGCCAACACGCCGCTACCGATCCGGCCTGGGCCGGTGCGCTGAGCTTGCCAGGGGTCAGCAGCTTTGACCTTGCTGGCGCCGACCACACATTCTCGGCAGCCAGCGCCCAGGCCCAGGTGCTCGCGCATACCCGGGCGTGGCTGGCAGCCTTGTCGGTCAACACCGCAGCATCGACCGGCAAGCAATGACCTGGGTCCGCACCCCATTGGTCCCGGCGCAAGGCCTGGGCAGTCTTGGCCCCGCCTGGGACAAAGCCAACCTGCGCATTGCGGGCGGCCACCCGATGCTGTCGGCGGCTTTTATCAACGCGCTGCTGCGGGAGTTTGGCGATGGACGGCAGTGCTTGTTCGTGCTGGGCGAGGCCGTCGATCCGCGTGCTGTCTGCATCTTGGAGCCCGGCGGCCCATGTGTCTGGCGCAGCTTCTTACCGTCCCAGACCCAGATCGGGCCCACGCTGATCGGCTGCGGCGCCGATGCCGACGCATTGTTTCAAGCCCTGCCGTGGTCGGCGTTGGCGATTGAATTCCTTTGTCATGACCACCGCCACTGCGACTTGCAGACAGGCGGAAAGCTGCCGCACACGGCGATGCACCATGCCGTGACGATGGATGTGCTGCTGTCGGGGGGGATGGACACCTACTGGCGTAGCCGCGGCCGAGGCCTGCGGCAAAACCTGCGCCGCTACGCATCACGCGCCGAGAAGGAACACCCTGGCCTGCATTTGAGGATTTTGCGAGCAGCTTCAGACGTGGCCCCCGCGCTACAGCGCTACGCCCAACTCGAAGGCCAGGGTTGGAAGGGTGCAGAGGGCACCGCGCTGGCATCAACCCCTGCGCAGTACAACTTTTATGAAAGCGTTCTGCTGCATTTTGCCCAGGTTGGTCAGGCATGGATGTTCGAGCTGTGGGACGGCGATCACCTTGCCGGCAGTCGCCTGACCATCCTGCAGCACGGGACGCTGGTGATGTTGAAGACCACGCATGACGAGGACTTGCGGTCGATTGCGCCTGGCAGGTTGCTGTTGCAGCAGTCCCTGACCTGCCTGTTCGGTGCACTGCCCGGCGTAACCGTGGAGTTTTGCTCGAACATCGACGCCAACCAGGCGGCCTGGGCTGACCGGCAACGCACAATTCAACACGTTACACACTACAAATCCAGGGCCGTACAGATGTCTTTCGACCTGGTCAAGCAGATGCTTGCCCCTGCGCGCCGCGCACCGGCGGGCCGAACAGACCGCCTCCCAAGCCAGGTGACGGTCTCGCACAAGTTGGATGCCTTGCCCGCTGAAGAGCAGGCCCTGCTTGATAAAAGCGCACAGGTTGACGCCAGTCTTGGCATGGCTTGGTGGCGCAATTTCGAGCGTACCGTGATGGACGGCAGCAGCGGCTCGCGGTTCATATCCTTGCGTCGAGGCGGTATCGTTTTGGCTGTGATCGCATTCAATGTCGACAAAGCGCTGTCACGGCTGGGCGGCCGCGTCGGCGCGCTTTCGAACTACTACACCACGCTGTGGGCACCTGCGTTGGCCGACGGCGTGACCAGCGTCGACTTGGTGCCGATATTGGCGGCGCTGCGCGAAGACAGCGGCCGACTGCCGGCGCTGTACTTCAGCCCATTGGACCCACAAGCGCCGACAACCCAGGTGCTGGCCGACGCCTTGAGCGCATCCGGGTATTGGGTGCAGCGCTACTTTGCCCATGGCAACTGGTACCTGCCGATCTCAGGCGACTGGCAATCCCACTTGGCTGCCTTGCCCGGGGCCGTGCGTACCACCCTCAAACGCATGGGCAAGCGTCTGGCGCAACGACAAGCCTACATCGAGGTGATCACCGAACCCGCCGATGTGGACCGTGCCGTGGCGGCGTACCAGCAGGTTTACGCCCAAAGCTGGAAGCAGCCCGAGCCGGTCGCCGCCTTCATGCATGGCCTGGCCAGCGCTTGTGCCGATGCGGGCTGGCTCAGGCTGGGCCTGGTCTGGCTGGATGAGCAGCCGATTGCAGCGCAACTTTGGATCGTCTCGCACGGCCGGGCTGCCATCTACAAACTGGCCTATGACGAGCGCTTCAAGGAGTTGTCGGCCGGCACCGTGTTGACCGCCCACCTGATGGAACAAGCAATCGACCAGGACAAGGTGCTCGAGGTCGACTACCTGGTGGGCGATGACCCCTACAAACGACAGTGGATGACCCACAGGCGCGAGCGCGTCGGGCTGGTGGCGTTTGACTACCGGACAGTGTCTGGCCTGTATTTGGCACTGCGCATGCGCGTGGGCCAACTGGTGCGTTCATCAGGCTGGCTGAAAAAACTGACGAAGTCCCGGCCAGACATGCCCGCCTCGTCAAGCACGGCACCAGAGGCAGGGCGCTGAAGGCGCCAGGCACCGGCATGTCTGCAGCCGCACAAGACCCCGGCGGTCAACCCACAGTGCCCAACTGGCCCAAGCGCCCCGTACTGGAGTGGCGCAGCTTCCTTCCAGCAGGAAAATTGACGTTGCCCAGCCTGGGCGATATCGCCAATCAGGCTTACACCAGCAGTGGCCGCGCAGCGTTGCTGGCGGCGCTGGGACAAATGGACCTGTCACCAGGCAGCCGGGTGTTGGTGCCCACCTACCATTGCCCCACGATGGTGGCCCCGGTGGTGCAAGCGGGGCTGGTGCCGGTCTTCTACCCCATCGGCCCCGATGGCTTGCCCAAGCTGGAAGACATCGCGCCGGTTGATCTGAAAAACACGGGCGCCATGATCGTGGCCCACCTGTTTGGCCTGCCACGCAGCCTGCAAGGCGTTCAAGACTGGTGCCGAGCCCGTCACATTTTGTTGATTGAAGACTGCGCCCACAGCTACTTTGGTTGGGCTGGTGATCGCCCGGTTGGGCATTGGGGCGACTACGCCATTGGCAGCCTGAGCAAATTCTTTCCGGTCCCTGAGGCAGGCTTGCTGGTTTCTGCGAATCGGCCTTTGCGTCCGATTGGCCTGTCCGGTCCAGGGCTGCGGGCGCAAGTCAAAGCACTGGTCGATGTGCTGGAGCTTGCGCACCAACACGGTCGGCTGGTTGGGATCGGTCATTTGGTGTCGCCGTTGTTGCGCATGAAAAACGGGGCGCGGCGGATGCCTCTCGATGCGCCAACTGGGTCGGGCATCAGCACCGACCCGGAAGCGATGCCAGATCTTGATTCGATGCTGCACTTGTGCGACATGTCGCGCGCGCGGCAACGGCCCGCCGCTATCTCTAAAGCGTTGCATCGCCTCCTGCCACAGCAGGGCATTGTCCAAAAACGATTGAATAACCACCGTGCGCTGGTTGCCAAGCTTGGCGGACTGCCCGGCGCTCAACCAATGTTTGGACCCTCACCCGACAACACCGCACCTTATGTGCTGCCGTTGTGGGTGGAGGGTGCGGACCGTGCAGACAACGTCTATGCAGCGATGCGCAGCGCGCGGCTGCCGGTGTACCGTTGGGACCGTGTGTGGCCCGGCACACCCAGCTTGCCCGGCGACAGTGCGACGAATTGGCAACGCCAAGCACTGCAGTTGCCTATCCATCAGAGTTTAAATAATGTCGATGCAATCTGTGCGGTTACGCACCAAATCTTCACGCGATTCTGAGTTGCGGCGGAAGCTGCGGCTATCACTTCGTTTACTGGCAGCAATAATGACCGCAGCATTATTCAGCGATAGACCGGGTCCGGACGTATCGGATAGGGGCCAACGCTAGGGGGCAATAGTTGATTCCGTGCCATGGCGCTCAAAGTGGACCAAAACTTCAACGGGGCGCTAGCATATCTTAGCCATACCCACGACTCGCATTACCATTGGTTCAGCTGAGTTGCACACAGATGCGGTACGGCAGCCATGCGTCACCCCGGACTCACTCCAAACAACTTTTGTTCTCGCGAACCATGGAGCTAAGGGCATCGGATTAAGTTGAATTCGACGAACTGTGCCAGACAAACCCAAGGTATATTTTTGATTGATCCTCGACCAAACCGGAGCATACTCCCCCTTGCGCCAATCTGGCGCAAACCAAAATTACTGAATTTTTTTGATCCGGCCTTAGAATTCAGCATGACAAACAACCCGTAGCCGTGAAAGGCTGGGCTCTAACCAAATGGAAGCTGATGTGGACGCAAGGAAAATAGCTTTTCATGTGACCGACGCCGCCTGGTATAGACAGCGTTCTTCGACAGTTATCAAGACAGGAGCGCTTTTACTGTCTTTATTGGCGGCTGCCACCTCAGCCCATGGCAACGAATGTGGTGAACTGTACAAGACGGGCCGCTATGGCCCTTACGACTGGAAAGATAGGCCCAATGTGGGTCACGTTGAAATAGCGCACTTTGGTCCTAGTATCGAAGCACTGCAAGATACAGAATGGAACTTGGCTCAAAATATAGGTTATTTGTTGCATGCAGCGCCAAACCATCCACGGGCCCTGGATGCGCTGGTTCGTTTTGGCGAGAAGTTCAAGAGCAACAAGACTCCGCATCTGGCCTATCCAATTGGATGCTGGTTTGATCGCGCCATTCTCTTTCGGCCGAAAGACACCGTGGTTCGGGTAATGTATGCTCAATATCTTGTTAAACAAGGACGCAAGGATGATGGGTTGAAACAACTGGAAGCGGCCAACTTCAACGCTGGTGAAAATGGATTTTCCCACTACAATATTGGCCTCATGTATATGAAGCTCAACGAATACTCACTTGCAGCCGCTTCAGCGCGCCGTGCTAGAGAACTAGATTTTCCGCGCACAGACCTGATGGACGAACTCATTCGCCTCAATCGATGGACCGAGCCAGATCGGGCAGCGGCCAGCCCCGGACCCAGCGCCAGTTCCAACAATCCGTAACGCCCTCTTAGGAGGCAAGCAAAAGTCAGAGCAGAGGATGACTGCGCCCCCCCGAAAGGTTCAAGGGCGCGCACCCTTGCCGCGCTCGATCAGCCACAACGCTCCCGCCGGCAGTGAAATCAGCAACGGAATAGCGCCCCACACCACCGACAACGTCAGCACCGGCTCTGGTGGTTGGTTAAACAGGCCAAACAGCGCAACCATGGTGGCCTCGCGCAGCCCCCATCCGCCCAGTGACACGGGCAAGACGCTCAGCAGCACCGATCCGCCGACCAGCGCAACAAAATGAGGCAGCCCTAGCGGCATGCCCAGATCGCGGCCCAACACCCAGGCCGCGGTCAACCCAAGCAAGGACGCCAGCGCGCCCAGCGACGCCACCTCGGCCAGCGCTGACGGCGACCGGGCGATCTGTCGTAACCCCGTCCCCAGACGCACAAGTGCGTCGGCCAAGCGCAACGGCAAGCGGTTCCCCACCACCTTGTCGAGTACCGCAAGACCCACCAGCAACAACAACAGCACTGGCCCGACAGTGCGCAGCGGCATCAGCCAGGCCTCGTGGCCGCTGGCCGGTTCCAGCCAGGGCATGCAGGCTGAGACCATCAACGCCAACATCACCATGCCAGTGCCACGTTCGATCGCAACGCTTGCAAAGGGCAGACCTGGCAGGCTGCCACGGCGGTGAAACAACCAGATGCGTACAGCATCGCCACCGACCGACGACGGCAGTGCCTGGTTGAAGAAGAGCCCGATGTATACCCAGCGGATGGCCGTGCAGGCGGGCAGGTCATCGCCCAGCCAACGCACGATTCGGTGCCAGCGCCAACCCAGCACAGCGGCTTGTACGGCAATCAACAACGCAGCCAAGCACAGGGCCAGCGGGCTCAATGCAACAACGGAACGGCGCAGAGCCGCACCGTCAACGGCCTGCAACAACCATCCAATCAGCAGCAAGGAGATCGCAACCTTGACGACCAGCGGCAGCCATCGCCGCAGTGGTGATCGCTGGGACGTAATGCCACCCTCCGAGCCTTCAGTCGGCGATGCCATGCGCGACGACGTTCTTGCCCAGCAGCAGGGACAGCCCCAGCCGATCCAGCAGACGGCTGACCGGGAAGATGATCCTGTCGTAGAACATCAGTGCACGCGGGTTGATACGCCCGGCCGACTGGTCGGTCCACTTGTAAACCAGCGTGGCGAGAAATCCCAGCGAATCGGCATACCGCGTGCTGGTGACATGGAAGCCGGCTCGCCGCAGCTTGTCCGCAAGTTCGCGAGCCCGATACCGGCGCACATGACCCACCAAACGGTCCATGTCTGTGAACAGCACCTGGAAGGCAGGCACATAGATCAGCACCCGGCCACCCGGCCGCATCTTGCTGCGGATGGCGCGCAATGCAGCGATATCGTCCTCGATATGCTCCATCACGTTGAAGCTGTAGGCGACATCGACACTTGCGTCGGCAACCTGTGCGATTGATGTCACCACCGGCATGCCGGCGCGGCGGATAACGTCAGCCTGCCCGACATCGGGCTCGATGCAAAGCACGTCATGACCCTCAGCCCGCAAGGTCGCGGCAAAGGTACCGATACCGGCGCCAACGTCGATCACACGTTCCTGGGCTTGCACACGGTGGCGCACCAGATCCAGCAGGTAGCGGTTGTAGTTGACGGCACCCGCCATCGCTTCCAGGTTGCCTGTGCCGGTGTAGTTGAATGTCTCAGGAGTGGTCATTGTTTCTGCGCCGGTTGAGCTTGATGCGTGCCCAACGGGGCAGCAAGCCCGGCCGCCGACGCCGGGGCATTACCGGTCCAACAGCATGCCGGAATTTGAAGATAAAACAGCCGGCGCATTTCACGCCGGCCTCGTGTAACGGTCTCCACCACCAGGCCAACCGTGAACAGCAGAGCCGCCAGCCCCATGATGGCCGTTGCCAGCAGCGCCGTGGGCAAACGCGGTACCAGGCCAGTGCGCAGAAACTCAAGCACGATCGGGATGCCGAGGAGCAGCGACAGCACCACCATGACAGCACCCAACATGCCGTGGAACTGCATTGGGCGTTCGTGCCGGTACAAACCGAGGATGACGCGCAGGATGCGCCAGCCATCCCGGTAGGTCGAGAGCTTGCTGACCGAGCCGTCGGGCCTGACCCCATAGGGTGTCTTCAACTCGGACACCGGCAGCGCCAGTTCCAGCGCGTGAACGGTCAGTTCGGTTTCGATTTCGAACCCCCCGGACAGCGCCGGGAACGACTTCACAAAACGGCGCGAAAACACACGGTAGCCTGACAGGATGTCGGTGAAGCTCTTGCCGAACAGGCGGGTTACGCAACCTGTCAACAAGGCATTGCCAAACTGGTGTCCCGACCGGTAGGCCTGCGCTTCGGTGTGGACGCGCACTCCCACCACCATGTCGAGCCGATCATGCAGCAGCATGTCGATCATCGTCACGGCGGAGGGCGCATCGTAGGTAGCATCTCCGTCCACCAGGACGTACACATCGGCTTCGATGTCCGAGAACATGCGGCGCACCACATTGCCTTTGCCCTGACGCTCTTCGCGGCGAACGATGGCGCCAGCAGCGCAGGCCCGGGCTACCGTGTCGTCACGCGAGTTGTTGTCGTAAACATAGACCTCGGCCGCAGGCAGGCTGCGCCGGAAGTCTCTGACCACCTTGTCGATGGCAGCGTCTTCGTTGTAACAAGGCACAAGGATGGCGATGCGTGGGTCCATCGGCATGGGATTCGTCAGGTTCATGGCTCAGATACATCAAGTGGAACTAATCTCTTTTGAAGAGTCTCGCGCACAGGCGAAATCCGCAATCGCTCGGACTCAACCCCAAGGGCCTTCTTTGGTCACTTCGAACAGCGCGATGCCCGCGCCGATACAAGCCAGTAGCCACAGGTAGCGCGTCTTTGCCGTGTTTGAAACAAAACCCTGCACCGCCCGGCAGTTGATCATTGCAATCGGCAGAGCCAGCGCCGGCAACAACGGCACCGCATAGCGCCAAAGCCGGAATCCGAGCAGTGCGAAAAAGATGAGATACAGCAATCCGATGAGGGCTGCAGCGACAAACGCCTGTTTCAGTGCGCCGTTATCGTCGGCACCGTTTGATCGACGCCGAATTGTCAGCACCAGAACCGCCGGCAATGACATCGCGATATAGGGAAAACTCTGAGCCGCTGCTGCGCCCAGCAGGTAGGCGATATTGCCGACGAAGCGGTTGGCCGCCTCCATCGCGCCCAGCCGCAAAAGCCAGACCAATCCGCCGTCGTAGCTGGTCTCGTGGACATAAAACAAGCCGGTCCTCTGCACCACATAGGCATACCAGCACACATACGGGGCGAAAATCAGCAAGGCCAACACGGGCGACCAACGAAGCGCTGGCAGCACTGCAGCGCGCCGGCTGTTCTGCAGCAATCCTGAGGCCATCCACAACGCCATGACGACGGGCACGAGCGCCCAAGTGGCATAGACCAACAAGCCGAGCCCACTTACGGCAGCCAGGGTCAACAACTGATCACGTGTGAACTGCACCTGCCGCAAGCCCCTGAACACCAAGGTGACCAGCAGCGTAGGCAAGAACACATTCATCAACTGGCTGTGCGGTGTCAGCAGATAAGCCTTGGTGATGTCATTGAACAACAAAACGCTGGCCACCAAGGTGAAAACCGTCGGATTCAACCCCACCAGACTCGCGTTGCTGCGCAGCACTGCAATGGTCGCAACAAGCAGCAAAAGGTTCAACAGGTAATACGCGACGAAGCCCGGCGCAAGATCAGCGATCGCTTGCGCCCGCGAGCGCTTGTTGCCTTCCGGCAGTTGCACGTCAGCGCGGCTGGCAAACGAAACAAAGGCGTCGGTCATTGCCTTGAGTGGCTGCGAAACCAGCCAGGCCAGCCAGATCTGCCCCGGCCGGTTCTGTCGCCAGTTCCCCTTTTCGACCAATCGCTCGGGCTTGGAAGCCGACTCCATGAAATCCGGAGAGTCGCAATTCAACAACAAGCCAAACGGGCCCGGCAGGTCGATGGCGGTCAGGCAATTGACGCCCCAAGCCGACTTGGCGCTCAAAGCGTCACCAGAGACCCGGGGGCCGACGGCCAAGCCGATGGAGTATGCGGCCAATGCAAGCAGCACGCCCACGATCCAAAGCTTTCCCTTGAAAGGATTTATTCCGGACATAAGCTGGTTTCTCCCCGCTCTCTTTTTGGATCAGCCCTGCGGAATGCTGGTTACCGTTTCGTGAATGGCCTAGTTGTCGAAGGCCCTGTCTAACGCTCCCGCTGGCACGCAGTCTACGGGACGGCACAAGTCGCAGCGGCTGGCCAGCCGCTCGAAACCGGCCACCATGTGGAATCCTGCATCACCAGACAGCCCGTGTACGGCAGCCGCGCTCTTTCGTGCGGCGCCGGCGTCCAGCACGGGCACCAACAGGAACTGGGGTCATCATCGAGAGCGCCCGGCAGCTCGACTGCAGCGTGCTCTACGACCGCACTTCGTGGAGGACAATCGAAGCTGACGTCGGTGCCGGGTCAGTCGATTGGTTTCAACCACCACGGCCGGTGGACTTGGTCGGCTGCGCCGGTAGCACAAACCATCGGGCCCGCCAGGCAACCCGAAGCGGATCATCCGTTCCACCGTCGGCAGGAGTTGGCGGCCACCGACCTCTCAAAACGAGCCCCCCGCAGCGGGTTGGCCACTTCGAGAAATTTATCTCAGCTCCGGTGACTCGACGCCGGTCACAATCCTTGAAGCAATCAATTCGGCCGCCTCAAGGCGCCAGTCGCCATGTCTGAAAACAAACGCGTTCTGATGATTGCCTACCACTTCCCGCCCTTGGCGGGCAGCAGCGGGATACAACGTACGCTGCGTTTTGCCCAGCACTTACCTAGTTTCGGCTGGCAGCCCTTGGTGCTCAGCGCGCAGCCGCAGGCCTACGAGAACACCAGTGACGACCTGATAGCCGAGTTGCCCTCAAACCTGGTGGTGAGGCGAGCTTTTGCACTCGACACGGCCCGCCATCTGGCCATCGCGGGCCGCTATCCGGGCTGGCTCGCACGACCGGACCGTTGGACCACTTGGCGGTTCGACGCGGTGCGCATCGGCATGCTGATGATCCGGCGCTACCGGCCGCTGGCGATCTGGAGCACCTACCCTATCGCCACGGCGCACTGCATCGGTGCCGAGTTGCATCGGCGAAGCGGCCTGCCTTGGCTGGCCGACTTTCGCGATCC